>Ga0073934_10008777_pt1 | contig 13302 bp, 13 predicted proteins | sample LarsenN4metaG_FD_76834 | JGI IMG/M metagenome (GOLD analysis project Ga0073934, IMG submission 76834) | Hot spring sediment bacterial and archeal communities from British Columbia, Canada, to study Microbial Dark Matter (Phase II) - Larsen... ...
GCGGCTCCGCCAGCTCGGGCAGGACGAGCTGGCGGCGGAGAACGCCCGGCTGCGGGCGCTCCTCGACCTCCGCGAGCGGCTCGCCGTCCAGACCATCGGCGCCGAGGTCGTCGCACGGGAGTGGCACGGGTTCACGCGGGGGCTGACGATCAACCGCGGGCGGGTCAGCGGCCTCGAGCGGCTGGCCCCGGTGATCGTCACGCGGGGCGTGGTGGGGCGCGTCGTGGAGCTGCGCCGGGGCTCGGCGGTCGTCCAGCTGCTGACCGATCCCGCATCCAGCATCGGGGCCGTCGTCAACCGGACCCGCGCCCAGGGGCTCGTCGAGGGCGTGGCGGGCGGGCGGCTCCGACTCAAGCTCGCGACGCGCGAGGAGGGCGTGGCGCCGGGCGACCTCGTGTCCACCTCGGGGATGGGCGGCGTCTTCCCGAAGGGGCTTCCGCTCGGGCGCGTGGTCCGCGTGCTCGCTCCCTCCGGGGTGTTCCGGCTGGCAGAGCTCGAGCCGGTCGTCGACCTCGCCACGGTCGAGGAGGTGCTCGTCCTCCCGCGCGGCGCGGACGGCGACCTGAGCACCGCCTTCCGGGGGGCGTGAGCCGTGCGCCTCCCGCTCTACTTCCTGGCCGTGAGCGGGGGAACCCTCGCGCAGGGCACGGTGGTGTGGGCCCTGGACGTCGGCGGGGTCGTCCCTGACCTCCCGCTGATCCTGGTCGTCCTCCTGGCGCTTCGACGAGGCCCCGAGCCCGGCTGCCTCACCGGGTTCGCGCTGGGGTTGGCGCAGGACGCGCTGGTCGGCGGCCCCCTCGGCCTTCAGGCCCTTTCCAAGGCCGTGATCGGGTTCGCGGCAGGCGAGCTGCCGCGCGTCTGCCTGGTCTCGAATCCGCTGGTGCCGATCCTCACGGTCACGCTGGCCACGCTGATCGACGGCACGCTGCGTTTTGTCGTGCTCCAGGTCTTCCACTATCCCGCGGCGTTCGGGGAGCTCCTCGGACGCGTGATCCTGCCCCAGGCGGGCTACAACGGACTGCTCACGATGCTCTTCGCGGCGGTGCCGGTGCTCCGGGTCCGCGCATGAAGCGCGATTCCCGCAGGCGGCCGTCGCGCGCCCGGCTCGTGCTGCTGGCGGTCGTCTTCGGCGCGGGATTCCTGGCGATCGTCGGGCAGCTCGCACACCTGCAGATCCTGAGCGGCGATGAGCTCGCCGGGCTCTCCGACAAGAACCGCATCCGCCTCCGGACGGTCCCGGCGATCCGGGGCATCCTGTTTGATCGCACGGGGCTGCCGCTCGTCGAGAACCGGCCGGCCTTCACGCTCGCCGTGGTGCCGCGCGATGCCGAGCACCTGGCGGCGGTCCTGGAGCGGCTGGCGCACCTCCTGAGCCTGCCGCGCGCCGAGCTTCAGGAGCGGTTCGCGCGGGTCGCGCCCGACTCGCCGTGGCCCGTGCGGGTGTCGCGCGGGCTCACGCTCGACGACGTCGCGCGCCTCGAGGAGTGGAAGCTGGACCTCCCCGGGGTCTCCATCGAGGTGGAGTCGCAGCGCGCCTATCCCGGCACGCGGTTCGCCGCCCACCTGCTCGGGTACGTCCGCGAGGCGTCGGAGGCGGACCTCGGCCGGGGACGACTCCGGCGGGGCGACCTGGTCGGGCAGGCGGGGCTCGAGCGGCTCTACGACGAGTACCTCCGAGGCCGCGACGGCGCCGAGCAGATCGAGGTCGACGCCCACGGCCGCCCGATCCGCGTGCTCGATCGGCAGGAGCCGGTTCCCGGTGCTCACGTCCACACGACCATCACCCGGCGGATCCAGGAGGCGGCCGAGCAAGCCCTCGGGGAGCGCACCGGCGCCGTCGTCGTGCTCGATCCCCGCAACGGAGACGTGCTGGCGCTCGTCTCCAATCCCGCCTTCCCGGTGGAACGGTTCTCGGGTCCGATCGATCGTGAGACGTGGCTCGCGTTCGTGCGCGACCCGTCGCGACCGCTCCTGAACCGGGCGATCCAGGGGGAATACCCGCCGGGCTCACTCTTCAAGATCCTGGTGGCCGCGGCGGCCCTCCAGCACGCGATCGTCACGCCGTTCGATCGGCTGCCCTGTCCCCCGGAGTGGTGGTTCGGCGGCCGGGCGTACCACAACTGGGAGGATCGTGACCGCGGCGCGCTCACGCTTCACGAGGCGATCCAGTACTCGTGCAACTCCTTCTTCTTCCAGCTCGGTCTCCGGGTCGGCCCCGAGCGCATCGCCCGCATGTCGGAGGGGTTCGGGCTGGGCCGGACGACGGACTCGGGCCTCGTCGGCGAGCGGCCGGGCCTGGTGCCGTCGCCGGCCTGGAAGCGGGCCACGCTCCGGGAGAAGTGGCACGCGGGCGACACGATCAGCCTGTCCATTGGCCAGGGCCTGATCACCGTCACGCCGCTCCAGGTGGCACGCGCCATGGCGGCCCTGGCGAACGGCGGCACCCTCTGGAAGCCTCGGCTCGTGGTTCGGGTCAAGGCGCCAGACCTCTCCCTCCTGGCCGAGGAGGCCCCGATCGCCCAGGGCCGCGTGGAGCTCGCGCCGGTCATCGTCGACTTCCTCCGGCAGAGCCTCTGGGCCGTGGTCAACGACGGAGGCACGGGCAAGGGGGCCCGGCTCCCCGGGCTCGCGATCGCGGGGAAGACCGGGACGGCGCAGACCCGCGAGTTCCGGAGCGACGCGGAGCGAAAGCGGCGGGATCAGGACCACGCGTGGTTCGCGGCCTTCGCCCCGGCGGAAGACCCGCAGGTCGTGGTCGTGGTGTTCGCCGAGCGTGCCGGGTTGGGTGGACAGGTCGCGGCGCCCATCGCCCGCGAGATCTTCCGAGCCATCTTCCTCGAGCAGGTGGCCGTGGTGGGCCTGACCGGCTGAGGACGCGATGCTCCGCATCGACCGCCGGCTCCTTCTCCACTTCGACTGGGTCCTCGTCGGGCTCGCCCTGCTCCTGCTCGGGGCGGGGATCCTGACGCTGTCGAGTCTCGTCCCCCGGCTGGCCCTGCGGCAAGCCCTGTGGGCCGGGGTGGGGGCGGCCGTGGCGCTCCTCATCCTCTCCATCGACTATCGAATCCTCGCGCGCTGGGCGATGGTCGCCTATGTCGCCGGGCTCGGCGTCCTGGCGGCGGTGCTCCTCGCCGGGCGCGCCGCCCAGGGGGCCCGACGCTGGCTCGCGGTGGGGTCCTTCACCGTGCAGCCGGCGGAGCTGTTCAAGCTGGTCCTGATCCTCGCCCTGGCGCGATACCTCGCGAGCCGACAGGAGTACCGCGCGGGCTGGGATCGCGTCGCCATCCCGCTCCTGTTGGTGGCGCCGGCGTTCGTGCTGATCATCAAGCAGCCGGACCTCGGGAGCGCCGTCGTGCTCCTGCCGGCCGTGACGGCCCTGATCTTCGTGGGCGGCGCCCGCTGGCGGCATCTCGGGCTCGTGGCCGGTGCCGGACTCGCGCTCGCCCCGGCCCTGTGGTTGGTCCTCCACGGCTACCAGCGCGAGCGGATCCTCGTCTATCTCGACCCCGTCAGGGATCCGCTCGGCAGCGCGTGGAACGTCATCCAGGCCAAGATCACCATCGGGTCCGGTCAGCTCTGGGGCAAAGGGCTCTTCGGCGGCACACAGAGCCGCCTGGCCTTCCTCCCCGAGCGCCACACGGACTTCATCTTCGCCGCCTTCGCGGAATCGTGGGGATTCCTGGGGGCGATGGGGCTGCTGGTCGTGCTCGGGCTCCTGGCGCTCCGCGGCCTCGAGGTCGCGGCCACGGCGCGCGACGAGCTCGGCAGCCTGCTGGCGACCGGCGTCACCGTGCTGCTGGTGAGCCAGGCGCTGATCAATCTCGGCATGGTCACCGGCCTGCTCCCGGTCGTCGGCATCCCCCTCCCCATGGTCAGCTATGGCGGCTCGGCCCTCTTGACGGCCTTGGGCGCTGTCGCCCTCCTCGAAAACGTGCGGATGCGCCGGTTCGCCTAGCCGTGTCGATCTTCGCCGCCCCCTTCCCGCGTGGCATCGCGTCCTGGCTCGCCCTGCGTCGGCCCGTCGGCCGGCGCGGCCGGCGGGCGGGGTGTCGTGACGGGCGCGTCCTGGCGGGCGCGCGGGCGCCGCGAAGCCGGTCGCGGCTTCCCTCCGGTGCGGATCCGCGGGAGCGATCCTCACATGGCACGGAACATCATCGTCAACGCGGGCATCAGCGAGACGCGGGTCGCCATCCTCGAGGGCAGCCTGCTGACCGATCTCTTCCTGGAGCGCCGGCGTTCCCGCTCGATCGTCGGTAACGTCTACAAGGGCGCCGTCACCAACGTCCTCCCCGGCATGCAGGCCGCGTTCGTCGACGTCGGCCTCAGGAAGGACGCCTTCCTCTACGCCGGCGACTTCACCGCGACCCTCGGGCAGTACGAGCGGATGATGCTGGCCGAGGACGAAGCGGACATCGAGCTCGACGAGACCCCCCCGGAGCGCGAGCGCCGCGAGGTCGCGCCCATCGAGGACCTGCTCCGCAAGGGGCAGGAGGTCCTCGTCCAGGTCTCCAAGGAATCGCTCGGCACCAAGGGGGCCCGCATCACCTCGTTCATCAGCCTGCCCGGCCGGTACCTGGTCTACATGCCTCAGGTGAGCCACGTCGGCGTCTCGCGCCGCATCCGGGACGCTGCCGAGCGGGACCGGCTGCGCCGGCTGCTCAAGGCCCTCCGCCCCCCCACCGGGGGCGGCTTCATCATCCGGACGGTGGGCGAGGGCCGGGGTGAGGAGGAGTTCCGGGCGGACGTCGAGTTCCTGTCGCGCCTTTGGCAGCAGATCCAGACCCGATTCGACCAGGCGCCGGCTCGCGCCCTCCTCCACGAGGAAGGGGATCTCATCTTCCGGGTGATCCGGGACCACTTCGCCACGGACGTGGACGAGATCCTGATCGACGCCGAGGAGGAGTACCGGCGGGCCCTCGAGTACGCCCAGGGTCTGGTCCCGGCCCTGGCCCACCGGGTTCGACTCCACGAGGGGCGCACCTCGGTGTTCGAGGCGCGCGGCGTGGAGAAGGAGATCGAGAAGGCGCTGCGTCGAAAGGTGTGGCTCCGGTCGGGCGGCTACATCGTGATCGACCAGACCGAGGCCCTGGTGTCGATCGACGTCAACACCGGCAAGTACGTCGGCCGACGAGATTTCGAGGAGACGATCCTCAGGATCAACCTCGAGGCGGTGGCCGAGATCGTCCGGCAGATCCGGCTCCGGGACCTCGGCGGCATCATCATCATCGACTTCATCGACATGGAGCAGGAGGACCACCGGCAACAGGTGTTCCGGGCGCTCAAGCGGGCCCTCGCCGAGGACAAGGCACGGACCAACGTGCTGGAGATCTCCGAGCTCGGGCTGGTGGAGATGACGCGCAAGCGGGTGCGCCAGGGGCTGCTGTCGCTCCTCATGCAGGCGTGCCCGACCTGCAAGGGCAGCGGCGTCGTCAAGTCGACCCCGGCGATCACCGCCGAGATCTACCGGAAGATCCAGGCCGCCGCGGCCGACGTCGGGGGCCAGGAGGTGCTCATCCGTGTGAACCCCGAGATGGCCGACCACTTCCAGGGAGAGGAGGCCGAGGGTCTCGAGCTGCTCCAGCGCCGCATTCAGCGGAAGGTGACGGTGCAAGCCGTCGCCGCGCTCCACAAGGACGAGTACGAGATCATCACCCGGTAGGCGACGGAGATGCTGGGGATGAGCGCGCGCCGCGAAGGGGACCCGATCGCCGCCCTGGTGGGGCGTGATCGGGCCTTGGTCTGGGCAGGCGTTGCCGGCCTGGCGCTCGTCGCATGGCTCTACCTCGTGCGCCTTTCCCGCGGGATGGCGATTGCGCCCGAGGGGATGGCGGGGATGCCCGGGATGAGCCCGGTCCTCGTGCCGTGGACACTCGCCGACTACGGGGCGACGGTCGCCATGTGGGCGATCATGATGGTCGCCATGATGCTGCCGTCGGCGGCCCCGCTGGTGCTGCTGTTCGCCGCGGTGAACCGCAAGCGGCGGGAGGAGGGGGGCCTCGCGGTGTCGACCGGCGTGTTCGTCCTGGGCTACCTCGGCGCGTGGGGGGCCTTCAGCGTCGGTGCGGCCCTGGCGCAGTGGGGCCTGCACACCGCGGCGCTGCTGTCGCCCTTCATGGCGACGACGAGCCCGATCGTGGCCGGCGCCCTCCTGATCGCGGCGGGCGTGTACCAGCTGACGCCGCTCAAGGCAGCCTGCCTGGCGAAGTGCCGGAGCCCCCTCGGCTTTCTCCTGACGGAGTGGCGGGAGGGGGCGGCCGGTGCGCTCCGGATGGGGTTGCGGCACGGGGCCTACTGCCTCGGCTGCTGCTGGCTTCTCATGGGCCTCCTGTTCGTCACCGGGGTCATGAACCTCGTCTGGGTGGCGGTCATCGCGCTCTTCGTGCTCCTGGAGAAGGTGGCGCCCGGCGGAGTCGTCGTGGGACGCGCGGGCAGCGTCGCCCTGATTCTCGGCGGCATCGTGCTGCTCGGGCGCGCCGCCGGGATGGGGGGGATGTGACCGTGGGCGAGACGCGGCTCGATTTCCCCTCGGCTTGGCGTTCGGCTCCAACGTGGTGCTCCTCCCGGTCGCGCTGCGGCCGATTCTCGGTGAGTCGGGGCTCCTCTCGCCGATCCTGGCGGGAGCCGCCACGGCGGTCTCGAGCGTCTCGGTCGTGACCAACTCGCTCCGGCTCAGGCGCTTCCGACCCCCGGTGCCCGAAGGGCCGATGCCCGAGGACGACCGGGTGCCGACGGCGGTGGAGGCCGCCGGGGGCCGGGGGGAATAGCCGCCCGGGGTCCGACCCCGCTGCGCGCGACAGGAGCCGCGATGCCGCTCAGCTCGCCGTACCTGGCCGACGCGCCGCGCTACGAGCGCGCGATGCACGGCTGGGTCGACGCGCCGGAGGAGCCGGCGTTCACGATGACCGTCCGCCTCGCCGACCGCTGGGTGGGGGTCGAGCTGGTGGCGGTCGGAACTTCCTCCCCTGACTACACGATCCAGGCGGCGGGCGGCCGTGTGCTCGTCGGGCCCGCCGACCGGATCGACCCCGCGCTCGGCGCGGCGATGCAAGGGCTCGGCGGGCTCACCATGACGGCGGGGTTCACCCGGAAGGTGGCCGAGCTCGGCGGGGCGCGCGCGGGCGCTCCGTACTTCGTCGACGCCGCCATCGAGATCGCCCGACTGGCCCGCCAGGTCACGCGAGTGCCGCGCGAGGTGATCCGGCGCCACTGGGACCAGGGACCGTCCGGCGTCTGGCGGCTCGACATGCAGGGCTGGGTGGATTTCCCGTCCTCGTGCTACACCTTCCGACCCGAGACCGAGCGCCTTTTCGCCGACCGCACGGTGTGGGCACCGGCCCAGCCCGTCCTCTACAACCCCCCCCGCGGCGCGGCGGGCGTCTTCAACCGGACGAAGGTCGCCCGGCTCGAGCACGCCGCCGGGATGCTCACCCTGTCCCACTCGATGTTCGACGAGGTGCACGCCTTCGAGGTGTGGTGCGTCGTGGACCCCGAAACCGAAACCGTGGTCGACGCGGGCTCCCTGACCCCGCGGCTCCCGTACATGGGGATCTGCTCGGACGTCCAGGGGCGGGTGCGGGAGCTGGTGGGTCAGCGCGTCGATGCGGGGCTGCGAAAGCGCCTGGGCGGACTGATCGGGGGTACGACCGGCTGCTCCCAGCTCTACGACCTCACCGCCGACCTCCTGAAGCTCCTGACGCTCGCCTGACCCTCACTCCCCCGCGTCCCCGCCGCGGTCACCGCCACGCAGGCTTCCAGAGCCCTGAGGAGCTGTCCCTTCGCCGGGTCAGCCGCCGGATCGGGCCCGCTTCCGCTCGACGAACGCGCGGAGGTTGGCGCGCACGGCGTCGGTGTCGAAGCACGCGACCTCGGCCTCCGTCTCGGCGGCGAGGGCGGTGTGGAGGTCGGTGTCGGCGGCGAGGTCGAATCCGAGCTTCGTGTACCGAAGGCCGAGCGGCGGGTGCCCCGCGACGACGCGCGCGGTCTCCCGGGCGACGCGGTCCAGCTCGGCGGCGGGCACCACGCGGGTCACGAGCCCGATACGCTCGGCCTGGCGCGCGTCGATGGTCTCGGCGGTCAGGGCGAGGTGCTTGGCCCACCCCTGCCCCACGAGGCGCGGGAGGAGGTAGGTCATCCCGCTGGTCGGGCTCAGGCCGATCGGCGTGTCGGGGAGGCCGAACACGGCGGTCTCGGCGGCGATCCGGATGTCGCAGATGACCGCCAGCTCGAAGCCCCCGGCCAGCGCGTAGCCGTTCACGGCGGCGAGGCTCGGCTTGGCCAGGCGGCGCATCTCGGAGGCGAGACGCTGGAGGAGCAGGACGTACTCGCGGAACCCGGCCGGGTCCAGGGCGAGAAGGACGCCGAGGTCCGCGCCGGTCGAGAAGGCCCGGCCGGTGCCCGTGAGGAGGACGGCGCGCACGCTGGCGTCTCGGCGCGCGTCCTCGACGGCGCTGATGAGGGCGCGCAGCAGCGGCTCGTTGAGCGCGTTGAGGACCTCCGGACGGTTGAGGCGCAGGACGCCCACGCCCTCGGCCTTCTCGCAGACGAGCGGTTCCTGGCTCACGGGAGTCCCCTCCTGGGGGATGGCCCGGGCACGCTCACGGCTGCTCCCCCCTGTAGAGACGATAGAGGCGCTTCGCCTTGCGCTCGGTGGGCGGCAGGCTCCCGGGCGGGAGCAGCTCGACCGCCGGCGTGAAGACCAGGACGTCCCGGACGCGACGCGCGAGCCGCGTCCGCAGGTCTTCGAGGCGGTCGGGGGAGACCCCCGGCCCGTGCTCCACGCGGAGGCGCGGCTCGCCGGTCAGGGGCGGGGGCTCCGCGAGGAGGATCTGGAACTCCCCCGTGAGCTCCGGGCGGAAGCCCAGGACGACGTCCTGGACGGCCAGGGGGTACACGTTGACGCCGCGCACGATGAACATGTCGTCGCTCCGACCGAGGACCTGGAAGCAGAAGCCCCGTCGGCCGCAGGCGCAGGGCTCGACGGACACGCGCACGTGGTCGTGGGTGCGGAAGCGGACCAGGGGGTGCGCCTCGCGGTCGATCGTCGTGAAGACCAGCTCGCCCACCGCGCCTTCCCGGAACGACACGGGCTCGGCCGACTCGGCGTCGATCAGCTCGACGACGAACAGGCCCTGCCCGACGTAGTGGAGGCCCCGAGCCCGCCCGCACTCGGCGCCCGGGGCGCCGAGCTCGCCGAGGCCCCAGAGGTCGCGGGCCACCAGCCGCCAGGTCTCTTCGATCTCCGCCCGATAGCCGGGGATGGCCAAGCCGGCGTCGCCCGAGAAGAAGCCCTTGCGGATGCCGAGGGCGGCGGGCTCGAGACCCTCGCTCCGCGCCACCCGGGCCAGGTGGAGGGCGTAGGACGGCGTGGAGTAGAGACACACCGGAACCCGCATGTCGCGGACGATCTCGAGGAGGCGGCGGGACTGACCGACCGAGACCGGCGTCACGCACGCGCCCACCGTCTCGAAGGTCATGTGGTCGTTCACGCCGCCCGCGTACAGGCTGTAGTTCATGCACTCGAACAGGATGTCCCCGGGACGGAGCCCGGCCGCCCAGGCTGCCCGCGCGCCGACCTCGTTGTAGACCGCGATGTCGTGGCGGGTCATGGCCATCCGGAGGGGCCGGCCCGTCGTGCCGCCGGTCGCCTGCATGCGGACGAGCTGGTCCAGCGCGACGCACTGGTTGGCGCCGAGGGGCGGACACGCTTCCTGGGTCTCCTGGAGCTCGCGCTTCTCGGTGAAGGGGAGGCGGGCGAGGTCCTCGACGTGGCGCCCCCGCCGGGGGTCGACGCCGGCCGCGTCCCACTTCCGCCGGTAGAACGCGCTCCGGGTCCACGTGTACTCGAGCTGCCGCCGGAGCCGGTCTTCTTCGAGCCGCCGGAGCGGCTCCGGCGCCATCGTCTCGAGCTCGGGGTTCCAGTACAGGCGCTCGGGGCTCACCATGAGGCTCCTCCGTGCGGCGCGGGTCCCGTCCGGGGCGACGACCGACATGCCCAGCTTCGGCGCCGTGGGCACGCGTGTCAACCCGTGCGGGCCGCGCGCCCCGCGGGCGGGATCGCCTGGTCCCCGCCGAGCCCCTCGGCTATACTGGAGCGGCTCGCCGGTCCCCCCGACCGGGCGCCGGCAAGCGTCGAGTGGACGACGCGAACGCCTCCAGCGTAACTGAGGGACCCACGGACGCCGGCATGGTACTCCCGGTTGGCAAGCTGCCCAGCGCGCTCCTAGCCGAGCTCTTCGGCAAGCACGTGACGCTCGATCCGCGCGTCGTCCTCGGCCCGCGCGTGGGCGAAGACGCCGCGGTCATCGACATGGGGGACCGCTACCTCGTGGCGACGACCGATCCCATCACGTTTGTGACCGAGGACCTGGGGTGGTACGCCCTCGTCGTCAACGCCAACGACCTCGCGGTGCGCGGCGCCGTTCCCGGGTGGTTCCTCGCCACGTGTCTCTTCCCTCCCGGGGCGACCACCGAGACCTCGGTGGACCTCCTGTTCGGCCAGCTCGGGGCAGCCTGCCGCGAGCTGGGGGTCTCGCTCGTGGGCGGCCACACCGAGGTCACGTACGGGCTCGACCGCCCCCTCGTGATCGGCACGATGCTGGGCGAGGTCGCCAAGGACCGCCTCGTGACGACCGGCGGGGCGCGGCCCGGGGACGTCCTGCTCCTGACCAAGGGCGTGCCGGTCGAGGGGACCTCGATCATTGCCCGGGAGCGGGCGCGGGAGCTGCGGGCGCGCGGGTACTCCGAGGCGCTCCTCACCCGGGCCCGGGCCTGCGTCGAGCGCTTGTCCGTGGTGCCCGAGGCGCGCCTCGCGGTCGAGCTGGTTCCGGTGCACGCCATGCACGATCCGACCGAGGGCGGCCTGGCGACGGCGCTCTGGGAGCTGGTCGAGGCCGCGGGCGTGGGGCTTGCCATCGAGGGGGAGCGAATCCCCATTCTGCCCGAGGGGCAGGCCCTCTGTGCGGAGTTCGGGCTCGATCCGCTGGGGACGATCGCCTCCGGCGCCCTCCTCCTGGCGCTGGCGCCGGCCGACGCGGGCGTCGTCCTCCACGCGTGCGCCCGCGACGGAATCGACTGCGCGTTGATCGGCCGGGTGCTGCCGCGTGCGGCGGGCGTCACCCTGACCCGCGGCGGCCGGGCGACCGAGCTGCCCCGCTTCCCCCAGGACGAGATCACGCGGCTCTTCGCCTGAGGGGATACGAACGAATCCGCGGTCCGGCTCCACGGGGGAAGTGGCGGGGCGTGGTGAACGGAAAGGACGGCTAGGCATGGCGCTCTCGGTTCGCGACATCATGGTGACGGATCTTGTGACCGTCGGTCCCGAGGACTCGCCACGCAAGGCCTATCAGCTCATGCGCGACCGACGGTTCCGGCACCTCCCCGTCGTGAACCGAGGGCGGCTCGTCGGGGTCCTGTCCGAGCGGGATCTCCGCCCAGCGCTCCTGTCCCCGGGCCTCGCCGAGGCCACGGTGGGCGAGCTCATGTCCGAGACCCTCACGACGGTCGCGCCGGATGTCGGGATCGAGGATGCGGCGAGCCTCCTCGTGGTCAAGAAGATCGGCTGCCTCCCGGTCGTCGACGGCGACCGGTTGGTCGGGATCGTGACCGAGACCGACCTCCTGGCGGTGCTCGTGGAGCTTCTCGGGCTCATCACCGAGTCGACGCGCCTGGACGTCCGCATCCCGGGCGGGCTCCAGGCGTACGAGCAGATGGTGGAGATCATCCGGGGACACGAAGGGCGGATCCTGAGCGTGGGCGCGGTTCCGGAGGAGGGCGGCGCGACGATCTTCAGCGTGCGGCTCGCGCCGTGCGACGCGCGCCCGCTCGCCGAGGCGCTGGCGCGCGCGGGGTTTCACGTGCTGGCCCCCGTGTCGGGAGCCGATCCGGCGCACCGCGGAGCTCGATGACGCGTCTCCGTCGGACCCTCCTCTTCGTCCCCGGAAGCACGCCGGAGCGGATCGCGAAGGCGGTGACCTCCCAGGCGGACGCCGTGATCCTGGATCTCGAAGACGCCGTCGCGCCGGGCGAGAAGGCCCGGGCCCGGGAGTGGGTGGTCGCGGCCCTGCGCGGCGTCGACTTCCGGGGCCGCGAGCGCATCGTGCGGGTCAACCCGCTCGACAGCCCGCACGGGAGGGCGGACCTGGAGGCGGTGGTCCCGACCGGGCTCGACGCGCTCCTCGTGCCCAAGGTGAGCGGCCCCGAGGAGCTCGGACGCGTCGAGGCGGAGGTGGCGCGCCTCGAGGCCGACGCGGGGCTGCCGGCGGGGCGCATCCGCTTCCACCTCCTCGTGGAGACCGTGGCCGGGGTCGCCCGCGTCAGCGAGCTGGCACGGGGCTCGGCCCGGAACGCGGCGTTGCTCTTCGGGGCCGGTGATTTCGTCCGCGAGACACGGGGGCGGCTCACCGCGAGCCGAGTGTCGGAGCTCCACGCGCTGACACATCTCCTCCTGGCCGCGCGGCTCGGCGGGCTCGACGCTATCGACGCGCCGTACTTCGAGCTGGGGGATCCCCGGGGGCTCGAGGCGCACGCCCGGCTCGCCGCGGACCTTGGCTACGATGGAAAGGCCGTGATCCATCCCGGCCAGATCGAAGTCGTCAACGCTATCTTCACCCCCACGCCCGACGCCGTGGCGAACGCCCACCGGGTCCTCGAGGCCTACGACCGGGCCCAGGCCGCCGGGGCGGGTGCGCTCCAGCTGGAGGGGCAGCTCGTCGACGCCGTCCACGTGGCCATGGCCCGGGACACCCTGGCGCGGGCCCGGCTGGCCGGGGTGGCGTGATGGGACACCGGGCTGCGCCGCGTCGCCTCGCGGTCTGGCTGGTGATCCTCGGCGTCGGGCTAGGCGGCGTCGGGGCCGCGGCGGCCGAGACCTGGGGCGGGATCACGCCGGGCCGGACGACGCGGAAGGAGGTCGAAGCGCTGTACGGCCGACCGTCCCGGGAGCGCACGGTGACGGAGGGGGGACGGAGCGCCGCCGAGTGGACCTACGCCGGAGACCGGGCGCCGCGGGGCCTCGACCGCATGATCGTCGGCTTCGGGCTCCTGGGACCCCGCGGGTTCGCGCCCGAGCTGGTGCGCGCCCTGACCCTGTACCCGAAGCCCCGCGTCTTCTCGCTCGAGGCGATCACGAACGGCTGGGGGAGGCCCGATGCCATCGGCACCGACGGCGAGACCGGGCGGCCTGCGTTCCGGTATGATGCCAAGGCGCTCTTGATCGTCCTCGATCCCACGGGGAGCTGGGCCGAGACGCTCCTGCTCGGGCCGGAGAAACCGACCGCGACGTCGCGATGAGCCGGACGGAGGCCA
>Ga0073934_10008778_pt1 | contig 13301 bp, 12 predicted proteins | sample LarsenN4metaG_FD_76834 | JGI IMG/M metagenome (GOLD analysis project Ga0073934, IMG submission 76834) | Hot spring sediment bacterial and archeal communities from British Columbia, Canada, to study Microbial Dark Matter (Phase II) - Larsen... ...
GACGGATCCACGGTCTTCTCCGCGCGCAACAGCTTGTCCGCCGCCTCGAAGCGGGCTGCCGTCAGCGCGGTGTCCTTCGTTGCTTCCTGCATGAACGCCATGGCGTTGTCCGGGTGTGCGGCCGTCTTGCCGTCGCCGTACATGTCGACGGCCATCGCCACGTAGCCCATGCCGGCGAGTTGCTTCGCGCGGCTGCGCGCGTAGTCGGTGTGGCCCCACCACTCGTGGACGACCAGCACCGCCGGGCGCGGTCCCTTCACCGCGTCATCCCAGGCGATCATGCCCTTCATGGTGACGCCGCCGCCGTCGTAGCTGACGTCGCGCGTCTGCACGGCAGCAAGGGTGGATACGGAGAAGCACACAAGCAACGAGGCCAGCAGTGCACGCATGGGTTGTCTCCCGGGCAAGGCATTCAGGGGGGCTTTTGCGGATGCCGGCGCAGGCGGCCGGCGCGCCCGGGGAACATACCCTGATGCCGCCACCAACGAAAACCGGGCGACAGGCGCCCGGTTCCCGACACGCGAGCGCGGCCCTTACATGTTGCCGACGATGGCGTCCTTCACGGCGCCGAGTTTCGCGTCGATGGTCAGCATGACCGCATCCCTGCACTGCGCGATGGCGGTGTCCGGGTCTTTCAGGCCGTTGCCGGTGAGCGTGCAGACGATCGTCGAGCCTTCCGGGATCTTGCCGTTCTTCACGTCACGGATGGCACCGCCGAGCGACGCCGCCGACGCCGGCTCGCAGAAAATGCCCTCGCTCATCGCCAGCAGGCGCTGCGCCTTGAGGATCTCCTCGTCAGTCAGTTCGTCGAACCAGCCGCCGGACTCCTCCTTCACCTTCCACGCCTGCGCCCAGCTCTGCGGGTTGCCGATGCGGATGGCGGTGGCGACGGTTTCCGGCTTCAGCACCGGCGCGCCACGCATGAACGGGGCCGAGCCCGCCGCCTGGTAGCCGACCATCTTCGGGCGGTTGCCGACCAGCGGGCCGCCGGCGTAACGGCAGTTGCCGCCGCAGAACGCGCAGGACTCGGTGACCTTGTGGCCGCGCGGCGTGCTGTACTCGCAGTAGCCGATCCAGTGCGCGGTGATGTTGCCGGCATTGCCGACCGGCAGGCAGTGGTAGTCCGGCGCGCGGCCGAGTTCCTCGACGATCTCGAACGCCGCCGTCTTCTGGCCCTGCAGGCGGAACGGGTTGATCGAGTTGACGATGGTGACCGGCGCCTGTTCAGCCACCTGCTTCACCAGCTCCATGCCCTCGTCGAAGTTGCCGCGGATCTGGATGGTGATGGCGCCGTACATCATTGCCTGCGCCAGTTTGCCCATCGCGATCTTGCCTTCCGGGATCAGCACGAACGCCTTGATGCCGGCACGCGCGGCATAGGCTGCCGCCGCCGCGGAAGTGTTGCCGGTCGAGGCACAGATGATGGCGTTGCTGCCCTCTTCCACCGCCTTGGTGACCGCCATCGTCATGCCGCGGTCCTTGAACGAGCCGGTGGGGTTCAGGCCTTCGTACTTGACGTAGATGTCGACGTCCTTGCCGATCAGCTTCGGGATGTTCTTCAGGCGGATCAGCGGCGTGTTGCCCTCGCCGAGCGAAATGATGCGCGTGTCGTCGCTGACCGGCAGGTGGTCGCGGTAACGGTTGATCAGGCCGGTGTAACGGTCACGGAACGCCATGGTTGCTCCTTGGGCGGGCGAGGCCCGCGCTGTCGATGTTCAGGTTTGCACAGGGTGCGCAACCGCGCGCACCGGACGGATTCAGTGGTCGAGCGATTCCAGGCGGATGCGCTGGATCTCGTCGTCGATCTCGGGCAGTGCACGCAGTCGCGCCAGCGCGGCGTTCATCTTCTTCTCCAGCACGCGCCGGGTCAGGATGATGACCGGGACGCGGTCGCGGTCGCCGACGGGTTTCTGCAGGATCGCCTCGATGGAGATGCCGGCATCGCTGAGGATGCGCGTGACGTCGGCGAGGACGCCAGCCCGGTCGGTGACCATCAGGCGCAGGTAATAGGCCGTCTCGATCCCGTCGATGGGCAGGACGGGGATGTCGGAGAGCTGGTCCGCCTGGAAGGCCAGGTGCGGAATGCGGTTGGCGGCATCCAGCACCATGTTGCGCGCGGTGTCGATGATGTCGGCGACGACGGCCGAGGCGGTCGGCTCGGAACCGGCGCCACGGCCGTAGAAAAGCGTCGAACCGACGGCGTCGCCGTTGACCATGACGGCGTTCATCACGCCGTTCACGTTGGCGATCAGCCGCTCCTCCGGAATCAGCGTCGGGTGGACACGCAGCTCGATGCCGTCGCCGGCACGCCGCGCGATGCCCAGCAACTTGATGCGGTAGCCGAGTGCCTCGGCGTAGGAGACATCGTCGGCAGTCAGTTTCGTGATGCCTTCGATATAGACCTTGTCGAACTGCAGGGGAATGCCGAAGGCCACCGAGGCGAGGATGGTCAGCTTGTGCGCGGCATCGACGCCTTCGACGTCGAAGGTCGGGTCGGCTTCCGCGTAGCCCAGCTGCTGCGCCTCGGCCAGCACGTCCGCGAACGAACGGCCCTTCTCGCGCATCTCGGTCAGGATGAAGTTGCTGGTGCCATTGATGATGCCGGCAAGCCAGTTGATCTGGTTGGCCGACAAACCCTCGCGGATGGACTTGATGATGGGCACGCCACCGGCGACGGCCGCCTCGAAATCGACGTCGACATCCTTTTCCGTGGCGGCGGCGAAGATCTCGTTGCCATGCAGCGCGATCAGCGCCTTGTTGGCGGTGATCACGTGCTTGCCGTTGGCGATCGCGCGCAGGACCAGCTCCCTGGCCAGCGTGGTGCCGCCGATGAGTTCGACGACGATATCCACGTCGGGGTCATCGACGACGGCCAGCGGGTCGCGCGACACGCGCACCTTCGAGGTGTCTGCCGCCGGGTTGTCGCGCCGGGCACCGACATGCACGACCTCGATGGCAACGCCGGCACGACGGGCGATCTCCGCCGCGTTGCGCGTCAGCACGTTGAAGGTGCCGCTGCCCACCGTGCCCAACCCGACGATACCGACCCTGACCGCGTTGCCCGACATGAACCTGCCCCGTGAATGCAGCGCGACGGAAACGCCCGCCGCACGCGAAAGGCCGCCACATTACTGACGGCCCCGTCAGGCGTCAACGCAACGCAATCCCGGGAAAAACCGGCAATTCGCGCATGCCGTCTCAGGGCCCGAGCAGTTGCTTGACGAGCTGGGCGGCCGGCACATAGCCACCCAGTTGTTCGCCCGCCGGGTCAAAGACCGCCGGCGTGCCGCGCACGCCCATGGCGACCCCGAGGCGGTACTGGTCGGCAACCGGTGACTTGCACATCGGTGACGGCGCCGGCAAGGCATCGCCGCGCTTGCTGGCGGTCATCGCCTTGCCACGGTCCAGCGCGCACCAGACGGCATTCATCTTGCGCCCGGTTTCACTGTCGCTGCCGGCTCGCGGGAAGGCGAGGTAATGAACGGTGATGCCAGCCTGGTTCAGCTTCGGCACTTCCTGGTGCATTTTGCGGCAGTAGCCGCAGTCGACGTCCGTAAACACGTAGATCGCCGAGCGCTCCTTGCCCGCTGCGGGGAAGGAGATCAACTGCGCCCGGTCGAGTTTTGCCAGCGCGGCCCGGCGCTGGCTGCTGCGGTCCTGCTCGGTGCGATTGACCAGCCCCTTGCCCGGCAGGACCTGGTAAAGGTCGCCGCTGATCAGCCAGGTGCCCTCGGCGTTGACGAAGGCGGTTTCCGCGCTGTCGAGCTCGACGGCGTAGATCCCGGGCATCGGGGTGGTCGAAACCGTCGTCACCTCGGCCCCCTGCAAGGCCGCGCCCAATTGCGCACGAATGGCCGCCTCGATCTTGGCCGGGGGCCGCTCGGTCGCCTGCGCGACGGCGGCGCCGAGCAGCGCGACCAGCAGCAGGGTTCGCGACCCGAGGGACGAAAAAACACCGCCCTGGCAGCGGCTGGCAAGCAGGAACATGGATGGACCCTCCGGGGTAAGGACAGCGCGCACTCTAACCGTTTGTGCGCCGGCACAAGGCAAGGTTCCGCTCATCCGCGCGGATGGTGGGATGCGTGCAAGGCCTTCAGGCGCGTGCGCGCAACGTGCGTATAGATCTGCGTGGTGGACAGGTCACTGTGGCCGAGCAGCATCTGCAGTACCCGCAGGTCGGCGCCATGGTTCAGCAGGTGGGTGGCAAAGGCATGGCGCAGGGTGTGCGGCGACAGCGGCTTGTCGATACCCGCCAGGCGCGCCATGCGCTTGAGGCGGTACCAGAAGGCCTGGCGAGTCAGCGGACTTCCCTGCGGGCCGGGAAACATCACGTCGGATGCCTGTCCCGCCAGCAGTTGCGGCCGGGCGTTGCGCAGGTAACGCGCCAGCCAGTTGACGGCTTCCTCGCCCATCGGCACCAGTCTTTCCTTGCTGCCCTTGCCGGTGACACGCACGACACCCTGCTGCAGGCCCACCTGCCCCAGCCGCAGCGTCACCAGTTCCGTCACGCGCAAGCCGCTGGCGTACAGCAGTTCCAGCATCGCGCGGTCACGCACGCCCAGCGGCGTCGAGGTGTCGGCCGCGGCCAGCAGCGATTCGACATCCGACTCACTCAGCGATTTCGGCAATGGCCGGCCCAGCTTCGGGCTGGCAACGCGCAGGGTGGGATCCGCCGCAATACGCTGTTCGCGCAAGCGGTGACGATAGAACCCGCGCAGGCAGGACAGCAGGCGGGCCTGCGAGCGCGCATGCGCCCCGCCGTGCAGCCGTTCCGCCAGGTAGGCAAGCACGTCCTCGCGCGTTGCCTGCAGCAAGCCGCTGCCACGCCGCTGCAGCCAAGCGGCATAGAGGACGAGGTCCGTGCGATAGGAATCGAGCGTGTTGGCGCTCAGGCCTTTCTCCATCCACACGGCATCCAGCCAGGCGTCGATCTCGTGCAGGTCCGGCTGTTCGTTCATCAGTCTCACCCGCATGGCGTGCACGCGCGCAAGGATAAGGTGCCCGCAACGGCTTGCGGCATACTCCGCGCAAACGGCCCCGGCGGAGTGGTATGCATGACAGACGCGGCTTCAGGAAGGATCACCCAGGTCATCGCCTGGATCGGTGCCCAGCGCGATGGCTCGCGCGCGGCGCGGGCAGCCTTCGTGTGCTGGATGTGCGTGCCCGTGTACCTGCTGTTCTCGTTCTGGTCGCTGGCGGGCTGGGTCGTTGCCGGCACCGATGCCTCGCTCGATGCCGAGGTGCTCAGTTACGCCACGCTCTACGGCTTCACCATGACCCTCGTCTGGGTCGCCGCCGCCGTCTATGGCACCCAACTCGATGACCTGGATCGCCCGGGCACCCGCTACAGCCGCCTCGTCCTGATCGGCTATGCGGCAACGACGGCCCTGACCTGCTACCTGGTCGGCACGCTGAACATCATTTGCGGGCTCGTCATGATGGGTGCGCCACTGCTGGGCATGATGCTTTTCCCGCTGGGAGAGATTCTCGCGCTGTTCACGGTTGCGATCGTCGCCGTGCTCGGCGCGAGCGTGGCAAGCGCGCTTGGGGTGCTGCCCTACGCGCCGATCCTGAACACCGGCTTGCTGAACACCGCCGCGCCCGGGCTCTACTACGCCATGAGTGGCGTCGTGGGCGCGGCACTCTACGTGGCTTACGAAGCCATCATCATGGCGGCACTGGTGCAGGCGGCCCGCGCGCGCGAATCGGAAAGCAGCCGGCTGTCCGGCATGGACCCGCTCACCGGCGTCGCCAACCGGCAGCAGATCATGGCGCTACTGCGGCGCCGGCTTGCGCAGCGCGAGTCGTCCGGCAGTGCGCTGGCGATCGCGCTCGTGGATATCGCCGGCCTGCGCGAGATCAGCGTCAGGCACGGACAAGCCGGCGTCGATGGCACTGTTGTCGCAGCGGCGCAGGCACTGCGCGCCTGCCTGCGCAGCGGCGACACCATCGGACGCCTGCACGACAACGTGTTCCTGGTGATCCTGCCCGACACCTCGACGGCGTCGGCGCAGGAGGTGGCATCACGCTGCCGCGACGCGGTCCTGCAGAAGACACACCGCGGCCTCGCGGCGGACCTGACCGTGCAAACGGGGATTGCCGGCTGCAGCGGCATCATGCCGGTGGATGCGGACGAACTGGTCAGGCTGGCAACGCCCGGCCCGGGGTAAACCCGTCAACCGGCGATGACGCCGAAGCGCGCTCGCGGCGGCGGAGGGCCGCCAAAGTGCCTGATGCCTGCACGCGGCGATGCCGGCGCGGCTGCCTGCGTGATTGCCACAACACAATGACCGCCTGAAGGCGGTCATTGCGGGACCCGGTTGCGGCGCCTGACCGGTGGCGGTCAGGCGCTGCGGCACGATCAGCCGCCGAGTTTTTCCTTGATGCGCGCGCTCTTGCCGCTGCGCTGGCGCAGGTAATAGAGCTTGGCACGACGGACATCGCCGCGGCGCTCGACAACCACGCTGTCAATGATCGGGCTGTGCGACTGGAACACACGCTCGACACCCACGCCGTGGGAGATCTTGCGCACAGTGAACGCACTGTTCAGGCCACGGTTCTTGATCGCGATGACCACGCCCTGGAAGGCCTGGATACGCTCACGCTCGCCTTCCTTCACCTTGACATTGACAGTGACGGTGTCACCCGCGCCGAACGACGGCAGGCCGCTGCGCAATTGCGCGTTCTCGACAGACTGGATGATCTTGTTGCTACCGCTCATGGCTCACTCCGCTTCGTTTCCTGCCCGGCGATGTACTCGTCGAGCAACTGTTTTTCCTGTTTCGCCAACCCGCCCGCGCTTTTCTTCGCGAACAGATCGGGCCTGCGCTGCCAGGTCCGCCCCAGCGCCTGCATGAGGCGCCAGCGGCGGATGGCCGCATGGTTGCCGCTCATCAGCACCGGTGGCACCGCACGCCCCTCGAAGGTCTCGGGACGCGTGTAGTGCGGGCAATCCAGCAGCCCGGAAAATTCGCCGGAGAAGGAATCCTGCTTCGCCGAATCTTCGTCACCCAATGCCCCCGGCAGCAACCGGGTTACCGCATCGATCACCACCATGGCTGCCAGTTCGCCACCGGACAGCACGTAGTCGCCGATCGACAACTCTTCATCCACGTACGCCTCGATGAAGCGTTCGTCGATCCCTTCGTAACGCCCGGCCACCAGCACCAACCCGCTTGCCTGCGCCAGCGACTGGGCCTTCTCCTGCGTGAGCACGGCGCCTTGCGGCGACAGGCAGATCACGCGCGGACGCCGTCCGGTTGCTTCCTCAACCGCCTTGCACGCCGCGAGGGTGGCGTCACGCAAGGGTTCGATCTTCATCACCATCCCGGGGCCACCGCCAAAGGGGCGGTCGTCCACCGTCTTGTGCACATCGCGGGTGTAATCGCGCGGATTCACACCCTCGACGTGCAGCAGGCCGTTGTTGACGGCCCGGTTGACGATGCCGTGGCCGGTGACGGCCGCAAGCATTGCCGGAAACAACGTCACCACCGCGACATGCATGAGCGGTCCTCGCGCGCCGGGGCGTCAATAATCCGCGCCCCAGTCCACGATGATGCGCTTCGCGTCCCTGTCGACGCGCTGCACCACCGGGCCCGGCACCCACGGCACCAGCCGCTGCTGGCCATCGATACTGCCGCTGCAGGGCTTGACGACCATCACGTCGTTTGCCCCGGTTTCCAGCAGGTGGTCGACAACCCCCAGCAACTCACCCTCACCGTTGACAACCTGCAACCCGATGAGGTCTCGCCAGTAAAACTCGTCCTCGGCCAGTGCCGGCAACGCCTCCGCCGGGACACCGATGTCGAGGCCGCCGAGCGCTTCCGCAGCCGTGCGGTCATCGACGCCACGCAACCGCACGATCAACCCCTTGCCATGCGGCTGCCCCTCGAGCACCTCGACAGGCTGCCAGTGGCCATTCCGGAAGAGATGCCACGGGCCATACCCGAGAATGTTCTCCAGGGGGTCGGTGTCGCTGTGAACCTTGATCCAACCCTTGATCCCGAAAGGAGCGAGCAAGCGCCCGACCTTGAGGATTCCGCTGCTGCCCAAAGGCAACGCACTCACGCCTGCTGCTTGGCCTGCTCGACCAGGTCGGCGACGCGCGGGGACGGCTGCGCACCGTTGGCCAGCCAGTAGTCATAGCGGGCCTGGTCGAGCTCAAAACGCTTCTCGCCGCCGGCGGCGATCGGGTTGAAGTAACCGATGCGCTCAATGAAGCGGCCCGTCGTCGCCTTGCGGCGATCAGATACGACGAGGCTGTAGAACGGGCGCTTCTTGGCGCCACCGCGTGCCAGACGAATCACTACCATGGGTCAATCACCTGAAGTCTGCGCCCGCTCCGGAAAGGAGGGGCTCCATCGCTGAAAAACGCAACCGGGCAATGCCCTTCTGCGCAAGGCGGCGCAGTATACGCAGGCAGGCCTGTCATTAAAAGCCCTGCCACGAAATCCGACGAGCGGTTGCCGGACAGCGCGCTCAACGACGCGGCGGCATGCCCGGCGGCAGCCCACCGGGCGGCATCCCGCCACCGGGCCCACCCATCATTCCGCCAAAAGCACGCGCCATCTTCTGCATGCCACCCTTGGCAGAGAACTGCTTCATCATCTTCGACATCATCTTCTGCTGCTTCAGCAGGCGGTTGAGGTCCTGGACCTCCTGGCCCGCGCCCTTGCAGATGCGCTGCTTTCTTCGCCCGGCGATCAGGTCGGGATTCCTGCGCTCGTCCGGCGTCATCGACAGGATCAGCGCTTCCATCCGCTTGATGGACTTGTCGTGCACAGCGTCCTGCGCCGCTTTCGCCATCTGGCCCATTCCCGGCAACTTGTCGAGCAGGCCTGCCATGCCGCCCATGGAACGCATCTGCTGGAACTGGTCGAGCATGTCCTCGAAATCAAAGCTCTTGCCCTTCTTGAGCTTCTTGGCGAGCTTCTCCGCCTTGGCCTTGTCGAGCTTGCGCTCGGCCTCTTCAACCAGCGACAGGATGTCGCCCATGCCGAGGATGCGCTGCGCGATCCGGTCGGGATGAAACGGCTCGAGCGCCTCGGTTTTCTCGCCCATGCCGAGGAACTTGATCGGCTTGCCGGTGACATGGCGAACGGACAGTGCGGCACCGCCGCGCGCGTCCCCATCCGCCTTGGTCAGGATCACGCCCGTGAGCGGCAGTGCATCACTGAACGCCCGCGCGGTGTTCGCGGCATCCTGTCCGGTCATCGCGTCGACCACGAACAGCGTTTCGTGCGGCTTGATCGCCGCATGCAGCTCACGGATCTCCGCCATCATCTGCTCGTCGATCGCCAAACGACCGGCCGTATCGACGATGAGCACATCCGCGACCAGCCGGCGCGCTTCGCCGATGGCGTGATTGACGATGTCGACCGGCTTGCTGGCGGCATCACTCGGCAAGAAGAGCACGCCGACATCCTTTGCCAGCGTTTCCAGCTGCTTGATCGCGGCCGGGCGATAGACGTCGGCGGAAACGACGGCGACCCGCTTCTTCTGGCGCTCCTTGAGAAAACGCGCGAGCTTGGCGACCGTGGTGGTCTTGCCGGCCCCCTGCAGACCCGCCATGAGGATGACTGCCGGCGGCACCACGTTGAGCTTCAGGTCCTCGTTGGCGGCGCCCATGACCGCGACGAGCTCGTCATGGACGATTTTCACGAAGGCCTGGCCCGGGTTGATGCTGGCCAGCACCTCCTGCCCCAGCGCCTTCTCACGAACCTGGTCGACAAACGCCTTGACCACCGGCAGGGCCACGTCTGCCTCGAGAAGGGCCATGCGCACTTCGCGCAAGGTGTCCTTGATGTTGTCCTCGGTGAGCCGGCCCTGCCCGGTGATGACGCGCAGGCTGTGGCCAAGGCGCTCGGAAAGACTGTCAAACATGGGCGACTCCGCGAAAGGAAAACGGGCAACGACGCTCGCAGCGCGGCACCCGACGGACAAGGGCGCGCATTATACTGGCCCGCCTCGGGACACAACCATGACCATCATCCTCACGTTACTCGCCGGCATCCTTTACCTGTCGGCCACCGCCCACATCGCTCACGAACTGCGCGCGGGTCGCGGCGAGCGGCGGGCGGTATTCCTGACTGCGGGCGCCGCGGCCGCCGCCATGCACGGTGCACTGGCTGCGCAGATGCTGGTCACGCCGCAAGGCATCGACCTGGGCCTTTTCTCGGCCGGCTCGCTGGTCGGTGTGCTGATTGCCGTGGTTGCCCTCATCACCAGCCTGTTCCGTCCGGTCGCCGCACTCACGGTCGGCGCCTTCCCGACGGCGTTCACGCTGCTGTTGCTCGCCAGCCTGTTCCATGACAGTTACACGCCGCGCTATTTCGCGCCGGGCATCGGCGTGCACATCGCCTTGTCGGTGCTGGCGTACGCGGTGCTTGCCATGGCGATGGCGCATGCCGTGCTGCTGTCGGCACAGAATCGTCGCTTCCGGGACCACCGCACCCTGCTGCGTGCGCTGCCCCCGATACAGACCATGGAGGCCATCCTGTTCGAACTGGTGGCCATCGGCTTTGCGCTGCTTTCGCTGGCGATCATCGCCGGCATGTTCTACGTCGAGGATTTCTTCGCACAGCATCTCGTGCACAAGACCGTGCTGACGTTCGCCGGCTGGCTGGCGCTGGGCGTCCTGCTGGCGGGACACCATTTCGCCGGCTGGCGGGGCACCACGGCCGTGCGCTGGACTTCCGCTGCCGTTGCCTTGCTGGTGGTGGCGTTCTTTGGCAGCAAGCTCGTCCTGGAACTGATACTCGCGCGTACCGGCTGACGCACTTCCGGCCAGTCCGCACAGAAACGAAAAAGCCGGGCAACGCCCGGCTTTTTCATGCAGCGACGAACTACTTCAACAGGTTCTTCTTGATGAAGTTGTGCAGACCCTTGTTGAACGGCGGCAGGAAGTACTTCACGGCATAGAACTTGGGCTTCTGCAGGACCGCCCGCGGGTTCGACAGCGTGATGAACCCTTCCTTGCCGTGGTAACGCCCCATCCCGGCCGGGCCGACACCGCCGAACGGGAGATCGTCGATGCCGACGTGCGACAGCGTGTCGTTCACGCACATGCCGCCGGAGCAGGTGTGCGTCTCGACAAACTCGGCACGGCCGCTGTTGTAGTCGAAGTAATACAGGGCCAGCGGACGCGGACGCGCATTGACGTAGTTGATTGCGTCTTCCAGCGAGTCGTAGGGAACGATCGGCAGCACCGGACCGAAGATCTCGTTCTTCATGATCTCCATGTCGTCGGTGACGTTCAGCACCAGCGTGACCGGCATCTTGCGGGTGTTATCGAACTTCTCGTTGGCCGGGTTGATCTCGATGATCTTCGCGCCCTTCTCGCGCGCATCCTGCAGGTAGCCCTGGATGCGCTTGTACTGTTTCTCGTTGACGACGCTGGTGTAATCCGGGTTGTTGACCAGCCCGGTCGGATACATCGCGGTGACCTGGGCGGTGAATTCGCGGACGAACTCGTCGACCTTTCCGCGCGGGCACAGCAGGTGGTCCGGTGCCACGCAGGTCTGGCCGGCATTCCAGCACTTGCCGAAGGCGATGCGCGGCACCGCGTCAGCAATCGGGAACGATTCGTGGATGATCGTCGGGCTCTTGCCGCCGAGTTCCAGCGTCACCGGCACCAGGTTCGCCGAGGCGTAACTCATGATCTGGCGGCCGACATTGGTCGAACCCGTGAACAGGATGTGGTCGAAGGCCAGGCGCGAGAAGGCGTCGGAAACCTCACCCTTGCCGGTGATCACGCAGACGTGATCCTCGGCGAAGTTCTCGGCAATCATCTTCTTGAATGCCTCGCCCAGAGCCGGCGTGAAACTGGACATCTTGATCATGACCCGGTTGCCGGCAGCAAGCGCCGCCATCAGCGGGCCCGTCGCGAGGAAGATCGGGTAGTTCCACGGCACGATCACGCCGACGACGCCCATCGGCTGGTAAACGATCCGGGCCTTGGCCGGCTGCTGCATCATGCTGACGTGGCGCTTTTCCGGCTCCATCCACTTGCGCACGTTCTTGGCGTGGTACTTGAGGCCTTCCAGCGACGTCATCACCTCGGCAAACAGCGTTTCATCCTTGGAGCGATGACCGAAATCCTTGCTGACCTCGGTGGCAAGGATGTCCTTCCACTTGATAAGGCCGTCGCGCAACTTGTTGAGGTGGGCGATCCGCTCGGCGGCGCTGGGGTAGCGGTGCTTGGCATACGCGGCGCGCTGCGCCTCGAAGATGCGGTGGAGATCCTTGATCTCCTGGCTCTGGGTGGGCACGGCGGAAAGGTTGGCGACCATGGCGGGTGTCTCCGGTCTGCAGGGCTGACGGTGGGTGTAACGGAATCGCCACGCAGCCGGGCGATTTCCTTGTGACCCGAGCGTTTTAGAGTATTTACTCTAATTTGTCAAAACCCCGGGCAGCCCTCCCCCGGTTCAGCTCTCGAAGCGGACCGCCGATGCGGCCGCGATGGCCTTCTCCCGCGCCGCCTCGACAGTGGCCGCCCGTGCCAGGACAACGCCCATGCGCCGATGCCCCCGCACCTCCGGCTTGCCAAACAGGCGCAGCGCGGTGTCCGGCGCGGAAAGCACCTCATGGAGATTGCCGAACACGGCCCTGTCCGTGTCGCCATCCACCAGGATGACCGCCGAGGCGCTCGGGCCCTGCTGCCGGATGACTGGCACCGGCAGGCCGAGGATGGCCCGCGCATGCAGCGCGAACTCGGAGAGGTCCTGGGACACCAACGTCACCAGGCCGGTGTCGTGCGGTCGCGGCGACACTTCGCTGAACCAGACCTGGTCTCCCTTGACGAAAAGCTCGACCCCGAAGATCCCCTGTCCCCCCAGCGCTTCCGTGACCACGCCGGCAATGCGACGGGCCTCCGAGAGTGCAACAGGACTCATGGCCTGCGGCTGCCAGCTCTCGACGTAATCGCCGTTGACCTGCCGATGACCGATGGGCTCGCAGAAGCTGGTGGCAATACTGCCGTCAGGCGCGACGCTGCGCAGGGTGAGCAGCGTGATCTCGTAGTCGAAATCGACGAAGCCCTCCACGATGACCCGCCCCGCGCCGGCGCGACCGCCTTCCTGCGCGTAATGCCAGGCACGCTCGATATCGGCCTCGTCCTTCACCGTGCTCTGGCCCTTGCCGGAACTCGACATGACCGGCTTGACCACGCAAGGCATGCCGATCTCGCGCACCGCAGCGACGTACCGGGCATGGTCATCGGCAAAGCGATAGCGTGAGGTGGCAAGGCCGAGGGTCTCTGCTGCCAGGCGGCGGATGCCCTCGCGATTCATCGTCAGGCGTGC
>Ga0073934_10008779_pt1 | contig 13299 bp, 13 predicted proteins | sample LarsenN4metaG_FD_76834 | JGI IMG/M metagenome (GOLD analysis project Ga0073934, IMG submission 76834) | Hot spring sediment bacterial and archeal communities from British Columbia, Canada, to study Microbial Dark Matter (Phase II) - Larsen... ...
CGCCAGATGCGGCGACGCTCGATCCTCGCCGGTCATCCACCAAGCTTCCAGGCGGGCGGCACGATCTTCCCGCGTCGGATGGCCATAACGAGCAAGACCACACCGGTGGCCGTGCAGAGCGCTAACGCGATCACCGAGGATTCGAGACCGAAACTACCCCCGGTCAGCACGTCCGGTCCCTTAATGTTGGATCGGATCAGCCCTGGCTCGGAGACCGCGCCGGACACGATGCCGGAAAAGATGGCGGACTGCGTGTAGTTTCACGACATATGGAAGCCGATGCTCAGCCACAGGCGACGCGTGAGCATGTAGGCCGCGGCCAACAGCAAGCCAGCTTCGATGCTGATGAAGATCGCCCCGCCCAGCGTGCCAGCCGGATTGAGAAGGTGGACCATTCCGAACACGGCGGCGGATACGAGAAGCGCAACCCAGCTGCCGAACAAGTCCTCGACCGAGCGGAACAGGACCCCGCGGAAGACTAACTCTTCGAACATTCCGGAACTCAGAGCCATGGCGACCGCGGGTATCACGAATGTCCACGGGTTCAGTCCCTCGACGCGGTACACGCCGAGCCCGATGAGGATGAGAACGCAAACCGTGTAAAGCCCGGCGCCGATGAGCAGACCGGTACCCAATTCCTTGCCGGCGCCTGGCAGAGACAATTCAAGAGCCGGACGGCGTTCGATGATGCGCGCCCATCCGATGTAGACGGCAAGAGCCGCCGCCGTCATGCCGACGACCGCGGCTATGGACGCGAACGGGTCACCCTTGAACTTCTGCATGAAGCCATCGCTCACGGCCATCATGAATACCAGAGCAAATCCCAACGCGACGATCCGTGTGAGTGGGAATTGGAGAAACCGCAACCAAAGAGGCGGCTTCGCGTCGGAGCTGTCGATCATCTGGAATTTGCTTTCATCTGGGCACCAGCCAAAGAGGCGATCACGCTAGGCATAGTTCGCGCTCTCTTGTCAAAGACGAGCGGTGTCCACGCGGTGCATTCTATGCCCGGACCGCATTTAGCCGTTGCCTACGGATCTTTCGATTGGCCCCATGGCGATCAGGTTGGTCGATACCTCCGCGCGCCTGCCTTATGTGCAGGTGGCGGTTGTCGGCACCGCGCGGACGGCTTAGGTCTCACGCGGTCAGGAGGCAATTCGGGACGTTTCGAATGCCCCCAGGCCGAACGATGAGGAAACGCCGAAGAACCGAGGAAACATGATCAACCGTCGAACCTTGCTGCGCGCCGGCGCCGTCCTGACGACCGGGCTGCTGACGAGCATGTCCGCGCTCGCGCAATCTTACCCCAATCGTCCGATCACCTTCATCGTGCCGTGGGCCGCCGGTGGCGGCGCAGATCAAGTGGCCCGCCTCATCGCAGCGGGCCTCGAACGCGAGTTCGGCCAGCCGGTCAATGTCGTCAATCGGACGGGCGGCGGCGGCGTCACCGGCCACTCGGCCATCATGACCGCCCCGGCAGACGGATACACGATCGGCCTCGCCACGTCCGAGATCGCGACGTTCAAGACGATCGGCCTCGCCGACATCACGCCGGACAGCTTCGACATCATCTCACGCGTCACCAGCATCCCGTCGGGCATCACAGTGCAGACGGAAGGACCCTACAAGACCGCCGCCGACGTCATCGCCGCCCTGAAGGCTCAGCCGAAGGGCAGCCTGCTCGCCTCGGGTACGGGCCCCGGCGGCGCGTGGCATCTAGCCCTCGCCGGACTCTCCAAAGCGGCGGGCGTTCCCGCTGATCAGGTCAAGTACGTCCCGAGCCAGGGTGGCGCTCCGGCACTCCAAGAACTGGCCGCCGGCGCGATGAGCTTCCTCACCGTCTCGCCGATCGAAGCGCGCGCGCTCGCGTCGGCCGGCAAGGTGAAGGTCGTCGCTGTCATGGACAGCACACGGATGGCGAGCTTTCCGGACGTGCCCACCCTCAAGGAGGCGACCGGACTCGATTGGCAGTTCGTCAATTGGTTCGCCCTCGTCCTGCCGAAGGGCGTGCCGGCAGATGTCCGCGCACGCATCGTCGAGACGGCTCAGAAGGCGCATGCCTCTTCCATGGTGCAGGACCCGATGAAGGAGCGCGGGATCACGCCGGTCTGGGAGACGTCCGATCAGGCACGTGCATTCGCCGCGAAGTTCGCCGACACGGCGGGAACGCTCCTCAAGGATCTCGGCCTCGCCAAGTGAAGTGGTGGTGCCGGCAGCTCGAGCGGCTGCCGGCACGTTTCACGGACCAAGGGGGCAGGCCTCAAGCGGCCAGCCGTTCCATGAAGCTGCACATCTGATCGAGGTGCTCTCGGTTCAGCGGCAGCTGCAGCACGGTCGAACGGCCAGTCTGGTGTGCGAGGCGAGCCTGAATATCGCCGAGCCCCTCGATCGCGATCGACACTTTGCCGCCTGGCGCAAGTTCGAGGTTGCCATCCACTTCGATGATTGCCGGAGACATGCAGACGATGGTCGTCGAGATCTCGCGTCCGGAGGCCCTGAGGCGCACCGGCAAGCGCACCTCGCGCCGCTGAATGCGATCGCGCCGCTCGCCCTCGCAGATGCCATCGAGGAAATTGCGGACCTCGCTCGATAGGACTGACGCCTCGCCGGCGAGCGTGCCCGCCGACTGCCGCACCGTCTGCGACGTCCGCTCGGCGATCGCGCCGCTGTCGTGAACACCCGCCACTTCCTGACGGACTCCGTCGAGGTCGACCGTCACCTGATGGACCGAGCGGGCAATCTCGGCCGTCGCCTCGCCTTGCTGAAGCGTCGCCGCCGCCACCGACTGGGAGACGCTGTCGAGCTCGGTGATCTTACCCGAGATCGACCGCATGCTCTCGACGGCCTCGTTCGTCGCACTGCCGATTTCCTCAATCACCTTCTGGATGTCGTCGGTCGCACGGGTCGTCTGGTTGGCGAGCGACTTCACCTCCGCCGCGACGACGGCGAAGCCTTTGCCGCTTTCTCCGGCCCGGGCCGCCTCGATGGTGGCGTTGAGCGCGAGCAGGTTCGTCCGCTCCGAGATCGAACGGATCAGCTGGACGACTTCCGTCACCTGCACGACGCCACGGGTCAGCGCGTCGACCTTTTGCTCCGACGCCGTGGCACTCGCGGCGACTTCCCGCGACATCCGGCTCGCCGTGTTGATCTGGCGGGCGATCTCGTCCACCGAACTGCGCAGCTGCTCCGCTGCAGCTGCCACGGCGTTCGCGTTGTCGTGCACCCGCTGGGTCGAGCTCTGCACGCGCTCAGCCCGCTGCATATTGGTCCGCGCGCTCGCCAGCATCTCTTCCGACGTCGCCGCCATACCGGAGGACGCCCCTTCCATCTGCTTAAGCATGCCGTCCATCGACCGGCCGAACATGCCGATCATCTGGTCGATTTCGTCCTGCCGATGCTGCTGCTCGCGGAACGTCCGCTTCTGCTCCTCCTCGAGGCGGCGGCGCTCGAGCGCCATCTCGACGAACGTCTGCATCGCCCCGGCCATCGCGCCGACCTCGTCCCGCCGCCCGACGCCGGGCACCCGCACATCGAGGTCGTTGGCGGCGAGCCGCTTCATGGCATCAGTCATGGCGACGATGGGGCGCGCGATCGACCGCGTGAGAGCGACGACCAAAACCAGACCCACGAGCACCGCCACGACGCCGCCGGCAAGAATTACGTTCTCGGCCGACAGCTTCTCGGCGACGAATGCATCTGCACTCCGTTGCTCGATGACCCGGGTTGCCGCGATCATCCGCTCGGCCGCGGCGCGCACCGCCGTCACCCGCGGCCCGAAGAGATCGTCCGCAAGCTGTGTTTCATGGCCGATCAGCTTCTCGATCTGAACGAGATCTGACGTGATGGCCGCGACGCGCCGAACGAATCCGTCGCGATGCACCAGAGTCTGTGCTGCACTGCCCGCGTCTTCGAGATGACGGCGCGCCTCGATCATCGTCTCCGCATCAGGGCGGTCGATGAAAGATTGCAGGCGGTCCTTCGCCTGGAGCAGAGCGACGGCGAGCGGAGCCGCGGCAGTCTCACCCGACAGGCTCCGCATTGCTTCCGTGACGGTCGAACCGACGCGCTCGACGACCGTGTTGCGCTCACGCCGTGCGGCAACGAACTGCTCGAACGTCTCGCGCAGAGACGTCGCCGCTGCCGACGCGCCCTTGAGCGCGTCCCCGTAGCTTCCGTTGGTATGGCGGGCTGCCTCCTTCAGCTTGTCCTGGACGGCAGCGTAGGAGTCGAGCGTGCGGCGATAGCGAGCCTCTGTGTTCCGCGCGACGTATTCCTTCGCGAGCCCGACGAAGTCCGCGATCGCGATGCGCAGCTCCTCCGACGCCTTCGTTTGGTCGGCAGCCTTGCTGAATTGCCCGAAGCTCTCGTGCACCTGCTCGAAGCCGAGATAGCTTTTCGTGCTGACGGCACCCATCAGCAGAATGACACCACCAAGCCCAAGAGAGAGCCGGTGCGCGATCTTCATGTTCGCGAAGAACGTCACGGCGCCCTCCCGATCAGACGGTCGACGGCCTCGTTGAGTTCGCTCGCATCGAACGGCTTGCGGAGCGTCGCATCCGCGGTCGTCTGCGCCATCGCCAGCGCTTCCTCCGCGCCGACCAGTGATCCGCCGCCGGAGATCGCGAGGATGCGAGGGACCTTGCTGCCCGCCGATTTCAGCCGGTCGATGACTTCGACGCCGTCGACGTGCGGCATCAGAAGATCGGTCACCACCACGTCGGGCTGCAGCGTACGGGCGGTGGCGAGTCCGTTCTCCCCGTCCGGCGCCTCGGTCACGTCGTGCCCCGCCCGCCGCAGGATGGCGGCGATGGTTTTGCGCACGCCGACGACATCGTCGATCACCAGTATTTTTGCCATGGCTAACCTCCCCATTTTGGAATGCTGATTGAAAACGTCGCCCCCTCGCCGGGTGCACTGTCGACTTCGATGGCGCCGCCCCAACTTCGGACGGCCCCATGCACCACCGCGAGCCCGAGGCCCGTGCCTTCGCCGACCGGCTTGGTGGTGAAGAACGGCTCGAAGATTCGCTGGCGGACGTGTGCCGGCATGCCCGGACCGCCATCACGGATCGTGAGCAGGACGCCGCGGCCGGTCTGCTCGAGCCGAACGGCGATGCGGCCCGTGCCCTTCATCGCCTGGGACGCATTGAGCAGAAGGTTCGCGATGACTTGGCGAGCGTCGGTTTCGTCTAGCCGCACAAGACAGCTCGGGCTCCCGTCGCGCAAAAGCCCGTGCCTCTCGATCCCGATCGAGGTCGGCAACAGCCGCCCTACGAACTCCAACGCTCGCGAGAAGACGGCCGTTGCGTCGTGACACGCGGCGCGCGGAGACGGCGCCTCCCGGGCGAAGGACAGGACGTTGAGGACGATCCCGCGGGCCTGCGCAGCGTGCTCCTCGATGAGGTGCAGCCACTCTTGCTCCTCGAGTGCCTCCTTGGGCAGCGCCGGCGCGATCAGGCCGGGCAACGCGAGCATCGGTTGAAGCAGATTGTTGATCTCGTGGGCGAGACCGGCCGCAAGCTGACCAACGGCCTCGAGCCGGCCACGGTGCGCCTGCTGACGTTCCAGCAGAACCTGCTCGGTGATGTCGACCTGAATGCCGGCGAACGCGATCAGCGAGCCGTCGAAATCGCGAAGCGCCGTGATGTGCAGATCGTTCCAGAAAGGCGTGCCGTCTCGCCGATAATTCAGTAGCCGGCAGGCGTGATTGCGTCCCTCCGCGAGCGCCTGGCGAAGCTGATCGACGGTCGCATTATCCGTACCGGGGCCCTGCAAAAATCGACAGTTGCGGCCGAGAACCTCGTCGCGACTGTAGCCGCTCGTCTTGCAGAACGCGTCGTTGACATAGATGAGCGGACGATCACGCCGTCGTGCATCGGCAAGCGTGAAGCTGACCGGGCTCGTTTCGATCGTCGAGACGATCAAAGTGCCGATCGTCATCGGATCACATGAGAGTTCGTCGAGAAGGTCGTCAGTAGAGGGTAGATCGGCCGAGAGCGTCATGGTGCTGGCCTCGCAGAACCGAACCGACGCTGAATTCTCGACAGAGCATGGTAAATGAAGATTCAAAATCCGATCGGTCGGATCATGAATTTCTGACGGCGATCAAGCAGGAACGAGAAACAGCCAAATAATATGTATGCGGTGTATAGAAGGCGGATGCATGCAGGAGAGCCGGCCCAGCTCCTCTGCATACGCAACGATCACCTTCGCTGGGATACTTCGGACAGCGTCAGCCGTCGTTCGGTGACTTGGCGAGCCGCATCGTCAGCTTCTGGAAGTCGAGCAGGGCATCGAGGATGAGCGTCATCTGCACCCGCCAAACCTCCGGCATCGTCCGACAGCGCATCAGTTGCAGAAGGCCCTCGGTCGCCGCGATACTGCGGCGCGCAATGAACAGCGCCGCCTCGAAGTTGAGCTGCCCGAGTTGCTGCAGCGCCATTGGGTTGGCCGGTATCGGCAGGCCGGGAAAGAGGCTCTGAAGTCCCATGCCTTGGAAGGGCAGCCCCATGTTGGCGAAGGGTAACTGCGGCATGGCTGGCATCGGCGGCATCTGTGGCATTGGCGGCATCGACGGTGCGGGTTCGCGGATCCCAGCTTCCGCGATGCCCGGGCTCACCCGACTACCGACCTCGGCCTCACGGGATGGCTTCTGCGGCTCCGCGCGCTCCGGCATTTCGACGCGCCGCGGCTCCTCCTGTCTCGCCGGCTCGGGGGACCGCCGCCGCAACGCGTCGTCACGGACCGCTTCCAGGGAGGCGCGCGATGCGTGCGCAGCCTTCTTCGCCGCGGGAGCCTTCTTGCTCGCCGGCGTTGGGCGGCCGTGGCCCGCTTTTGCGCCACCTCGTGACGTCTTGGACCGTCGGCCACCCACGGCCTTGGCGGGGACTGCCCGTGCGGACTTACGCGCCACGTCGAACCTCCGTTGCACTTTGTCTGTTTGCAACGTCCCCCGGTTCGAAAAGTTCGGCGCACCGCACCGGGCCGATCCACGTGACGCGCACGCCGCAACGCAGAAAGCGCACCGGGCGCCGGTTACCCTTCTGCAAGCCGGCGGGCGCTGGTAGGCTCCGGCGAAAAATCGAGGAACACATGCGTCTCCGCACCCGACTGACCGACCTCCTCGAAATCGATCATCCCATCCTGCTGGCCCCGATGGCCGGCGTCAGCGGTGGCGCCCTCGCATCGGCCGTCACCGGTGCCGGTGGGCTCGGCCTCATCGGCGGCGGATACGGCGATGCGGGCTGGCTCGGCCGCGAGATCTCCGCCGCCGGCAATGCGCGCGTTGGCATCGGATTCATCACGTGGTCACTGGCACGCCAGCCCGGCGTCCTCGACGTCGCCCTCGCCCACGCACCGCCGGCGATCATGCTGTCGTTCGGTGACTTTCGCGACTTCCTGCCGAATATCCGCCAGACGCGCGCGCGTCTGATCGTCCAGGTGCAGACGCTGGAGCAGGCGCGCGAGGCCGTCGACGCAGACGCCGACATCATCGTCGCTCAGGGCACGGAGGCCGGAGGGCACGGCGCCCGCCGCGCCACTTTCCCGCTCGTCCCGTCGATCGTCGACATCGCCGGTGATATCCCCGTCGTCGCGGCCGGCGGCATTGCCGACGGGCGCGGACTGGCCGCAGCCCTCATGCTCGGCGCGAGCGGCGTCCTCTGCGGCACCGCCTTCTACGCCGCCGACGAAGCCTTGGCGCCTGAAAGCGCCAAGGACGCAGCAGTCACGGGGCGCGGTGATGCCACGATCCGCAGCTCCGTCTTCGACGTCGCCCGCGCGCTCGACTGGCCCCCGGCGTGGGACCTCCGCACCCTACAGAACGATTTCACCCGCCGCTGGCACGGCGATCCGGCCGGCCTCAACGCCGTCATCGCGGATGAGCGCGCACGGTTCGAGAAGGCCCGCGCGGTGGGCGACGTCACGACCGCCCCGGTCATCGTCGGCGAGGCCGTCGACCTCGTCCGCACCCGCGAGCCGGCCGGCGCGATCGTCGCGCGCATGGTGAAAGAGGCCGTCGCGCGGCTTCGCGGCGCCTCGAACCTGCTCGTCTGACCCGAAGCCCTACTTCGGAGTCGGAAGGAATATGGGCGGGGGCGGATCACCGAGACCTGGGATCTGAATGTTGTCGATCTGCCTCTGCACCTCGCTCGGATCGACCTTTCGTTCCGCGTCGCGATAGTGAGTGACGAGCCCAGGGAAGAAAGCGATCACGAGCACCATGATGAGCTGTAGACCGATGAACGGCAACACGGCTCGATAAAGCGTCGTGGTCTGGATACCCTGAATGATCTGTTGCGTGACCTTGTCCTTGTAGGCCTCGGATGGCGCAACCGATCGCAAGTAGAAGAGCGCGAAGCCGAATGGTGGCGTCAGGAAGCTGGTCTGCATGTTCATCGCCATGATCACGCCGAACCAAACGATGTCGATCCCGAGCGCTTCGGCCGGGAAGACGAGCAGCGGCATCAGGATGAAGGCGATCTCGAAGAAGTCGATGAACATCCCGAGGATGAACACCACGAGGTTCGTGAAGAGCAGGAAGCCGACCACGCCACCGGGCAGCGACAGCAGCAGTTCCTTCATCCAGACATGGCCATTGATGCCGTAGAACGTCAGCGCGAAGACCCGTGCGCCGATGAGGATGAACAGAACGAAGGCGGACAGCTTCAGCGTCGATTCAGCCGCCTGCTTGACGAGACCAAACTTCAGCCGGCCGTTCAGCGCCGCCAGCACCAAGGCGCCCGTGGCGCCCATCGCACCGCCTTCGGTCGGAGTCGCGAGCCCGATGAAGATGGTGCCGAGAACGAGGAAGATCAGTGCCAACGGCGGCACCAGGACCTTAATGACCTGGGTGCAGGTCTTCGAGAGGATGGGCAAGCGCAAGGCGTCATTCAAAAGTGCACAGACGAGCGCAAAGATCACCGCCGCCGCCGACCCGTAGACCTCCGGTGCCTGTTCGACAAGCGGCGTGATCCAAAGGGTGACAGCGAAGCCCACGGCCACCGAGAGCAATAACATGACAGCCAGCGACGCGTAGCCACGTTTCAGCGTACGGGCTTCAGGCGGGAGTGGCGGACCATAGGACGGCCGAAACGTCGTCAAGATGATGATGTAGATGAAGTAGAGCCCGACGAGCATGAGACCCGGGACGATAGCGCCCTGATAGAAATCTCCGACCGAGCGACCCAGTGTGTCGGCGAGCACGATGAGCACGAGCGACGGCGGGATGATCTGCGCGAGCGTGCCGGAGGCCATGATCACGCCGGTCGCCAGACGCTGGTCGTAGCCGTAGCGCAGCATGATCGGCAGGGAGATCAGGCCCATCGAGATGACGGCGGCCGCCACGACACCGGTTGTTGCAGCCATCAAGGCACCGACGAACACGACCGCGAGCGCGAGACCGCCGCGTACGGGGCCGAGCAATTGGCCCATCGTGTCGAGCAGGTCTTCCGCCATCCTCGATCGCTCGAGTATCAGCCCCATGAAGGTGAAGAACGGAATGGCGAGCAGCGTTTCGTTCGACATGATGCCGAACACGCGCTCAGGGAGTGCTTGCAGGAAGTTCGGAGTGAAGAGACCCAGCTCGATGCCGATGAAGCCGAAGATGATTCCGACCGCGGACAGCGTGAAGGCGACCGGGAAGCCGAGCAGAAGGAAGAGAACGAGTGACCCGAACATGATCGGGGCGAGATAGGTGGTGAGGAACTCGATCATTGCGGGTTCTGGCCCTGTGCGGCGCGATCAGTGTTGAGGTTGCTCGGCTTCGGCTGCGGGATCGGGGATGATCCCGCGCACGATCGCGACACGCTTGATGAATTCCGAGACACCCTGCACCGTAAGCAGAACGAAACCGAGTAGGACCATCAGCTTTGCCGGCCAGATGATCAAACCGCCAGGGTTGGTCGACCACTCCTGCGTTCGCCAGGAGGTCATGAAGAAGGGCCACGAGTAGTAAACGTGGAGCAGGACGAACGGGAAGAAGAAGACCAGCAGGCCGAACAGCTCGATCCAATTCCGGGTGGTGCGACGCAGCCGTGAAGAGACGACGTCCACCCGGACGTGTTCGTTGGTCCGCATGGTCCATGCCGCGCCGAGCATGAACACGACGCCGAACAGATACCACTGGAGTTCCAGCAGCCCGTTCGACGACATATTGAACCATTTGCGAGACACGGCATTGCCGGCCGAGACCAATACGGTCACGACCACGAGCCATGCGGTCAGGCGTCCGATCCGCTCACTGACGGAATCGATGGATCGCGAAACGCCCAGCAGAAACGTCATGTTCACGCCCGCAAGTTCGTCGAATGCACCCGAGACCCGCCGATTGCTTTGGACTTGCGATCGACCGGCCTCACCCCCTTGGCGAAACGGTCTTGCTTCCCCCGATACGCCGAACGCAAAAGGAGACCGACCGCCCCTCAACGAGACGGTCGGTCTCCCGAACTCGTGCCTCAAGCCCGCGCGCGTGCGCGGATCATGAAGCTGTCGAACGAGAAGTCCGCAATCTGATTATAGAGGTAGAAGTCGTTGCGGAACGCGACAGCGGCGTCGTGCAGCTTCTTGAACTCGGGGTTCTTGCCGGCGATCTCCGTGTAGAGATCGTTGGCCGCCTTGAAGGCCGCATCCATGACGTCCTGCGGGAAGGCCCGGAGCTGCACGCCCTGCGAAAGCAGCCGCTTCAGCGCCGCCGGGTTGCGCGAGTCGTACTTCGCGGTCACTTCGGTGTTGGCGTAAGAGGACGCGGCACGCAGAATGGCCTGATAGCTCTTCGGCAGTTCGTTCCACTTGGCGAGGTTGACGCAGGTGTGGAGGACGGCACCGCCTTCCCACCAGCCGGGGTAGTAGAGGAACTTCGCGACCTTGTGGAAGCCGAGCTTCTCGTCGTCATAGGCGCCGACCCACTCGGCACCGTCGATCGTGCCGCGCTCGAGAGCCGGGTAGATGTCGCCGCCGGCGATCTGCTGCGGGATGACCCCGAGCTTCGAAATTACAGCGCCGCCCGAACCGCCGATGCGGAACTTGACGCCCTGGAGATCCGCCAGAGACTTGATCTCTTTACGCCACCAGCCGCCCATCTGGCAGCCCGTGTTGCCGCCTTCGAAAGCGATGATGTTGTGCTTGGCGAGGAACTCGTTCAGCAGCTTTTCGCCGCCGCCGTCGATCAGCCAGCTGTCCTGTGCGCGCTGCGACATCAGGAAGGGCACGGCGGTCGCAAAACCGAAAGCGGGGTCCTTACCCCAGTTGTAGTAGACAGCCGTGTTGGAGAGCTCGACAGTGCCGTTGGAGACGGCGTCGACCGACTGCAATCCGCCGACGATTTCACCCGCAGCGAAGGTCTGGATCTCGAACTTGCCGTCCGTCATCTCGCGGACGTACTTGGCGATCGTCTCAGCACCGCCGTAGATCGTGTCGAGGGCTTTCGGGAAGCCCGACGTTAGGCGCCACTTGATCGAAGGAGCGGACTGGGCAATGGCGGGGGCGGCAACGGCACCGACGGCGCCCATCGTGGCACCGGCTGCGCCGGCAGTCTTCAAGAACTTCCTGCGGTTCATCGAACTCCTCCCAAGGACGGCTGCGTCAATCCGAAGCGCAGCGATCGGGTTATCTAGCGAGGTTTGCAAAGGTTGCAAGACCGCCATGCATAAAAAATTCACATTGTTGCGGTCGGGTTTGTTTTGCTCAGAAAATCAGCGGGTTAGGACTGGTCAACCAGACCGCCACAGCCCGAATCCGGCAAATTTCTCACCCGAACGGCCGGAATTTGCCTCTCCGAACTCCCTCCTCGGGTCCATCATTGAAGCGAACCCGGGCACGCCATCCGGGTCGTGGTGGGGACGTGGCCCATGCGCCTGCGCTGGTTTCTGATCGGATTCGCGACGGCGTCTCTCGTCTGGCTGCTCGTCTTCCGCGGCGTCGGCGAGGAACTCATGCGGGCCCTGTTCCGCCTCGCCTGACGCCTGTCCTGCCAGCCCAGCGAGCCAACGGCCGAGCAGCCGAACGAATGCCCTGCCGGCACGTTCTCGCAGGCGACAGCCAGCACACGCGAGATGACGAGCACAGCCGTTCGCCTACCGAAGAAGCGCAAGTATCTGACGTCCCGCTCGGTGAGCATCATCGCCGCCCTGCTGGTCGATGTCGGCCTCGTCTGGCTGCTGCTGTTCCAGGTCCCCTACCGGCCCGCGCTTGCGGAGCGCGAAGTCTTCTGGGTTGCCGTCGTCGCCACCTTCGGGGCGTATGCCGTCCTTCAGCAATGGAGCCTCGCGCGGCAGACGAGCCGCGGGGACGACTTCTCGGCCGCCCTCGACAAGTTCGTTGCCGCAACGCCGTTGATCGTCGTCGCCATGCTCGAAGCCTATTGGGTCGGCGTTGACGGGCTTCAAACGTTGTCCTGGCGTCATCACGCGGTGGCGGTGCTGTGGTCGGCGTTCGCTCTCACCGACTTCTTTGCGACTGACATCACGAATCAGCGGCTCAAAGCGCGGCAGGTTTCCGTGGGAGAAAGTTCGAGCTGAGACCTGACGCCGAGCACGGATCCCATGTCGAAGAAGAGTCGTCGACAATCCTGGGTCGCCCGACACATCGAAGCCCGCGGTGTGCGCGACCCCCGTGTGCTCCGAGCCATGGCGGAGGTCCGTCGCGAACAGTTCGTCCCTGCCGAGGACCGGAAGGCCGCCTACGCCGACCATCCCCTGTCGATCGGCCATGGCCAGACGATCTCGCAGCCGTTCATCGTCGCTTACATGATTGCGGCCCTGGGCCTTCACGGCGCTGAAGCGGTCCTGGAAATCGGCACGGGATCGGGCTATGCCGCCGCCGTCCTCTCGCGCGTCGCCCGTGTCGTCTACACGGTCGAGACGATCGCTCCACTCGCCGCAAGCGCTGCCGAACGCCTCGCCACAGCGGGCTTCGACAACGTCCACGTCCGACACGGCGACGGCACCCTCGGCTGGCCCGAGCATGCGCCCTACGATGCCATCCTCGTCTCGGCCGGCTCACCGCGCGTGCCACCTGCACTTCTCGACCAACTCGCAGACGGCGGTCGCTTGGTCATTCCGGTCGGCGCGGAGCCCGGCCTGCAGGTCCTCGTTCGGATCGTCCGCCACGGCCATCGCATCGAGGAGGAAGAGCTGACGGACGTGCGCTTTGTCCCACTCGTCGGCCGCCAGGGCTGGCCCGAGCGCGGTTGACGCTCGATCGCCCGCGCCCCACGCTGCCACATCACCTCGCGAAAGGCAGCGACATGGCAAAGCGCATCACGGTTCTCAACGGCCCGAATCTCAATCTTCTCGGCGTGCGC
>Ga0073934_10008785_pt1 | contig 13284 bp, 11 predicted proteins | sample LarsenN4metaG_FD_76834 | JGI IMG/M metagenome (GOLD analysis project Ga0073934, IMG submission 76834) | Hot spring sediment bacterial and archeal communities from British Columbia, Canada, to study Microbial Dark Matter (Phase II) - Larsen... ...
GAATGACGAATGGCGATTTTGGAGCCGCGCACGCAGGCGACGAGGACGCAGTCCGAGTCGCCGGAGTAAGCGGCCGCTCGGCGTGGCCCGGCCGCTTACTCCGCTCGAAGACTCGCTTCGTGCGCGGCTCTACGGCGTCGCTCGAAGACTCGCTTCGTGCGCGGCTCTACGGCGTCGCTCGAAGACTCGCTTCGTGCGCGGCTCTACGGCGTTATTCGAAGACTCGCTTCGTGCGCGGCTCTACGATGGATGCTTTTTCGATCAGTTGGAATTTCTTCGTGATGTGGTTACTTGCCCCGTGCCGTCTCCTTGACCCAGGGGGCGTCCTGATTGGCGACGGCAGCCGGTGGATCGGCGTCATAAGAAATGCGGCGTCGGTATCGGCCCCGCTCGTAGGCGGTCGCGAACACCGCCGCCAGATCGACAATGATGTCGGCGTCCGGCGCCCGAAGCGGCACCGGCAGGCGAGGCAACGGTTGCCGAAGCGCCCACGAGTACACTCGACAATCCGGGCGCTCGTCCGCTCGTGAAAGGAAATAGTAGTAGTCGGCGGCTGGGGGCAATCGGCGCAGCGGCGGCCGGCGTCCGCCCAGCAACAAATCGAGTTCACCCAGATGCACCTTCTGGTAAAGGATCGCGTCGCGCTTCGCCAGGTATTGCCCGCGGCCCGGTTCCTCCTTGTTCGCCGGCGACAATAGTTCCAGCACGGTCACCAGGCTGCGATCCGGCAGATGCAAAATCTCGATGTATGATTCGCGCGGCCCCTCCAGCATTTGCAGCGGTATCGTCACCGGCTCCAACGTTGCGACAGCGCCCGACGCCGCGGCGCTCGCGCCCGGCGCGCCGTTTTCGCGTTGCGAAACGGCCACGTCGGGATAACCGAGCTTCCGCGCATCGGGATCGTGTTCTACCAGGTACACGCGTTCTCCCAGGCTTGCCTCATAATCATCCGGCAGCGCCTCGGCAATTGCTTCACGCCAGTAATTGACGAAAGTGGAATGAAAATCCGGCCAGTAGGCGGGAAGTTCAAGATACGGGTCCATTCCTGGAAATGGACTTGCCATGCTCACACTCCGGAAACAGAACCAGCTTTGCTAGCTTACATTCTATCGCGATTTGACGCCGAATTCGCGTTCACTTGAACTGATCATTCAGTTGCGTGCGCCGGCGTCACGTTGCCCATTTCTGCGGCCCGGCTTAAGGTAACCCAGAGACAGTCGCCGGGGCTGAACGCAGGAGTTTCGTTCATGAGTCTGGCCGTTGGCAGTAATGTCGCGATCCTCGACGACTATTATTCGCGCTGGAAGCTGAATCCGCGATCCGTCGACGAGACCTGGCGTTCGTTTTTCGAAGGGTTCGAACTCGGCGGGCACGGGCGATCGGCGGAACACACCGAAGCGCAGGTCGGCGTCCTGCGGCTGATCTTTGCCCATCGCGAACTCGGGCATCGCTCCGCCCATCTCGACCCGCTGAACCCCGCACCACCGATCGACGATGCCTTGACGCTCGAACGGTACAACCTCGGCGACCAGCACCTGGATCAAATCTACGGCTCCAATTTCGCCAGCATCAAAGAAGGCAAGCTGCGCGACATCCTGACGGCATTGCGGCAAACGTACTGCGGCATGATCGGCTACGACTACATGCACATCCAGGATCCGACCATTCGCATGTGGATTCAGGAGCGCATCGAGCCGCGCCGCAGCCAGCCGAACATGGGCCGCGAACAAAAGCTGAACATCCTTCGCGACCTGTACGAAGCCGAACTTTTTGAGAAGTTCCTGCACAATCGTTTTCAGGGCCAAAAGCGGTTTTCGCTCGAAGGCGCGGAGACGCTGATTCCGTTGCTCAATGCATTCGTCGATCAAGCGCCGAGCTACAAGATTGACGAATTCGTGCTGGGCATGGCGCATCGCGGCCGGCTCAACGTGCTCGCCAACGTGCTCAACAAGCCGTATCAGGAGATTTTTGCCGAGTTCGAGGATCGTTTCGCCGAAGATACGAGCGACGGCGACGGCGACGTCAAGTATCACTACGGCTTTTCTGGCGACGTGAACGTCCGCGGGCATCCGGTGCATTTGTCGCTGACGCCCAATCCGAGCCACCTGGAAGCGGTCAACTCGGTCGTGCTCGGCCGGACACGGGCCAAGCAGGAATTCTTCGGCGATCGCGACCGCAAACGCGGCATTCCGATCCTGATCCACGGCGACGCCGCCTTCGCGGCCCAGGGATCGGTGTACGAAACGCTCAACCTCGCCCGGATCGGCGGCTACACGGTCGGCGGCACGATTCACGTCATCGTCAACAATCAGATCGGTTTCACCACGTCGCCGCAGGACGCCCGTTCGACGCAGTACTGCACCGACATCGCCAAGGCGATCCAGGCGCCGATATTTCACGTCAATGCCGAGGATCCGGAGACCGTCGTCTTCATTGCCGAACTCGCCCTGGAGTTTCGCCAGACCTGGGGCAACGACGTATTGATCGACATGTACTGCTACCGGCGCCGCGGCCACAACGAGGGCGACGAACCGGCGTTCACGCAGCCGCAAATGTATCGCAAGATCGCGGCGCGGCCGTCGGTCGTTCAAGTCTACAGCGACCGACTCAAGGCCGACGGCGCTCTGAGCGAACGCGAGAGCAAAACCATCGACGAACAGTTTCGCGCGAAACTGGATGTTGCTCTCGACGAGATGCGCAACCGGCCGCCGCGCCCCCGCGGCATGCCGAGTTTTGGAGCGCGCTGGAAGGGCTTCACGTCGGAATACTCGCACTCGCCGATCGTCACGGCGATTTCGCAGGAAACGATTGGACGCATTCGCGAGGGCGTGCTGCGGATTCCTGAGGGATTCACACCGCACCGCAAGCTGTACGATCCCGAGTCAGCGAAACGCGACGGTCAGGCGTCGAGCGAACGAAAGACGCACTTCGACCGGCTGGCCGACATGTTCCACGGCACGGAAAAAGCCGATTGGGGTTTCGGCGAGATGCTGGCGTTCGGCTCGCTGCTGCTGGAAAAAACGCCGATCCGCTTGACCGGCCAGGATTCGCGACGCGGCACCTTCACGCACAGGCACGCGGTGCTCGTCGATCAAAACGACGGCCGGGTTCACGTTCCATTGAATCATCTGGCGCCGGATCAGGCACGCTTCGAAGTCATCGACAGCCCGCTGTCTGAGTTTGCGGTGCTCGGTTTCGAGTTTGGCTTCACGATCGATGATCCGTTCTCGCTCGTGCTCTGGGAAGCACAGTTCGGCGACTTTTCCAACGGCGCCCAGGTGATCATCGACCAGTTCCTCGCGTCCAGCGAATCGAAATGGCAGCGCGAAAGCGGGCTGGTGTTGCTGTTGCCGCACGGTTACGAGGGTCAGGGGCCGGAGCATTCGAGCGCTCGACTGGAGCGTTTTCTGCAGATGTGTGCCGAGGATAACATTCAGGTGGTCAATTGCACGGCGCCCGCACAGTACTTTCATTTGCTGCGGCGACAAATGCGGCGAAATTTCCGCAAGCCGCTGATCGTGATGACGCCGAAGAGCCTGCTGCGTCATCCGCTTGCGAAGTCCGCAATCGCCGATTTCACGATCGGCCATTTCCGCGAAGTGTTGGACGATGCCGACAGCGATCCGAATCAGGTTCGGCGGGTATTGTTGTGCAGCGGCAAGGTTTATTACGACCTGTTCTTCGATGCCGACGCGAAGAAACCTCGCACCAAGCCGGCCGACGTGGCCGCGATCCGCGTCGAACAGTTCCATCCATTTCCGGAAGAGCAACTAAGGGCGGTGCTGCGGCGCTATCGCAAAGCGGCCGAATTCGTCTGGTTGCAGGAGGAACCGCAGAACATGGGCGGATGGTCGTTCATGGAGCCGCGTTTGCGCGACCTGCTCGAAGGCCGGCGCATCGAATATGTCGGGCGCGACGCCAGCGCAAGTCCTGCCACCGGCTCGTACAAGATTCACCAGCGCGAGCAGGAGGAATTGATCGACGTGGCGTTGAACGGTCCGGTTCCGCACGTGGTCCGTGCGTCCAGAGTGGCGCGACGGAAAGAGCCTTCGCCGGCCGAGAATCGCACCACTGCCCCGATTTCCCCTTGAGGCGAGCATGGCCATCGAAGTCACGGTGCCGAAATTTGGCGAATCGGTTTCCGAGGTTGTGCTCGTCCAGTGGCACAAGCGGACGGGCGACCTCGTTCGCCGCGATGAACCGTTGGTCGAAGTCGAGACCGAAAAAGCGACCGAGAACATCGTCGCGCCGAGCGATGGAACATTGACGATCACCGCCGAGGCCGGCAAACGCGTGCCGGTGGGCGGCTCGGTCGGGCGGATCGATGCTTCCGCCGCTGCGCCGCCCGAGCCTTCGGGAAAAACAGCCGAATCGAGGCCGGCATCCGCACGGAGTCACGCTGCGGCAGTTGCGCGCGAGCCAGCGGCTCCACCCATGTCGCCCGCTGCCCGCGTGCTGGTTGCCGAAAAGCAGATTGCTCCGAGCGATATTACTCCATCCGGCCGCGGCGGCGTGATCCTCAAGGAAGATGTGATTTCCCACCTGGAAAAAACGCCCGCCGTCGATGGCCCGGCTCGATCGCGAAACGACCAGCCAGTTGCGGATCGAACGGAATCTCGGCAAAAAATGTCGCCGCTGCGCCGGCGCATTGCCCAGCGCCTCGTTGCCTCGCAACAGGCGACCGCATCGCTGACCACGTTCAACGAAGCGGACATGTCGGCCGTGATCGACTTGCGCAGTCGCTACAAGGACAAGTTTGAAAAGAAGCACGGCGTTGCTCTGGGCTTCATGTCGTTTTTCGTCAAAGCGGCCGTCGAGGCGCTGCGAGCATTCCCGGTCGTCAATGCACGAATGGACGGCGAGGACATCGTTTATCACCAGTACTACGACATCGGCGTCGCGGTCAGCACCGAACGCGGACTGATGGTGCCGGTGCTTCGCGATTGCGGCCGGCTCAGCTTCGCCGACATCGAACGCGCCATCGGCGACCTTGCCCGCCGTGCGCGCGAGGGCAAGATCAAGCCGGACGATCTTTCCGGCGGCACCTTCACGATCACCAACGGCGGAGTGTTTGGCTCGATGATGTCCACGCCGATCCTGAACCCGCCGCAAAGCGGCATCCTCGGCATGCACACGATCCAGAAGCGCCCGGTGGCGCTGGGCGAACAGGTCGTCATTCGACCGATGATGTATCTGGCGCTGACGTACGATCATCGTCTGATCGACGGCCGTGAGGCCGTGCAGTTCCTCGTGCGCGTCAAGGAATGCGTGGAAAACCCCGGCGCCATGTTGCTGGATATTTGAGGTGCGCATGCCCGAAACGTACGACGTGCTCATCATCGGCGGCGGACCCGGCGGCTATGCCTGTGCCCTGCGGGCCGCTCAGCTTGGCCTCAAGGCGGCGGTCGTCGAAAAGCGGCCCACGCTCGGCGGCACCTGTCTGAATGTCGGCTGCATCCCCAGCAAGGCGCTGCTCGATTCATCCGAACGCTTTGCCGAGATCAAAAAACTCGCAAAGCATGGCATCAACGTCGGGAATGTATCGCTCGATCTGGCGCGTATGCTCGCCCGCAAAAACCAGATCGTCGAAGACCTGACCAAGGGCGTCGCCTTTCTTTTCCGCAAGAACAAGGTCACGCTGATTCCGGGAACGGCAAAGCTGCTCGGCCGCGGCAAGGTCCAGGTCGTTGCGGATGGACAAACGAATTCGGTCGAAGCAAAGTCGATCGTGCTGGCGACCGGAAGCGAGCCGATCAGTTTGCCTGGCATGCCGTTGGACGGCGAACATGTCGTCAGCTCCACCGAAGCGCTCTCGTTCGAAAAAGTTCCTGAGCATTTGATCGTGGTCGGCGGCGGGTATATCGGCCTCGAACTCGGTTCCGTCTGGCTGCGCCTCGGCTCGAAAGTAACGGTCCTCGAATTTTTGCCGCGCATCCTGCCGCAGACGGATACCGAGATCGTCGGACTCGTGCACAAGTCGCTGATGAAGCAGGGCATGCTGTTTCATCTCGACACGAAGGTGACGGCGATTGAACGCCGCGACGGCAAGGTTCGCGTCATGGCGCAATCCAGGGGCGGCGACGTGGCCTTCGACGGCGACAAGGTGCTGATGGCGGTCGGCCGCCGGCCCGCAACGGCGTCGCTCGGTCTCGAAGAAGCCGGCATCCGCGTCGATGCAAAAACGGGCAGGGTGGCCGTGGACAAGGACTACCAGACCAGCGTCGCCGGCGTGTATGCCATTGGCGACTTGATCGACGGCCCGATGCTGGCGCACAAGGCACAAAACGAGGGCGAGGTTTTGGCCGAGCGACTGGCGGGCAAACAGGCGTTCGTGAATTATCAGGCGATCCCGAGCGTCGTTTATTTGTGGCCTGAAGTGGCGAGCGTCGGCCAGACGGAGGAACAGTTGAAGGACGCTGGCCGCAAATACAAAGTGGGCAAGTTCCCATTTCAGCCGCTGGGCCGGGCCAAATGTCTCGATGAAAGCGAAGGTTTGGTAAAGATCCTGGCCGATGCGCAAACGGATCGCTTGCTCGGCGTTCACATTTTCGGACCACGGGCGTCGGACATGATCGCCGAGGCCGTCGCCGTCATGGAATACTCCGGCAGCGCCGAGGATCTCGCCCGCATCTGTCACGGGCACCCGTCGCTGTCGGAAGCGGTCGGCGAGGCGGCCCGACACGCGGCCTTCGGCGCGCCGCTGCACGCGTAGAATAGCATTCATTCCACAGCACACCCAGGAGATCGATGTCATGCAACGAGCGCGAATTTGGGCCGTTGCCCTCTTGTTCTTGGCGATGGGCATCGGCATCGGTGCGTACTTCGGCGGCCGTAGTTCGCTCGGCGAGGAGCGTGCCGTGCCTCAAACGGCGCCGCGGGAAATGACGTCGTATCGGGATGTCGTCAAGCGCGTGTTGCCGGCGGTCGTCAGCATCGAGGCGAAAGCCAAGCCCAAGAAGCCTGCCGCGAAGCGCCGGCCGGAAAACTTCGACCAACTGCCGCCCGACGCGCGCCGCTTCTTCGAGGAACTCGAACGCAAGCGCGAAACGCAGCCGGACGAAAATCTCGGTTTCGGCTCCGGGTGGATCGTCGATCCGCAGGGCACGATTCTGACGAACTACCATGTCGTCGAAGGCGCCGAGGAACTGGAAGTGCACATGCTCGACGGCCGAAAGTTCGTGACCAAAAACTTCATTGCCGACCAGAAGACCGATCTCGCGGTCGTTCGCATTCAGTCGAAGCAGCCTTTGCCGCACCTGGACTTTGCCGACAGCGACCAGATGGAGATCGGCGACCGTGTGCTGGCTCTCGGCGCGCCGTTCGGGCTTACGGGCTCCGTCACCTCCGGCATCGTCAGCGCCAAAGGACGCAACTTGCGGCTCAACATGTACGAGGACTTCCTGCAGACCGATGCTGCGATCAATCCAGGCAACAGCGGAGGGCCGCTGGTCAACCTCGAAGGCAAAGTGGTCGGCGTCACGGCAGCCATCAAGAGCCGAACCGGCGGCTTCTCCGGCGTCGGACTGGCAATCTCCAGCAATCTCGCCAAGTCGGTGATGAACCAGTTGCTCCGCGACGGCGTCGTTCGCCGCGGCTATCTCGGAATCCAGATCAAGGATCTCGATCCCGACTCGGCCGCCAAGTTTGGCCTGCGGCACGGCGTCGTCACCACCCGCGTGCTCGATCGCACTCCCGCGTCGCGCGGCGGACTCAAGATCGGCGACGTGATTGTTTCCATTGCCGGCAGCGCCGTCAAAGACGGCCGCGAACTACAGCGCATCGTCGCCGGCCTGCCGCTCAATCAGCCATCGGAAGTGACCATCCTGCGCGACGGAAAGATGTCGCGGCTGAACCTGACGATCGTCGAGCAGCCGGACGACGCCGGGAGCAATGTGCCGCCGCCGCGAGAGCGCGAATAAACCGGTCGGACCAAGGTCAACGCAGTCCCCGCATCTTCACACGCAGTCCATGGATTTTGCCTAATCTGTGGACTGCCGATTCCGCTTTTGCCGATATTGCCGAGGAGTCCTGATTTCGCTCGTTGCCGGGGTTTCGCATGGACGCATCCCTTTCGCGGCGCGGTCTTTTGAAGACAATGGCGGTCGCGTCGGCGGCGCTGCCGCTCCTCGCACGCTCCGCCCAGGCGCGCATCGTCGCGCGACGCAGAACCGGCGACGACGGCTGGGTGCGCGGCCGCATGACCGGCGCGAAGGCGATTGTCTCCACTCTGAAAGCGGAAGGGGCCGATCTCGTTTTTGGCATTCCCGGCGCTCAGCAGAACGAAATGTGGGATGCCTTCAAGACGCTCGGCCTGCCCTACCTGCTCGTCACCCACGAATATGCCGCTTCCTGTGCGGCCGATGGATATGCTCGCGCGACCGGCAGGCCCGGCGTGATCTGCGTCGTGCCGGGGCCGGGACTCACCAATGCGCTCACGGGCATCGGCGAGGCCTTGCTCGATTCGATCCCGATGGTTTGCATCGTCGGCGACGTTGCGATCGGCGCGAAGGCCAAGCCGTTCCAGGTGCATTCACTCAACCAAAAAGCGCTGTTGGAGCCGGTCACGAAGTGCGTGTACGAAGTCAAACACGTTTCCGGCATCCCGCTGGCGATCCGGCAAGCGTTTGCACTCGCCTGCTGCGGCGAGCCGGGGCCGGTCGGCGTGGTCATCCCGTACAACCTGCTCATCGAAGCCTGGGGCTACGACTCGCCGCCCCTGGCCGAGGCCGCGCTGCCCTGGGATGAAGCCGCCGCCGCACAGGCCGTGCACTTGTTGAGCAATCGCAAGCTGCAGGTCGGCATTTATGCCGGCCTCGGCTGCATGGACTACGGCGAAAGCCTGAAGCAAGTCGCGGAGATGCTGCAAGCGCCCGTTGCCACCAGCGTGTCGGGCAAGGGCGCGATCCCGGAGTCGCATGAGTTGGCCGTCGGTTGGGGCTTCGGGCCGCACGCCAACATGACCGCCGAGAGCGTCTTCAAGCACGTCGATTGCCTGCTGGCGATCGGCGTCAAGTTCAGCGAAGTTTCCACCGGCTACTACTCGAACCCGCAACCGAAACATGTCGTGCACGTCGACGCCAACCAGTGCAATCTCGGCCGCGTGCTTAAGACCGACGTCTGCGTGCATGCCGACGCCGGCGTGTTTTTGCAGCACCTGCTCGAAAAAGCCGACTGCCTGAAACGGCCCGCCAACACCCGGCTGCAGGCGCTGATTTGCAAGGAAAAGGCCCAGGAACTTCGCTGCTACTGCAAAGCGAAGGGTACGTGCGGCATTCATCCGACCGCGCTCGTCCTGGCGCTGCGGCGAGCGCTTTCCGACGACGGGCTGCTCTTCGTCGATGTCACCGTGTCGGAGCATCTCGCGGCCGAGGCGTTTCGCGTTTGTCAATCGCGGACGTATTTCAACCCGACCGACAATCAAGCGATGGGCTGGTCGATCCCGGCCGCGATCGGCGCGCAACGCGCCTTTCCGGGCCGCATGGTCGCGACCATCACCGGCGACGGCTGCTTTCTCATGAGCGCTTTGGAAATGTCCACGGCCGTCCGCGCCTGTTTGCCGGTCAAGTTTTTCATCCTCGACGACCACACGTATCAATACATGCAGATGCTGCAGGAACCGGCGTTCAAGCGGACGACGGCCACGGTGTTGCCGACCATCGATTACGCATCGTTCGCCAAAGGCATCGGCATCGCCTACCAGGAAATCAAACCGGGCGACTCGCTCGACGCCTCGCTGCAAAACACCTTCGCCCACCCCGGCCCGGTCCTCGTCCGCGTCGTCACCGACTACTCGCACGTCGAGATTCGCTGGATCGAAGCCGTCCGCAAACACTTCACCAAAGACCTCGCCCCCGCCCAAGCCGCCCGCTTCCTCACGCGCGTCGGCGTCCGCAGCCTCGACCGCACGCCGGAAAGCGATTGACAACAATGGACGGCTGAGCCACGCTGCCGGCCCAAAGATCACCGGCGCCCGCGACTGCACCGCATTGACAATAAGTTCGGAACCCATTACGATGGGCTTCAAGGCGGACCGACGAGTCGAGCCATGCTGTATGAGTTCTTGTGGGACGATGACCCAGCAGATGGAAACGTCGCTCACCTCGCCGAGCATGATCTGACGCCGGCCGACGTCGAGCACGCCTTTCGCAACGTCATCCGCGACACGACCAGCCGATCCAGCGGCCGGCCCGCTCTTTTTGGTCTTACTCCGGACGACCGCGTGATCTTTGTGGTCTATGAAGAAGTCGCGGAAGGTCTGATTTACGTGTTTACGTCGTTCGAATGCCAGGAGTGAGCCATGCGTCGCGTTGCCAAGCTGCGTCCGCAGACCGATGCCAAGAAGCCTGTCCGGGTTTCGCCCGCGAAGATCCGGGAGTTGCGGAGGAAGGCAAAATCCGTCCGCCAACAAGTCGCCGGCGACCGCGAACAAATTGCCGCGGAGGCGCGCAGAGCAGTCGCCGACGCCATCGCCAGCGGCCGGTTAACCAAGCTCACCTTGCTCCTGAGACCGGACGAACGGCCGATTCTCGATGCCTTGGACCACTACGCCGCCGAACACGGCCTCAAGAGCCGCAACCAAGTGCTGCGGGCCGCACTGGCGCAGCTTCTCAAAATCAAGATCGATCAACCGCATTGGGGCTGGCCAGCCGGCAAACCGCGTGCGTAGGGGACAATGGCATCGCATCGCCCGCCTCGCTCACCGCCGGTCGGTTGGCGCGGGCGCTTGTGCCTCCAGTCCCTCGGACACGACTCCGGTGATCATGGTTTGGATGCTCTCCAACCGCCGCCGATTTTGTGGGCTGTGGGATAGCCGATGCGCATGCCGTACAACACCGCGCCGGGTCGTTTCGCCCGGGCTCGACGGATCGCTGCTAACTCGTCCACGTCAATTTCGTATTCACCCGTTTCAATATCGATGACAAGCATCTTTCCCTTGTTGCCCTCTTCGACCAGCGAGCGAATTTGTCGCTCGTAGAGTTCCTTGCCTCGGCGGACAACTTCTTCCTTTGAATAACGTGTCGTTTCCATTGGGTCTACTCCCGCGAGGCGGCCGGCGCCACGCTCTCTTGAACCGAGTTATCTCTGGTTTCCGTGGCGATGCCTGTCGCCCTGGTTCTGATTATAGCCGGTATTCTCGAGCGCGAGGACGCGAATGCGGGCCGGCTGTATCTCGCCTTAATCATGCGCGACGGCTGTCGGACCCACGCGACATGCGCCTGGCGCGGGTGTTGCAACTGCGACCTGCGGCGGAGCGCGTGACGCCGCTGATGATGGAGTGGTAAGCGCCGGGCAAAGAAGAAGAGACCGTAAGTCAGGTCGCCCGGCGAGGTCAGGATTCCGGCAACAACGCGGGATGGGCAAAGTCGGTTTCTTTGTTCAACGATTGGCTGGGGATGCGGCGGTCAGGCTCGTGGACTGTCGATTTCGATTTCGCTCGATGAGCCGTCGCGCCGCCTCGAGGAGCTCTTCATCCTCCACGTCCCAGATGGCACCCTCTCGATCGCGGCCGGCCGCCTGGGTCAAACTGGCGATCACTTGTCCCATGCGCCAGTCGGGAAAGAGCGCGCGCAGTTCCGCCACAGCAGCCATCAGTTCATCGCGTGCAGTCGTCATGGGACCATGTCTCCCACGTTCGGATAGGAACCAACCGGTATCGGCAGATCGTCAATGACTTCGACACGCACGATACCATGATTTCCCGTATTCGAAAAGTACGGACCGAATGCCCAGCCGCCGGCAGTGTGCTGTGGCGACAGCTGGCCGGCAAACGCGCCTTTCGCATCGCTGCGGCCTAGCGGCTGGTTGGGCCGTGCGACTGGCAATGATTAAGTAGTGAGGGTCGCGGCCGGGCCACAACCCGAGGAACTGTTCACAAGTATTTAGATTCATGGACGCATTCGACGACCAGAACGGGTAGACAAGGGGTGGGTAGCAGGCAAGTGTTCGTCTATCATTGGATTCAAGCGGATCCAAAAACAACGATGCAGATTAGACGAAGACTTGAGTATGGCAGCGACCAAAACTACGGGATTTACGGCCCTGCTCGATGTACTTGGCTTTAAGGCGCTCATCTCTGGCGAAGGCCATGCGGAGCGGTTACAAAAATACTTAGACACAGTTCGCGCTGCGCTCGCTCCAATAGATGGCATCGGTCACGTCGATGTGGTGACTTTTTCAGATAGCATTGTCTTGACAACCAGGGATGATTCCTCGCAGTCGTTGCAATCCCTATTGTTTCGATGCTCACGCGTTTTCTGGGAATTGCTTTACGCGGAAATCCCAATACGCGGCGCAGTTGGACACGGATCATATTTTCGAGAAGAATCCAGCGCCGGCAGTTTCGTCGCCGGCAGAGCCATCGTAGACGCATATGAATTGGAGATTGAGCAAGACTGGGTCGGCATTGCTCTGGCTGCTACCGCACTAACGAAACTCCCTACGCTGGATGATAGTTGGTGGTCATTGAAGGACACGTCGGCAGGTGGACTCGGCATGACGCGGGAGTTTCTTGCGTGGAAAACTGTAGCGCAAATATGCGGAAAAATCCCATTCCATAAGGTGCACCCCCTGAATAACCGGGAACAAAAAGGGATCGCGATTGTGCCCACAAATGTGGATCTAACTCTTGAATCATTCCGGCCAGAGAAAATGCAAAACTCACTTAAAATTGCCATTCAAAAGTTGTCACGATTGCAAGCTCTCGCACCTACACCGGAAGCACAAGACAAGTACGTCATGCCGATTGAATGGCTTGGCGAGATTTGCATAAATTGGCAGCTAGTCAGAAATGAATGGGCAAATGTATTCGGCTGACATGATTTGTGAGCCGCTTGTCAGTCCAGCGACCGATCTGGAGGTTTCCTCGCGAGAAACAGAGATTCTCGGTCTGTACCGGGAGGTTAGACCCAACGAGATAGTGCTTTCCCGAACGCCGGCGAGTACGGCTACCGCAGAAGTCTGGCGCTGCATTCGCCAGAATTCCGACTTGCTTGGAAGGACAGGTGATTACATGCAACTTGTTGCCTTTTCCGTAACCAATTATCGCAGTATTACGAAAGCTTCCAAATTGCCGTTTCGACAAAAGACCGTCCTAATCGGCCCGAATAACGAAGGTAAATCAAATATCCTTAGGGCACTCGTTACGGCGCTTGAGTTTCTTGGTTGGTAATCCTCGTCCAAAACGGGCCCACCCTGGGCCAAAAATGCTTGTCGAAAACGGGCCCACCCTCAGCATCCTCCTGTAAACTGGTTCACCTTTCCGGGGACCGGACCACAGGAGGTGGA
>Ga0073934_10008787_pt1 | contig 13282 bp, 14 predicted proteins | sample LarsenN4metaG_FD_76834 | JGI IMG/M metagenome (GOLD analysis project Ga0073934, IMG submission 76834) | Hot spring sediment bacterial and archeal communities from British Columbia, Canada, to study Microbial Dark Matter (Phase II) - Larsen... ...
ACTCTCCAATCTCCTCCGGCACTTCGGTCATGCCGCAGTTGCCGAGGTCGAGGAAGCGGGCGTATTCCCCCCGGCGGTGTTTTTCTATGTTTTCGCGGATGAGTTTAAGGGCGAGTTCGGACATTTCTTTCAGTTATGAGATATGAGTGAGGAGAGATGATGCGGCTACTTCTTTTTCTGTTTTTTCAACTCATCCACATCCAGCAAATCTTTCCGCCGTCCGGCCATGCGTTTGCTTTTGATGAGGTTGTCGAGGTCAATAAAATGGATCGGGACGCCTTCGAAAACCACCTCTTGGCGGAGTTGGAAACATTCTTCGAAGTCCATGCCTTCCAATCCCAAAATCAGGTCAATTCGATTGGGCTCGTTTCCGATTTGGACGATGTTCGCCGGGTTCAGAAAATCCGCTTCGGTCAACCCAAGTGTTCCAAAACCAAAATCGCGGATAGTTTGGAGCATCCGGGAAGCATTTTCAGGCGAGGCCCAAATCCAGAAATCAATGTCTTTGGTGTAGCGCGGATAGCCGTGATAAGCGACCGCAAAACCGCCCACGACGAGGTATTTAACGCCGTTTGCGTTTAACGATAGAATAAACTCTTTGAAATTCGAGTCCAGCACCATATTTCCAGTCGTTGTATTGTTTGCGGATTTCTTCCAGCGCGCGAATACGCTCGATGGGCGGGCGGGAGAGCCAATAGAAAATGTCGTCCGGTTCTTCCCCTTTTTTGAAAATTTGGACGCGAGGCGGCGTTTTGTGCCCTTCAGTGGTGGTGGCTGTTTTCATTGTCTGAATCATTTAAGCCATTTGTCTGCCGTCTCGTCCGAGTAGTTTTTTTCCTGCCAAACCTTTCCCGCTTCGTCTCTTGCTTTTGCCAACAGAAAGCGGGCAATCATCTCCTTGATTTCGGGCAAATACTCATCGGGAACTCCTGCCGAATACAATTTAAGGAGTTCCATTTGCATGTTGGAAAGCGGCGGGCGCACGTTGAGCGAAGACATTTTTTGAACCTTTATTTGCAACAAAAGTAGCGGAAAAAATTCAAGATTCCTCCCGGCGGTGTTTTTCGATGTTTTCGCGGATGCGTTGGAGGGCGAGTTCGGACATGGCTGAAGCAGGATGGGTTAGGATGTTGGAAGGATTGGATAGGATGATTTTTGCTTCGCAAAAATGGCGCGAAATCCTTGAAAAATCTTTCAAAAATCAAGGAAATCCTGGTTTAAACTTCCTTCGGCAGCCTGTACGGGAATGTTACCAGACGCAAGCATAACAGGGATAAAAAAAGAGGCGACCAATATGCGGTCGCCTCTTGTTCATTCATTTTATTCGGCCTCGCGGCGCTGTCCGACCGATTTTATTCAGGCCAGATCGAAGCGGTCGAGGTTCATAATCTTGTTCCATGCCGCCACAAAGTCTTGTACAAATTTGCCTTTCGCGTCTTCGCAGGCGTACACTTCGGCAATGGCACGGAGTTCGGAATTGGAACCGAAGATGAGATCAACGCGGGTGCCCGTCCATTTCACTTCGCCGGTCCTGCGGTCGCGGCCTTCAAACACGTCCGCAGTATCCGAAGCAGCGTTCCATCGCGTGCCGAAATCCAGCAGATTCACGAAAAAGTCGTTGGTAAGCGTCTCCGGGCGTTTGGTGAAAACGCCGTGTTTGGAGTAGTCCCAGTTGGTGTTGAGGACACGCAAGCCGCCCACGAGTACCGTCATTTCCGGTGCGGTAAGGGTCAGCAACTGGGCTTTGTCCACCAGCATTTCTTCTGTGGATACCGTGTACCTGGCCTTTACGTAATTGCGGAATCCGTCGGCCTGTGGTTCAAGGACAGCAAAAGATTCTACGTCGGTTTGTTCTTGCAAAGCGTCGGTGCGTCCCGGGGTGAAGGGTACTTTGATGTCGTGGCCGGCGTTTTTGGCCGCCTGCTCGATGGCTGCGCAGCCGCCCAGCACAATCAGGTCGGCGAGCGAAACCCGCTTGGCGCCGGTTTGCGCGCTGTTGAAAGCAGCCTGGATGCCTTCCAGCGTTTCCAGCACTTTGGACAGTTGCGCCGGGTTGTTGACCTGCCAATATTTTTGCGGAGCGAGGCGGATACGCGCGCCGTTGGCGCCGCCGCGTTTGTCGGAGCCACGGAAAGTGGAAGCCGATGCCCAGGCGGTGGAAACCAACTGGGACACCGTCAGGCCGGAAGCCAGGATTTTGCCTTTCAGCGCGGCGATATCCTGCTCGTCTATCAACTGATGCGCGACAGCCGGGACGGGGTCTTGCCAGATGAGTTCTTCTGCGGGCACTTCCGGGCCCAGGTAACGGGCACGCGGGCCCATGTCGCGATGTGTCAATTTGAACCAGGCGCGGGCAAAAGCGTCGGCGAATTCGTCGGGGTTTTCGTAGAAGTGTCGGGAAATTTTCTCGTAAGCAGGGTCGAAACGCAGGGCGAGGTCGGTGGTCAGCATGAAGGGTGCATGCCGCTTCGAGGGATCGTGGGCATCGGGCACCAAACCGGCACCGGCGCCGTTTTTCGGCCGCCATTGGTGAGCGCCGGCCGGGCTCTTGGTCAGTTCCCATTCGTAGCCGAACAGGTTCTCGAAGAAATTGTTGCTCCACTGAATGGGCGTAGTGGTCCACGCGCCTTCGAGGCCGCTGGTAATGGTGTCCTCGGCATTGCCTTTGCCGAAGGTGTTTTTCCAGCCGAGACTTTGCTCTTCGATGCCGGCGCCGGCGGGTTCGCGGCTCACGTATTTGCCCGGATCAGCAGCGCCGTGTGTTTTGCCGAAGGTATGACCGCCAGCAATCAGCGCGACCGTCTCGTAGTCATTCATGGCCATACGACCGAAGGTTTCCCGGATGTCGCGGGCGGCGGCGATGGGGTCAGGGTTGCCGTTCGGGCCTTCGGGATTCACGTAGATAAGGCCCATTTGTACGGCGGCAAGCGGATTTTCGAGTTCCCGGTCGCCGGTGTAACGTTTGTCGCCGAGCCACTCGGATTCAGCTCCCCAATAAATATCTTCTTCGGGTTCCCAGACATCTTCGCGTCCGCCGGCAAAACCGAAGGTTTTAAAACCCATAGTTTCGAGGGCTACGTTGCCGGCGAGAATCATCAAGTCGGCCCAAGAAAGTTTTCTGCCATATTTCTGCTTAATCGGCCAGAGCAGCAGGCGGGCTTTGTCGAGATTCGCGTTGTCGGGCCAGCTATTGAGTGGTGCAAAACGCTGGGTGCCGGAGCCTGCGCCGCCACGACCGTCGGCGATGCGGTAAGTGCCTGCGCTGTGCCAGGCCATGCGAATCATAAACGGGCCGTAGTGGCCGTAGTCGGCAGGCCACCAGTCTTGCGAGTTGGTCATCAGGTCGGCCAGGTCTTTTTTCACAGCCTCCAGATCGAGTGTTTTGAACTCCTCCGCATAATTGAACTTTTCTCCCATCGGGTTGGACAGGGAGGAATGTTGGCGCAGGATGTTCAGTTTCAACTGGTTGGGCCACCAGTCACGATTCGAGGGGCCACCACCAGCGACTTTGTTCAGAATGCCACTCATAAACGGGCACTTGCTTTCGCCATTGCCGTTGTGGGTTGCAGCGCCCGGCGATGTGGTCATAGTTTTGTTATTCTCCATTATACGATTAATTTTTTTGCGAACATAAGAGCGAACGCGCCAAAATGTTCAACAAACCGCATAAATTTTCATTACCAAAAACGATGACTTTACTCAATGCCGGGCGAGAAGAAATGCAGCGTCGTTTGAAGGGTGTGAAGGGTGCCCGAAGCCGGAGGCCTTGCGTTTGTAGCCCACTTGTTTTTCAAATTTCCTTTTTCCGCTCCCAATAATTCTGCTCTTCCACTTCATCCAGCAGAGCCAAATAATTGGCATAACGGAGTTCGCTGACTTCTCCCCGGCGCAGGGCTTCGTGTACGGCACAGCCGGGCTCGTCGCGGTGGAGGCAGGCGCCGCCGAATTTGCATTGTTCAGAAAGGGCAAAAAACTCGCGGAAACTGTGGGCGATGTTCGCTTTGTCTTTGTCATTGAAACCCAACGTTTTGATGCCGGGCGTATCAATAATACGCCCTCCGAAGTCGAGCTCGAACATTTCAGCGAAAGTTGTCGTGTGCTGGCCTTTCCCGGAGTAGTCGCTGATGTCGCCTGTGCGAAGTTGGAGATGCGGCTGCACGGCATTCACGAGGGTACTTTTGCCTACACCCGACTGGCCGCTCACGAGCGTGGTTTTATCTTTTAAAAGGTTTTTAAACGCTTCCAAACCAAGCCTTTGCGGCACAGAAGTAAGGAGGATTCCGTAGCCGATTTTTTCATAAATTTCCTTCATTTCCAAAAACCGCTCCAGGGCGGCTTCGTCGTACACGTCGGCTTTGTTGAACACGATGGTGACGGGGATTTCGTCGCGCTCGGTCATCACGAGGAAACGGTCAATAAAACCCGGCTTCAAATCGGGCTGTACGATGGTCGTGATGAGCACAGCCTGGTCAATATTGGCGGCAAGGAGGTGAAGGTCGTGTTTGCGGCGCGGCGATTGTCGCACGACGTAATTGCGGCGCGGAAGGATTTTTTTTATCATGCCCTGACTCACGCCTTCGGGCTGCACTTCTACCTGGTCGCCCACGGCGACAGGGTTGGTGAGGGGAATATTGTCGAGGCGGAATTTGCCCACGATGCGGCATTGCAGCACTTCGTTCGAGTCGTCGAGGCGCACATTGTACCAACTGCCAGTAGATTTGATAACGGTTCCGGTTTGCATTTCTTTTTCTGCCACAGATTTCACAGATTTTTCATGGAAAAATAGGTTGGCTCCATGAATGACGGGGCTACAACCCCAAAGACTTTTGGATTCGTTCCCAAGTGTTAATTTTTCTAAACTGCCTGAAAATTATTCACCGCCGCCGCCATCTCCCGAATCAAGCCAGGGTCCTGCTCCACGATGTTGCCAACGACGATCAAATCCGCTCCCGCCCGAAGATTAGCCGCTACTTTTTCCGGCGTTCGGATGCCGCCGCCGACGATGAGCGGAACGCTGACCGCGCCGCTGACAGCCTCAACCATATTTTCCGAAACCGGCGTTTTAGCCCCGGAACCCGCATCGAGATACAGCATTTTCAGGCCCAGCATCTCGCCGGCGAGGGCAGTGCAAACGGCAATGTCGTCCTTGTTTCCGGGAATCGGATAGGTGTTCGACATGTATTGCACGGCAGTCATCACGCCGCCATCCACGAGGATGTAGCCCGTGCTGATGATTTCGAGGGGCGACATTTTGAGAAAAGGCGCGGAAATAACATGCTGACCGATAAGCAGTTCGGGATTTCGGCCACTGATGAGCGAGAGAAAGAGGAGGGCGTCGGCGCGGTAACTGAGTTGGAACGAATTGCCGGGAAACAAAACGAGCGGGATATTGCAACGCTGGCGGATATGGACAAGCAGGCTGTCGAGCATGTTATTGACCACAAGGCTGCCGCCGATGAAAAAATAATTCACGCCGCATTCGATGGCGAGATCGAGCGCCTGTTCCATTTTTTTGAGGCGCAATTTGTCGGGATCGAAAAGGACGGCGAGCCGCTTTTCGCCTTGCCGTTTGGCTTCGAGCAAGCCGGAATAAATGCCTTTGTCGTTGATTATCATCGGTAAATTGTAGTAATCGGGAGTAATTACGGCGGTTACCTCAATGACTACAAATTACTTGGTAGCGACTTGAAGCAATTGATTTTTAATGTCTTCCGGTTGGTTGCCGGAGGGCTTGTCGGCAAAGGAACCGTTTTTTGTGATGATAAAATATTGCGGGACGGTCTCGACGCCGAAAAGGGTGGCAATGTTGCGCTCATAACCCGACGAAGCCAGCAGGTGGTGGCCCTTGAAGCCGCGCGTTGCCAGCGAATTTTGCCAGTTTGCGGGATTTTCGTCAATGGAAACATTCACGATTTCGACGCCCCGGCTGTTGAGTTCGGCAGCGTAGTCGTTGAACATTTCCATTTTTTTCAAACACGCGCTGCACCAACTCGCCCAAAAATTGAGGTAAACAACGCGTCCGCGAAATTGTGCGAGCCGAACGGCTTTTCCGTCCACATCATTTCCGGTGAAAACCGGCGCTGTGGCGCCCGGCGATACCCGCGCGATTTTTTCATACAAACCCGTGATTTTCGCGTCGTAGATCGAGTATTCGTTTGTCTGCAAAAAATTGGTGTAGTAGGGCAAAATCTCGCGATAACGCTCGCTCGTGAACGCCATACGAATCATTTCGGAGCGAAAAAAAGCGAGTGCTTTGCCGGAAAGCATGTCGCCTGCAAGCGTGTATTGAGCCGCGTAAAAGTTGTCCACCTGACCCGATTTAGCCACCTGCCGGGCCATCAAAACCTGTAAAAAACTGCGATACCAGTCGCTGCCGATGGCTTCACTGATGAGGGGCGCGTCGTTGAGAAAATCGAAAAATTCGGGCTGAATTTGCCAGCGATTCGCGTAAATATGCCCGTAGTACAACAAATGATAACCCCAGAAATAGGTGATTTCGGCAGCCAGCCAGTCGAAAAATGCAGGCGTGACAGCGCCGGGATATTTGCTCGAAAAATCGTCGAGCAAAGCGGAGGACGCACTTTTTCGTTCGTCCAAATATGCTTTGAATTCGGCAGGCGGAAGCGATTCCATGCGGTCGTTCATAAGCAATTCCACCGCAGCCCACCATTGCCCGATTTTGAAACGAAGATTATTCAATTCATCGTAATCGGGTGGATTCAGTTTGAAATATTGCTGTAAAAGTCGGTTGTTGGCGCCGCCCCGCCCATTGAAATTGACCACGACGGGAAACTGGAACACATCGGCCCGGATAACAAGCGTGTCGCCCGGCTCGAGAAAAACGGGCAGGCGATCGTCGTTATATTTCAAAAAAACCAGTTGTGGTTCCGGAATACTCGCCTCGATGCTGAACGATTGTTGGCCGTCCAGTTCGGCCCAAAAATTATCGCTGCGGCCATCCACGTAATAGTGTGGGACGATGAGTTCGACCCGGTCGCCGGCGCCTGCATTTTTGAAAGTTCCGGTGATGTGCGCTGCGGTGGCAAGGGTGACGGAGAGAAAAAGTGAAAAACAGGCGAGTAGTCGTTTTTGAACCATTTTCTTGAAGGATTAAGGTCAAATCGCAGCGAAAGTAGGGAGAAAATGATAATTTGACATGTTGGGTTGAGGGTAAAATCTCAGGAAAGCAGTACCCGTACTGTTTCAATTTTGCGGTCGCTCACCAACTCCAGCACGAAGGTTTTGCCATCCAGTTCGAGCCGGGCGCCCTGTTTGGGGATGGTCTGCGTCGTCGTCACGAGGTAACCGGAAAGCGTATTGTAATCGCCGGTCGGCAAATCGAGGATCGGGTATTTTTCGTTGAGATAATCCACGTCGAGGCGACCGGAGAAAAGAAACTCATTGTCCGCGACCTGTACCTCGATGAATTCCTCCTGGTCGTGTTCGTCGTCAATATTTCCGAAAAGTTGTTCGAGGGCATTTTCGAGCGTCACCAGTCCGGCGAGGCTGCCGTATTCGTCCACCACACAGGCGATGTTCGTGCGGTTTTTGATAAATTTATTCAGCAAATCATTCACCTGAATCGTCTCCGGTACAAACTTAATCGGCATCACCATGCTACGAATGCTGCGCGGATGCGCGAATAACTGCTGCACATGGACGTAGCCGAGGACTTTATCCAGGTCGCCATCTGTCACGAGAATGCGGGAAAGGCTGCTTTCGATAAAAAGTTGGCGTAATTCCTCGACGGAAGCCTGCACATCAATGTGAACGATTTCGGGGCGCGGGGCCATACAATCGTGGGCGCGCACTTGTTTGAGATGAAGTGCGTTTTCGAGCAATTCCATCTCCACTTCTTCTTCGCCAGGCGTGCCCGATACGTTTTGCTGTACCAAATATTCGAGCAAAGCCGCGTCGCCATCGCCCTGCGCATTTTTGTAAATATTCTTGAAAATCAAGTTTTTAAACAGCAATAAAACAAAAAAAAGCAACACAACCACTGTCAGGGGAGCACCCCAACCCGAACCGAAAACGAAAGCCAGGAAAGGCATCAGCGCCAACGTACTGAAAGCGGCAATCGCCGTAAGCAACCACGTAGCAGGAAAAGTGTGGCTTCCGATACGGAGGGCCGAAGCCCAGTTCAAAAATCGTTTTGATGAAGAGTCGTCCATGCGTGTTTTACTTGGAGAAAGGTAAACCGGAAACAGGCTATTTCAAAACCTCGTCGAGTTGTTCCACTTTGATTCGGCCTTTCGGCACTGTTATTTTCCAGTAAGAAAAATCCTGCTCCGCTTCGAGGCCGTAGCCATAAATAATCTCGCCGGGTTTGGTCACTTTCACGAATTTTTCGGTGTACACCTTAGCCGTTTTTTCATCCCAGATAAGTTCTTCAGTCTCGAGTTTCTCTTGTTTCACCGTTACCAAAACGACACTGTCGCGCGCTATAATCCGGCTTTTTTCCTGGTAGCGAACAGCAGTTTTGGCCGTCAGCGTACTTTTTATGGAAAGATTCGGCTCTAAAAAATCAATGCGCACTCCGGCGGGAAACTCCTGTCGCGGATTGTCGCGTCCGGTGAAATTATGCAGCACGGCCCCCGTCACCCGCACCCGCACAATAGCGCTGTCCGAATATAAAATTTCCACTTCCCTGCCCACTTCTATTGCCACATCATTTTCGGTAAAAACCTGGCGTTTTTCCTCTTTCGAGCTGTCGCAGGCGAGCAAAAGCAACCAACAAGCAGCAACCAACAACCAACAACTTTTTTTTCTAAGCATCAGGAAATGAAACTTTTAAGCGCGAATCGGAACGCCAGCAAAAGCCCGGCCACGATGAGCAGGAGATACTGCACCGGCACGTTCACCCAAGCCACCAGGTGCAGGCGGTCGAGGAAATACATGAGCACAAAAACCGAGGCAATCATCAGCATCAGACTGGACAATTTGTCGAAACCGGGAATGTATGCGAAAGGCGCATTGCGCCGGATAATCCCCAGCGTGAGCACCATCGAAACGATCGGCAACGCCTGCGTGAGCAAGTTCACATTGAAAATGCTGCCGCCCCGCTCGAATAAAAACAGGTAAACGGCTAAAGCCGCCGCAAAGATGCCTGGCACACACACCAAATAAATCAGCACCGCATAAAGATACTTCCAGGGCGAAAGATGCCCTTCGCCTTTACCCAGAATACCTGCCAGCAAGGCCGTAAAAGGGATACCGAGGAAAAAAGCCATCACAACGGCGGGGTTGGCGCTGAGATAATCGAATAATTCGCGTAGAGTCATAAGTTTGTTTTTCGCGTTCTTGCGCAGCAAAAGTACCGTTTCCGTGTCCGAGCGCAAAACCCGCTATGCCGATTTCTGCCGAAACAATTATGTGCCGCTTCACTTGCAACCCTGGTGGCTCGACGCCGTCTGCACACGCGGCACCTGGGATGTTTGCATCATGCCTGATAAAAACGGGGCTGTCACGGGTGCCTGGCCTTATTACCTGACGAAGTATTTCGGCGTCTCCATCGTGCGGCAGCCTCCGCTCACTTCTTACGGCGGCCCGTGGTTTTGTCATCCCGCCGACCCGAAAAAACGGGCGGAATTTGAAAAAAAAGCCTTCGACGAACTTTGCAAACAACTCCCCAGCGCGGCATTTTTTCAGCAAAATTTTCATCCCGATATTCAAAACTGGCTGCCGCTTTATTGGTCAGGTTTTAAACAAACGACACGTTACACATACATTTTCAACGATTTAAGTAATTTGGGAAAAATTCGGGACGGCTTTAAAAATACCTTGCGTACGGATTTGAAAAAAGCCGAACAAGCTGTTGAAATAACCCGTGACGACAACGCGGCAGCATTGCTTTTCCAACTGCATGAGAAGTCTTTTCTGCGAAAAAATCGCCGCCCGCCCTACGCTTTCGATGCTTTCCGACGCCTGCATTCGGCACTTTCGGAGCGGCAACAGTCGGCCATTTTCATCGCACGCGACCGGCGCTCGGATGCGCCATATGCCGGCCTCTGCCTCGCTTTCGACGAACGCCGCGCTTCCGTGCTGCTCAGCGGCGCCGACCCGATTTTTAAAACGCACTGCGCCGCGTGGGGGCTTCTCTGGGAAGCGATGCGATTTTGCTCAGAAAGAAGTTTATCCCTTGATTTTGAGGGAAGTATGGAGCGAAATATCGAGCGGGGGTTTCGGGCATTTGGTGCTCAACTCACACCCTGCCATCAAATTTGGAAGGCGGGAAATCGCTTGCTCGAACTGGCCTACCGTTTCCGAAAAACATAAATTTATTTGTACAAATTGCTCGATTCGAGGTATTCGAGCACGGCATCCGGCACCATGTAGCGCACGGATTTTCCGGCTTTCAGGCAATCCCGGATGTAGGTGGCCGAGATATCGAGCATCGGCGCTTCGCAAATGAGTACGCGGGGGCGGGTGGCCAATTCGCCCAATTCAATAGCAGGGCGTTTGTACACGTAAATGTCGTAGTTGGCGAGAATCTGCTCGTAGTTTTTCCAAAGATGCAAGGTAGCCAGGTTGTCACCGCCCATGATGAGGGCAAAGTCGCGTTCGGGATGTTTTTCTTTCAAAAATGCCAGCGTGTCAACGGTGTAGGAGGGTTTGGGCAGGTCAAATTCTACATTGGAGGCCACAATTTTCGGATTGTCGCCAATGCCAAGCCGGGCAAGGTGCAGCCGGTCGTAATCGCGGGCAAGCGTTTTTTTGGGTTTCAGCGGATTCTGCGGACTGACGACGAGCCACACCTTGTCCAAATCCGTCTGCGTCGCCATGTAATTGGCGATGATGAGATGACCAACATGAATTGGATTGAATGAACCGAAAAACAGGCCGATTTTCATGGAAATCAGGCATTGGATTTTGGACGCCGGGCTTTAGACCTCTTTTCCAAATGTCTAATATCCAGCGTCCAATGTCATTTTCCTAAATTTTTATCTTCGTCGCCAACGCGATTGAGCAGAGCATCCACGCGATACATTTCATCCACGGTGTCGTCGAGGAAGAATTCGAGTTCGGGCACGCGGCGCATTTGTTTGCCGACTTTGGAAGCAAGGGTCTGTCGGAGGCGTGGGTAGCTATCTTCCAATTGGAGGATAACCTCCTGTTTGTTTTCGGTGCCGTAAACACTGACATAAATCTTGGCGACGAGCAGGTCGGGCGTCATTTTTACACCTGTCACGGTCACGAGTTTGTCGCGGCCATAAATATTACTGCCTTCTTCGGTGAGCAACATTCCAAAATATCGCCGAAGTAATTCTCCTATTTGTTTTTGTCGAATGGATTCCATCTTCATAAAATTGTGCGGTCAAAGGTGGGTTGTAAACGAGTCTTGTTCCCGAAAAGTGCCGCAAAAGTACGCTGTTCCGAAACTAATTTTCCGAAAAGGGGTTTATTCGAGGCTATTCCAAATTTTAGTTGGAAAAATTTTCGGGATGGGTTGGATTTTCGCTGCAGGTGAATTTATCTTTGCACCCGCTTTTGAAAAAGCAGTTTGATCTCGTAGCTCAGTCGGTAGAGCATCCCGATTTTTTATCGGGAGAGTTATGGGTTCGAGTCGAAAGCCAGTGAAAATCAAAATTTATCAGATCTCGTAGCTCAGTCGGTAGAGCACTTGACTTTTAATCAAGGAGTCATGGGTTCGAGTCCCATCGAGATCACAGTTTAAAAGCCTTTCCTCTGGGGAGGCTTTTTTAATTTCCCCCTAAATGTAGTTTTGCGGTACAAAATTCTTTTTATGAATCACCGCAGCATCTTTTTTTGGTCTATCACTGTCGCACTGGCAGGTTTCCTTTTTGGTTTTGATACCGTCGTAATCTCCGGGGCTGACTTGTCTCTTCAGGCCTTGTGGCCACGCGGCGAAGTTTTTCACGGTTTTGTCGTCATGGCGTCTGCTCTGTGGGGCACTGTGATAGGCGCTATTTTCGGGGGTATTCCGACGGACAGGTTGGGGCGCAAAAAAACCCTTATCTGGATCGGGGTATTTTACTTTGTGTCGGCGGTAGGATCGGCGCTTGCGAATGATCCCTGGGTGTTCGCATTTTTCAGGTTTTTGGGCGGACTGGCTATTGGCGCCTCTACTATCGCTGCTCCTGCTTACATTACCGAAATCGCACCAGCTGACAACCGGGGTAAATTGGTCGCACTTTACCAGTTCAACATTGTCTTCGGTATTCTCGCCGCATTTTTGTCCAACTATTTCCTGAGCGACATTGGCGAAAATGCCTGGCGCTGGATGATTGGTGTGCAGGCCTTGCCTGCCTTCGCTTACATGCTTATGGTTTTTACTGTGCCGGAAAGTCCACGCTGGCTACTGGTGAAACGAAATGACCGGGAGGCTGCCGCCAAAACGCTGCGCCTGATTGACCCCGGGCAGGATGTGGAAGCGGAGATGCAGCGCATCCTGGCCGACCATGGGGCGGCCGATAAAACCGAGACGATTTTCAGTCGGAAATACCGATTTCCATTAATGTTAGCATTTCTGGTTGCTTTTTTCAATCAGTTTTCGGGTATCAACGCCTTTTTATATTATGCGCCGCGCATTTTTGAAATCGCCGGGCTGGAGAAAAGTTCGGCCTTGTTGAGCAGCGTAGGTATCGGCGTGATCAATCTGATTTTCACCCTCATCGGTCTGTCAATGATTGACCGTTTTGGTCGGCGGCAATTGATGTATATCTGTTCGGTGGGCTATATTGTGTCGCTTTCATCGGTTGCCCTCGCTTTCACTTTGGGCATCAAAGGCATGGCTGTTCCGCTCTCGTTATTTTTGTTCATCGCTTCGCATGCGATAGGGCAAGGCGCGGTAATTTGGGTGTTCATCTCTGAAATTTTTCCGACGCACCTGCGGGCAAGCGGGCAGGCATTCGGCAGTTCGGTACACTGGGTGCTGGCGGCCGCCATCCCGTCGGTAGTGCCCGTGTTGTTCACACGGATTGGGGCAGCGCCTGTTTTTGCCATGTTTGCTTTTATGATGTTGCTCCAATTGCTGTGGGTGTGGCGAATGATGCCCGAAACGAAGGGTGTCTCGCTGGAAGATTTGGAAAAACGACTGACCACACGAAACTGAGAACCCGGAGAGCATCAGACAATCAAGCCTTTACAACATGAAAAATCTATTTTACACCTTTTTAATCACCTTTTACGGCCTCTTGTTCTTCGCCTGCAACAACTCCTCGACGGAGAAACAAATCAGCCAACCTCCTGTCGGTTATCAGGAAAAACACCGCCCGCAAATTCATTTTTCGCCAAGAGAAAAATGGATGAACGACCCCAACGG
>Ga0073934_10008789_pt1 | contig 13281 bp, 10 predicted proteins | sample LarsenN4metaG_FD_76834 | JGI IMG/M metagenome (GOLD analysis project Ga0073934, IMG submission 76834) | Hot spring sediment bacterial and archeal communities from British Columbia, Canada, to study Microbial Dark Matter (Phase II) - Larsen... ...
AGACCCACGACAGCGAAATATCCTCCAGATTCGCAACCATGCGGCGAGTCCGGCCCGATTTGTCCCTCCACGCAACATCAACCAGGTCGGCACATAGCATTCTTGGTTCTGAACGCCGATCAATCATATGAACCTCTAATCGGCCCCTTGCAAAAAAAATGTAGGGACCCCCGCAAAAAAAAGTGTGAAACCACCTACGCCCCTTAAGGTGTACCCCTAAGCACCTCGAATCTTAGTTCTAGGGCTCGGGTAACCCCTTATTTCTAAGTGGCTTCCGCACTTAGCGCCGCACTGCAATGGCGCCTCAGGTACTCCTCCCGCGTGGCGAATGAGTTCCTGTCCATTGCCCGATCGATAGCCAAAACTCCATCCAGATGATCCATCTCATGCTGAATCAACTCGGATAGAGGCCCCTCCGCCTGCAGGAGTTTCACCCCTCCTTCGGGGGTGGTGTACTCCAGGTGAACACCGTAGTGGCGCCTGAGGTGGACCATAAGGTTGGGGAAAGAAAAACAGTCGTCCCACAGCTCGAAAAGTCTCTCGCTCATCCACACAAAATGCGGGTTGACGAGACTGTACGCCACGCCGTCCACCTCCATATAGATTGCGCGTAAAGGCGTGCCGATTTGGATCGCGGAAATCCCCCGCCCGAAGCCGTGTGTTCGCCGGAACTCAGCGAGCGTATCGGCCAGGTCAGTGAATAGCGCCCGGCTGGCAGCCGGATCGGCGATGGGTTGGGAGACTTCTCTGAGGAGCGGGTCACCAAGTTGTATGATGCGGCGGGCCGGCATGGTTCCCATCGTAGCGCCGTCAAAAATGCGGGGTCCACTCGACCGCCAGGCCTAGGGAAGGGATCTCCGTCTCCCGGCCAGCGGGCGGTGGCGCCCGGTGAGGGGCGGTGATCCATTGGCTCGGGAAAGCTGCCGCACCCGCTACCAGGTGACACCGAGCCGGCGCAGCTCATCCTGAACCTGCGCGGCAGACTGGAATTGCAGCGCCTGAATACCGTGCCTTTTGGCAGCTTCCACATAATCGGGGATGTCGTCGGTGAAGAAACATTCTTCCGCGGCACACTCCGCCTTGGCCAGTGCGGCCCGATAAATCGCGTCCTCAGGCTTCTGCGCTCCCACTTCGTAGGACAGGATGTAGTCGTCGAAGTGGCTGATGATCGGGTAGCGTTCGCGAATCATCTTGAAATGAATCGCATTCGTATTGGACAGCAGGAGCACGCGATAACGGGCGCGCAGCGCTTCCAGAAAACTCTCTTCAAACAGCGGTTCATGCGAAAAGATACTGTTCCAGATGTCGCAGAACCCCGTGTAATCCAGTTGCGCGCCCAGAGCTGAGGTAATCTGCCGCACAAAATCCTCCGGCTCTACTTTGCCGGACTCAAACGGATGCACAAGCTTGGTTGCCAGGATGCGGGCACGAATCTCGTCGATAGAAAGCCCGGTGCATTCGCTCAGAGCCTGGTAGCCGCGGCCGAAGTCGAAAGGGATGATGACACGCCCAAGGTCGAAGATGATGGTTCGGATCACTTGCTCGATTGTAGAGGAGAAAGCATGGCCATGACCCGAAGTTGACGAGACCCTCCGGCAGGCGATAGGCTCAACGCGGAGGGAAACGGATTGTACTGTCCTAATTGTGGCCAGCCAGTGGAGGCGGGCTCCGCCTTTTGTGTGAAATGCGGGTCGTCTTTGCAGGGTCAGCCGTCGCCCCAGCAGCAGCCCGGCTCAGTTCCGCCGAAGACCGGAACCGGTCTCGAAGGCCTCTTTGCCGCCGCCACGGCGCCTGTTACAGCTCCACCCGGAGTGGCGCCCGAGGAGATCGGTCGTCGCATAGGCGCTTTTCTGATTGATTTCCTGATCGCGCTTTTGGCCGGCCTGCTCAGCCTGATCCCCGTGGTCGGAGTTGTGTTCAATCTGGCCATCGTCGCCTTTTGGGCGTTGCGGGACTACAACGGCGCCAGTCCGGGCAAGATGGTGATCGGCAGCCGCGTGATCAGCGCAACCGGCGGTGCGGCGACTGTGAATCAGTTGGTTGGGCGCAACCTCATCTTCGTCGTGCCGTGGATCATCGGATTGATTCCGTTCGTCGGCTTCTTTGTGGCTGCGCCGCTCTCGTTCATCATCATGATCATCGAACTGGCGCTGTTCTTCACCACCGGCCGCCGCTTGGGCGACCGGCTGGCGAATACGCTGGTGATCAAGCGCGCTGCGTGACATGAGATAAAATCTCCACACGATGAAAAGCACCTTTGCCCTTGCCGTCTTGGCCGCATTGCCGTGGGTCTGTCCGGCTCAGTCCATCCAGGTCACCAAAGGCGCCGTCAGCCATCGGGTTTACCAGCAGAATGAGCGTGGCGTCGCCGATATCCCGATGGAGGGTCGTTCCAGCGCCGCCGAGGGCAAGGCGATCGAAGCCCGGGTGCTCAGCGGCAACGCGCCGCTACCCGGATTCGACTGGAAAACGATCGCGAAGGTCAGCGCCGGCGCATGGAACGGCGTCCTGGCCGGTGTGCCGGTGGGCGGGCCCTATCGCATTGAAGTGCGCGCCGCCGGAACTCTGGATGTGGCGACCGCGCCAAACGTGTTGGTCGGCGACCTCTGGATTCTGGCGGGCCAGTCCAACATGGAGGGAGTCGGCAACCTGGACAACCTGCCCAAACCTAGCCCGCAGGTCAACAGCTTTGATATGACCGACCGCTGGGTTGTAGCGCAGGACCCGCTCCATCGCCTGGTGGATGCCGCCAATCGCGTCCATTGGCGTCGCGTCAATGGCCAACCGCAGAAACTCGAGGGCGACGCACTGAACAACTTCATCGCCAACCGCCGCAAGGGGGCCGGCGTGGGACTGCCTTTCGCGCTGGAGATGGTGGCGCGCACTGGCGTGCCCATCGGGTTGATTCCCTGCGCTCATGGCGGCACTTCCATGGCGCAGTGGAGCCCCGACCTGAAAGAGCAGGGCGGCGATTCACTTTACGGCGGTATGGTCCGCCGCCACAAAGAGGTGGGCGGCCGCGTCCGCGGCGTGCTCTGGTATCAAGGGGAATCGGACGCCAACCCGAAGGCGGCGCCCCTGTTCGAGCAGAAGTTCAAAGAGTTCGTCGCGGCCGTGCGGCGCGACTTCAACCAGCCCGACCTGCCGTTTTATTACGTGCAAATCGGCCGTCACGTCGACACCAACAACGTGAATGAGTGGAACCAGGTGCAAGACGTTCAGCGGCGCCTCGAAAGCGAGATCGCCAAATCAGCCATGGTCACCTGCATCGATTGCCAGTTGGACGACGGCATCCATGTCGGTACGGACGATTTTTTGCTCCTCGGAAAGCGCCTGGCGAATGTGGCCTGCCACGACCTTTATCCCGGCAAGACGGGCTGCGGCGACCTGAAGCGCGGGCCAAGGCCGAAATCCGCCGTCTTCGCCAATGGCGTGATCCGCGTCGAGTTCGATGAGGTGAACGGCAAGCTGACGCATGCCGGCAGGCTGAGTGGCTTCACGGTCCACGATGAAACCGGCGCCGCGCTGCCGCGCATCTACCGGCAGCGCGTCTCGGCGGCCCAGGGAAACGTCGTCGAATTGCTGGTGGGTGGAAAGATGCCGCCAAACTTGACGTTACGTTACGGCGCGGGCAAGGATCCCTACGTCAATCTGCGCGATGAGGCCGGGATGGCCTGTCCGGTGTTTGGGCCCTTTCCTGTACAGCAGCAGCAGTAGCAGGCTTCGACAAGACGCGCCTGCGATCGCGGGCAGACATCTTTTCGGCAGCGTAACGCAAGGTCAACCGGGTCGCCACGGGACCGTGTTCCTGAAGGAACGCGACAGTTTGCTTCGGCTTCTTGGGATAAGTCTCCTTGAGCAGCCAGCCGATGCCTTTCTCCACCATGTCGTCACGCTGCGGCAGCAGCCGTGTGGCGATATCGAAGATAACTTCGGTGGAGCGGCCCTTCTTCGCTTCCTGAAGCAACGACACTGCCGCCGCGCGGCGCCGCCAGCGGTTGGGCGATTCGGTCCAGCCGGCCAGTTCATTCATCAGCCGGGGCTCGTTTCCGATGCAGGCCGCCATCAGCCACGAAGCCAATCCATCCGTGTGCGCCCAGTTATTGACGTAGCGGTCGAGCCAGCGCTCGAACAGACGGAATTCCGGCTCACCGCATTGCTTCGTAAACCGCCGGTAGACATAGATCGCCACTCCGCCGCCTTCCAGTTGCGGTACGTTCCACATACGCTCGGCATAGTCGTTGCGTTGTTCCAGCGGCCATTTCTTCAGGGCCAGGTAGACCTCGGCAGCGAGCCTGTGGAGTTGCGGGCTACGCCAGCCAAAAGTCCGCACCTCGTGTTGAAAGAAGCGTTGCTGCCCCGCCTGGAACGCGGGGTCACCCTCCTGCTTCAACCGGTCGAGGGTCCATCTCGCAAGCGCCGCCGGCGAACTTGGAGTAGTGGTGTTCTGTGATTTCATCAGGGTTTCCGTATCGGAATCCAGAGGCGGTCTCCATTTAGGGTGGCAAACGGTAACCGCACTCGATCCTACCATCGGCTGGGCTCGTGTACCGGTCTGCGATGCTACACTCCGGCTATGAGCTCTGGGACGCCTAACGCGTTCCCCATCCTCGGCGACAGCTACTCCACGGCCGGCGTTACCGGAGCTGTGCCGCGCATCACCTCGCTTCTGATCAAACCCGCCTCCGCGGTCTGCAACCTGGATTGCGAATATTGTTTCTATCTCGACCGCGACGCCGACCCGTACAAGGAACTGCCCGCGCGGCGCATGACGCACGATACGCTGGAGCGGCTGGTCGACTCGTACCTTTTCTATTCCTATCCTGCTTCGACCTTCGCGTTTCAGGGCGGCGAGCCCACGCTTGCCGGCCTGGACTTTTTCACCAAACTGGTGGACTTTCAGCAACAGTTCGGCCGCGGCGGACAGGCAGTCTCGAATTCGCTGCAAACCAACGGCGTGCTGATCGACAAAGACTGGTGCCAGCTCTTCCGGCAATATCATTTTCTGATTGGGCTCTCCATTGACGGTCCCGAGGAAATCAACGACCGCTACCGCTTCAATAAAGCCGGGCACGGCACCTGGAAGCGAGTGATGCAGAGCCTGGAGTTGATGCAAAAGGAGAAGGTCGAGTTCAACGTCCTGTGCGTCCTGAACCAAGCCAATGTGGACAAGCCGCGCGACGTGTATCGCTTCTTCCGCAAGCTCGGGATTGAGTACATGCAATTCATACCGCTGGCCGAGTTCAATCCCGACGGCTCGCCCATGCCGTTCTCGATCACGGCGGAACAGTACGGGCGCTTTTTGTGCGAAGTGTTCGACCTGTGGTGGCCGGAGCGCCGCAAAGTGCGCGTCCGGTTCTTTGACAACCTGGCGGAAGGCGTCGCCGGTCAGAAACCCGGCAGTTGCACGCTCCACGAGACCTGCGACAGCTATGTCGTGGTCGAATACAACGGCGACGTCTATCCCTGCGACTTTTTCGTCGAGAAAGAGTGGAAGCTGGGCAACGTCAACCTGGATAGCTGGACGGAGATCGCCCGCCGCCAGAAGCGTTTCTCATTTGCCGCCAAGAAGACCCTGGCGCATCCCGAGTGCCAGGTCTGCGAGTACCAGGCCATTTGCCACGGCGGCTGTCCCAAGACTCGCCACGGCCCGCAACGCCGCTTCGAAGATCTCGACTATTTTTGCCAGGCGTACAAGATGGCGTTCTCCAAAGCAGTCGGACCCTTGCGCAAGGAAGTGGAAAAACTCTATGGTCAAAGCGCCGCGTTGACGCCGCAGCACATCAGCCCGTACTGAGCTTCGAACCGGGGAGCAGGCTTCGGCCCCGCGCGGAGCTTAGCTCCGCATTTCCAGATAGCCTCCGCTATAGTTCCGGCTCCGGCGGCGCCTGCAGGCGTTCCACGCGCACCACGGCAATGCGGTTGAACTCCATCTTCACGACGGTGAAGCGCCGGTCCTGATGGTCCACTGTGTCGCCCACCTTAGGGATTCGGCCCAAGCGGAAAAGAATGAAGCCGGCGAGCGTTTCGAACCCGTCCTCGGAGGGCAATTCGATACCGTACTGCATTTCCAGATCGCGAATCGGAATGGTGCCCTCCACTTCGAAAACGAGAGGCTCCGGCTCTTCTTCGTCAAGCCCGCCGGCGGCCGACGGTGGAGCGTCGAACTCATCCTCGATCTCGCCGAAGATCTGCTCCATCACGTCTTCCATCGAGATAATGCCAGAGACAGTTCCAAACTCGTCCACCACCAGGGCCATCTGCGCGTGTTGACGGCGCAGATCGTCCAGCACTTGATTCAGCGGCTTGGTCTCAGGAAAAACCAGCGGTTTACGGGCCAGACGCCGCAGGTCGAAACGCTCCACACTGCGGCGCCGGGTATTCGATTGCCGGCGCTGGCGCCAGAAGTCGAGCACATCCTTGACATGGACGATGCCGATGATGTCCTCGCGATTCTCGCCGTATACAGGCAGGCGTGAGTAACGGGTTTCGCCGACGACTTGAAGCACATCGTCCAGATCGTCGTCGACATGCACCATGGTGATCTGATTCCGCGGCACCATGATTTCGCGCACGGCGTACTCCTGCAACTCGATCAGGTGCTGTATTGCATCTTCCTCGAACTGAGTCAGGTGCCCGGCGGACTGACTGGAAGCAATGATGAACTTCAACTCTTCGGCCGAGTGACCTCCGCCGTGCTGCTCGCCCTTCACCCCAATCAGTCGCGAAAGCGCGGTGGCTGAGCGTTCGATTGCCCACACGAAAGGCTCTGTGACCTTGTAGAAGACCAAAAGCGCCGGCGCGACCAGCACGGCCACGCCATCCGCCTTATCGATGGCAAGGTTCTTGGGCACCACCTCCCCGATGACGACATGCGCGAAGGTCATGATGACGAAGGCGATGACGATGCTGACAATGTGGAGCGCTCCCAGGAATTGCTGTGGCAGGACTGGCTCCAGCCAGCTCCGCAGAATCGCGTATATCGTGTCTTCGCCGACCCAACCCAGCGCGAGGCTGGTCAGCGTGACTCCCACCTGGACGACCGAGAGCAGCCGTTCCGGATTGCTTAACAAGGCCAGCGCAGCCTGCGCGCCGCCTCTGCCCGCGCCCGCCATTTCACGCAGGCGCGATTGCCGCACGGAGATCAGCGCCGCTTCCGCTCCGGCGAAGAAGCCGTTCAGGCCGATGATGAGCAGCATCATCAGCAGCCGGTATCCGTAAGCTAGTTCCATTTAGGGCGGGAAACGAAGTCCCGAGTCTCCATACAATTGTAGAGATGTGGCTGCGCCGGATTGTGCTCGCGGTGAATGTAATTATCGGACTTCTCGTGGTGGTCGCGCTGGGGGCCGCATGGTGGTTTCTCGGCCGGCCCACGCCTAAGACTTCCGGCACGCTAAGCGCGCCCGTTGGGAGCGCCGTCACGATTCAGCGCGACGCGCGCGGCGTGCCGCATATCCGGGCGCAATCGCTCGAAGACGCCTTCTTTGCGCAAGGCTTCGTCACCGCACAGGACCGCTTGTGGCAGATGGACTCGTTGCGCCGCTATGCTGCCGGCGAACTTTCCGAGATCATCGGCAAGCGAACTCTGGAACTGGACATGAACTCGCGCAAGTTGCGCATGCGGCGGCTGGCCGAAGCGCATGCCAGGTCACTGCAAGGTCAGGAGAGGCTCGCCCTGGCGGCATACGCGCGCGGGGTAAACCACTATATCGAGACTCATCACGGCAGGTGGGGGCCGGAGTTTGCGCTGCTGCAATACAGCCCGCGGCCGTGGACTCCGACAGACACATTGCTGGCCGGCTTGCTGATGTACCGGAACCTCACCACCACCTGGGAGGATGACCTGCTGCGGCAGAAAATGATCGACGGCGGCAACGCCGAAATGGTGCGCTACCTGTTCCCGTTGCGTACAGGTAACGAAGTTCACCTCGGTTCCAACGCATGGGCGATGTCAGGAAAGTGGACGGCGTCCGGCAAGCCGCTGCTTGCCAACGATCCGCACCTTGAGTTCAGCTTGCCATCCACCTGGTATTTGATCGACATCGCCGCACCTGGGCTGCATGTCGCAGGTGCTTCGTTACCCGGCGTACCAGCCGTGATCATCGGCCACAACGAGCAGATCGCGTGGGGCGTCACCAACCTGCATTATGACGTTCAGGACCTGTACTACGAGCAGATTGACCTCCGCACCGGCCGCTATGCGTTCAAGGGCCAGTTGATGCAGGCTCAGCGCGAGCCTGAGGTGATTGCCGTGAAGGGAGAGAGACCGGTCGAGGCAGTCAACTGGGTGACCGTTCATGGCCCCGTGTTCACCAACGACGGCAAGCGCAATCTGTCGTTGCGCTGGGTGGCCGCTGAGGTGGGCGGCTTTGACTTTCCCTTCGTTTCCCTTGCACAGGCCAAGAACTTCGATGAGTTCCGGGCAGCCTTGAAACGTTTCCCGGGGCCGGCGCAGAACTTCATCTACGCGGACACCTCGGGGAACATCGGCTATCAGGCCACCGGCCGGCTCCCGATCCGCACCAATTATTCCGGTGATGTTCCCGTTGAGGGCGTCAACGGCGAGTTCGAATGGAACGGCTTCATTCCGTTCGAAGACCTGCCCACCGCCTACAATCCGCCTTCGGGAATTCTGGTAACCGCGAATCAGAACCCGTTTCCGGCTGGTAGTTACAAGTACCCGGTGCAGGGTCATTTCGCGGCCCATTACCGCTCCACTCAGATCGACGCGCTGCTGCGTCAGAAACAGGGCTGGAAAGCCGAGGACCTGCTCGCTGTCCAAAAGGACGTCTATTCGAGCGTCATGCACTTTCTGGCGCAGGAAGTCACAGGCGCGGTCGAACGCAGGCAGGCGACGAACCAGAATGTCCGCGATGCCGTGGCGCTGTTGAAGAACTGGAATGGTCAAATGGAGAAAGGCACGCCGCAACCACTGATCGCGACGCTCCTGTTTCAGCACCTCCGCCGCATGGCTGCGGAAAAGGCGTCGCCCAAGGAGGGCGCCCGCTATAGCGACCAGATGGGTCCTGCGGTCATCGAGAAGTTGCTTCGCGAGAAACCAAAGGCTTGGTTCCCGGATTACGACAAGTTGCTGATCGACGCGCTTACAGAAGCCGTTGACGAAGGGATGCGCATGCAAGGGCGGACGGTGTCCAAATGGGACTACAGCCGTTTTCTGTATCTCGAACTGCCGCACCCGGTTTTGTCCAATATCCCTGTGGTCGGAAGAAATTTCGGTATAGGGCCCGTAGCTATGAGCGGAGCGCCAACCACGGTTAAGCAGACTACGCGCCGCATGGGGCCTTCCATGCGCATGGTGGCGGACCTGTCGAATTGGGACGCGACGCTGCACAACATCACCATTGGTCAATCGGGTCACGTTTTCAGCTCGCACTATAAAGATCAGTGGGAGGCCTACTACACCGGTCGCAGCTTCCCGTTCCCGTTCAACAAGGTGGAGGGCAAGGGCACGCTTACTTTGCGCCCACGCTAGCCGCCCCTTGCTATACTCGGCAACTACGCACGTTTGGGAGGTTCCTCACTATGAAGAGACTCGCTCTGGGCTTGGTGGTACTCACTTGTTTGGCCGTTTCCGCAGCGGAGACATATCAGAAGCCGCCCAAAGAAATCCTCGATGTGCTGCACGCGCCCGCGACGCCGCAGACCAGCATCAACACGACCAAAACCCACTTCCTGATGATCGAGCGCAACCTCTATCCGACCATCGGCGAAGTAGCCGCACCGATGTTGCGCATCGCCGGGTTGCGCTTGAATCCGTCGACTAACGGTCCGCACTCGGCGCCGAGCGGGCGTTCGCTGACGCTGAAAAAAATAGAGGACGGGAGTGAGGCCAAGATTGCGGTCCCTCCGAACGCAAGGCTCGGCTCGCCCGAATGGAGCCCTGACGGCAAGCATTTCACGATTACCAACACGACGGCGACCGGCATCGAGCTGTACATCGGATCGATCGGCAGCTCGGCTCTGCGGAAGATCCCGGGCGTATTGCTGAATGACACCGTCGGAGATGAAGTCGGTTGGCTTGCCGGCAGCACCACACTTCTCGCCAAAGTGATTCCGGCGGGTCGAGGCCCGGCTCCAAAGCCCCCGGCGGCTCCGTCTGGACCGAATGTCCAGGAAAGCGCCGGCCGGTCGGGCCCGGTGCGCACCAATCAGGACATGCTCAAGTCGCCCTACGACGAGCAATTGTTCGACTACTACTGCACCTCTCAGCTGGTCAGCATCGATGCCGTTACGGGCAAGGTGACACCTATCGGCAAGCCCGCCATATTCGGCACGAGCACCGCATCGCCCGACGGCAAGCATATCCTGATCTCGCGAGTGATGAAGCCGTATTCGTACCTGCATCCATGGAACGCCTTCCCGCGCGAGATGGAAGTGTGGGACCGCAGCGGCAAAGTGGTCTACAAGATCGGCTCCTTCCCGCTGGAGGACAACATCCCGATTGGCGGCGTTTCGGCCGGAATCCGCAATGTCTCCTGGCGCCCCACCGAAGGCTCGACGCTGACATGGTGGGAGGCCCTCGACGGCGGCAATCCGCGCGCGAAGGTACCCCATCGCGACAAGTTTATGATGCTGCGCGCCCCGTTCAACGTTGCTGCAACCGAGGTTCTGCGCACGGAGCATCGGGCGGGCGGAGGTGGGGGCGGCGGACGCGGCGCCGGCGGACCGGTGATCTATGGCGAAGGTGGACTGATCTTCGTCTCTGATTTTGACCGCGACAAGCGCTGGCGGCGCACCTACCGGCGTTTCATTGACGATCCCTCAGCCGAGCCGAAACTCGTTTGGTCTTTGAACCAGCAGGACCGCTACAACAACCCCGGCACGCCGTTCATGAAACGCCTTCCGAATGGCTACTCAATCCTCCATCAGCATGGCGACTACATTTTCCTGACAGGCAACGGCGCATCGCCCGATGGGGACCGCCCGTTCCTCGATCGATTGAATATCAAAACCTGGCAGACCGAACGGCTGTTCCGGGCTGGTAAAGAAGGCTATGAACAGGTGATCGGTTTGCTGGCCGAGGACGGATCGAAGTTCCTGACATCGAAGGAGAGCCCGACCGAACCGGCCAACTTCTATGTGCGTACTGCCGGCAGCGATCAGGCTCGCGCGCTGACCAACTTTAAGGATCCGACGCCGCAACTGCGGAAGATCCAGCGCCAGATGGTGAAGTACAAGCGCGCCGACGGCGTGGATTTGAGCTTCGAACTGTACCTGCCCCCGGATTACAAGCCGGGCACGAGACTGCCCACCATCCTCTATGCGTATCCCACTGAGTTCACTGATGCCGATGTCGCCGGTCAGATTGGCGGCTCCACGCAACGCTTCGTGCAGCCGCGTGGCGCGTCGCACCTGCTGCTGGTGCTGGCTGGATACGCGATCTTGAACAACGCGACGATCCCAATCGTTGGTGATCCGGAGACCGTGAATAACACCTACGTGGAGCAACTCACGGCTTCAGCAAAGGCGGCGATCGACAAGGCTGTTGAAATGGGGGTCACCGATCCGCAGCGCGTTGGCTGCACCGGCCACAGCTATGGCGGTTTCATGACCGCGAATCTGCTGGCGCATACCGACCTGTTCCGCACAGGTGTGGCTCGCAGCGGCGCATACAACCGCACGCTGACCCCATTCGGATTCCAGAACGAGCAGCGCACCTTCTGGCAGGCGCGCGATGTCTACATGAAGATGTCGCCGTTTACCTACGCCGACAAGATCAACGAACCCATTCTCTTAATCCACGGCGAAGCGGACAACAACCAGGGCACCTTCCCGATTCAGAGCGAGCGTTTGTACATGGCTGTTCGCGGCAACGGCGGCACGGTGCGGCTGGTCATGCTGCCGTCGGAGTCCCATGGCTACGGCGCAAAGGAATCGATTGAGCATGTGCTGTGGGAGACAGTCACCTGGTTCGACAAGTACTTAAAGAACGCGAAAGCGCTCAGTTCAAGCAGGTGACCCTCCGGCTCGCGGCTCTTGCTTGGCTTTCGAAACGCTGAAACGAGCCGCGGCCGGCGGGAGCAGTTGTCCGGCGTGAAGGACGCAGCCTTACGGAAGCGTTCTGCGTCCACAATGTAAGCAGTGTTCCGCATTCTGCATAACGAAGCCCGCAGTATCCTCAGCGATACTTCGGGTTTTATCGCTTCGGCGGGCTTCACCCATTCGCTAACCCCGGCGCGCAATTGCACGTATGGTTGCACCTACTGCTACGTGCCCACAATGCGGATCTACGGCGGACTGAAGCGCGAGGACTGGGAGCATTGGGGCCAATTCACTACTTTCAAAGACAATGCTCCGGACCTGTTGCGGAAACAACTGCGCAGCGACATGGTGATCTACTGCTCACCGCTGGTTGACCCATATCAGCCGGCCGAACGGTCCGAGCAGACGATGCCAAAGCTCTACGAGGTCCTGCTGCAACGGCCCCCGCGTGTGTTTGTGATTCAAACGCGTGGCCCCCTGATCTTGCGTGACCTCCACCACCTTTCGGCTCTGGCGCGACGCACCACGGTCAGGGTCAGCTTCTCCATCACCACCAACCGCGAAGACGTCCGGCGCTGGTTTGAACCGCACTGCGAGCCTAATGAGGAGCGCTTGCGCGCGATTGCGGCCCTAAGAGAAGCGGGCATCGAGACCTACGCAACCCTGGCGCCGCTGCTGCCTTGCGATCCTGACGCGCTCGCGGAACAGTCCCTGCTCGCCAGCGGACGCGACCTGATCGGCGATCCGCTCCACGTCCGCCCCGTCAAAAGGCACGGCGCCACCACCCGCGAGCAAGCCTTTCGCATCGCCCGGGTTCGGGGTTTCCAAGACTGGCTTCAACCGGGTTTTCAGGAAGAAACGATCGCCCGGATCAAGCGCGTCGCGGCCTGCGCAGGCCGGCGATTTCTCATTGGACCGGCCGGATTTTCGCTTCTTTCCAACCACTCCGGTGGCTGAAATGAGCCGTATCCGAATTTGAAATTTCATGCGTCTGTTGGGGCGAGAGGAGACCGAAGATGAGATTCCCCGGCAGAACCCACTTCCTATTAGGCCTTGGCGCCATGGTGCTGTGCGGAACCCTCCAGGCGCAGTGGGGCGGCTATCCCGACTATCGCGGCAACGGCCGCTGGTCGACAGGCGGCAACCCGGTCGCACGGGCGCTGGCTGATCTCGACCGGGTCGCGCGTTCGGCCTACAGACACGTCGACAACCATGAGCGCAGCCATTTCGACCGCGCGCGCCGCGAGTTGCAGCGAGTCAATGCCGGCTTGCGCAGCG
>Ga0073934_10008790_pt1 | contig 13279 bp, 4 predicted proteins | sample LarsenN4metaG_FD_76834 | JGI IMG/M metagenome (GOLD analysis project Ga0073934, IMG submission 76834) | Hot spring sediment bacterial and archeal communities from British Columbia, Canada, to study Microbial Dark Matter (Phase II) - Larsen... ...
CGGCGGAAGAGAAGACGGAATTCACCGTGGTTCTCTCCGAGGTGGGCGCGAACAAGATCAACGTGATTAAGGCCGTCCGCGAAGTGACCAGCCTGGGTCTGAAGGAAGCAAAGGACCTGGTGGATAGCGCGCCGAAGGCGGTGAAGGAAGGCGTGAACAAGGACGAAGCGGCGGCCATCAAGAAAAAGTTTGAGGAAGCCGGGGCTAAAGTAGAGATCAAGTAGTTGAGTTCTGCGGTGGCGTCCCGGAGTGGCGCCGGGGCGGCCCGCGGACGGTGGGAATCGCATACGCACGTTTCGGCCGGGAAACACAACGCGAAGAGACATTCTGCCGTTCCGGAAGCGTACGGCACGGAAGAAGTCCGTGTGTCCCGGTGTCCCCGTCAGTCCGGTGATGGACGGGGTACTGAAAAGGTTTTCTTCAGCCATAGCCCTGCCCGCCCCATCCCGACGCTTCGGGAGCCGGGAAGCCGAAAGGACGTGAGGTAAACCAGCATGCAGAATGGAAGCCATCCCCTGCGCGAGCGCGAGCGTCTGGATTTTTCGAAGATCCAGGCGAGCATTCAGATTCCGAACCTGATAGACGTGCAGAAGCGGTCGTACCAGCGTTTTCTGCAGATGGACCTGCTGCCGAGCGAGCGCGAAGACGCGGGATTGCAGGCCGTGTTCAGCTCTGTTTTCCCGATCCAGGACTTCCGCGGACTTTCGCAACTGGATTTCGTAGACTATGCCATCGGCAACTGGGAATGCAAGTGCGGAAACCTGAAGGGGCTGCACCACCTGCGCGCCACCTGCCGGAGTTGCGGGGCCTCGGTGGTGACCAACCCGTATAAGACCGGGGACGTGCTGTGCGCGCGGTGCGGCACGTTCAATAAGAACTCGCCGACCTTCTGCAACAAGTGCGGCGACCCGGTAGCTCTGCAACTGAAGTACGACGTGAACGAATGCCAGGAACGGGGCATGACGTACGCGGCACCACTGAAGGTGACCATCCGCCTGACCATTTACGAGAAAGACCCGGACACCGGCGCGAAAAACATCCGGGACATCAAAGAGCAGGAAGTTTTCTTCGGGGACATCCCGCTGATGACGGACAATGGGACGTTCATCATCAATGGCACCGAACGCGTCATCGTGAGCCAGTTGCACCGCTCGCCGGGCGTCTTCTACGAAAGCGCCAACAACCGCACCTACTTCCTGGGCAAGATTATTCCCTACCGCGGGTCGTGGGTGGAGTTCGAGTACGACACGAAAAACCTCCTGTACGTGCGCATTGACCGCAAGCGGAAGTTCCTCGGCTCCATCTTCCTGCGCGCGCTGGGAATGAAGACCAACGAGGAAATCCTGCGGACCTTCTACCAGGTGGAACGGGTTACGCTGCGCGAAGGGAACCTCTACTGGAACACCTCCGAAGGGCTGATTGACCGGAAACTGGCGCACGAGATCAAGCACCCGCGTTCCGGCGACGCGATCGTAGGCGCGCACAAGCGGATCAGCGAAGCGCTGTTCAAGGAGATCGTTAAGGCCGGCGTGACGCAGGTGCGCGTCTCTGCGGGCGACCTCGAGGGCGCCTACACGGTGGCCGACGTGGTGAACCGGCAGTCCGGCGAGGTGCTGGCCGAGTCGAACAAGCCGGTGACACCGGAATTGTGGGCTGCGTTCGAAGAAGCTGGCATCACCGAGGTGGATGTCTTCTTCCCCGAGCGGGACGACATCGGCAACGTGCTGCAGAAGACGCTGGAAAAGGACGACATCAACTCGCCGCAGAAGGCCCTGGTGGAGATTTACAAAAAGCTGCGTCCGGGCGACCCGCCAACGCTGGAGACGGCGACGGCGTTGTTCCACGGGATGTTTTTCGACGCGCGGAAGTACGACTTCAGCAAGGTGGGCCGGCTGAAGTTCAACATCAAGCAGGGCCTGGAAACGCCGCTGGACAAGCGGACGCTGGACACGTCGGACTTCGTCGCGGCCATCAAATACCTGTTCAAGCTGCGGAAGAACATCGGCAGCCTGGACGACATTGACCACCTGGGGAACCGGCGCGTGCGGGCGGTGGGCGAACTGCTGGAGAACCAGTTCCGCATCGGCCTGGTGCGCATGGAGCGGGCCATCAAGGAAAAGATGTCTGTGTACCAGGAAATGTCCACGGCCATGCCGCACGACCTAGTGAACGCGAAGCCTGTGATGGCGGCGATCCGCGAGTTCTTCGGAAGTTCGCAGCTGAGCCAGTTCATGGACCAGACCAACCCGCTCAGCGAGATCACGCACAAGCGACGACTTTCGGCGCTGGGTCCGGGCGGACTTTCGCGCGAGCGCGCGGGGTTCGAGGTGCGCGACGTGCACCCGACGCACTACGGCCGCATCTGCCCGATCGAGACGCCGGAAGGTCCGAATATCGGGTTGATTAGCTCACTTTCCTGCTACGCCCAGATCAACGAGTTCGGCTTCATCGAGTCGCCCTACCGCAAGGTGAAGAGCGGCCGGGTGGTGGACTACGTGCAAGTGGTCAATGCGGGGGACAGCGAGTTTAAGGCCGGCGACATTGTCGAGTACGACAAAGTCGAAGCGGTGAACGAAGAGCTGAAGCGGCGCCGCATCACCTCCGAGCCGCACTGTTTCTACCTTTCGGCCTGGGAGGAAGACCGCTACGTGATCGCGCAGGCCAACGTGCAACTGGACGAGCGCGGGCGCATCGTGACCGAGCTGGTGAACGCGCGGCAGGCGGGCAACTTCGTCCTGAAGAGCCGGGAGGAAGTGGACTATGTGGACGTCTCGCCGAAGCAGCTCGTTTCCGTGGCCGCCAGTCTGATTCCCTTCCTGGAGAACGACGACGCCAACCGCGCGCTGATGGGCTCCAACATGCAGCGCCAGGCCGTGCCGCTGATCCGCGGTGAAGCCCCGCTGGTGGGCACGGGCATGGAACGCGTCACCGCGCGCGACTCCGGCGCGGTGGTGATCTGCCGCCGCGACGGCATCGTGGACCAGGTGGACTCCGAGCGCATCATCGTGCGCGTGGAGTCTGACCACTCCGGCGTGCTCAGCCGCGAGGTGGGCGCGGACATTTACACGCTCACCAAGTTCAAGCGCTCCAACCAGAACACCTGCATCAACCAGAAGCCGGTGGTGCGCGCGGGCGACCGCGTGCGCCAGGGTCAGGTGCTGGCGGACGGCCCCTGCACCGACCGCGGCGAGCTGGCCCTGGGACGCAACGTGCTCTGCGCCTTCCTGCCCTGGCGCGGCTACAATTTTGAAGACGCCATCCTGGTGAGCGAGAAGCTCGTCAAGGACGACTACTACACCTCCATCCACATCGAGGAATTCGAAATCGAAGCGCGCGATACCAAGCTGGGGCCCGAAGAAGTCACCCGCGACATCCCCAACATCAGCGAGAGCTTTCTGCGCAACCTTGACGAAAGCGGGGTGATCCGCATCGGGGCCACGGTGCGCCCCGGCGACATCTTGGTGGGCAAGGTAACCCCCAAGGGGGAAACCCAGCTCACCCCGGAGGAAAAGTTGCTGCGCGCCATCTTCGGCGAGAAGGCCGGCGATGTGCGCGACGCTTCGCTCTACTGTCCTCCGGGCATCGAGGGCACGGTGGTGGACGTGAAGATCTTCTGCCGCAAGGGCGCGGAGAAGGACGAGCGTCACAAGGCCATCGAGGCGGCCCAGAAGGCCAAGCTGGAAAAGAACCTGGCCGACGAAATCCGCATCCTCACCGACGAGCGCCTCAAGCGTCTGACCAGCCTGCTTGGCGGCCAGCGCCTGCTGGCCGACCTGCACGACGAGAAAACCAACAAGCGCCTGCTCACCAAGGGCACCGTGCTGACCCGCGACATCGTCGAGAAGATCTCCACCCGCAACCTCAAGCGCCTCAAGCTCTCCGAGCGCGACCCTCTGCTCATCGAAAAGATTGATGAAATCGAGGAGATGACCTCCCGCCAGATTGACGTGCTGCGCAAGATCACCGACGAGCGCATCGCCAAGCTCACCAAGGGCGATGAGCTGCCCCCCGGCGTGATCAAGATGGTCAAGGCCTATATCGCTATGAAGCGCAAGCTTTCCGTGGGCGACAAGATGGCCGGCCGCCACGGCAACAAGGGGGTCATCGCCAGGATCGTGCCCGAGGAGGATATGCCCTGCCTGCCCGACGGCACCCCCGTAGAGATCGTGCTCAACCCCCTAGGCGTTCCCTCCCGCATGAACGTGGGCCAGATTCTGGAGACGCACCTGGGCTGGGCCTGCAAGGAGCTGGGCCGGCAGGTGGCCGCGGTTTTCGCCGCGTCATCCCGAGCGGCAGCCCGGGATCTCTCCGCCCGCGCCGAGGAATTGCGCCGCTGGTTCAAGCAGGCCTTCGGGCAGACCACCGTGTGGAAGCACATCGCGCAACTCGACGACGAGCAAATCCTGGCCGTGGGGGCCGCCTTCAGCGCGCCCTCCGCGGACGGCACGCCTTTTGGCATTCCCGTCTCCACCCCCGTGTTCGACGGCGCCCGCGAAGCGGAAATCCGCCATCTGCTGGCCCAAGCCGGCCTCCCGCTCAGCGGCAAGCACACTCTGCGCGACGGCATGACCGGCGAGGTCTTCGCCCAGCAGGTCACCGTCGGGTTCATCTACATGATGAAGCTCTCCCACCTAGTGGACGACAAGATCCACGCCCGCTCCATCGGCCCCTATTCGCTCATCACCCAGCAGCCTCTGGGCGGCAAGGCCCAGTTCGGCGGGCAGCGCTTCGGGGAAATGGAGGTCTGGGCCCTAGAGGCCTACGGCGCCGCTCACATCCTCCAGGAGTTGCTTACCGCCAAGTCCGATGACGTGTATGGCCGCGCCAAGATTTACGAAGCCATCGTCAAGGGCGAAGCCGGCATCGAGCCCGGCGTGCCCGAGTCTTTCAACGTCCTCGTCCGCGAGCTGCAATCGCTCTGTCTGGACGTCGAGCTTATGAAGCGCCAGCGTCCGCAGGCTCCGCCGCCCGCGGAATGACGCCGCCCCGTGTTCCCCGCCGCACAAGCGCCACGGGACGGCAGGGAACGACGGTATTCACCTCCGTCGCACTTTGGGCGGAGACCATCGGTTTTCGGGAAGCGTGCCACACATAAGACGCTTCCTCGCGGAGCAAGCGAGCCGGCGGGACTACGTTGACCTCGCCAAGAAGGCAGGGAGGAAAAGAAGATGTTTCGCAGCAGCCCGTATGACCGAGCGAGCCTGATCGCGGACTTCGACAGCATCCGCATCAGCCTAGCCAGCCCGGAAAAGATTCGTTCCTGGTCCCACGGCGAGGTGAGCAAGCCGGAGACCATCAACTACCGCACCTTTAAGCCCGAGCGCGACGGCTTGTTCTGCGCACGCATCTTCGGCCCGGTCACCGACTGGGAATGCCTGTGCGGCAAGTACAAGCGCATGAAGCACCGCGGGGTCATCTGCGACAAGTGCGGCGTGGAAGTCACCCTCTCCAAGGTCCGCCGCGAGCGCCTGGGGCACATCGAGCTGGCCTCCCCCTGCTCCCACGTCTGGTTCTTCAAGGGTCTGCCCAGCCGCATCGGTTACCTGCTGGACATCACCATGCGCGACCTGGAACGCGTGCTGTACTTTGAAAACTACGTGGTCATAGACGCCGGCGAGGTCCCCGGGCTCAAGGAGCGGGACGCGCTGAGCGAAGAAAAGTACCGCGAGCTGCACAAGGAGTACCCCGCTCAGTTCCGCGCCAGCATGGGCGCCGAGGCCATCAAGGAAATGCTCCGGCGGGTGGACGTGGAGCAGCTCAGCGCCACCCTGCGCGACAAAATGAAGACCGACCCCAGTCTCCAGAAGCGCATCAAGTATGCCAAGCGCCTCAAGGTGGTGGAGTCCTTCCGCAAGTCCGGCAACAAACCGGAGTGGATGATCCTGGATGTCATCCCCGTGCTGCCCCCCGAGCTGCGCCCCTTGGTGCCCCTAGACGGCGGGCGCTTCGCCACCTCCGACTTGAACGACCTCTATCGCCGCGTCATCAACCGCAACAACCGCTTGAAGAAGCTCATGGAGCTGCACGCCCCGGACGTCATCGTGCGCAACGAGAAGCGCATGTTGCAGGAGGCTGTGGACGCCTTGTTTGACAACGGCCGGCGCGGCCGCGTGCTGCGCGGGGCCAATAACCGCCCCCTGAAGTCGCTCTCTGACACGCTCAAAGGCAAGCAGGGCCGCTTCCGCCAGAACCTCCTGGGCAAGCGCGTGGACTACTCCGGCCGCTCGGTCATCGTGGTTGGACCGGAACTCAAGCTGCACCAGTGCGGACTGCCCAAAAAGATGGCCCTGGAGCTGTTTAAGCCCTTCATCTACCACCGCCTGGAGGCTAACGGCCACTGCACGACCATCAAGCAGGCCAAGGAGCTGGTCGAGCAGCAGGAGCCCATTGTGTGGGACATCCTCGAGGAGGTCATCCGCGAGCACCCTGTGCTGTTGAACCGCGCGCCCACCCTGCACCGGCTGGGCATTCAGGCCTTCGAGCCGACCCTGGTGGAGGGCAAAGCCATCCGCATCCACCCCCTGGTGTGCACCGCCTTCAACGCCGATTTCGATGGCGACCAGATGGCCGTGCACATCCCTCTGTCCCCGGAAGCGCAGGTGGAGGCCTCCGTATTGATGCTCAGTTCTTCCAACATCCTCTCTCCGGCCAACGGCGCGCCCCTGGCCGTGCCCACCCAGGACATGGTGTTGGGCATCTACTACCTGACCAAGTCCAAGCCCGGCGCGCGCGGCGAAGGACGCGCCTTCGGCAGCACCGAAGAAGTGCTGTTGGCGCTGGAGGCCGGCGAGGTGGAGTTGCTCACCCCGCTGCGACTGCGCTACTCCGGGGAGGCCATTGACCTGACTACTGCCTACGACGATCAGGACGTGCCCCACACCGAGCCCATCACCCTGAAGCGCCAGTTCCTGAACACTACCGTGGGCCGCGTCATCTTCAACGACCACCTGCCCAAGGAAATGCCCTTCATCAACGGCTTGCTCAAGAAGAAGGGCGTGCAGCAACTGGTGCAGTATTGCTACCTGCGCTTCGGCTTGGAGCGCACCGTGCGCATGCTGGACGAGTTAAAGGAACTCGGCTTCCTCTATGCCACCAAGGCCGGCATCTCCATCGGCATTGATGACATGATTATCCCCGGCGACAAACCGCGTCTCGTGGAGAGCGCCGAAAAGGAAGTGGTCAAAGTACAGCAGCAGTACTTGGACGGGGCCATCACCAACGGCGAGCGCTACAACAAGGTGATCGCCATCTGGGGCGACGTCACCGAGCGCGTGGCCGACGAGATGTTCAAGGCCATGGAGCGCCAGGACAAGGAGGGTGTGATCAACCCCATCTACGTCATGGCCGACTCCGGCGCGCGCGGCTCCAAGCAGCAGATCCGCCAGTTGAGCGGTATGCGCGGGCTGATGGCCAAGCCTTCCGGCGAAGTCATCGAGACCCCCATCACCTCCAACTTCCGCGAAGGGCTGACCGTGTTGCAATACTTCATCTCCACGCACGGCGCACGCAAGGGCCTGGCGGATACCGCCTTGAAGACGGCCGATTCCGGTTACCTGACGCGGCGCTTGGTGGACGTGGCCCAGGACGTGATCATCTCCGAACTGGACTGCGGGACCGTGGATGGCATTTACGTGGAGCCGATCATCGAGGCCGGCGTGGAAGTGGAGCCCCTGCGCGAACGCGTGATTGGACGCGTATCGCTTGAGAAAATCAAGGATTACGAAGGGAACGTCATCGTGGACGTGAATCAGGAGGTCACCGAAGAACTGGCCAACGCCATCCAGGGCGCCGGCATCGAGCGGGTCAAGATCCGCTCCGTGCTGACCTGCGAATCACGGCGTGGGGTCTGCGCGCGTTGCTACGGTCGCAACCTGGCCACGGGCCGCATGGTGGAAATGGGTGAAGCCGTCGGCGTCATTGCTGCTCAGTCCATCGGCGAGCCGGGCACGCAACTCACCATGCGCACGTTCCACATCGGCGGCACGGCCACGCGCGTGACCGAGCAATCCAAAGTGGATGCCAAGAATCACGGCTTTGTGAAGCTGCTGGACCTGAAGGTGGTGGAAGGCCGCGGCGGGACGCTGATCGCCATGAACCGTTCGGGGCTGGTCGCCGTGGTGGACGAGAAGGGCCGCGAGAAAGAACGCTACCACGTGGTGTACGGCGCCAAGCTGCGCGTGGCGGACGGCAACGGGGTGACCGTGGGCCAGACCCTGGCGGAATGGGACCCCTACACGTTCTCCATCCTGACCGAAGCAGGGGGCACGGTCCAATACAAGGACCTGCAGCCGGGCGTGACCATTGAGGAGCAGGTGGACGAGGTAACCGGCCTTGCGCAACTCGTGGTGACGCTGCCGCCTGGCGACGAGAAGCACCAGCCGACGATTCTGGTGCGCGATTCGGCGGGCCGGGTGCGCAAGAAGTACTTGATGCCGTCGCGCGCCCACTTGATGGTGCAGGACGGCGACGAGGTGAGCCCGGGCGACGTGCTGGCCAAAATCCCGCGCGAGACCACCAAGACCAAGGACATCACGGGCGGTCTGCCGCGCGTGGTGGAGTTGTTCGAAACGCGCAAGCCCAAGGATCCCGCCGTCATCAGCGAGATTGACGGCTTGGTGAAGTACGGGGAAATTGCCAAGGGACTGCGGAAGATCCTGGTGGAGAGCGAAGACGGCCGCACGACAAAGGAGTATTCAATCCCACGCGGGGTGCACATCAACGTGCAGGAAGGAGAGCACGTGAGGGCCGGGGAGCCGTTGATCGACGGCCCGCTGAACCCGCATGACCTGCTGGCGGTACTGGGCGAGAAATACACGCAGGCCTACCTGGTGAACTCCATCCAGGAGGTCTACCGGTTGCAGGGCGTGAACATCAACGACAAGCACATCGAGACCATCGTGCGGCAAATGATGCGCTGGGTGAAGGTGGAAGACGTGGGCGACACCAGCTTCCTTTTGGAAGAGCAGGTGGATAAATTCCGCTTCCGGGAGGAAAACGAGCGGGTGCTCAGCGAAGGCGGGCGACCGGCCACGGGCCGACCGCTGCTGCTGGGAATCACCAAGGCTTCGCTTTCGACAGATTCTTTTATCTCCGCGGCCAGCTTCCAGGAGACGACCCGCGTGCTGACCGAGGCGGCCATCTCCGGGAAGGTGGATTATTTGCGCGGCCTGAAGGAGAACGTGATCATGGGCCGACTGATCCCGGCCGGGACGGGCATCGAGCACTATCGGAATATCAAGCTGCTGACGCAGCCTCCGGAGGAGGAAGCCGCGGCCGGCGCGGAGCTGCCCCGCGAGGTCGCCGCGGAGCTTTCCCCCGAGGAAGCGGCTGCGATGGAGTTCTTCCGAAAGGACGCGGGAGCAACTGCCGAAAGTTAGAACTTGTCAGGCTGCCTCGAAGCGACATAACCGGCGGCAGGCTCTGGCGAGCCTGCCGCCGATTTCCTTTTTCAAGGCCATCTCCCCGGGGGCGCAAAACCTACATGGGGTGCGGCGCTGGAAACGCCGGACAGAATTCGAATTGCCCCGCCTCTGAAGCAGAACCTAGAATGCCAAGGCCCAAGTAACGCGCGGGGACTTCCGAGGGGAGCCCCATTCCCGCCGCTGTGGCGACCATACGGAATGAGCAGACGCGAGTCAAATCCGATAGCTCCGACTCCCGACAGACCAACCCACCGAGAAGATGAGGAGAAGAGCGGGAACGGAGATAGGGCCTCGGGTTATCCGGAAGTGATTGACCTGGAAAGGCTTAGTCAAGCCGAACAACTCCTGCAGATCGTTTCACGCTCCCAGCAAGGCTACCGAGAACTGATTGACAGCATGGACGACGTCATGTTCTCGCTGACGTTGGACGGGCGCATCCGGGCTGTGAATCGGCGCTTTGCAGAACTCGCGGACCTGCCATTCTCCGAGATTGTTGGCCGGAGCCTAGGCGAGCTGGTGCTCGAGCCGACGCGAGAAGCGGCGCAACTCGCCTTGCCGCGCTTTGTGGAGCGGAGGTACTGGGAAGGAGTGCTTCGCGTACGGTTGAAGAAGACCGGCGGGGTGCACTATTTCGACTGCACGCTGCGAGCGGTGGTGAAGAACGGCGAGGTGGTGGGAGTCAGCGGACTCGCCAAAGACGTCACCTACGAGCGGGAGAGCGAGGCACGTTTCACCCAGCTCTTTGAGACCCTGCAGGAGGGCGTTTACTTCACCACGCCGGACGGCAAGTTCCTGGATGCGAACTCGGCCCTGGTGGTGATGCTCGGGTACGGGAGCAAGGAAGAGCTGCTCCAGGTCAACGCGTCCGAACTGTACGCAGAGCCAATTGAGCGGTCGGAACTGCTCAGGGAACTCGAAGAGCAGGTAACGGTACGCGAACGAGAGATCGTCCTGCGGCGGAAAGACGGCCGGCCGATTACCTGCCTGGATACTTCCACCGCCATCCGCGACAGCTACGGACGCGTGGTGCGCTACCAGGGAACCCTGGTAGACATCACCCAACGCCGGGAGATGGAACAGAAGCTGCACCAGGAGCAGGAGTTTGCCCGCCGGCTGGTGGAAAGCTTCCCGGACATGATCGTGGTGCTGGATACCGAGGGCCGCTACACGTACGTGAGCGCGCGGATGAGGGAACAGTTGGGCTACGAGCCGGAGGAAATCGTCGGCAAGTCGCTGGGGGAGCGCACGCACCCCGACGACCGGGCCAGCCTGGTGGATCTGCTGCGCGAGATGGTGCAGGGAAAAAGGAACTACGGCACCGTCGAATATCGGACCCTGCATAAGGACGGAAGCTGGCGCATCATGCGCGCGACGGCCAGCCCGCTCTGCGACGCGAGCGGGAAAATCACCGGGGTGATCGCCTCGGCGCGGGACATGACTGAACTGAAGCGCCTGGAGCAGCAGGTAAGCCAGTCCGAAAAACTGGCGGCCATGGGGCAGATGATCGCCGGCGTGGCCCACGAGCTGAATAACCCGTTGACAGCCATCCTGGGAATCAACGACCTGCTGCGGGAACGCACTGCCGACGACGGGACGCGCCGGCAACTGGATCTCATCCAGCGCCAAGCCCGCCGCGCGGCGGAAATCGTTCAGAACCTGCTGGCGTTCTCTCGCCCGCGGGCTCCGCGACGCACCCGCATCAACCTGCGCGAACTCCTGCTGCACACGGTGCAGTTGCATGAGTACTCGCTGCACGTGAACAACATCAAGATCCATTACGACGTGGAGGCAGAGAACCTGCCCATCGTGGGCGACTCGAATCAGCTCATGCAGGTGTTTCTGAACCTGATCGTCAATGCAGAGCAGGCCGTGCGGGAATTCCACGATCGCGGGACACTTCGCGTAGGCGCCAGCGAGCAAGCCGACAAGATTGCGGTGAGTTTCCAGGATGATGGGCCCGGAATCCCGCCGTCCATCCTGCCGCGAATCTTTGACCCCTTTTTCACCACCAAGCGACCCGGGCGGGGCACGGGCCTGGGGCTGAGCATCTGCATGGCCATCATGCGTGAACACGGTGGCACCATCGAAGCGCGGTCCTTGCCCGAAGGCGGCGCGCTCTTCACGCTGACGTTCCCCCGGGCCACAGAGAGCCACACCGATGCGCCCGGAGCAGAACCACGCGCGTCCGTGGCCGAGGAACCGAGCAAGTCGCCAGGGAACAAAGGAGATTAGACCGCAGCAGGATCGCTGCCGAAGAGCATCCGCCTCCGGCGGATGCTTATTTCTTTTTAGGGGACGGCTGCGGGGGAGCGGGGACATCCACGCCGAAATCCCATACACCCAAGTTCATGCCTTCGCCCGGGGTAATCTCTGCGAGGACGTACTCGCCGGGCTCCAGGGACTGGCTGATGGTCAGGCGATAGACGCCGCGGGCAAGCTGCCAGCGCTCGATGCTGACAGCATTGCGTTTTTCGAATTTGTCGCCGGTGAGGGCGATGGTATTAATTTGCTCGATTTCTCGCGTTTTCCCGCGCACTTTGGCGCGGATCAACTCGAGGTCTGGCTCGCGGGCGTCTTCCGTACGCATGTAGAACTCGGGCTGGGCCGTGCTGATGCGGAAGTCGGCCCGGGCGCCCGGAAGCTGCACTCTGTGGCGGCTGGGCATGATCGGGATGGGCAGCAGAATCTGAGTGATCAGACGCCCCTTGTCGAGCTTCACTTCCGCGCCGACAGGCGCCAGGGGCCTGAGGATCCTGCCTTCCAGGACAAACAAGCCGACACCATCAGGAAGGAACAGACCGGGGCCAATCTCGATGCTCGCGTCCACGTCCACTTCTTCGGCAATACTAGCGCTTTCCGCCTCGCGCTTCTTTTCGGCGAGGGCCGCTTCCAGTTTGCTGGCTTCCTCTTCGGCCTTGCGCGTGGCCTCCCAATCCACTAGCGAGACCGGGATCTCCTCCCACGCGGAACGTTCCACGCTGTAGTAGCGGACGCGGTCCCCCTGGCGCTCGTAAGTGCGCACCACGTGAAAGGAGCCATCCGTAAGAAACAGCTTTTTGCCGCGAGGCTGGGCGTGTTGGACCGCGGGCTTGTCCTGAGCGGGGGCAGCTTCCTTCGATTGAGACAGACAGGGGGAGCTTCCGCCCGAAACCAGCCCCAACAGGGAGGCCAGGAGCAGCGATGCGAGCAGTTCCCTGCCCTTTTCCCAAGGGTCAAACCCCAATAGCTCGATAGCTCTCATCCCCTCGATTCCCGGTACGCCGAAAACAAACCCGCAAAGTAGGATGCCTGAAGACCGCAGCAGGTTTGGCAGTGACCGCATCCCGGCTCCAGCATAGCTCTGGAGCATGCCGTCTGCAAACGGCGGACGCGCCGTGTGGCTTAGATCGGGCGGCTGTGGTAGATTGCGTCACTCCGAATGATCGGATGCCGGGGGACGGCGTTGCGCTGCCGCGGGACCGCCTCGAAATGAGCCCGCCGCGGCGGGGGAGGCGAAAGATGCACCGGGCCAATGTGCGTGCATGCATGCTTCTGCTGAGTGTCTGCTTTCTTGCGCCGGGAATGGAGGCGCAGTCATTCGACATTGTGAAGGTGGCGGACGGGGTCTACGCGGCCATCGGAAGGGCGGGAGTGGCCTCCAATGGTGCGTTCATCGTCAACAAAGACGACGTCGTAGTAGTGGATACACACTTCCGGCCGAGCTGGGCCAGGGATTTGATCAAGGAGATCCGGAAAGTGACGAAGAAGCCGGTGCGCTACGTGGTGAACACGCACTGGCACAATGACCACGTGCAGGGCAACCAGACGTATGTGAGCGTCTTTGGCAACGGCGTGGAGTACATCTCCCAACATTCGAC
>Ga0073934_10008791_pt1 | contig 13277 bp, 13 predicted proteins | sample LarsenN4metaG_FD_76834 | JGI IMG/M metagenome (GOLD analysis project Ga0073934, IMG submission 76834) | Hot spring sediment bacterial and archeal communities from British Columbia, Canada, to study Microbial Dark Matter (Phase II) - Larsen... ...
CGCCGCGCGCCGGCCTCGACGTACTGGTGATAGGCGGGCGCATTGCCGCGGTCGGACCCGACGCCGCGCGTCGTGCGCCCGAAGGCGCGACCCGCGTCGACGTGAGCGGCCGCTGGATCATCCCGGGGCTGATCGACGGCCACGTCCACTTTTTTCAGACTGGCGGGCTCGACGCCAGGCCCGACGTGGTCCCGCTCCCGACCGGCCGCACCTACCTGGACGTTGTCGGCGCGATCCGCGCCCGTCCGGAGCCGTACCTGCACTCCTACATCTGCGCGGGGGTCACCAGTGTCGTGGATCCCGGCGGCCCCATGTGGGAGTTCGAGCTGCGGGATCGCCGCGCGCACGACCCGGACGCGCCGCGCATCGCGTTCAGCGGCCCGCTGCTGGCGACCGCGGATCCACCGCCTCTCGAGCTCGAGCACGACGATCCGATCTGGCTGATGAAGGATGAAGCGGGCATCCGCGCCATGGTGGACAGGCTGGCGGCGCGTCGGCCCGACATGGTGAAGATCTGGTTCGTGCACCGGCGCGGCGACGACCTGGCGGCCCAGTCGGCGCTCGTGACCGCGGCCATACGCGAGATCCATGCCCGGAGGCTTCGCGCGGCCGTGCACGCCACGACGCTCGAGACGGCGCGCGTTGCCGTGGACGGCGGCGCAGACATTCTCGTGCACAGCGTCGGCGATCGCGAGGTCGATGACGCATTCGTGCGGACGGTCGTCAGGCGCCGGGTGATCTACGTGCCGACGCTCATCGTGGGGCGCTCCTATCGGGAGGTCCGGCTCCGGCGGGTCGAGTTCGAGCCGTTCGAGCGGACGTGCGCCCCTTCCTCCAGCATCGACTCGTTTGCCGTCCTTCCAGACATTCACGACTCGATACTTCCGCGAAACCCGACGCTCGGTCCCGACCCGCTGCCGGTTCAGCAGCGCAACCTGAAACGGCTCTGGGACGCCGGGGCCATCGTCGCCGCGGGAACCGATGCGGGCAACACGCGCACGCTGCACGGCCCCTCGCTGCACCGCGAGTTTGCGCTCATGGCGGCGGCCGGTCTCACCCCGCTGCAGATCCTCACCTCCGCGACGCGGAACGGCGCCATGCTGTTCGGGCGCGAGGATCTCGGCGGCATCGCGCCGGGGATGCAGGCCGACCTCGTCGTGCTCGACGCCGATCCCGCGCGCGACATCCTCAACACACGCCGCATTCGCGCCGTGATGCGCGGCGGCGTACTTCGCGACAGACCATGAGAGACGGAGCCCTCCACCGGATCCAGACGGACGCGCTCTACATCGAGCTCGATACCCAGCGCACGATCCGGCATCGGAACAAGCTGTATTACCGGTTCAATCACTGGCCGATCTGGGTGTTCGTGTTCTTCATCGCGCCGGGCCCGCTGACCTTCGAGCTGTTCGAGCGCGGGTTCGACGCCCGCATGCTTGCCTGGCTGAGCCTCGTGATCGCGGGCACCGCCATCGCCGGCCTTCGAGGCCGCCTGCCAGGCTGCGAGCCGCGGCCGTACATCATCAGATTCACCGAGGACCGTCCCAACCCGCTCTATCGGCGCGTGTGCTACACCACCGCCTGGGGCGAGGTCGTGGCGTTCGCGGTATTGAATGCCGCGGGGCTGGCATGGGCCGTCGCCACGGGTGAGTGGCGCCTCCGCCAGCTCTACGACGCCGCCTACTTCCCGATCGCGGGAATCGTCTGGACGCTGGGCGCGTTCGGACTGATGCCTCGCGTCCGGCCCTCGACGCAGGGGGAGGGACACGAACGGCGGTACTTCTACGGATCGGTGTGGGCGGTGTGCGTCGCGCAGCCCGTTCTCTGGATGCTGTGGAAGGCGCTGCCGCAGACGCGCGCCGCCGACGCGGTGAAGCTCGTCGTCTTCCTCGCCCTTCTGGCCATCGTCGGTTATCTCGCCCGGCTCGGGCTCCTGCCGCGGACGCGCCCGATCGTGCCCGGTGAATGGGCTATCTCGGATTGACATGCCGAACCATCTGATTGACGGGCTGACGTCGCCCACGTTGAAGCACCTGCGCGAGCAGTGGTGGGACGACGTGTTTACGTCGTTTCTCAAGGAAACGCTCCGGCCGCGACCCGGCAATCGCATCCTGGATGTGGGGTGCGGCACCGGAACCGGCGAAGTCAGCATCGGCCGGCTGCACCTCTCACAGATCGAGCTGTTCGGGATCGACCTGCTGGTCGATCACACGCGCGCGGCGCGCGACGCGACCGCCGGCATCAACCAGCGGGCCCACTTTGCCGCTGCCGATGCGGTGCATCTGCCGTTCCGCGACGGCGTCTTCGACTCCACGTACTGCGTGGCGGTCCTTCAGCACGTGGTGGACGTCGGCGCCGCCATCCATGAGTTCGCGCGCGTCACGCGCGGCGGCGGCCGCATCGTGGCGGTGGAGCCTGACAACGCGGCCCGGTACTGGTACAGCTCGGCGAAGGCGGGACGGCTGGCGTTCGAGACGGCGACGCGGTTCTTCGCGGCGCTCGCGAAGGCCCGGGGAGACGGCGCGGACCCCTCGATTGGTCCACGGCTGCCGTCGCTCTTCTCGGAGGCCGGCATCGAGCCCGTATCGGTGCGCCTGTTTCCGGTCTCGCAGGCGCGGCTGGGCGTGCCAGCCGCCAGCGTGTGGCAGAGCCGGCGCGCGCGCGTTCAGCAGTGGATCGAGCAGGCCTCCGATGCCGCCACACGGGCGGTCGGACGCGAGTATCTCGAGGCGCTGCGCGCGTATGAAGCCGAGGCGGGCGAGGCCGGCCAGACGTTCGTGGAGATCGAGAACACGATGCTGTTCGCGACCGTGGGGCAGGTGGGCGAGAAGCCCGCTGGGCGCCGGTAGGCCGGCTGCACCTGGCCAGGAACGGCGGCGGGCGGCGCGTGAGACGGGGCAGGCAGGAGGTGTCCTCGACGCACGAGGGCTGGGAAGGGTGGGACGAGTACGCGCCGTTCTACGATTGGGAGAACGCGCGCACCCTCGGGCGGCGCGACGTGCCGTTCTGGCGGCAGCTTGCCAGGCACGCGGGCGGTCCGGTCCTCGAACTGGGGTGCGGGACGGGGCGGATCGCCCTGCCCCTCGGCCGCGCCGGAGCCAGCGTCGTCGGCCTCGATCGTTCGGCGCCGATGCTGGCGCGCGCGCGCCAGCGCGTGCGCCGCTCGCGGCTTCAGGGGCGCGTCCGACTCGTCCGAGGCGATATCCGCCTGCTGCCGTTTGCCGGCGCATTCCCGCTGGTCATCGCTCCGTACGGCGTCCTCCAGTCGCTGCTTCGCGAACGTGACCTCGCCCTCACCCTGACGGCGGTCCACGCCGTGCTCGAGCCGGGCGGCACGTTCGGCATGGAGCTCGTCGCCGACCTGCCGTCCTGGAAGGAGTACCGCAGGCGCCTCAGCCTTTCGGGCTGGCGCCGGCGCGTGGGGGGGGCGCACATCACGCTCGTGGAAACCGTCCGGCAGGATCGGGCGCGGCGGCTGACGATTTTCGATCAGGAGTTCACGGAGCGCCGCGGCCGGATCCGCCGAATGCGCCGGTTCTCGTTGACGTTTCGCACCCTGACGGTGCCGCAGATGACCCGCCGGCTCGAGAAGGCCGGCTTCGAGGTGACCGCGGTGCTCGGCGACTACCGGGGCGGCCCGTGGGATCCGAGGGCCGAGGTCTGGATCATCCTGGCGCGCCGGAAGCGGCATGGTAATATCTAAGGTCGTTTTTCTCTCGTATTTTCTGGAGTTTCCGCATGTCCGGCCATTCCAAGTGGCACACCATCAAGCACAAGAAGGGCGCCGCCGACGCGAAGCGCGGCAAGATCTTCACGCGGATCATCAAGGAGCTCACCGTCGCCGCGCGTAACGGCGGCGGGGACCCGGCGGCGAACCCGCGCCTGCGCACGATCATCGCGGAAGCCAAGGCGAACAACATGCCGCGGGAGAACATCGAACGGGCCATTCGGCGCGGCACGGGCGAGGAGCCGGGCGTGTCGTACGAGGAGATCACGTACGAGGGCTACGGACCAGGCGGAGTGGCGCTCTTGATTCGGGTGCTGACCGACAACAAGAACCGGACGGTCGGCGAAATCAGACACCTGCTGTCCAAGTACAACGGCAACCTCGCCGCCGAGAACAGCGTCGCGTGGATGTTCAGCCGCAAGGGGCAGGTCGTCGTCGAGAAGAGCAAGGCGGACGAGGAGAAGCTGCTGAACGCCGCGCTGGAGGCGGGCGCTGACGACGTGAACGACGACGAGAGCGCCTGGGAGATCGTCTGCTCGCCCGAAGCGTTCGAGGCGGTCCGGGATGCGGTGAAGGCGCTCGGAATCGAGCCGGCGAGCGCCGAGGTCGCGATGATCCCGCAGAACTACGTGAAGCTCGAGGGCAAGGAGGCGCAGCAGATGCTGAAGCTGATGGAGGCCCTCGACGACCACGACGACGTGCAGCACGTGTGGGCCAACTTCGACATCGAGGAAAAGGAGATCGAGGCCTCCCTCGCGTGAGGGTCTTCGGCATCGATCCCGGTTCCGAGCGCACCGGCTACGGCTGCGTCGAGACCGACGGCACGCGCCACCGGCTCGTCGCGTGCGGCGCCGTCACGGCCCGGACGGCCGACGGGTTCGCCGATCGGCTCGCGCGCATCCATCGCGAGCTGGCCGTGCTGCTGGCGGAGTGCCGCCCCGACTTCGTCGCCATCGAGAACCTGTTTCACGCCAACAACGTCCGCAGCGCGCTGAAGCTCGGTCACGCGCGCGGGGTGGCCATGCTGGCCGCGGTCCAGGCGGGCTGTCCGGTCGTCGAGTACACGCCGGCGGAGATCAAGCGGTCCGTGGTCGGCTACGGCCGCGCCGAGAAGCACCAGGTCGCGCGGATGATCGCGCTGCTGCTCGGCCTGACCGAGCCGCCGAAGCCGTTCGACGCGAGCGACGCGCTGGCCGTGGCCATCTGTCACCTCCACTCGCGGCCGCGCGTCGTCGAGGAGCCGCGCCGGCGGCGGAACACGCCGCGGACCTGGCGCCAGTACCGCCCGCGCGCCTGATGATCGCGTTCCTTCGCGGCCGTGTGCTCGACAAACACCCCAACCGCTTGATCGTGGACGTCCAGGGGGTCGGCTACGAAGTCCACGTGCCGCTCTCGACCTACTACGAGGTCGGCGACGCGGGCGCCGACGTGTCGCTGCGCGTGCACACGCACGTGCGCGAGGACGCGCTGCTGCTCTACGGCTTCCTGACCGTGCTGGAGCAGCAGGTGTTCGAGCGGCTCATCGGCATCAGCGGGATCGGACCGAAGCTGGCGATCGCGGTGCTGTCGGGGATCGAGGCGCGGGAGCTGATCGGCGCCGTGCAGCGGGGCGACGTCGCGAGGCTCACGGCGATTCCCGGCATCGGCAAGAAGACCGCCGAGCGCATCGTCCTCGAGCTGCGCGATCGGCTGCAGCAGCTTGCGGGTGCGCCCTCCGCAGAGGCGGCCGCTCCCTCGCCGGGCGATCGTCTGCGCGACGACCTCGTCTCGGCGCTGCTGAACCTGGGCTATCATCGCCCGCAGGCCGAGAAAGCCGTCGAGGCGACGCTCACATCCGGTGGCGAGCTCGGGTTCGAGCAGGCGCTCAAGCGCACGCTGCGCGAGCTGATGCGGTGAAGGCGCTCCGCGTCGCGGCCGCGTGTGAACGTGTATGACCGACAAGCTCATTTCCGCCGGCCGCACCGATGAGGAGGCGCAGTACGAGGCGGGGCTGCGGCCGCGGTCGCTCGACGACTACATCGGTCAGGACCGCATACGCGACAACCTGCAGGTGTCGATTGCCGCCGCGCGCGGCCGCGGCGAGGCGCTGGATCACGTGCTGTTGTATGGACCCCCGGGGCTTGGCAAGACCACGCTGGCCTACGTGATCGGCAACGAGCTCGGGGTCGCCGTGCGCGCCACCGCCGGCCCCGTCGTCGAAAAGCCGGGCGACCTGGCCGCGATGCTCACCAACCTTCAGCGGCACGAGGTGCTCTTCATCGACGAGATTCATCGGATGGCCCCGGCCATCGAGGAAATCCTCTACCCGGCGATGGAGGATTACGAGCTCGACATCGTGATCGGCCAGGGACCGAGCGCGCGATCGGTGAAGGTTCCGCTTCAGAAGTTCACGCTCATTGGCGCGACGACGCGCGCCGGCCTGCTGACCTCGCCCCTCCGGGCGCGGTTCGGCATCGTCCACCGCCTCGACTTCTACACCGACGCGGACATCCAGGAGATCGTTCGTCGATCGGCGCGCATCCTCGACGTGGAGCTGGACGGAGACGCCGCGCACGAGATCGCGCGGCGGTCGCGCGGCACCCCGCGCATCGCCAACCGGCTGCTGCGGCGCGTGCGCGACTACGCGCAGGTGCGCGCCGACGGCCGCATCACCGGCGACGTCGCGCGTGCCGGGCTGGCGCTGCTGGAAGTCGACGATCACGGCTTCGATGAAGTCGATCGGAAGCTGCTTCGCACCATCATCGACAAGTTCGGCGGCGGTCCGGTCGGCCTCAACAGCATCGCCGCCGCCATCAACGAGGAAAAGGACGCGATCGAGGACATGTACGAGCCGTTCCTCATCCAGGCCGGTTTCCTCGATCGAACGCCGCGCGGGCGCGTGGCCACGGCGCGCGCCTACCGGTACTTCGGGCTCACCGCCCCGGAAAGGGACTCCCGACTGTGGTAAACGCTCCAGCCGCGCCGCGCGTCGTGCGGCGCGCACGCATCTCCAGCCTGGCCACGTACGTGCCGCCCCGGCTCCTGACCAACGCCGACCTCGAAAAGCTCGTGGACACGACCGACGAATGGATCCTCCAGCGGACCGGCATCCGGACGCGGCACATCGTCGACCCCGGCGTGGCCACCTCAGATCTGGCGAAGGAGGCCGCGCTCCAGGCGATCGCGCGCGCCGGCCTCACGCCGGCCGACATCGACTTCATCGTCGTCGGCACCACCACGCCAGACATGATCTTTCCCAGCACCGCCTGCCTGCTGCAGACGAAGATCGGCGCGCCGCACGCCTGGGGGTTCGACCTGATGGCCGCCTGCTCGGGATTTACGTACGGCGTGACGACCGCCGCACAGATGGTTGCGTCAGGGGCGAGCAATCATGCGCTGGTGGTGGGCGCCGACGTGATGTCGAGCATCATCGATTACACGGACCGGACGACCTGCGTGCTCTTTGGAGACGGCGCCGGGGCGGTTGTCGTCGAGCCGGCCGACGACGACCGGATCGGGATCATCGATTTCGAGAATTACGTGGACGGCAGCGGCGGCGACGCGCTCTGCATGCCGGCCGGCGGCAGCCTGCGTCCGGCATCGCACGAGACGGTGGACCAGCGCCTGCACTTCGTGAAGCAGGAAGGGCAGACCGTGTTCAAGTTCGCCGTCCGGAACACCGAGGAAGCCTGCCGGCGCATCCTCGACCGCAACGGCATCCATCCGGACGACGTGGATGTGTTCGTGTCCCATCAGGCAAACCGGCGCATCATCGCCTCGGCCGCGGAGAAGCTCGGCATCGCGCCCGACAAGGTCGTGATCAACATCGAAAAGTTCGGCAACACGACCGCCGGTACGATTCCGCTCGCGTTGAACGATGCCGTCGAGGACGGCCGCCTGAAGCACGGCGATCTCGTGCTGCTCGCGTCGGTCGGCGCCGGGTTCACCGTCGGCGCGGTGCTGCTCCGCTGGGGACTGAAGCACCAGTAACGTTCCGCACAGGTATGGCGAAGGGCAGGGTGACGCGTCTCCGCCCGTTGACGCCCGCGCAGGAACAACGCCTCGTTGGCCTGCGCCGAATGGCCGAGCTGCTCGACAACGCGTTTCCCGTTCCGGGCACGTCCTACCGGGTGGGGCTCGATCCGCTGATCGGGCTGGTGCCCGGACTCGGCGATCTGGTGTCGCCGCTGTTCACGATTGCGGTGCTCCTGACGGCGCGTCAGCACGGGGTGCCGAAGGTCGTTCAGGTGCGGATGCTGATCAATGCCGCGATCGACGCCCTGACCGGCGTCATCCCGCTGGCGGGCGACCTGTTCGACGTCGCGTGGAAGGCGAACCAGCGCAACCTGGCGCTTCTCGAGCTGCACGCGCGCGAGGAGCGCGGCGGCTCCGCCGGCGACTGGGCGTTCGTAGGACTCATGATTGGGCTGCTCGCCGCGTGCGCGGCGCTGCCGCTCGCGATGCTGGTCTGGCTGTTCCGCGCCATCGCCGGATAAATGATGTCCGAGACGCTGCGTCCGAGGATATTCCTGCTGTCTCCCGCGAATTGCGGCGGCGCGCGCGCAAGGATGATCGCGTCGCCCTCCGCGGAGTTCGAGCTCGCGCGCCGGCTGCGCGCGCCGGCCGGCGCGCCGCTCGGCGACGTCTTCAGCTTCGTGAGCGGGCTGTACTTCCGCGGCAAGCTCGCCTACGCCCGCCGCTTCGCCCGTCCGCCCGATCCCGGAGATCCGGTGATTGCGGGAGGCGTGCTGGCGATTACGCCGAACGCGGGGCTGCGTTCGGTCGACACGCGCGTGACGCTCGAATCGTTGAGGGCCTTTGCCGCCGTCGACATCGATCTGGGCAATCCGCGCTACGCGCGGCCTCTCGCGGCAAGCGCGCGCGCGGTCGGCGAGGCCGCGGGGCCGGACTGCGAGATCGTGCTGCTCGGGAGCATCGCTTCGGGCAAGTACGTCGAGCTGCTGCTGCCGATCTTCGGCGATCGCCTGCTGTTCCCGCCGGACTTCATCGGGCGCGGCGACATGAGCCGCGGCGGCCTCATGCTGCGCTGCGTGCTCGCAGACAGCGAGCTGCCGTACGTACCATTGCGCGGCGCCGTCCGCCACGGCGCGCGTCCGCCGAGGCTCGAGCCGCTCCGCGGCCCAGGCAGGAAGCCGGCGGCCGATCGCCGATAGCAGGGGGATGGGGCGCGTCGCAATCCCTGCCGGCGTGAACGAGGCAGTGCTGCGGGTCGAGGAGCGGGACGTCCGCCTCACGAACCTCCAAAAGCCGTTCTGGCCTCAGCTCGGGATCACGAAAGGCGACCTGATTCAGTATTACGCCGACGTCGCGGCGGTTCTGCTTCCGCACATTCGCGACCGGGCGATGGTCATGAAGCGGTATCCGCACGGGGCGGCCGGCGACTTCTTCTTCATGAAGCGCGCGCCGGAGCCCCGCCCCGCGTGGATTCGCACCTGCGAGATCGATCACGGATCGAAGGGCGTCATCAACTTTCCGGTCATCGACGATCTCCCGTCGCTGCTCTGGGTCATCAATCTGGGCTGCATCGATCTCAACCAGTGGTACGCGCGCTGCGATGACGTCGATCGCCCGGACTACGTGCACTTCGACCTCGATCCCGGCGACGGCGCCGGCTTTGCGCAGGTGCGCGAGGCGGCCCTGATCGTCCGCGACGCGCTCGAAACGCTGGGCATGCGCCCGCTCGTCAAGACCAGCGGCTCGAAAGGCCTGCACGTCTACGTGCCGATCGTCCGCGGCCCGGTGCAAAAGATGGTGTGGACGTTCGCCAAGGCGCTGGCCGTGGAGCTCGCGTCGCGCCATCGCGCGCTGATGACGGCGGAGTACCGCGTCGCCCGGCGGCCGCGCGGCCGGGTGCTCGTGGATTACAACCAGAACGCCTGGGGCCGGACGCTGGCCAGCATCTATTCCGTGCGGCCGCGCCCGCGAGCGACCGTCTCCACTCCGCTGACCTGGGACGAGGTCGCCGGCGGCGTGGAGATCGACGACTTCCGCCTCGACAACGTCAGAGAACGCTTCGCCGCGCGGGGCGATCTCTGGAAGCCGCTCCTCCGGACGCGCGGACGCACCGACCTGGCCAGGTTCCTCGGCAGCCGTTGAGCGAGGCGCTCATTCGCCGAGCAGCTCGCCAATCGGCTTGAGGTCGTCGATGCGATCGCAGAACGCCTTGACGGCCACCAGCATGGGCACGGCCAGGAGCGTGCCCCAGAGCCCCCACACAAAGCTCCAGAAGATCAGGCCGACGAAGACGGCAATCTCGTTGGTTCGGGCGGCGCGGCTCGTCAGCCAGGGCGTCAGCACCCAGCCTTCGAGGCTCGTGATGACCAGTGACAGCCCCGCGATGAAGGCTGCCATGCCCGCCGTGCCGAACTGCAGGAACGCGACGACCGCCGTCCCCGCGGCGACAATCACCGGTCCGAAGTAGGGGATGCTGTTGAACACGCCGGCGGCTATGCCCCAGACCGCCGCCTGCTCGAGGCCCGCCAGCGCAAACGCCACGTAGGTCGCCACCGCGACGACGACGCTCGTCGCCACGCGCACGAGGAGGAACCGCTCGATCTGCGTGTTGATCTCGTTGAGAATCTGAACGGTGATCTTCTTCTTCTCGAGCGACGGACCGGCCAGCCTGACGAGCTTGCGTTTGATCAGATCGCCCGTGGCCAGCAGGAAGAAGACGAAGAAGGTGACGAGAACGGCCTGGCTGGCGAAGGCGATGGCATTCGTGGAGCCCCAGAACAGGTACTCGCGAACGTCGATGGCTGGCTCCTGAACCTGGACGCGCTGCACGCCGCGAGGCGTGGGAGCGGCCCCCGCTGCTGCGTCTGCCGCCTTCTGCAGCTCGTCGGCCGCTGCCTGGACCTGCTGCAGCGGCCCCTCCTGGCCTCGGGTCGTGCGCAGCGTCTGCCGCAGTTTCTGGGCCGCCGCCGGCAGCTGCGAAACGATCTCGGCGGCGTCGTCGCTGAGCGCCCAGCCGGTATACCCGACCCCCCCGACGACGAGGCCGACGACGAGCCCTGCGCCCAGCGCGCGCGGGATGCGGAGACGCTGGAGTCCGATCACGAGCGGATCGAGCGCATAGCTGATCAGGATGCCGAGGACGATTGGAATCCAGACCTCCTGCGCCCACCAGAGCACCGCCATGCCGGCGGCAGCCGCCACGACCGACAACGCCGCGCTGCGAATACCGACGTCGATGGGGCCGTCGTTCGCGGCGGTCATGTGCGCGCTGGCGCAAGCCCGGCCTGGGCCTGGAGGGCTTTGTTGATCGCTACCGCCGCCTTGGCGCCCTCTGCGGCTGCGACGATGACGAACTGGACGTCACGCGAGGCATCGCCGACGACGTAAAGGCCCGGGATGTGGGTATGCCCGAGATGATCGGTCTTGACCGTCCCCTTCCGCGTCAGCTCGCATCCCAGCCTGCGCGCGAGATCGGACTGCTGCGTCTGGCCGGTGGAGAGGAAGATCGCGTCGCACGGAATCGAATCGCCTCCACGCACGATCAGCCGGCGCACGCAGCCGTTGTCGTGATCGAGGCGATCGATCGGGTGCTCGACGACCGGAATGCCGTGTGCCTCGAGCTGCGCGCGGTGGGTGGCGCCGAGACGCGCCCGGCCGCTCGTGCACAGCATCACGCGGTCGCTCCACGTCTTGAGGGAGAGCGCCAGCCCCGCGCCCGACGCGCCCTGCCCGATCACCGCCAGCGCACGGTCCCGTTCTTCCCAACCGTCGCAGTACGGGCAGTGATGCACGCTGATGCCGTAGCACGCGTCGAGGCCGTCGATGTCGGGAAGCCGGTCGCAGACGCCGGTCGCGATCAGTACGCTTCTGCTGAGCAGACGGTCGCCCGTCGCGAGCTCGGATTCAAAGCGCCGTCGTGAGGGCGCACATCCCTCACGCGGCTCCCGCACAATTCCACCCCGTAGGGGAGCAGCTCCTCCCGGCCGAGCCGCAGCAGGTCAAGAGGCGGGCAGCCGTCTCGGGTGAGGTACCCGTGGAGGGCACGGGCGCGGGCGTTTCGCGGCGTCCCCGCATCGCAGACCAACACGCGACGGCGGCACCGGCCGAGCACGAGCGCGGCACTCAATCCCGCAGGACCGCCTCCAATCACCAGAACATCGAGCACCGGACGTTCGGATAGCAAAGGCACGGCCACGGCTGTGTCGCCCCCACGGTGTTCCGAAACGGGTCAAGCCGGATCAGAAACGGCGTCGCGAGACAGCAAGCAAATAGCTGATTTAGAGGGTTTTAGGTGGTACAGACCGAGTCGTATGTCATGTCTCGTTCTGGGACAGAGCCGACTCTTCCGCCGAATCGACCATAAAGTCATGTTGGAGTGCTATTTACGTCAGGTTCGTGCCTGCTGGAGCCGTGAAAATGTGCCGTTATCTACCAGAGTCCCGCAGCCTCCGCGTGGCGTTTGTGTCATATCCAGCCTTATAAAACACTTGAAATGAATGGGTTGGCTCTCGCTGTCGCCAGCTGGACCGTCGTGGCCGCGGAATTGCTCGGCTGGACGCGTGATGCTCTCCTTCTATCGATCTGCCTTGGTGGTTCTGGCGGCGCTCGCAATGGCGGGCGCGCAGCCGGCTCTGGCCGCCGAGCATGCGGCGAAGCTGGACCAGGCGCTGCGCCAACTCAAGTCCGGTGGACCCCAGCGCGTCATCATTCGTACAAACGGGCGGCGAGCGGCGATTCGCCAAGCGCTTGAAGCGCACGGCGACAGGGTCGAGGCTGAACACCCGTCCATCGACGCGGTGACGGCGGAAATACACGCCGACGACCTGAGGGCCCTGGCGGCGCGCGACGACGTGGCGTCGATCGCAGTCGATGCCGAGGTGACCCCCACCGCCGCGACGCGGGTGAAGGCACAGCGCCGCACTCAGCATCGCCGCAGCGTGCTTCGTGCGACGCTGGGTCTGACGTCGACATCGCCGACAGGACTCGGAGTCGGCGTTGCAGTGATCGACTCTGGGATCTCGCCGCTGCCCGCATTCGAAGGGCGCATCACCGCGTTCTACGACTTCACCGAGGGCGACATTCGGGCGACCGCCCCGGTCGATGAGTACGGCCACGGCACGCACGTCGCGGGCCTCATCGGCGCCCACGACACGCTCGGTGATGACCGGTACCAGGGCGTGGCCCCGGCGGTCCGCCTGGTCGGCCTGCGCGTGCTCGACAGGAAGGGCAGGGGGCTGACGAGCAACGTCATTCGGGCGATCGAGTTCGTCACGGCTAACCGTCGGGCGCTCGGCGTCCACATCGTCAATCTCTCGCTCGGCCACCCCGTTCTCGCGCCGGCCGCCGACGATCCGCTCGTGCAGGCGGTGGAACATGCGGTGCGTGCGGGGTTGATTGTCGTCGTGTCCGCGGGCAACTTCGGCACCAACCCGCTGACTGACGAGATCGGTTACGCGGGGATTACCTCGCCGGGTAACGCCCCCTCGGCCATCACCGTCGGCGCGGTCGACACCAAACAGTCGGTCACCCGGGACGACGACAGGGTGACGGCCTACAGTTCGCGCGGGCCCACTTGGTACGACGCCTTCGCCAAACC
>Ga0073934_10008793_pt1 | contig 13274 bp, 11 predicted proteins | sample LarsenN4metaG_FD_76834 | JGI IMG/M metagenome (GOLD analysis project Ga0073934, IMG submission 76834) | Hot spring sediment bacterial and archeal communities from British Columbia, Canada, to study Microbial Dark Matter (Phase II) - Larsen... ...
CTGACGCACATGGCTCCACATTATGCGTTCCTCGGTTCCATCCTGACGCTTCTGTTCGGCTGGCACGCGTGGCGAGTGGTCACCCATCCACGTGTCAGAACCGCCATTTCCAGCGATCCCGCCCTTCTCGCCAGCATTCTCCTGATGCTCGGTGGCCTCGTGCTGTTTGTGACGGGCTTGCTGATGGGGCAGCCGATGCGGACGATGGCATTGGTCGGCATTGGCCTCTCGACGAGCGGCATCATCATCCTCACCGACCAGGTGGTCCGGTCTCGTTGACTGTTCTTACCGCCGCGTCGAGACGGTGACGGGATCCCATCCGGCCTTGCCGCCTCCTGCCTTTGCGGCCGGAGGCGGTTCGCTGGCGACGTCGCCTCTGAGCTGGCCCGCTGCGGCGAGAACCGCATAGTTCGCGACGAGCAGATCGCGCTCGACCGCCGCTAAGCGAACCTCTGCCGTCACGGTATCGCGAGAGGCATCGAGCTCTTCCGTGACGGACCGCTGGCCCGCCTTGACCTGCACGCGCAGACCGTCGAGCGCGCGGCGGCTTTCGGCTGCCGCGCTGCGTTCGACGCCGAGCCGCTCGCGGGCTGCGACGAGCCGGCTCCAGGCCGCGCGGGCGGCCGACTCGATTTTTCCGCGGACACCGCGCGCCTCCTCGGCCAGGCTGGCTTGGGTATGCTCCGCTTGGCGGACACGAGCAGCCGTTTCACCGCCGTCGAATAACGGAACCGAGACGCGCAGAGCGACGGATGCGCCGTCACGACCTGCCGTGTTGCCGTCGAGCCCGTGCTCGCCCTCGACGCCGCCGCGCAACTTCACCTGTGGCAGCCCGTCGGCGCGTTGCCGCTCGGTGGCGTGCCGGGCGGCCGACGCGCGCGCTCCGGCAACGGCGCCCATCGGATGGCTGGCGAGTGCACTCGCCACCACGGCCTGCAAAGACCCGGGAAGCCTGGCGTCGAGCGGGCGGGGTCGCGCGAGCCGCCGCGGTTCGCCACCCGTGACCCGGGCGTACTCGGCTGCGGCTGCTGACACTTCCGCGCGCGCAGCGATCAGGTCGGCAATGGCCTGGGCATGCCGTGCGCGTGCCCGTGCGATTTCCGTCTCCGTCGTATCGCCTTGTCGCGCCAGATCGACGGTCGACGAGACCTGGGCGGCGAGCGCGGCAACTTCTCTTGCGCGCAGGGTCTCGACATCGCGGGCATACTGAAGATCGGCGAAGGCGCCGACGGCTTCCATGAGCACCAGCTGCCGCGTCACGCCGACCTGCGCGACGGCCGCTTCGTGGCCGGCCTCGGCTTCGCGGACCGTGTTGCGCGTGCGATAGCCGTCATAAAGCGATTGCTCCGCCGAAAGAGAATAACGCCAGCGCGCCGATACGCTGGTGTCCGACGCGGCGCCGTTGGTGAAGTCGTCACCGTCTCCCGTCAGGAGACCGCGTCCGCCGGCCGCCGCGCCGACGTCCCCGGATGCGACCACCTTCGGATAGTATCCGGCCCGCCCGGCATCGATTTTGGCGGCGGCCGCATCGCGCCGCGCCGCCTCGGCCGACAGAGAAGGGTGGTGGCGAAGCGCCGCGGCCATCGCCTGCTCGAGTGTTTCCTCATTGGCCCGCGAGGCCGGCCCGGCTTGCGCGGCAGCCGCAAGCAGCAGGCTTGCCATCGAGACGACAAAACGCCAGCGCATGGGCGGTATCAATCCTCCCTCAAGGCGCGGGCCATCTGATCACGCAGCGGCTTTACGAGATAGGACAACACCGACCGTTGTCCGGTCTCGATCAGGACGTCGGCCGGCATTCCGGCGACCAGCGAGACCTTGCCGAGCTTCGCGCGCGCGCTCGCCTCGAAGGTGATCTTGGCGACGTAATAGGTCGCGCCTTTCTCGTCCTTGAGGAGATCGGCCGAGACCACCGACACCACACCGTCGATGGCGGGTGTCGTACGCTGGTTGAGGCTCGTCAGCCGGACGGAGGCCCGCTGCTCCGTATGGACCTGATCGATATCACCGGGCTGGATGCGCGCTTCGACGACAAGTGCGTCGCTCGTCGGCACGATCTCCGCGATCGCGGCGCCCGGCGCGATCACGCCGCCGATCGTATGGGTCGAGAGATTGTGGACGTAGCCCGCGACGGGCGCCGTGATGGCGATGCGCTCGCGCCGACCGTCCAGTTTGATCTTGGTGCTGCCGAGCCGGGCGATTTCGGCGGCGAGCCCCGCGGCCTCGCGCTGCAGCGTCGAGACGCGGCTGCGGGGAACGAGCTGCTTCGCCTGGAGCTCCAGGAGGCCCTTGAGCTCGGATTCGATCAGCTCGACCTGTTGGCTGCGCGCCGCGATCTCTCGCGTCAGCGCCTCGCGTTCTTCGTCGATCTCGCGCACGTCGAGCGTGACCAGCAGAGCGTTCTGTTCGACAAGTGCACCGTCCTTGACGTGAATGGCCGCGATCCGCCCACCGTCGAGATGCTGCACGGTGCGCCGCTTGCCTTCGACGACCAGAGTGCCTACCGCGACCACGGCGCCATTTATGGAGGCCGCCGTGATCCAGACCGCCAGCGCAGCGACGAACAACGCGAAAAGCACCGCCGTCGCGATGAAGTGCCGACCGAGCTGGCGCTCGATCGGGTCATACGGAGACCGGGCGAAGCTCGGCACGGCGGATCGAACGGACGGGGTCATTGCGGTTCTCCGGTTTGCCGGCCATCGGAATGCGGACGATTTTGGCTGGCGGTCCGAAAGCGGCCTGCTTGCCGTCCTTCAGGACGAGCACATGGCTGGCGACGGCGAGGATCGCTTTGCGATGGGAGACGACGACGATCGTGCGGCCGTGCTCCTTAAGTCGGGCGATCGCCTGGGCGAGCGCCTCCTCCCCCTCGGTGTCGAGGTTGGCGTTCGGTTCGTCCATGACGATCAGTGCGGGATCGCCATAGAGCGCGCGGGCGAGCGCAATCCTTTGGCGCTGGCCGCCGGAAAGGGCGCTTCCGCCGTCGCCGACGCGTGTGGCATATCCGTGCTCGAGCCGCAGAACGGCTTCGTGAACCCCAGCGGCCTGCGCTGCTGCCACGACGGCTTTCGGATCGACCTCCTGGGCGAGGCGCGCGATATTCTCCGCGATCGTTGCATCGAACAGATCGCTCTCCTGTGGCAGGTAGCCGATGTGCCGGCCGAGATCTTCGGGTGAGCGATGGTCGAGCAGCGCGCCGTCGAGCCGGATTTCGCCGTGACGTGCCGGCCAGGCACCGACGAGGGCTTTGACGAGCGTCGACTTGCCGGCCCCGCTCGGTCCGACGACCGCGAGGCAATCGCCCGGCGCGATGTCGAACGTCAGCCCCTTGAGAGTCATTTCGCTCGCACCGTGTGGCGCGACGTAAAGCGACTTCACCGCCAAGTGTCCTTCAGGCGGCGGCAGGGCGATATGCGCATGTTCGGGCGGCTGCTCAGCAAGGGCAGTCCGGCAACGCCGGACTGCCCCGACGACCAGGGCGAGACTGCGCCATTGCCCGACGATCTGTTCGACGGGCGCCAGGGCGCGCGCGGCGATGATCGACGTCGCGACCATCGCACCCGCCGACATCGCATCGTGGAGCGCGAGGTAAGCGCCGGCTCCGAGGAGGATCGACTGCAAGAGCATGCGCGCGCCACGCGTCACGGCACCCGCGGCACCGGCAGTATCCCCGGCCGTGCTCTGCACGGCGAGCGATCGGACATGCAAGTCGAGCCAACGTTGGCGCAGCGCATCGCCCATGCCGAGCGCACGATGGACATCCGCCTTGCGGACGCTCGCCTCGACCAGCGCTTCCGATTGCGAGCCGAGCCGGGTCACCTCGGTCATGCGACGGGCCGATAGAATTTGCGAGACGACCGCGGTACCGACCAGAACGACGGTGCCGCCGACGACCAGGCCGCCGAGCAGCGGATGCAGGAGGAAGACGAGCGCGAGGTAGATCGGCGCCCAAGGCGCGTCGATCAGGGCGACGGCGGCTGGACCCGCCACGAACTGGCGGATCTGGTCGAGATCGCGGACGGGCGACGGCTGCGTGCCGCGACGCGCGAGGGCCTGCGCTGCGACGGCACGAGAGAAGAGCGCCGGTGCCAAGCGATGATCGATACCGAGCGCAATCCGCGCCATGATCCGCGCGCGCATGAGATCGAAAGCCGTGGCGAAGAGATAGAGCCCCACCATTAGAACCGACAGCATGACCAGCGTCGGAATGCTGCGGCTCGTCAGTACGCGATCGTAGACCTGCAGCATGTAGAGCGGACCGGTCAGCATCAGTGTGTTGAGCAGCAGGCTGATGAGAACGACGCCGCCGAATGCACTGGCAGAGGCCGAGAGGGCGCCGCCGAACGTGATCCGGCCGGCCGGAATGGCGATGGGATCGGGTTGCCGCTCGGCCGGAAGTGTCCGCCGCCGGGAAGGCGCGTCGGCCAACATGCGCCGCATCGTCAGAAGCGCTGCGAAGCCCCCAATGACCAAGATAACATAGACGGCGCCGATGGCGGCGAGCAGCGAGGAGGGTGGCCAACTGTGGAGAGCACGCACAAAAGGTATCGCCGCCAGGGAGAGCCAGCAGGTCAGCGAAGCACAGACGATCGCTGCTGCGCGCGCGATCTCGAAGACACTGAGCGCCGGCAATAGGGGACGTTCGGTTCGCGTCTTGAGCGGCAGCAGGAACTGGTCGATGCAGACCGCTGCGCCAACGAGCACGAGCATCAGAACGAGCTTCACGATCAGCTTGTTTGGGACGCAGAGACCGCCAAAGGACGTCACCAGTGCCGGATCCAGGCCGCACCACAAGTCAGCACGCAGAACGGCGATCCCAGTCCCCGAAAACATCAGCAGCAGCATGGCGCTGGCGATCACGATGTGGAGCACGGAGAGGATCCGCCCGCGGGGCTTGGCGGCTCGCGACAGCAAAAGACGCAAGCCAATGACGTCGGCGGCACCGACGGCACCGAGCCCGATGACCATGCCAGTCCAGTGCAGCAGCACGAGAAAACGCGCGATGTCCGGCATTTCGACCGGCATTCCCACCTCGTTCGGTTTTGAATTGGAGAAGGAGGTGGCCGGCAACAGCGTCGCCGGCCACGGAAGGTCAGCCCATGGCCATCATGGAATGGTCCATCGCCATATCGCCGGTCGCGGTGCCGCCCGGCGCGACGACCGCGTCCTCGGCCACAGCGCCGGCAGCAGGCACCGCCGCGTCACCGGTGCCGTCCGTTTCCACCGCGATCAAATCCTCGATGAGATGATCGTGCATGAGGTCGTCCAGGTCGGCTGTGTCGTCGGTCAACACGAGCGCGCCGTTCTCGAGCACGTAGGTGTCGCCGCTTCCCACGAAGTGGAACTGCTCGACGCGCGTGGCCGTGTCGGTCTCGCCCGCCGCGTTGGTGAAGCGCAGCTCGTTGCCGACGACCTCGACCGTGTAGTCGGCAAACTCCCCCTCGAGCATCATGGCATCGACGCCGCTACCGCCGTTGACCACGTCCGCCCCGGCGCCGCCCATCAGGAGATCGTCGCCGGCACCACCGTGCAGATTGTCCGCACCCGCACCGCCGAACATCACGTCTTCGCCACGCCCGCCGCGCAGCCGATCGACGCCATCTCCGCCGAGCAGGATGTCGTCGCCGGTATCCCCGGTCAGCAGATCGTCACCCGCGAAGCCGGCGATGAGATCCGCCCCATGGCCGCCGTGCACGTGATCGCCACCGGCACCGGCATCGATACGGTCGTCACCCCAGCCGCCGGCAAGATTGTCGGCGCCGTCCCCGCCGATCAGGAGATCGTCGCCGCTGCCGGCCGAAACGGTGTCGTCCGCCGCGCCGCGCACCAGGACGTCGTCACCTCTCGTCGCTGCGGCGCCCGCTACGGCGTCTTCCGGAGCCGCCAGATACTCAGCCAAGGGATCGACGGCGTCGACGGCCCCGGCCTCGCCACCAGTGCCAGTGCCAGTGCCAGTGCCAGTGCCTGCCCCATCGGTGCCCGTGCCACCAGTACCGGTCCCGGTTCCTGATCCCGTGCCAGTGTCCGAACCGGTCGCGGTATCTCCGCCGGTCGACCCGGTTTCTGCGCCGGCACCGGCCTCGGCGCCTGCATCTGTCCCGGTGCCCGTCCCGGATCCAGCGCCGGCTCCCGCGCCAGCCTCGGCCCCGGTCCCAGTTCCAGTTCCAGTTCCAGTTCCAGTTCCAGTGCCGGCTCCCGCCGCGGCGTCGGTATCTCCTGTGCTCGTGCCGCCGCCATGGGCACCGCAGCCGGCCCCCATACCGGTCCCGGCACCCGCGCCGGACCCTGCGCTCGTCCCAGTACCGCTGCCAGCGCCGGCTCCGGCATCTGCGTCCACGCCGGCTTCCGCACCTGCGCCGGCGCCCGCACCTGCACCCGTGCCGGCACCAGTTCCACCGCCAGCGGTTCCGTCGCCGCCTCCGGTGGCAGCACCGCCATTCATCGGCGCGACCGCCTCGTTCACCTGGCTGATATTGCGGACGATGCCGTAGGTCACGCCGGCGTCCGTGGTGAAGTCGTCATCGGTGAGCTGGTTGTTCAGCACCGTGACGGTGCCGAGGAGATCGAGATTGTGGGCCCCGCCGCCGGCGCCCTGGTTGGAGCGCAGATGCAGGACCGTATCGTCGGCAGCCCCATCACCGTCCGCATCAGCGATGTCGATCTTGTAGACTTCCGTCGTGTGGCCCTTGATCGACAGCGTATCGCCTTCGGCTTTGTTGAAGTCGGTAATGGTGTCGTTGCCGAGACTGTCGACCCAATGGTCGTGCACGAGATTGTTTTCGCCGGCGACCGCCCCGTAATCGATGACGCCGGTATTCGCGTCGGCGTGCTTCGCGAGAATGTCCGCTTTCGCCGAAATCAACGTTTCGATGCGGAATTGGTCAGCACCGGCACCGCCCGTCAGGACGTCGTCGGCCGACAGACCGGCCTGGCCCGGATAGATCATCCGCGAGGCCGCATCGACCTCGCCGTTCGGATCGTTGCCCGCGGTGATCTGCTGGGCGATCGTCGGCTCGCCGGCATCGGACCGTGAAACGATGACGTCGTCGCCGGCACCCCCGGTGAGAACGTCACTGCCGCGCCCGCCGTTCAGCCGGTCCGCACCGTCGCCGCCGTTGAGCGTGTCGTCGCCGTAGCCGCCGCGAATGCGATCGTCGCTCGCATAACCCGTTATGACATCCGAATTGATGGAGCCCCTGAGCTTGGCCATATCGCTGTCTCCTGTTCAGGCTTCTTGGAAGGGAGCGCGAACGCGCCCCGGTGGTCCCACGCGGCCAAGGCCGGCAGGTCGCAAAGGGCGCACGACGTGTCGCCCCGAACGAACGGTCACGATGGAAGGATGGAGCGGTCCGTTACCGGTTGCCGCGACCCGAGAGTGGGATTGTATGAAAAGCGGAATATGGCTGTCGCGGCATCGGGCGTACCCTCGGTGTGCTGTCGATCAACCGCCCGGCTGGAACAAGTGTCCGGCCGCCATTCCCCGATGCGCAATCGTAGCGCGCAATGCGGCTACAATGTGATGCGGGACGCACCGTAAAAGGATGAAAAAAGACAGGCGGCGGAGAAATGCTAAGCGACGTCCTGCGTGCGCGATGTGGAGCCGGATCGCATCATGGTCAAGCCGGTCGCCGCGACCGCACTGCTTAGAAGAAGAAAGCCGAGATCCCAAGCGAACCATTGAGCCCGCGGGACCGTCTCGTTCACGTGATGCAGACCGAGCAGGAGATGCATCAGGCCGCCCTCGACCACATTGAACCCACCTAAGCCGGTGAGCACGGCGCCGACGATCCGGCGCGGCGTGACGTCGAGGCGGCCGCGACGTGCTTGGCGCCAGGTCAGAACGAGGCCCACGCCGAGGACGACCAGCATGACGAGATGAAACAAGCCATCCGCCAACGTATTGATCTCCAAACCTGCGACGGTTTCGGGCGAGTGCGTGCGGCTGACGAGGTGGTGCCACTGCAGGAGCTGATGGAACACGATCCCGTCGAGCAAGCCGCCGAGCCCGACGCCGAGAACGACGGCCGGCGCCACGGACGCTCCGCTTGCCTCGGACCTCATTTGGACGGAAGCGGCGCACCGGGCGTCTGCGGTGGCGTCGCCTGACCGCTTTCGCCCGACCCATTGCCAGTCGTCGTGGCGCTGCCGAGTCTGCTCAACGGCTGGTACAGCAGCATCAGTCCGACGGCCGCCGCCAGTGCCAGTCCGAGCAGGCTCAGAATGAGGCCGTTACGCCCTGTGGCGCGAGGATTTTTCGCGGCGCCCTTCGGCGTCTCTCGACTCGCTTCGTTCCGATTCACCATGCGTCCTCCGAACGGTACGTCGGGGAACGCGGCAGCCGCGAAATCGTGCCGTGGGACGCCCGTTGGCCCGCTCGGGACCTACTTGTCGTACAACTTAAAACGTGGAAGCTTGGCCGTGTTCGAACGTGACCCCCCGCTAAGGGGAGAAGTCGCGACAGCTAGTGAGAGGAAAACCCATGTCGATCATTCTGCGCTGTGCAGCGCTCGCATTGTTTGCGCTCGGGCTGGCCGGTCCGACTGCCGCCCAGACGAAACTCAAGTGGGCTCACGTTTACGAGGTCTCCGAGCCCTACCACACCGAGGCATTGTGGGCGGCCGAGGAGATCAAGAAGCGGACGAACGGCAAGTACGAGATCCAGGTCTTCCCCGCGTCCCAGCTCGGCAACGAACCGCAGATCAACGAAGGCCTCGGCCTCGGCACCGTCGACATCATCTACACGGGCACTGCGTTCGTCGGCGGCGTGCACAAGCCGATCTCGATTTCGAACGCGCCCTACATTTTCCGCGACTTCGACCACTGGAAGGCCTACCGCAGCTCGAAGCTCTTCCAGGACCTTGCTGCTGGATATGGTCAGAAGACGGGCCATCAAATCGTGGCCATGACCTACTACGGCGAGCGCCACCTGACCTCGAACAAGGAGCTCAAGGGCCCCGAGGATATGAAGGGCATGAAGCTGCGCGTTCCGCAGGCGCCGCTTTATGTGATGTTCGCCAAGACCTACGGCGCAAACGCTACGCCGATCGCGTTCGCCGAGGTCTACCTCGCCCTGCAGCAGGGCACGGTCGACGGCCAGGAAAACCCGCTGCCGACCATCCTGGCGAAGAAGTTCTACGAAGTGCAGAAGTACATCCATCTGACGGGGCACATCACCGAAACGCTCGTGACGGTGCTCGGCCGCCCGCTGCTCGCCAAGCTCTCTGCGGATGAGAAGAAGATCTTCGAGGACGTGCTGAAGGAAGCCGCCAACAAGGCGACCGACGCGATCCGGGCATCGGAGCAGAAACTTCCGGCGGAGTTCGAGAAGCTCGGCAAGACGGTCACGCGGCCGGATCGCGCGGCCTTCATCAAGATCGCCCAGCCCGCTCACCTCGGCCCGGATGGCCTCGCCTTCTGGACCAAGGAGCAATACGACGCCCTGCAGGCCCTGAAGTAACGGCATCGGACGACGGGAGCGCGGATGTTCGCGCTTCCGTCGATCCGAGCAGTGCAGCGACGGCCAACGCATAGCGGCGGTCCAACATGACGAAGCCTGCCGACAAGACAGATCCGGCCGAGGTGCACCTCATCCACGTCGAGGATGAGGCGATCACCATCGAGCACCATCCGGAGGATTGGCTGGCATTCGCGCTTTTCTGGTCGCTCGCGGGGATCGTGTTCCTTCAGTTCTTCACCCGCTACGTCCTTAACGACAGCCTCGCCTGGACCGAGGAGATCGCGCGCTACGGCCTCATGTGGGTCACTTTCATCGGCGGCATCATCGTCGTCCGAAAAAACACCCATATCGGCGTCGAGGTGCTGCTCCATTTCCTGCCGCCCAGTTCGGCGCGGTATCTTCTCGCGGCGATCGACACGACGAAGCTCGGATTCATCGCTCTACTGACGTGGTTCGGCGTCCAGATCGTCGAGCGCATGCATTGGCAGCGCATGGTCATCATCGACTTGCCGATGAGCGTCGTCTACGCGGGCATCGCCTTCGGATGTCTCGGCATGCTCATCCGCGAAGCGATCAATTTCTGGCGCAACGCGCGTGACGGCTGGCGGACGGCGACCGAAAAGATCGGCGACGGCATGGTCATCGACTGATTGCGAGATTCCAATGGCTTTGCTCCTGGTCGCCTTCTTCTTTGCGCTTCTCGTCGGTGTCCCGATCTTCATCGCGCTCGCGGGATCATCGCTCCTCTACACACACTTCATCGCCGGCATTCCCGACTTCGTGATCCTGCACCGCATGGCCGGCGGCATCGACAGCTTTCCACTCCTCGCCGTGCCCTTCTTCATCCTGGCCGGCAATCTCATGAACTCGGCCGGGATCACAAACCGCATCTATGATTTCGCGGTCGCCGCCGTCGGCTGGCTCCGCGGCGGGCTCGGTCACGTCAACGTCGTCGGCTCGGTGATTTTCGCGGGCATGTCTGGCACGGCGGTCGCCGACGCTGGCGGCCTCGGCACCATCGAGATCAAGGCCATGCGCGACCATGGCTACAAGACCGATTTCGCAGTCGGCATCACGGCGGCTTCGTCGACCATCGGGCCGATCATTCCGCCGTCGCTGCCGATGGTGATATTCGGCGTCATGGCCAATGTGTCGATCGGCCAGCTCTTTGCCGCCGGGCTCGTGCCGGGGCTGTTGATGGCCGCGGTCCTGATGATCTACGTGACGTGGTACGCCCACAGGCACGGCATCGGCCGCGATCAGAAATTCGCGATGATGATCCTGGGCCGGACGTTCGTCCGCGCGGTGCCGGCTCTGATGACGCCGGCCATCATCATCGGCGGCATGTCGTTCGGTTGGTTCACCCCGACGGAAGCGGCGATCGCCGCCTGCGCCTGGGCGATCTTCCTCGGCGCAGTGCTCTATCGCTCGCTGTCGTGGAAGCAGTTCTACAAGGTGACGCTCGACACGATCGAGACGACGGCGGCCGTCCTGCTGATCGTCGGCGCGGCCTCTTTGTTCGGCTGGGTGCTGACGACGACGCAAGTCACCGAGGCCATCACGCAAGCGCTGCTCTCGATCAGCCGCGATCCTTTGGTTTTGTTGCTGCTGATCAATATCCTGCTGCTGATCGTCGGCTGTTTCATGGAGACGATCGCCGCCATCTCGATCCTGGTACCAGTGCTTATGCCAGCCGTGATCGGCGCCGGCATCGACCCCGTTCAATTCGGCGTCGTCATGGTCCTCAACTTGATGATCGGACTGCTGACGCCGCCGGTCGGCATGGTTCTCTTCGTGCTCTCGCGCGTCGCCAACATCTCGTTCGACCGTACTGTCAAAGCCGTTGTGCCTTTCCTAGTGCCACTGATCGGCGTGCTGATCCTCATTTCGGTATTCCCGTGGCTGACGCTCGCGGTACCGACGTACCTCTACCGGTGAGGTTGCCATGAAGCTTTATACCTACTGGCGCAGCAGCGCCGCGTACCGCGTTCGCATCGCCTTGAATCTCAAGGGCATTGGGGCTGACCTGGTGCCGATCCATCTCGTTCGAGATGGCGGGGAACAGCACGCGGAGGCGTATCGCAGCGTCAATCCCAATGAGCTGGTTCCGGCGCTCGTTCTCGATGACGGCACTTCGATCACGCAGTCCGTCGCCATTGTAGAGTACCTCGACGAGGTCCATGGCGGCCCGCGGCTGCTGCCGGACGATCCGAAGCGACGCGCCCGCGTCCGCTCCGCGGCCCTAACGATCGCCTGCGACATCCATCCGATCAACAATCTGCGCGTCATCACGCACTTGAAGAAAGCTTACGGTCGGAGCCAATCCGATATCGTCGACTGGATGGCCCGTTGGATGACGCTCGGGCTCCACGCCTATCGCGACTTGATCGAGCCGACGGGCACCTTCAGCTTCGGGGAGACGCCCTCGCTCGCCGACGCTTGCCTCGTGCCTCAGCTCTACAACGCGAAACGGTGGAACATCGACATTCCGGGAATCAATCGCCTGCGGGAAATCGAGGCGGCGTGCCTTGCGCTACCGGCCTTCGCGGCAGCGGTGCCCGAGCGTCAGCCCGACGCCGAGTGACGCTGCGCGATCGTCATGCGCGCCATATCGGCGTGCCCGCGAGCGCGATCCGGTAGAGCCAGAGCGTTGCCCCAGTCCACGCCAGTGCGACCAGCCAAATGGTCACTCTGGAGATGGGCAGTGGCGCCAGTCGCGCCATTGCCAAGCCGGCGAGCGGTACGACCTGCATCATGTGCGTCGCGAAGAAATGCGAGATCCTCAGATCGCCGACGGAGCGCGACCATCCGGTGAGCGGCCAGCGCGGAGCCCCGAGTGGTTCCACGCCGACGAGGGGTGAGAGCCGGCTACCGATGTGACCGGCAACGAGAACGGTCAGCAGAGCACTGCCGATGAACCCGAGTGCGAGCGCATCCCGTAGAGCCGGATCAAGACCGGCGCTTGGCCTGATCCATAACGCGACCCCGATGACGAGGGCCGGGAGCAGCAGGAGCAGCGCCCCGATCCCCATCAGCGTGTACATCAAGGCATGGAACGGCGTCGTCAAATTGAAGTGCGACGGCTCCCCGCGGGCACCCTGCACCGTGATGTAAGTGACCTCGCCGATTAGGCTGACCGCAACGACGGCCACCAGCGCGGCAAAGAGCCAGGATGCCCGGATCTCCTCCGCGAGAAAGGCGGCGGCGAGTGCGAGCGTCGCCATGTGGACGGCGAGCGAAACCTGGAACTTGAGCGGCTTCGCCCAGACACTCGCGGCGCCGGCGATTTCGCGTGGATCGGTCAGCAGGAGGAGCAGCGTCGGGACCGCCGCCACGGCACAGCCCGCCGCAAGGAGCCACCAGAGTTCGTCGGAGTAGGTGATGGTCACGCCCAGCCCCGATTTCGCGCGCAAATCCATCAGGCGGCCGCCGCAGTGAGCGAGGGCCGCGCCGGAACGACGTCCGCCGGGATCGGTGCTTTTGCCGCCTTGGCCTCCGGCTCACGGACGGAGAACCACGCCGCATAGAGCGCCGGTAGGAAAATCAGCGTCAGGAGTGTCGCGACCAGGAGGCCGCCCATCATGCTGATGGCCATCGGCCCCCAGAAAACACTGCGCGACAACGGGATCATTGCCAATACGGCGGCAAGGGCCGTCAGCACGACAGGACGCGACCGCCTCACCGTGCTCTCGACGATCGCCGTCCAGGGCGCGAGCCCGCTCGCGAGGTCATGGTCGATCTGGTCGACCAGGATCACGGTGTTCCGCATGATCATTCCCGCCAGCGCGATGACACCGAGCAGAGCGACGAAGCCGAAGGC
>Ga0073934_10008794_pt1 | contig 13274 bp, 13 predicted proteins | sample LarsenN4metaG_FD_76834 | JGI IMG/M metagenome (GOLD analysis project Ga0073934, IMG submission 76834) | Hot spring sediment bacterial and archeal communities from British Columbia, Canada, to study Microbial Dark Matter (Phase II) - Larsen... ...
AAGGCGCGGCTCGAGGTGATCGACGGCGAGGCCGTCGGGGAGGTGAAGGGCGAGCTCGTCGCAGCGAGCTAGGAGATCAAGGATGACGCTGTGGACTTACACCACATTGACGGGCGCGGCCGCGAGGCATCCGGCTCTGCCCTCATTCCTGCACTTGCCGGTGACGGTAACCCGCCAAGGCATGCTGCGGTATCATGGCTCCCTCGCTTCCCGTTCTCCCGGAGCCGGATACAACGCTCCAACGGGGCGTGAGTGCGACAACTCAGCGCTCACTCTGGCGATCCCATCACCGACTGTCCCGGCCAAGAGCGTCACTCCGAACAAGAGGACACCTAGCAACGGGCCGGTCCTTGAATAGTTTGGTGGCGTGGCGAGAACCGTGGAGGCTAGCAGGAGCAGCCAGACATTCCTTACGACGAAGCCCAGCCTTGTGCGCGGCCCGCGCAACTTGAAGAAGCATCGGCAGTCTGAAGCACCATCCCATTCGTGCAGCGGCCAAGCCGCCCACGTATAGGTCACTATCAACACGCCGACGAGGCCGGCTGCAAGGCGCGGCCACCAGAGGAGCAGGGACGCGACCCCGGCGTCGGCAAGAAGAGATACCGACATCAGCGTCGAGGCCCAGCGGCGACGTGCAGGAGACAGCAGCATCACGGGATGCCAGGCGGCGGCGTGGTGAACCAAGGTAGATGCCTTCTCGAGGCAGGCGAGCGCCAGCAGCGCTATAAGCAGCCATCGAGATCCGTCGGCCACGATCCCAACGTCCACCGGCTCACGACTCCGTCGCTGGCACGGGCGATCTGCGGATCATCCACGTCGCACCAGTCTGGGTGCAATCGGTCGTCCGGGCTACGGAGCCTCCCGGACGGATCCGGGCCACGGAGCCTCCCGGGACGGATCCGGCCTGCGGAGCTCTCTGCGAACCACGACGCTTCGGATTCCACGTTCGGGACGACGCCTCGTGGCCGCCGCGATGATCAGCTCAGTACGCCCGCGGTCGCGCTCGTATGGGAGCTGGCCGGGCCGCCCTCCCGGTGGCGGCCGTCGCGGGTTCCCGGCCGGTGCCGGTCGAGTTCCGGTTGGGCTTCCCTGCTGGTCAGCCCCGTCCGTCGTCGGACACGATCACCTGTTCAGTTGAATCAACCGGTGTCACGAGGACCCCTTGAACCCGGTCGCGCATCGCGGGTTCCGCCCTTCCTCAGAACCACGGTGCCCGACGACGGCGGGAGTGCTCAAAGCCGGTCCCCTTCCTGGGGGTTGATGCATGCAGCCGCGGATGGTTCGCCCGCTGATGAGCCGGGCCCCACGCGGTGGCCGGGGAGAGGCGGCCGCTCAGTTGGGCGCTCAGTCGGGCGTTCAGTCGAGCGCTCAGTCGCGTGATGAGCCGTGGACAGGACCCTGCCGGCACGAAGTCCCCACGCGCTCTCCACTGGGGCCGGACACGTGTCCGGGGCCCGTGTGCAGCTGACGATGTCCGGGGCCCACCCTGTCCGCTTGCGCCTCTCGCCAGACTCCCCAGTTTCTCCTCCCTCCCCCCCGACACGCTCGGGACCACATCTCGCACCCTTGTACGGGTGAACATGTCACGCTCATCACGCTGGTCCCGGACAACGCGCACGGTGGGAACAGCCCTACTCGCTCGCCCGTGTCGCGGATCCGGAGCGGTTCCAGCGAGTTCCGGTCGGGATCCGCATCGTCTCCACGCCGGCATTCGGGTCCCCCAACGGCGGCGGGCTTGCTCCCTCAGCGTGCGCGGCGTGGGCGGAACTGTTCTCGAACCGAACGGGTTTCGGTCCCCACAGAGTTCCCGAAGAATCCCGCGTCCCGGATGTCAAGGTTCGGGCCTTCGCCTGTCTTTGTGAAGGTGAAGATGATCGACCCGACGCAACCCGCACGCCCGCATGATGCCGCTCTCGACGAGGGCTCCCGCGGTTGGCCCGATCCCGTGCGCGGGGGGCATCGGGGCCCGGCTCCGGTCTGGACCGGAACACCCTCCCGACCACCCCTTCACAGGCAACGGGCCTCCTCGCCTCCTCTGCGCGACCTGGGTCGAGACGATCCGAGGCGTGGTGCCCGTCCCCATCTGGTCCCCCCGCCTGCTACGTGGCCTCCGCGTTTTCTCTACGTCTCGGAGGGACTGTCCCCGACGGGCTCCAGGCACGAGGCGTGGAGCGAACGTGGAGCCGGGAAGGACTGAATGGGGACCGGCACCACCCAACATCGAGCAGACAACCGAAGACGTGACGGCGATCCACCGCTTGGCCGCAGCGGGCGTCCGAGGGCGACGGCTACCTCGCCACCGGCGACCGGCTCGCGCACCGAGCGGCGATCCGCGGGAAGACCGGCGCGACGGTCACGGACGCAAGCTGGACAAGCGATCAGGTCGGCCCCGAACCCGGGCACCTCATGGAGAGGCGCGCTCGGAGTGAACGGAGACCGATGGAGCGCTCGAACGGCGAGCGAACGCGACCGGACGTGCCGGGAGGGATTGCGGATCACCGCGAAGGACGCCGTGAGCCGGATGGCCGAAGGCGAGTCGGCCGGCGGCCTGAGGACGCGTGCGAAGCGGCGAGAAGGGAGGTGAGCACGGGCACGAACTGAAGATCCGTCGACCAGGCGGAATGCGCGCACGCGCCTGGCGCGGCGTCGCGCTGCCCCCACTGCCGTAAGCCGCGGCGCGTGGGCGGCGCGATCGGGCCGGGCGCGAGAGCGCAAAAGGCCAGGTCACGGGGCCTTTACGCCGAAGGCCACCCACCGAAGGAGGGGGGAGGGCTGTGCCCGAATCATGGTTCGAGCAGAACGAAACGAGAATCTCACGCGCGCGAGCGCGATCGACGAGCGAGACCACCAGGTCCTGCTCCACCTGCTCGACCACAAGATCCTCACCACCCACCAGATCTCAAGCCTCTGCTTCAGGTCGCTCAGACGGTGCCAGAACCGGATGAAAGAGCTGAAGGTGATGGGGTTGGTCTCCTCCTTCTCGGTGGGGAGGGGTTTCGGGGAGGGGAGGGCTCCCGCGTGCTGGTACCTGACGAAGCCGGGCCTCGTCGAGATCGCCGACGCGAAGGACGTCCGGACCTCGGACCTGCCGTGGGTACCCGATTCCAGCTACCGCACGAACAAGCTCATCGCCCACCGGATGGGGGTCAACGCGTTCTTCTGCGCCCTCGCCGAGGCCTCCAGGGCCTTCCAGGGCCACTGCCTGGCCACCTGGCGTCCCGAGCACTGGGTCCGGACCAAATCGGCGGAGATCAAGCCCGACGGGTTCGGGCGCTATCTCCATCCCGGCGGCGCGTGCGAGTTCTACTTCGAGTACGACCGGGCCACCGAGGCACGCGGTGCGCTCACCCGCAAGCTCGAGGGGTACCTCCGGCTCGCGGCGGGCTGGACTAGGGAGAAGGAGCTCACGGGGCTCCCGAACCTGCTCGTCCTGGTGCCGGAGGAGGAGCGCGAGGGAGAGGTGGCCACCGTCTTCCGCTCGGCCACCACGAGCTTGCATGCTTCGGGATCGCTCACGAGGTCCTTCCCGCTGTGGGTGGCGAGCGAGGACCGGCTCACCGAGAACGGCGTGCTCGGTCCTGCCTGGAAGCACGTGCCGACGGACGGTGAACGCCTTTCGCTCGTCGACCTCCCGAGCCGACCTGGCGATCCGTACCAGGCCACCCAGTGCCTCGGCCGGTACTTCACCGATGACGATCCCAGTCACCGGCGCCGCATCTCCCCGGCATCGGTCACGCCTCGATTCCGCGCCCTACCGCCCCGACATGCCCCTTGAGGTGGCGGCGCGATGATGCGCCAATCGGGGCTGGACTCCCCCGCCAGGGCAGGAAGGGCGAGGAGCTTTCCCACGACGAACAGAGGGAGCCGGAGAAGCGGCCCGACGCCCACGAGGAGCCGGGCTGGACAGAGGACGATGCTAGCCTCAGGCGCCTCGCGAGCGAGCTGCTCGCGCTGGCCGAGCAGCTGAGCCGGGAGGAGGGACCGTGAAGGCCGTCATCTACCTCCGGGTCTCGACCAAGGAGCAGGCCGAGGAGGGCTACTCGATCCCAGCCCAGGCCGAGGCCTGCCGCCGTTTCATCGCTGATCACGGATGGGAGCTCGCCGACGAGTACGTCGACCGGGGCGAGTCGGCACGCACCGCCGACCGGCCGCAGCTCCAGGCCATGCTCGCTCGCCTGGCCGAGGACCCAAGCATCGAGGCCCTCGTGGTCCACAAGCTCGATCGCCTCGCCCGGAACCTCGAGGACCACGCCGCGGTCCGGGCCGCCCTTCGCAAGGCCGGCGTGCAGCTGCACTCAGTCACCGAGAGCTTGGAGGACTCGGCCTCGGGCAAGCTCGTAGAGGGGATCCTCGCCTCGATCGCCGAGTTCTACTCGGCCAACCTCGGCCAGGAGATCCGAAAGGGCATGGACCAGAAGGCGGCCCAGGGCGGCTGGCCGGTCCGTGCGCCCTTCGGGTACCGGAACGTCCGTCGCGACGGCCCCGGACGCCGCGGCGAGTCGGTGCTGGAGCCCGACGCGCAAGCCCCGCTCGTCGTGTGGGCCTTCGAGCGCTATTCGACGGGCTCACTATCCCTCGACGCGCTGACGGAAGCCCTTGCCGAGAAGGGTCTGCGAAACCGACTTGGGAACCCGCTTGGCAAGAGCGCGGTGCACCGGATGCTCCGGAACCCCGTCTACGCCGGCGTCGTCCGCTGGAAGGGCGTGGAGCGCGACGGCATCCACCCGCCGCTCGTCTCGCGCGAGCTGTTCGACAGGGTCCAGACCGTCCTGGATGCGCACTCCTCCGGCGGGGAGCGCAGCTGGAAGCACGATCACTACCTGAAGGGGACGCTGGTTTGCGCCGAATGCGGATCCCGCCTGTACTACGTGGTGGCCAAGGGCCGTTTCGGCTACTTCCGATGCGTCGGACGGAACACCGGCCGCACACGATGCCCTCAGGGACGCTACGTCCCTGTCGTCGAGCTCGAACGAGAGGTCGAGACCCTGTACGAGGGCGTGAGAATCCCGGCGGTGCTCAGTCGCCGCTTGGAGCGGGTCCTCCGAGTCGAGGTGGCCGAGCGGGAGCGACACCGAGCGGAGGCGACGGAGTTCCTCGGCAGACGCCTTCGCCAGCTTGCCAACGAGCGGGACAAGCTCCTACGCGCCTACTACACCGACGCCATCGACGTGGCGACCCTCAAGCGTGAGCAAGCCCGGATCAACTCCGAGGTGGCCGAAGCCGAGTCACAGCTCGGGCATGACGGCGAGAAGCTGGCCCAGGCGAAGCAGATCATCGACCTCGCGCTCGGGCTGGCAAGGAACTGCGCATCGAGCTACCGGAAGGCCAGGCCCGAGGTCCGCAGGATGTGGAACCGGGCATTCTTCCAGTCGATCCACGTGAGGGACGGCGCGATCGCCGACTTCAGGTACGAGGAGCCCTTCGCGTCCCTCTTCGGTTCACACAAGGGCTCGATGGTGGACCCAAGGGGACTCGAACCCCTGACCTCTTGGCTGCCAGCCAAGCGCTCTACCAGCTGAGCTATGGGCCCGCGAGCGGCGCCAGTCTAGGCGACAACGGGGTCTCCGACACCATCGGCCCCGGGTGACGGGGACGTCACGATCGCAGCCCCGGACCCAACCCGGGGCTGCGATCGTGCGGGGTCGATCAGCGGCTACGCGGCGACCTCGCGCTCGAGGAGCACGGGGACGGGCGTGCGAGGCTGCGCGGCCGGCGAGTACGAGGGGTGATACGTGAGGTCGATGCTCGCCACCTCCCACCCCTCCTTGCCCAGCTCGCTCAGCCGCTCCGCCAGCTGCACCATCCGCGGCTGGCCGTGCTCGCTGATCGGGATCTCCTCGATCCGGTACTCGACGCGACGCATGGTGATCTCCTCCCCTCGGGTGTCCCTGCGACCCGAGACGACCTCCTACTCACCATGACAGCCCCGGCCGGTGCGGTCAGTGACCCGACTGTTCGCCCTCGGTGACCGATGTCACACGGGCGCGTGCGACGAGCCTGCGAGGCGCTCCGGGTCCTACACTGGATCGTGGGAGCGCTCCCCCAGCGGTGTGACCCGGAGGGGCGACGTGCTCGGCGATCTGGCCGCGGAGGGCCTGCGGGACGGCTTCCTGTTCGCGATCCCGCGTGACGCAGCGGAGGTGCTCGCGGCGGACGCCATCCGGATCAGCGTCCCGGCCGGCTCCCTCATCTACCGCGACGAGGAGAGCCCGCGCGTCATCGTGGTCATCACCGGCCTGCTGAGGGTCTTCCTGAGCTCCGCGGACGGGCGACAGGTGACCGTGCGGTACGCGCGGAGCGGCGACGTGGCCGGGCTGGCCCTCGTCGTGGGTGGTCCGGCCCCGATGAGCATTCAGGCGATGACCGGCTCGTCCGTCCTCGCGCTGCGTGTGGATACCCTCCGTTCGCTGCTCGCGTCCGACCCGGACGTGGCTCGGGCGTGCGCCGAGGAGCTCACGCGGCAGCTGTATCGAGCGCTCGACGATGTGGCCGAGCAGGCCTTCCTCACGGTTCGCCAGCGCGTCGTCCGGCACCTCCTCGATCTCGCCCAGCCCGGGGAGGGACCCGCCCTGCGGGTGCGGGTCACCCAGCAGGACCTCGCCGACGCCGTCGGTTCCGTCCGCGAGGTCGTGACCCGCACGCTCGCGCAGATGCGAGACGACGGGCTCATCGAGACGGGTCGCGACGAGATCGTGCTGGTCGACCTCGTGAGGCTCACGCAGGAGGCCGCCGACCATGGGCGCTGGGCGCTGCACTCCCCCACGCCCGGCCCCCGTGATGGATCAGGCCGGCTCGGACGCCCTCACTCGACGGCCGCCGCGGCCGATACGTCGCCGTCCTCCCACGAGACGCGAGGCGCGTCGCGCCACAGGCGCTCGAGGTCGTAGTACCCGCGTTCCTCCTCGGCGAACACGTGCACGACGACGTCGACGTAGTCGAGCAACACCCAGTGCGACGCCTGTTCGCCCTCCCGACGCACCGGCTTGTGGCCGAGCGCCCGCAGCGCGTCCTCGACCTGCTCCACGATGGTCTTCACCTGACGATCGCTCGTCCCGGAGCAGATCACGAAGAGATCGGTGATGACGATCAGGTCGTGGACGTCGAGCACGACGATGTCCTGCGCCTGCTTCTCGGCCGCGGCGCGCGCCGCCGCCACCGCGACCTCTCGGCTGCCGGCGAGCCTATCGGCCGGCACGCCGTCCTTCGTCCTTCGTCAAGCGCCGAAGTCCTTCCCGACCACGATGGTCACGTCCGCGAGGCCCGACGCCGGCCCGGCGACCTGGACCTCTCCCACACCCAGCAAGTCTCGCACACGCTCGCCCAGGGGACGGTGCTCCTCGCTCGGGATCACCACGAGCGTGGACCCGTGATCGAAGCTCGAGGCGTTCTCCGAGACCACCACCCGGAACCCTCCGGGGATCAGGTGCTCTGCCACGCGCTCGCCCACGCCCGGTTCTCCGCTGCCGTTCAGGACGATCACCGGGAGCACCTGTCGATCCTCGCTCCCGAACGCGGCCGTGACGGCCGCCCGGATCGTCTCCGGATCGGTGTCGAGGAGACCCCCCTGGACCTCCTCGGCGGGCAGGACCTCGACCGCGGCACCGTGGGCCGCGTTCAGCAGGTCGGCCACCGCCGTCGGGCTGTCCGCCTCGGGCACGTCCCCCGCCTGCCACGTGACGACCCCCAGGATCGCCTCCAGGGTGGTCTCCCACACCGCCTCGTTCGGCGTGCCCGATGGTGACAGGCTGGCGATCGCCTCCTCGCCCGTCAGGGTCGTCCCCCCCACCTGGATACCGCCGGCGCGATCGATCACCGCCGCCAGGGCCCCCGCGCGGAGGGTCACGTGGTGGGGGATCCACACCCCGAGCAGGTTGGCGGCGGCCGTCGCCGCCTGCCGGCCGGGGAGCGTGGCCGCCTCCCCCATCGTCCCATCACCCTGGCCGGGGATCGTGAGGCTCACCCGTGACGGCACGACGATCCCGGCGGGCGCGAGGGAGCCGCCCGAGCCGACGACCGCCGCGAGGGCGCCGCCGTCGAGCTCGACCACCACCAGCGCGAGCTCCGACGGGCGGGCCGCGGTCTCGGGCGCCGGGGGCTCCGAGCGGGCGATCCGCACCGCGAGCACACCGGCGGCGGCCACCAGGAGGACCGCGACCAGGGAGAGCCATCCTCGCGTCACCGGTAGAGCCCCGCCTTCTCCACGTAGCTCTTCACACCCTCGGGGACGAGGTACCGGATCGGGCGGCCCTCCCGCACCCGCTGCCGGATGTCCGTCGAGCTGATGGCGAGCGCCGGGATGTTCATCACGCTCACGTTCGGGTGCGCGGTCGGGGCCTCGGCCTGGAAGTGCGCCAGGTCGTACCCGGGCCGGGTCGCCGCGATGAAGTGCGCGAGGGACAGGATCTCGGCCGGGTCCTTCCACTGGAAGATCTCGAGCATGGCGTCCGCGCCGGTGACGAAGAAGAGCTCCGCGCCCGCGTTCGCCTCCCGGAGCGCGCGGAGCGTGTCGACCGTGTAGGTGGGGCCTTCCCGATCGATCTCGATCCTGGAGACCGAGAAGCGGGGGTTGCTCGCCGTCGCGATCACCGTCATGAGGTAGCGGTGCTCCGCGCCCGAGACGTCGCTCGACCCTTTCATCCACGGCTGGCCGGTCGGCACGAACACGACCTCGTCCAGGCCGAACTGCACGGCGGCTTCCTCGGCCGTCAGCAGGTGTCCGTGATGGATGGGGTCGAAGGTGCCGCCCATGACCCCGAGGCGCCGTCCCACGGCGCCTATCCTACGGCCGGCTTCCCACCAGGCGGTGGAGGTCGGCGCAGGTCAGCGATCCTCCTCGGGGATGAACTCGAACGTTCGCTCCCCGATCGTGACGTCGTCTCCGCGACGCGCACCCGCGGCCGCGAGCTGCCGTTCGACCCCGGCCTTCGCGAGCCGCCGCTGCAGGCGGGCGACGGCCCCCTCGTCGTCGAAGTCGGTCTCGGCCACCCAACGCTCGACGCTGCGCCCGACGACCCGGAACCCCGCCCCTTCGCGCCGCACGACGAACGACGGGCGCGCCGGCCGGAGCACGACGGAAGGGGTGGGCCCGGGACCCGCCGCCTCGGCCTGACGCGCGAGCACGGCGAGGCGCTCGCGAAGCTCTGGGATACCGCGACCGGTCGTGCCGGACACGATGAGCGCGCCGGCTCCCAGGGGAGCGGCTCGAGCGGAGGGGTCCTGCACCAGGTCGGCCTTGGTGGCGACGACCACCTGGGGTCGGGCCGCCAGATCCGGGTCGTAGGCCCGGAGCTCGGATCGGACCGTCACCAGATCGGCGGCGGGATCGGGCGCCGAGAGGTCGACGACCAGCACGAGCGCCCGGCACCGGCTCACGTGGCGGAGGAACCGATCGCCGAGCCCGCGGCCCGCGTGCGCGCCCTCCACCAGTCCGGGGATGTCCGCCACCACGAACCGCTCCTCGTCCCCGGCGACACCGAGGTTGGGGGTCAGGGTCGTGAACGGGTAGTCGGCGATCTTCGGCCGCGCCGCCGTGAGCCTGGCCAGGAGGGTGGACTTGCCGGCGTTCGGCAGCCCGACGAGCCCGACGTCCGCGACCGTTCGGAGCTCTACGCGCAGACGCTTCTCCTCGCCCTCCTCCCCCGCCTCCGCGACCCGAGGAACGCGGTCGCGAGGCCCCGCCAGGGCGGCGTTCCCACGCCCCCCACGGCCACCGCGCGCGACGACCGCGCGCGCGCCAACGCCCACGAGGTCCGCGAGCAGCCCGTGCTCGTCCTCGACCCTCGTGCCGTCCGGCACGCGCACGACGAGGTCGGGGCCATCGGCGCCGGTACGGTTGCGCCCACGCCCGGGGGCGCCGTTCGCGGCGCGCTGGTGGGGGTGGTCGGCCAACCACGAGAGGTCCCGCAGGCCCGGATCGACCTCGAACACCACGTCTCCCCCACGGCCGCCATCCCCCCCGTCGGGGCCGCCTCGGGGCTTGTACGGCTCCCGCAGGATGGACGCCGAGCCGTGACCGCCCCTGCCCGCCCGGACGAACACCGTCACCTCGTCGACGAACGCCACGCCCGGATTGTCCTCGAAAGCCGGCGCGGCCGGCGCTGCGAGATGATGGGGACGTGGAACGGAGCGTTCGCGTCTGGGCCGTCGACCTCGTCCGGGGCGCCGGGACCGAGGAGCGCGCGGGCACCCTCACGCTGGCGGAGGCCGAGCTCCGCTTCGAGCCGGAGGAGGAGGGCGAGCCCGTCATCGCCATCGCCCTGGCCGAGATCGACAGGGTGCGGCGGCTCCGGGGCTCCCCGGTGCTGGTCGTAGCGCATCGGCGGAAGCTGGCTCCGTGGAAGACCGCCTTCTACTTCGTGCAGCCGCCACCCCTCGCACCGTTGATCGGGAGCCGAGACGAGCGCAACGTGCTCGCCGCGCTGCGCAACCCCAAGCGCAAGGCGCGACGGGACAACGTGGGCTACCTCGGCCTCTCGAACCGGGCGAAGAAGGACGAGCTGGTGGCGTGGGAGCGGGCGGTGCGTGCCGCGATCGCCGCCGCGCGAGGGTCCTAGGCCGGCTCCACGCTGGCGAAACGCCGCCCGCGCGACGTGTGGAAGGTAACGACGCCGTCGACGCGGGCGAACAGGGTATCGTCGCCGCCCTTGGCGACGCCCGCACCGGGATGGATCCTCGTGCCGCGCTGGCGCACGATGATGGAGCCGGCGGTCACCTCCTGACCGCCGAACGCCTTCACGCCGAGCCGCTTGGACTCGGAGTCCCGGCCGTTGCGTGACGAGCCGCCGCCCTTCTTGTGTGCCATCGCGCGTCCGAGGGTACCAGACGGCCTCCGAGCTGGGGCTACTCCTCCGCCGGGGCCGCTTCGGCGCTCGTGGCCGGCCGGTCCGCAGCCTCGTCCGACGGCCCGGGCTCGGCAGGGGCCTTCGCGCGCTTGGCGGCGGCCTTCTCGGCGGGGGCGGCGCCACCCAGGCTCACGTCGGCGATCTCCACGAGCGTGAGCAGCTGTCGGTGCCCGGCGCGGCGCGCATACCCGGACTTGTTCTTGTACTTGAAGACCTTCACCTTCTCGCCCTTGCGCTCGCCCAGGAGCTTCGCGGTGACCGTCGCCCGCTCCGCGTCCCGCCCGTAGTGGGTCTTCCCGTCGTCGTCGACGACGAGGATCGGATGGAAGGTCAGCGTCTCGTCGGTCCCGTGCAGGTACTCGACCTCGATCACGTCCCCGGGCTTGACCTTGTGCTGCTTGCCCCCGGTCTTGATCACCGCGTACATCGCCCGTTCCTCCTTCCGAGCCGCCGCATCGCTGCGTCGACCCGCGCCTCAGTCCATGTCGTAGGTCAGGAGCACGCCCCGGCCCTCGCAGGTGGGACATGTCTCGGAGAACGATTCCAAGAGTCCACCAGACACCCGCTTGCGCGTCACCTCCAGCAGCCCGAGCGGGCTGATGTCGAAGACCTGGCTCCGCGACTTGTCCTGGGCGAGGGCCTCGCGCAGCGTGTCGATCACCTTGCGCTTGTTCTGCTCGAGCAGCATGTCGATGAAGTCGATCACGATCATCCCGCCGATGTCCCGCAGGCGGAGCTGCCGAGCGACCTCGCGCGCGGCCTCGAGGTTGGTGTTCACGACGGTCTCCTCGAGGTTCGTCTTGCCCACGGACTTGCCGGTGTTCACGTCGATCACCGTGAGAGCCTCGGTCCGGTCGATCACGATGTACCCGCCTGAGGGCAGCCACACCTTGCGATCCAGCCCCTTGTGGATCTGCTCCACGATGTGGAACTCCTCGAACGCGGAGAGCTTGCCCTGGTGCAACCGGACCTTCGAGACGACGTCCGGATCCGTCTGTCGCAGGTAGTCGGTCACGATCTGGTACACGCGGGGTGAGTCCGTCACGAGCTCCCGGAACTCCTCGTCCGTGAACAGGTCGCGGACGACCCGAACCGTGAGCTCGGGCTCCTCGTACAGGACGGCGGGAGCCTTGGCCTTCTTCGCGCGCTTCTCGATCGCCGCCCACTCCTCGAGCAGGCGTCCGAGGTCGGCGGCGAGCGCCTCCTCGGATGCCCCCTCGGCGGCCGTGCGGACGATGAGCCCGTGACCCTCCGGCCGGATCTTCTTGTGGATCGCCTTCAGCCGACGACGCTCGGCGTCCGGCAGTCGCCGGCTGATGCCGGTGACACCGGAGTTGGGCACCAGCACCAGGTAGCGGCCGGGCATCGAGATCTGCGCCGTCAGCCGAGCACCCTTGCCCCCGATCGGATCCTTGGTGACCTGGACGAGCACCGACTGGCCGGCCTTCAGGACCTTCTCGATCCGAGGCGGCGAGCCGTCGAGGTCCTCGGGCGAGTAGTTGACCTCGCCCGCGTACAGCACGGCGTTGCGCCCGCGACCCACGTCGATGAAGGCGGCCTCCATGCCCGGAAGGACGTTCTGGACGCGACCGAGGTAGACGTTGCCGACCATCGAACGAGCGCCGATGCGCGTGACGTAGTGCTGCACCAGGTCGCGTCCCTCGAGCACGGCGAGCTGGTCGCGATCACCGTGCTCGGTGATGACCATGAGCTTGTCGGTCACGCGCGGCACCACCGGCATCGGCTCGCGACGCCGGCGGGTCGCCTGACGCGTCTGGCGCGCTCGTCGCAGTCGGGTCGAGACCGGCGCCTCGGCCTTCGGCTGCTCGGGCACCTGGGCCACGGCCTCCTTGGAGGGAGCCTCCTTCGTGGGAGCGCGCCGACGACGGGCACCCCCCTCGGGCGCCGCCTCCGAGGGAACCTCCGACGTGACCTCTCCCTCGGGCGCCTGCACGGGCTTCTTCCTGCCCCGGCCTCGTCCCCCGCGACGTCGCCGCTTCCTGGGTGCCGCCGTGGCCTGGTCGGTGGGTGTCTCCGATCCGAGCTCGGCGGGTTCGGCCTGGACGGGCGCCTCGGCCGGGGCTGGTGCCCCGGCACCGGGCTCCCCGCCGGGCGTCGGCTCGCCGACGGCCGCCTGGGCGGGCTTGCGCCTCCCCCGTCCGCGTCCCCCACGGCGGGTGCGCCTCTTGGGAGCGACCTGGGCATCGCCCTCCTGTCCGGTGGACGGCTCCTCGGGCCCACCCTCGTCCGTCGGTTCCCCCACGGGCGCCTCCGTCGGCGCTGCGGCACGTCCCGCGGCGGCACCCCGCGACGCTGCCCTGCCCTTGCCGGCCGGCGTGGTCTCGGTCGGCGTGGTCTCGGTCGGCGTGGTCTCGGTCGGCGTGGTCTCGGTCGGCGTGGTCTCGGTCGGCGTGGTCTCGGTCGGCGTGGCCT
>Ga0073934_10008795_pt1 | contig 13273 bp, 11 predicted proteins | sample LarsenN4metaG_FD_76834 | JGI IMG/M metagenome (GOLD analysis project Ga0073934, IMG submission 76834) | Hot spring sediment bacterial and archeal communities from British Columbia, Canada, to study Microbial Dark Matter (Phase II) - Larsen... ...
CGCCACGACCTCGCCCTGCATGGGCTTCTCCTTGGCGGTGTCGGGAATGATGATGCCGCCGGCCGTGCGCGACTCTTCCTCGACGCGACGAACGACCACGCGGTCATGCAGAGGCCTGAATTTCATCGGATGTCCCCTCGGATAGTGGGTTCTGATCTTGAAACGCTGTTAGCACTCAGCCGGGGCGAGTGCCAGTGGCGCGGATATAGAGTGCCGCGCGCCGTCCTTCAAGAGCCATCTGCAGACTTAATTTCCAAAGCCGTTTCAATATGTTGCGGGGCATCTTGAGTCGCGCGGGCGGAGCGGCGGGGCGTTGTGGCGCACGCCAGCATGCACGCCCAGGGGCCCTTAGCCCGCGAGAAGAGCTGTGCCGAGCAGGAGAGCAATCCAAAAGATACCTCCGGCCAGCGATGCCACCAGCAGGACAGAGGCGTAGAATAGTCCTCTTCCTTTCCTGCGTAGTCCGGTCGGATTCTCCATACGTACAATTCTGTACGCTTGGGTTCCCTTCGTCCATCCGGATCAGTCTTGCCTGCACCGCAAGGAAGGAGAGCGCCGGCGGACCCCAATAGTACGGCTTCCCTTGCACCGCTCACCCGTGCGTCGCGACCAGCTTCTCCCGGCGCATCGACAGTAGCAAGAATGGGTCGGCGGGCCGGGGCACCATCGGGTACACTGTCCGCCACGGGGGCCATCCGCAGACCCCCCGTCAGACGGGCGACCGTCCAAGCTCTGCTCCCGCTCGCGTTGCCGAGGAGCACCGTCATGGACAACGACCTGCCCGCCATCGATCCCCGCCGCCTTGCCGCCCGACTGGGACGTCCCGACGCGCCCCTGGTGGTGGACGTGCGCCGACCGCCCGCCTTCGCCGCCGACCGACGCCGCATCGCCGGCGCCCTGCGCCGCCTGCCCGACGCGGTGGCGCGCTGGGCCGGCGACCTGCCCGCCGGGCCCGTCGTCGTCTACTGCGTGCATGGCCACGAGGTGAGCCGGGAGGCGTGCCGGGCGCTGCGCGCGGCGGGACGGGACGCGGCCTTCCTGGAAGGCGGGTTCGAGGCGTGGATGGCGGCGAACCTGCCGTCGATCCGCGGCATCGCGCCGCTGCGCGACGACGGCGGGGCGACCACCTGGGTCACGCGCGAGCGGCCCAAGATCGACCGCGTGGCCTGCCCCTGGCTGATTCGCCGCTTCATCGACCCGCTGGCCGCCATCCGCTACGTCGCGCCGGAGCGGGTGACCGAGGAGGCGGCACGCTGCAGCGGCGAGCCGTTCGACGTGCCGGACGTGGCCTTCAGCCACGTCGGCGAGCGCTGCAGCTTCGATGCCTTCCTGGACCGCTTCGGCCTCGAGGCGCCGGGCTTGGCGCGGCTGGCCGCCATCGTGCGCGGGGCGGACACGGCGCGGCCCGACCTGGCGCCGGAGGCGCCCGGCCTGCTTGCGGTGGCCCTGGGCATGGCGGCGCTGTACGAGGACGATCGGGAGTTGTTGGAACGGGGCATGACGATCTACGACGCGCTGTACGCGCGCTGCCGGGGAGCGGGCGACCCGGGCCACGACTGGCGGCCGGAAACCATGCGGGGCGGGGCGGCGGCATGAGCCCGCCTTCGCACGCTGGCATTCCCTTCGGCGAGGCGCTGCGCTTCTGGCTGAAGCTCGGGTTCATCAGCTTCGGCGGGCCGGCGGGCCAGATCGCGATCATGCACCAGGAGCTGGTGGAGCGGCGGAAGTGGATCGCCGAGGGCCGTTTCCTGCACGCGCTGAACTACTGCATGCTGCTGCCCGGGCCCGAGGCGCAGCAGCTGGCCACCTACATGGGCTGGCTGATGCACGGGACGAAGGGCGGCATCGCCGCCGGCACGCTGTTCGTGCTGCCATCGCTGCTGATCCTGATCGGGCTGAGCTGGGGCTACGTCGCCTGGGGCACGCTGCCGGCGGTGGCGGCGGTGCTGGACGGCATAAAGCCGGCGGTCGTCGCCATCGTCCTCGTGGCGGCGCTGCGCATCGGGCGGCGCGTGCTGAAGCGCTGGCCGGCCTGGGCCGTGGCGGCGGCGGCCTTCGCGGCGCTGGTGGCCGGGGCGCCGTTCCCCGCTCTGGTGCTGGGCGCGGCCCTGGTGGGCGCGGCGTGCGCCCTGTGGGCGCCCAGCGCCTTTCCGACGGCGCACGCGCACGGCGAGGGCGACGTGGCGGCAGCGCCGTGGCACGGCCCGGGCGCGCCGCTGCGCAAGGCCATCGTGGGGCTGGCGATCGGCGCGGCGGCGTTGGGCCTGTGCGTCGCCGTCGACGGGTGGGGCGGCACGCTGACCGACATGGCGCTGTTCTTCACCAAGGCGGCCCTGCTGACCTTCGGCGGTGCGTATGCCGTGCTGCCCTACGTCTTCGAGGCGGCAGTTGAGCACTACGCCTGGCTGAGCGCGGCGCAGATGATCGACGGCCTGGCGCTGGGCGAGACGACGCCTGGGCCGCTGATCATGGTGGTGGCCTTCATCGGCTTCGTGGGCGGAGCGGAGCCGCCGCTGCTGGGGCCGGGGTCGGTGGCTGCCTCGGGCGCGCTGGCGGCGTGCGTGGCGACGTTCTTCACGTTCCTGCCCAGCTTCCTGTTCGTCCTGGCAGGGGCGCCGCTGGTGGAGGCGACGCACGGGCGAAGCCGGCTGGCCGCGCCGCTGGCGGCCATCACGGCGGCGGTGGTGGGCGTGATCGTGCACCTGGGCGTGATGCTGGCCGGGCATGTGATGTGGCCGGTGGGCTTTGCGGCGGCGCCGGACTGGGCGAGCGTCGCCATCGGCGTGGCGGCGCTGGTGGGGCTGGCCTCGGGACGGGTCGGCATCATCCCGACGATCGCGGCGGCGGGACTGGCGGGGCTGGCGATCGGTTCGGTTTGACGGGCACCCCGGGGCGCGTAGCATGGAGCCCGCATGCGCCAGACGTGGAGGTTCCCTTGAGCCGCGCCTTCGTCCGCGAGGACGATGTGGGCGATGCCGATGCGTTGCCGGAGCGGCCGCAGAGTGGGCATCCCAACTTCATTACGCCGGCAGGGCTGCAGGCGCTGGAGAAGCGCTTTGCCGCTCTGGCGGAGCGCCGCGCGGCGCTGGCCGCGGCGCCCGACATGACGCAGGACGAAGGGCTGCGGCAGATGGACCGCGACCTCCGCTGGCTGAGGTCCCGCATCGAGCGGGCGATCCCCGTGGCGCCGGGCGAAGGGGAGCCCGAAGCCGTGGCCTTCGGGACCGAGGCGACGGTGAAGGACGAGGCCGGCAGGAAGGCCGTCTACGCCCTGGTCGGCGAGGACGAGGCCGATCCCGGAAACCGGCGGGTCAGCTGGACTTCGCCGCTGGGCAGGGCGCTGATGGGGGCGAAGCCGGGGGACTGGGTGACGTGGCCGCGGCCGGCCGGCGACGTGGAGCTGGAGGTGCTGTCCGTCCGCTACCCACGCGCGAAGTAGGTCCCCGGGGAAACCTTGCCTTAAGGAGTTCCGCCTAGCCTGCGTTCCACCGGGGCGCAAGCCAGCGCGCCGGAATGCCACGTGGGGCCTGGCATGGACAACGTTAACGACTCCGACCGTTCCGACCGTCTGGCGCTGCAGGCGCTGGGCCTGATGAAGCGGCACGGAGTCCCTCCCAACCCTCGCAACTATGCCGTGTGGTACGGCTACTGCCAGGGCGACGATCCCGCGCTGAAGGACGCGGTGGAAAAGCTCATGGCGGCGGGAGCCCCGGTGGCCGCCCAGAAGAGCCCGGCCCTCTACGAGAAGTTCTGCGCGCCCGAGGCAGCCGCCGAGATGCTGAAGCAGGCCACGGGCCTGGTCGAGAAGGCGGTGGGTCAGGTGCTGAACCGCCTGTCGAAGGCGGGCGATGACGCCGCCCACTACGGCGAGGTGCTGGGCCAGTACAAGTCGGTGCTGACCAACGCCGAGACCGACGAGCAGATCCGCTCCACGTTGGGCGAGCTGATCGGCGAGACGCACAAGATGCAAGTCGAGAACGACAAGCTGGAGACCGACCTGAAGGCGTCCTCGGCCAAGATCGCCGAGCTCCGGCAGGCGCTGGAGGATGTGCGGCGCGACGCAATGGTGGACGGCCTGACCGGCATCGCGAACCGCAAGGCCTTCGACAGCCGGCTGCGCGAGGCGATGGCCGGCTCGCAGCGCGGCGCCGAGATGTGCCTTCTGATGATCGACATCGACTTCTTCAAGCGGTTCAACGACACCTATGGCCACCAGCTCGGCGACGAGGTGCTGAAGCTGGTCGCCCGCACCCTGACCGAGTGCGTGAAGGGCCGCGACATGCCGGCGCGCTACGGCGGCGAGGAGTTCGCCATCATCCTGCCCCAGACCGCGCTGGCCGAGGCGTGCACGGTGGCCGAGCAGGTGCGGCTGGCCGTGGCCAGCAAGCGCATCGTCAAGCGTACGACGGGCCAACAGCTGGGAACGATCACCCTGTCGGTGGGCGTTGCGCAGCACGTGCAGGGCGAGGATGCCGAGGATCTGGTGCGCCGCGCGGACGAGGCGCTCTACTCGGCCAAGCGCACCGGGCGGAACCGCTTCGCCATCGCCGAGACCTGCGCCGTCGAGAGCGCAGCCCCCGCCGCCGCGATGGTTGGATAGCACGATCTCCCACCGGTAGGGACGCATCGCCGCCCTCGGGGCGGCGATCGCGTTTGCGGGAGATGCGTTCCGGGCGCGTTCCGGGCATATCCTTGCCCCATGCACACGCGCGCGAGCCTGGTCTGCGACCTGCGTCGCCTGGGGGTGGGTGCGGGCGATGTCGTCATGGTCCATGCCTCGCTGCGCGCCGTGGGGCCGGTGCTGGGCGGCGCGGATGCGCTGATCGAGGCGGCCCTGGAGGCAGCGGCCCCCGGCGGCACCATGATGATGTACGTTGGCTGCGATGCGCCCTTCGACGACGTGGGGCGCATCGCCTTCGATCCGGCGGACGAGGCCCTGATCCTGGAGCACTGTCCCGCCTTCGACCCGGCGACGGCGCGGGCCTGCCGCGCCTTCGGCGCGCTGGCCGAGGCGTTCCGCACCCATCCGGGCGTGGCATGCAGCGCCAACGTCGGTGGGCGCATGGCGGCGAAGGGCCAGCGGGCGGACTGGCTGCTGGCGCCCCATTCGCTGGACTGGGGCTATGGCCCCGGCACGCCGATGGCGAGGCTGGTGGAGGCAGGGGGCCGTGTGCTGCTGCTGGGCTCGGACCGCGACCAGGTGACGCTGCTGCACTATGCGGAAACGATCGCGCCGGTCGCGGACAAGAGGACTGCGCGCTACCGGGCACCCCTGCTGGAGGATGGGCGTCGGGTGTGGCGCGAGGTGGTGGAGCACGACACGAGCGAAGGCGTGCGCCCCTGGCCCGACCGATACTTCGCCACGATCGTGGAGGCGTTCCTGGCGGGCGGGCAGGGCGCGCGGGGCCGGGTGGGTGGCGCCGAATCGCTGCTTCTGGACGCGGCGCCGCTGGTCGCGTTCGCGGTCGCGCGGATGGTGCGGGACGCGCCCCTCTGCCGCTAGGGCGTGGCGCGGCCACCGGAGACGTCGAGGATGGCGCCGGTGACGTAGCTGGCCTCGTCGGAGAGCAGCCACAGGATGGTGCTGGCGACCTCCTCGGCGCGGGCGAGCCGGCCGATGGGCAGCGTCTTGAGCACGCCGGCGAGCCATTCGTCGTTGCCGGGCTCCACGGGGGCGTCGGGACCGCCGCGCAGCATTTCCGTGTCGGTGACGCCGGGGCGCACGCAGTTGACGCGCACGCCCTCTGGCATGCCTTCCTTGCCCAGCCCGATGGTGATGGTGTCGACCGCACCCTTGCTGGCGGCGTAGTGAACGAAGCTGCCCGGCCCGCCAATGCGGGCGGCGGCCGAACCCACGTTGACGATGGCGCCGCCCTGACCGCCGTGACGCCGCGCCATGCGGCGCATGCCGGCGGCGCAGCAGTAGAGCAGCCCGATCGTGTTGGTCTCGATCGTGGCGCGGATGTCGGCGGGCTTGATGTCCTCGATGCGCCCGAGACCCGGGCCGATGCCGGCATTGTTGACCAGGGCGGTGACGGGGCCCAGTTCCTTGTCCACCGTGGTGAACAGGCGCTCGACATCCTGCTCCTTGGAGACGTCCGCCTGGATGGCCACGGCCTTGCCGCCCCGCCTGCGGATGCCGGACACCACCTCGTCGGCGCGGCCGGCGCGGCTGGCGTAATTCACCGCCACCGCATAGCCCTTCGCGGCACCCATCCGGGCGACCTCGGCGCCGATGCCGCGCCCGCCGCCGGTGACCACCAGAACGCCCGCCATTGGCCGCCCTCCCATCGCCCGAATGGCGGCAGACATACACCCGCCCTCGGGGCGCGGCCAGGGTGAACGCGGATCCTCAGCCCGCCATGACGTAGTCGCGCAGCGAACGGGCCTCGAGCTCGCTTTCCTCGATGCGGCTCTTGACTATGTCGCCGACGCTGACGATGCCGCCCAGCCGGCCATCGACCAGGACCGGCAGGTGGCGCAGTCGGCCGTCGGTCATCACGGACATGAGATGCTCGACCGTGTCGTCGGGACGGCAGGTCTTGACCTCGCGGGTCATGGCGTCGGCAACCGGCATGGCCAGCGCGCGTTCGCCGAAACGGGCCAGCGCCCGCACCACGTCGCGCTCGGACACGATGCCGACCAGGCGCTCCTGCGCGTCGGTCACGACGACGGCGCCGATGCGCTTCTCGGCCAGCAGCTCGGCGAGCGCGCGCAGGCTGACATCGGGCCGCACCGTGGCGACATCGCGCCCCTTGGCGTTGAGGATGGTCTCGACAAGCATGGGCAGCCTCCTTGGCGCACCGGCGCCGAAGGCGGCCCGCAGGCTCCCAACCCCGGATCGACTGGCGGCCGGGAGCCCCGTGGGGCGCCCGCGCGCGGGTGGGCCGTCCGCTGGTAACGTTCCAGAATTGTGCCCGAAGCCGTCCTGCCTGGCCAGGGCGTATGGCTGCTCGGCTTGCTGGCTCCAGGCCCAGATGCGAGACTGCGACCCGTTCCCAACCGGACCGGCTGACGCACCATGGCCGTGCGCGCGATGATCGTGATGCTGCTGGGCAGCGCCGTGGTTGTCGGCGGCTTGGTTGCGACCGTGGAGGGCCGCAAGGAATCAGGCGACGGTGGGGCGTGGGGCGCGCCCGAGCCCGCCACGATCACCGCCGAGCCCGCGCGCATCGAAAGCCTGGAACTGCGCCTGTCGGCCATCGCCTTCCTGGAGGCGCGACAGGGCGTGGAGGTGAGCGCGCCGGTGGACGGCACCGTGCAATCGATCCGCTTCGAATCGGGCCAGCAGGTGGCCCAGGGCGACGTGCTGGTGGCGCTCGACGCCGACGTGGAACTGGCCGGGCTGGAGGGCGCCCGGGCCGAGCTGGAGCTGGCGGAGGCCAACCTCGCCCGCGCCGAAGCGCTGAAGTCCACCGACGCGGTCTCCGTCGCCAGCCTGGACAAGGCGGCGGCCGAGCACCGGGTATGGACCGCCACGGTCCGGGGCCTGGAGGCGGCCATCGCAAAGAAGCGCATCACCGCCCCCTTCGCCGGCGTGCTGGGCATCCGGCAGGTCGAGGTGGGCCAGTACCTGGAGGCCGGCGATCCGGTGGTCAACCTGCAGGATCTGGCGGTGATCCTCGCCAACTTCAGCGTACCGCAGCGCGAGCTGCCCCGCCTGGCGGTTGGCCAGCGCGTGCTGCTGAGCGTGGACGCCTATCCGGGCCAGCCCTTCGAGGGTCGGCTGGCGGTGATCGAGCCCGAGGTCGAGGCCGACACCGGCATGGCCAGCCTGCAGGCCACCTTCGACAACGCGAATGGCCTGCTGCGCCCCGGCATGTACGCGACGGTGGCGGTGGAACTGGGCAACCGCAGGCAGGTGGTGACGGTGCCCGAATCGGCCGTCAGCTTCACGCTGTACGGCGACACGGCCTATGTGGTGGAGCCGCGCGAGAGCGAAGCCGACTTGGCCGAAGACGACGCGCAGCGCACCTTCGGTGCAGTGCGCCAGGTGATCGTCCGAACGGGCGCCCGGCGCGAGGGGCGCGTCGTGATCGAGGAGGGTCTGGAGGCGGGACAAGTGGTGGTCACCGCCGGTCAGATGAAGCTGGACGACGGTGCCGCTGTGGAGGTGGTGCAGACGCTGGCCCTGACGCCCCCGGACAGCCTGCCTCTGGACTAGGGCATGTTCGCGGTCTTCGTCCGCCGCCCGGTGTTGGCCACTGTCGTCAACCTGCTGATCCTGCTGTTCGGCATCAAGGCGCTGAGCCTGCTGGAGCTGCGCCAGTATCCCAAGATGTCGGAGACGACGATCAGCGTCTCGACGAGCTTCGCAGGCGCCGATCCGGAGCTGATGCAGAGCTTCGTCACGGCGCCGATCCAGCGGGCCGTCGCGGCGGTGGAAGGCATCGACTACGTGCAGTCGTCGAGCTCGCAGGGCTTCAGCCAGGTGCGCATGCTGTTGCGCTTGGGCGAGGACCCGGACGCCGCGATGGCATCGGTGACGGCCAAGGTGGCCGAGGCTCGCTACCTGCTGCCCGACGGCGTCGACGACCCCATCGTCTCCAAGTGGTCGGACGACAGCTTCGCCGCGATGTATCTCAGCTTCTACAGCCCCGACCTGACCCAGGCGCAGATCACCGACTATGTCGCCCGCGTGATCCAGCCCTGGCTGATCGCCATCCCGGGGGTGGCCAACCCGGATTTGTGGGGCGGGCGCAATATCGCGCTGCGCATCTGGCTGGATCCCCAGCGCATGGCGGCCTACGGCCTGTCGGCCGAGGACGTGCGCCGCGCCATCGAGGCCAACAATGTGCAGGCCACGGCGGGCAGCGCAAAGGGGGTGTTCGACGTGGTGGGCACCAGCGCGCGCACCGACCTTCGCGACCCCGCCGACTTCGAGACGCTGGTGGTGGCCACCCGCGAAGGCGGGCTGGTGCGACTGCGCGACGTAGCGGACGTGCGGCTGGGCTCGGAGGAGAGCGAGTCCTCGGTCTATGCCGCGGGCGAGCGCGCGGTCTTCGTGGGCATCCAGATCCAGCCCGGCGCCAACCCGCTGGAGGTGGTCGACAGCGTGATGGCCCAAGTGCCCGCCATCGAGAAGCGCCTGCCGCCCGGCATGCGGATGGAGGCGGCCTACGACAACACCGTGTTCATCCGCGCCGCCATCGACGAGGTGCTGTTCGGCATGGCCGAGGCGGCGGCAGTGGTGGTGGTGGTGATGTTCCTGTTCATGGGATCGGTGCGCTCGGTGCTGGTGCCGCTGGTCACGATCCCGCTGTCCATCGTGGGCGTTGGCGTGCTGCTTCTGGCGCTGGGATTCTCGCTGAATCTCCTAACCCTGCTGGCGATGGTGCTGGCCATCGGGCTGGTGGTGGACGACGCCATCGTGGTGGTGGAGAACGTCCATCGCCACATCCTGATGGGCAAGCGGCCCTTCGACGCGGCCATCGTGGGAATCCGCGAGATCGCGGTGCCGGTGGTGACGATGAGCGTCACATTGGCGGCTGTCTATGCCCCGGTGGCGGTGGCGAGCGGCTTCACCGGCGCGCTGTTCCAGGAGTTCGCGCTTACTCTGGCGGGCGCCGTGCTGATCTCGGGGTTCGTGGCGTTGACGCTGTCCCCCGTGATGTGCTCGCGCATCCTGAAGAACGGAGCCGAGCATGGCTTCGCCGGCGCGCTGGACCGCCTGTTCGACCGGGCGCGTGCGCTGTACCGCAGGGCGCTGGTCGTCCTGCTGGCCGACCGGGCGCCGACGCTGGTGTTCGCGCTGATCGTGTGCGGCACCCTGGTCTACCTGTTCGACGCGACGGACCTCGAGCTGGCGCCGCCAGAGGACCAGGGCGAGATCTACTTCGCCTATTCCGGCCCGGACACGGCCAACATCGACTACATGGACCTGAACACCGAGGGCCTGCACGACCGCCTGGCCGCCATTCCCGAGGTGCGCAACACCTGGTGGATCAACGGCGACGACGGGCCGAGCGTGGGCTTCGGCGGCGTGGCACTGGCCCCCTGGCACGAGCGGACGCGCACCCAGGAGGAGATCGTTCCCGAGATCCAGGCGATCCTCGATGCCATGCCTGGCGTGCAGGGCTGGGTCTTCGGCGCCTCGGCGCTGCAGGGCGACAACGACATCGAGGTCGGCATCCTGAACATCGGCGACGCGCGCCTGCTGGACCAGGTGGCGACGGCGCTCAAGGAGCGGGCGGAGGCGAGCGGCCTGTTCACCTACGTGGACCTGGACCTGGCCTACGACAAGCTGCGCACGGTGGTGGAGGTGGACCGCGACAAGGCGGCAGCCTATGGCGTGACGATGGAGGCCATCGCCGAGACCTTCTCCGTGATGACCGGCGGCGGCGACGTCAACCTGATGAACCTGCAGAACCGCAGCTATCCGGTTATCCCGCAGGTGCCGCGTGCCTTCCGCCTGAACCCCGAGATGTTCGGGGGATACTACGTCAAGACCGCGTCCGGAAAGGCCGTTCCCCTGTCGGGCATCGTGACCGTGCGGCGCGTGCTGGAGCCCGATGTGCTCTCAGAGCACAATCAGCAGAACGCGGTGTGGATGGAGCTGGGCAAGGCCGAGGGCGTGACGGTGGCCGATGCGGTGGAGGCGCTGGCCGCCATCGCCGACGACGTGCTGCCGACGGGCTTCGCCTACGATTTCAAGGGCGACGCGCGGCGCTACGTGCAGGAGGGCGACACGCTGCTGGTCACGTTCGGCTTCGCGCTCGCGGTGATCTTCCTGGTGCTGGCGGCGCAGTTCGAGAGCTTCCGCGACCCGCTGGTCATCATGGTCAGCGTGCCCTTGTCGATCTGCGGCGCCCTGGTGCCGCTCGCGCTGGGCTACGCCACGCTGAACATCTACTCGCAGTTCGGGCTGATCACGCTCGTCGGCCTGATCACCAAGCACGGCATCCTGATCTGCGCGGTCGCGCGCGAGAAGCAGGAGGAGGGCCTGACACGGGCCGAGGCCGTGCTGGAGGCCGCCACCCTGCGTCTGCGCCCGATCCTGATGACGACGGCGGCGATGATCGCGGGCCTGCTGCCGCTGCTGATCTCGACCGGCGCAGGGGCGGCCAGCCGGTTCTCCATCGCGATCGTGATCGTGGCCGGCATGGCGGTGGGTACCGCCTTCACGCTGTTCGTGCTGCCTGTCGTCTACACCCTGCTGGCCGCCGACCGGCGCCCCTCTGCCGATGCGGCGCTGCCCCAGGCGGCGGCGTAGGGCGCAAGTCCCCCACTGTCATGCCTGGGCCGGCCAGCGGCCGGAACCGGGCACTCATGTCTTCCGACGCGTCATGGACTGCCGGTTCGGCGCCGCGCGCCGCCCGGGAATGACAGACTGGCAGGCGTGAAGGCGGCTAGCGCCCCTTCCACCTGGGCTTGCGCTTCTCGGAGAAGGCCAGCGGGCCCTCCTTGGCGTCCTCGGAGTCCCACATCGTCTTGTAGGCGGGGAAGGCGCCACGGTCCTTGCGCATGAGGCGGATGCTCTCCTCGACGGTCATGCCCTCGATGCCCCGCAGGATCTGCTTGATGGCCTTCACGGCCAGGGGCGCGCTCTCGCAGATGGCCTGGGCGCGCTCGCGCGCCTTGGCCATCAGCTCGGCCTGGGGCACGACGGCGTTCACCAGGCCGAGCGCGAGGCCCTCGTGGGCGGTCAGGCGGCGCCCGGCCAGCATGACCTCCATCGCCACGTTGTGGGGAATGCGGCGGGGCAGGCGGTTGATGCCGCCGCCGTCAGGCAGGATGCCCACCCGCGATTCGGGCAGGAAGAACTGGGCGTTGTCGGCCGCCACGATCATGTCTGCGGCCAGCGCCAGCTCGAACCCGCCACCCGCGGCGTAGCCGTTCACGGCGGCGATCACGGGCTTCTCGCGCTCGAAGAACTCGGGCAGCGAGGCGAAGCCGTGCGGGCCGTAGTCGGTGGCGTCGGGATCGCCCGAGGCCGCGGCCTTCAGATCCCAGCCGCCGGAGAAGAACTTCTCGCCGCCGCCGGTGACGATGGCCACGCGCAGGGCGTCGTCGTCCTCGAGCCGCTGGAAGGCCTTGTCCAGCGCGCGGCTGGCCGCCCCGTTAATGGCGTTGGCGGGCGGGCGGTCGAGCGTGATCTCGATGACCTCGCCGCGCACCTCGACCCTGACCGGATCCGACATCGTCCAACCTCGCTTGATCGTGCTGTTGCGGAATGCGACCTTACGCGCCGCACTCTAGCCCGCCCCACCACCCCGACAACAGGGAAGCGACACCCCATGGCCGCCTCACGCAAGGTCATCATCACCTGCGCCGTCACCGGTTCGATCCACACGCCGACGATGTCGCCGCACATCCCCATCACGCCCGACGAGATCGCCAGGGATTCCATTGCCGCGGCCGAGGCCGGGGCCTCGATCATCCACCTGCACGCGCGCGACCCCAAGGACGGCCGCCCCACGCCCGATCCCAAGGTGTTCATGGAGTTCCTGCCGCGCATCAAGCAGGCATCCGACGCCGTCATCAACATCACGACCGGCGGCGGGGCGGGCATGAGCGTGGAGGAGCGCCTGGCCGCGCCGCTGCGCGCCAAGCCCGAGATGTGCTCGCTGAACATGGGGTCGATGAACTTCGGCCTGTTCCCCATGCTGGGCAAGTACAAGGAGTTCAAGCACGAGTGGGAGCGGCACCACCTGGAGAACAGCCGCGACTTCATCTTCCGCAACACCTTCAAGGACATCGAGCGCATCCTGAAGGACCTGGGCGAAGGCTGCGGCACGCGGTTCGAGTTCGAGTGCTACGACGTGGGCCACCTCTACACCCTGGCCCACTTCCTGGAGCGCAAGCTAGTGAAGCCGCCGCTTTTCGTGCAGACGATCTTCGGCATCCTGGGCGGCATCGGGCCCGAGCCGCAGAACCTGGTGTTCATGCGCGACACGGCCAACCGCCTGTTCGGCGACCAGTACCAGTGGTCGATCCTGGGCGCGGGGCGGCACCAGATGAACCTGGTGACGATGGGCGCCATCCTGGGCGGCAACGTGCGCGTGGGCCTGGAGGACAGCCTGTACGTCGGCAAGGGCGAGTTGGCGAAGTCGAACGCCGACCAGGTGAAGCGCATCCGCACCATCCTGGAGGCCCTGAGCCTGGAGGTCGCCACGCCCGCCGAGGCGCGCACGATGCTGGACCTGAAGGGCGGGGACAAGGTGGCGTTCTAGCCGCCCCTCCGTCCCGCATCCCCCTCGCTCGAACCGACCCGCCAGGAGGCCGGCATGAACGACGTGCCCACCGTGATCGACACGCAGGGCCGCATCCGCGA
>Ga0073934_10008796_pt1 | contig 13272 bp, 10 predicted proteins | sample LarsenN4metaG_FD_76834 | JGI IMG/M metagenome (GOLD analysis project Ga0073934, IMG submission 76834) | Hot spring sediment bacterial and archeal communities from British Columbia, Canada, to study Microbial Dark Matter (Phase II) - Larsen... ...
GCGCCCGGCAGCGGCTCGGTGGCGAGCGCGCGCAGCACCTGCAGGTGCGCGTGCCCCCCGCCGAGCAGCAGCAGCCGCTTCATCGGGACAGCACGGGATCGGCCACGAAGGCTAGGCTGCGGCCGGCCGTGTTGTCGGCATCGGCGCCCAGGGCCACGCCGATCACCGCCGGTGCGGCCTCGGCCTCGTCGCCGAACAGCTTCAGGAAATCGGCCGCCACGTCGCGCCGCTCCTCGTGCCAGCGGCCGGTCTCGGCCGAGCGCAGCACGAGATACCGCATGCGCCGGCTGTAGGGGTTGGGCACGGCGCTGCCGGCGGCGACCTGGCGGTCCCAGACGTAGCAGACGGTCGCGGCGGGCAGGTCCTCGCCGCTCTTGCTGCGTGCCAGGCGCAGCAGTTGCCGCTCGAGAAAGGGCACACGCTCCAGCGGCAGGTCGAAGAACACGCAGACCTTGGCGGCGTTGTCGTCGCCTTCCTTGCGGCGCAGGTCGGCGTCGTCGGCAAAGCGGTCGACGCGCCAGCGCCAGGACAGCGTCAGCCCCTGCGCCTCGGTGCGCAGTTCGTGCACCAGGTTGCCGTAGGAACCGTCCGCCTCCATGCGCAGCGCGGGGCGGCCGTCCACCGTCTCGATCGCATAGCGCGTGGCCGGGAACTTCTGCTGCGGCAGCTTCGCCTCGCGCCAGGCGGGGTGGAGGCGGCCATCGGGCCCGGCCAGCGGGGCGAGCAGCTGGGCGCAGGCTGCGGCGGGCAGCAGCGTGGCGGTCAGCAGGAGCGGGGCAAGGGGTCTCATCGGCGTCTCCACGCATGGTAACGGCCCACCCACTCGAGCAGCCGGGTCGGCGCATGGGCGCGCTTCCACTCGCCGGCGGCGTACTTGTTGGCCTCGCTCATCGTCGGGTAGGTATGGATGGTGCCGAGGATCTTGTTCAGGCCCAGGCCGTGCCGCATCGCCAGCACGTACTCGGCCAGCAGCTCGGCGGCATGCGCGCCGACGATGGTCACGCCGAGGATGCGGTCCTTGCCCGGCACGGTGAGCACCTTCACGAATCCGTGCGCGGCACTGTCGGCGATGGCGCGGTCGAGGTCGTCGAGCCCAAAGCGCGTGACCTCCACCGCGATGCCCTTCTCCTTGGCTTCCTGCTCGCTCAGGCCGACGCGCGCCACCTCCGGGTCGACGAAGGTCGCCCAGGGGATCACCGAGTAGTCGGCCTTGAACCTGCGGAAGGTGCCGAACAGCGCATTGACCGCCGCATACCACGCCTGGTGCGCGCCGACGTGGGTGAACTGGTAGGGGCCGGCGACGTCGCCCGCAGCGAGGATGTTCGGGTAGATCGTCTCGAGGTACTCGTTGGTCTCGATCGTGCGGCCGGTGGGGATGCCGAGCTCCTCCAGCCCGAAGCCCGACAGCCGCGCCTTGCGGCCCACCGCACACAGCAGCTTGTCGAAGCCGATGCGCCGCTCCACGCCGGCTTGCGCCACGACGAGGAAGCGCTCGTCGCCCTCGCGTTCGCAGCGCAGCGCGTGGTGGCCGGTGAGCACGGTCACACCGTCGCGCTGCAGCGACTGCGCCACCAGGGCCGACACCTCCTCGTCCTCGCGCACCATCAGCCGCGGCGCCATCTCCACCTGCGTGACCTGCGAGCCCAGCCGCGCGAAGGCCTGGGCCAGCTCGCAGCCGATCGGCCCGCCGCCCAGCACCACCAGCCGCGCCGGCAGCTCGCGCAGGCCCCACAGCGTGTCGCTGGTCAGGTAGCCGACGTCTTCCAGCCCCGGCAGCGGCGGCACCGCCGGCTCGGCGCCGGTGGCGATGACGATGCTGCGCGTGGCCAGCGTCTGCACCGTGCCGTCGGCCTGCGTGACCTGCACGCGCCAGGGGTCGACGATCCTCGCCTCGCCCTGCAGCACCTCCACGCCCAGGCCGGTGTAGCGCTGCACCGAGTCGTGCGGCTCGATGTCCTTGACGACCTGCGCGACGCGCTCCATCACCTGCGCGAAATCGAGCGTCGCCTCGGCGTGGGCGATGCCGTACTTCTGCGCCTGGCGAACCTGCTGCATCAGCGTGGCGGTGCGGATCAGCGCCTTGCTCGGCACGCAGCCGTAGTTCAGGCAGTCGCCGCCCATCTTGTGCCGTTCCACCAGCGTGACGCGCGCCTTGACCACCGCCGCGATGTAGCTCGTCACCAGCCCGGCCGCGCCGGCGCCGATGACGACGAGGTTGCGGTCGAAACGCTTCGGCTTCACGCCGGCCCAGCGCGCGTAGACCTGCCGCGCCTTGATCGCATCGACGATCTTCTTGGCCACCAGCGGAAACAGGCCGAGCAGCACGAAGGCGCCGAGCAGCCCCGGCGAGAGGATGCCCTGGAGCGACTCGATGCGCGCCAGCTGCGTGCCGGCGTTCACGTAGACCAGCGTGCCGGCCAGCATGCCGAGCTGGCTGACCCAGTAGAAGGTCCAGGCCCGCATGGTGGTCAGGCCCATCAGCAGGTTGATCACGAAGAACGGGAACAGCGGCACCAGCCGCAGCGTGAACAGGTAGAAGCCGCCCTCGCGCGCGATGCCGCGGTCGACATCGGCCAGCCGGGCGCCGAAACGCGCGCGCACGCCGTCGCGCAGCAGGTAGCGTGCGGCGAGGAAGGCCAGCGTGGCGCCGAGGCTGGAGGCGAACGACACCACCAGCGTGCCCACCGCGAGGCCGAAGATCGCCCCGCCGGCCAGCGTGAGGATCACCGCGCCGGGCAGCGACAGCGCCGTGGCCGCCACGTAGATCACGAAGTACACGCCGATCACCCAGCCCGGGCGAGCGTCGTACAGCGCGGCGAGCTCGGCCTGGCGCTGCTTGAGCGCCTCGAGGCTGAGGAAGCGGCCGAGGTCGAAGGCGAAGAAGGCGGCCACCGCCGCGATCAGCAGCAGCAGCACGATCACTTGGCGGCGGTTCATGGGGCAGGCTCCTCGTCGTCGAGACGGATCACGCGTGCGCCGGGCGGCACGTCGTGGGCATCGTGGGTCACCAGCACGGCCGGTACGCCCTGCGCGCGCAGCCGCTCGAACACGAAGGCTCGAAAGCGCTGGCGCAGCGCCATGTCCAGGCGCGAGAACGGTTCGTCGAGCAGCAGTGCGCGCGGCTGCGCCAGCAGCGCGCGCAGCACCGACACGCGCGAGCGCTGCCCGCCCGACAGCGTGTGCGGCAGCCGCGGCCCGTAGCCGGCGAGGTCGGCGCTGGCCAGTGCGGCCTCGGCGACCGAACGCCGCTCGGCGTCGCGGCCGGCCGGCAGCGCGAAGAGCAGGTTCTCCAGCACGCTGAGGTGCGGGAACAGCAGATCGTCCTGGAACAGGATGCCGATGCGGCGCTGGGCCGTGGGCAGGTCAGTCACCTCGCGGCCGTCGACGCGTACCGAGCCGCTGGCCGCCAGGCCCGCCGGCAAGGCGCCGCACAGGAAGGCCAGCAGCGAGGACTTGCCCGAACCGCTTTCGCCCATCACCACCAGCACCTCGCCCGGGCCGACGGTGGCCGTGAGGCCGCCGATCAGCGTGCGCTGCGGCGTGGCCAGCGTGATGCCGTGGAGTTCGAGCATCAGCGCGCCTCCAGGCCGAGCCGGCGCGCCTGCCGCTGGCCGAGCCACCAGGCCGCGCCGAAGACCAGGGCCGGCAGCAGCGCCTGCAGCAGCGCATAGGCGGCCAGCAGCGTTCGCTGGCCGCCGGAAGCCAGCGTCAGCGCCTCGGTGGTGACGGTGGCGTGGCGGCCGGCGCCGACGAACTGCGTGCTCAGGTACTGCGCCACACTGACCGCGAAGCCCACCGCGAAGGCCGAGGCCAGCGGCGCCAGCAGCATCGGCCACTTGATGCGCACCAGGAAGGCCGCGCGCGAGCGACCCAGCGCCCGCGCGGTCTGCTCGTAGCGCGCATCGAAGCCGCGGTAGGCCGGCGCCAGCGCCACCAGCGCATAGGGCGCGGTGAACAGGCTGTGCGCCAGCCACAGGCCCGTCAGCGAACCGTCCAGGCGCAGCAGCAGCATCAGCTGGTAGAGCCCGGCCACCAGCATCACGCCGGGCACCAGCATGGTGGCGAACACCAGCGGCGCGGCGCGCTCGTCCCAGCCCGCCGGCGTGGTCTCCATCCAGGCCACGGCGAGCAGCACGCCGGTGGCCGCCGAGGCCAATGCCAGGCCGGCGGTGTGGCCGAGCACCGGCAGGCTGGCCGCCACGCCGGCCCAGGCATCGAACGAAACCACCTGCGGCCACAGCGCCGGAAAGCGCCACACGCCGGCCACGGAGACGAAGGCCAGCAGCGCGAGCGCCAGCCCGTAGAGCAGCGCGCCGCTGCCGACGGCGGCTGCGACCGCACGCGAGGCGCCGCCCGAGGCCACCCGGTCGCCGCGCACCTGCCGTACCCGCAGCAGCGGCCGCAGCGCACGCACCGCAGCCACGGCCATCAGCGCGCCCAGCGCCACCACGCCGGCCAGCAGCAGCGCCGCGGCGGCGCCCTGCGCGTTGACGGCCGCATCGGCATCGAGCAGCCAGCTCCAGGCCAGTTGCGCCAGCGTGGGCGGGTTGGTCGGCCCGAGCACCAGCGCCATGTCGACCACGCTGGCCCCATAGGCCCACACCGCCAGCAGCGGCAGCGCCAGACGCGGCAGCAGCTGCGGCCACAGCACGCGCCACCACACGCTCGCCGCGCTGTAGCCCATGGCCTGCCCGGTCAGCAGCGCCTGGCGCAGCTGCGCGGCCTGCGCCACCGGACGCAGCTGCGCGGCCACGTTCCACAGCAGGAACGGCACCTCCTTGAGCACCAGGCCGAGGATCAGCGCCATGCCGAGCGGGTCGTGCACCGTCGATACGTCGGGCGGCGACGTCCAGCCCGCCAGCGGCGCGGCCAGGCGCAGCAGCAGGCCGCTGGGCATCAGCAGCAGGGCCAGGCCGATGGCGAAGGCCGCGTGCGGCACGGCCAGCAGCGCGCCGAGCGTGCGTTCGATGCGCGCCCAGGCCGCAGTGCCATGCAGATGAGTGACCAGCCACAGCGTGATCGCCAGCGACAGCACCGTGGCTGCCACGCCGACACCCGCCGACAGCGCCAGCGCCCGCGGCAGGGCCGGGTCGGCGACGAGGCGCACCCACGCGCCGGCATCGAGCGCCCCGGCCAGCGCGAACCACAGCGACGCGAGCAGCGGCAGCGCGAAGGTCGCGGCCGGAACCCACCAGCCGCGCCGTGCCGCGGCGCTCACTGGCCGTAGCGCCGCGCCCATTCGCGCTCGATCGCCTCCACCCAGCTGGCGTGCGGCTCGGGCAGCACCGGCGCACTCTGCGCCACGCTGCCCGGCGCGGGGCCCTGCGAGAACAGCGCTCGGTCGGCGGCGGAGAGCTTGTCCAGCGCGAGCACGGTCGGGTCGCCCCAGTGGCGAATGTCGGCCTTGCGCGCCTGCGCGAGCGGTGACTGCAGGAAGTCGATCACCACCTGCGCGCCTTCCTTGGACCGCGCGTTGAACGGGATGGCCAGGAAGTGCGTGTTGCCGATCGTGCCGCCGGCATGCTGCCAGCTGATCACCGTCTCGGGCAGGCGCTTCGCGGCGATCTCGTTGGCCGCCTCGTTGGGGTTGAAGGTCAGGGTGATGTGCAGTTCGCCGTCGGCGAGCATCTGGCGCATCACCGCGTTGCTGGCCGGGAACTGCCTGCCCTGGCGCCACAGCAGCGGGTGCAGCTCGTCGAGCGTGCGCCACAGCGGCGCGAGCAGCGTGGCGGTGTCGGCCGGCGCGGGGGCGTACAACGGCTTGCGGTCGCCGGCGGTTTCCAGCAGCACCTGCTTGAGGAAGGTGGTGCCGTGGAAGTTGGGCGGGCGCGGGTAGGTGAAGCGGCCCGGGTTCTTCTTCGCGTAGGCCAGCAGCTCGGCCAGGCTCCTCGGCGGCTGCGCCACGCGCCGGCCATCGCCGTAGAAGGTGAACTGCGCCATGCCCCAGGCGGCCTCGTAGCCTTCCACCGGCTCGGAGAAGTCGATGCGCGTGGTCGGCTTGCCCACCACGTCGACCAGCGCGAAGTTCGGCAGCGCCTCCGCGAACGGCCCGAACAGCAGGCCCTCGCGCTTCATGGTCAGGAAGTTCTCGCCGTTGATCCAGCCCATGTCGGCCGAGCCGTCGGTGCTGCGGCCGGCGGCTTTCTCAGCGCGCACGCGCTTGACCAGTTCGGCGGTGTCGCCGAGCTTGACGTGTTCGAGCTTGATGCCGAAGCGCTGCGCCGCCTCGCCGGCGGCCCACTGGAGGTAGGCGTTGACGCGGTCGCTGCCGGCCCAGGCGTTGAAGTAGACGGTCTGGCCGCGCGCGGCGCGCACCGTGCGCTCCCAGGCGGCCGGGTCGGCGGCGCGCGCGGCGCCGACCCAGGGCAGCAGCGTGGCGGCGGCGAGCAGGCGTCGGCGTTCGATCATGTCGTCGGTGGGGCAGGTCAGGGACGGCGCAGTGTATCGGCGGCCGTCTTTCGATTCGCTCCAGGGTGATTCGCGCAGAATCGCCCGATGGTTACACCCCTGGTGCGAAACGATGCCTGGTACGCGCGGCGCCTGGCGCCACCGGACGGGCCGGTGCGCGTGGTGATCGACACCGACGCCGCCAACGAGATCGACGACCCGTTCGCCATCGCCTGGGCGCTGCGCGTGCCCGGGCGGCTGAAGGTCGAGGCGCTGTACGCCACGCCGTATTCCTTCGCGCACCGCCGTGCGCAGATGGCCGTGCACGAGCACCCGCAGTTCGACCCGCCCGACGTCGGCATGGAGCGCAGCCACGCGGCCATCGCCGAGGTGTTCGACAAGCTCGGGCTCGATGCCGCCGGCCTCGTTCACCGCGGCTCGACGCGCTACCTGCGCTCGCTGGGCGAGCCCGAGCGCAGCGCCACCACCGACCACCTGATCGCCGCCGCCATGGCGACACCGCCCGACGGCGATCCGCTGTACGTGGTGGCGATCGGCTGCGCCACCAACGTGGCCAACGCGCTGCTGCTGGAGCCGCGCATCGCCGAGCGCATCGTCGTCGTCTGGACCAGCGGCTACCCCTCGCACGCGCCGCAGGTCAACGACTCGTTCAACCTCGAGCAGGACCTGCTCGCCTCGCAGTGGCTGCTCGACAGCGGCGTGCCGCACGTGTACCTGCCGGGCTTCCACGTCGGCGCGCAGCTGCGCCTGTCGCTGCCCGAGATGGAGCGCTGGGTGCGCGGCCGCGGCGCGATCGGCGACCACCTGTTCCACCTCTACACCCACAACCCGCTGTGGCCGCTGCTGGGCATCACGAGCTTCGAGGCGCACTCCTGGGTGATCTGGGACCTGATCTGCATCGCCTGGCTGATCGAGCCCGGCTGGGTGCCCAGCGAGATCGTGCGCACGCCGCGGCTGGGCGACGATCGCCGCTGGATCGCCGACGCCTCGCGCCACCCGATGCGCGAGGCGCATGCGGTGCAGCGCGACGCGATCTTCCGCGCCTTCTTCGAGAGCCTGCCCGCGCACGCTGCAGTCGCACCGCACAAGTGAGGTTTTCCGTCACGTCTGAGTGAAGCGCCTCACCGCGCGGCAGCCTTCGCGACAGCTTCGCCCTTGGGGCCGCTCGCAGCGTGCGCGACAGGGCAAACACGTGCAATCCGGCGTGTGCGGGCACGCAGAACTGCGGCAGCATCGGCACGGTTGCCACTGCAGTAGCCGCCGCGCCCCGCATGCCCGCCGACGCGAACGTCGACCTCGAGACGCCTCCGCCGCGCCGCTGGCTCGCGCCGGCCGTGCTGGTCGCGGGCCTGGCGCTCACGGCGGCCTTCGCCGCCTGGTCCTGGCAGCGCGAGAACCGCGAGCACCTGGCGCGCTTCGAGCGCCGCGCCGACCGCTTCTCGCAGGCACTGGTCAACCGCGTGCAGTCCTACGTCGACACGCTGCCGGGGCTGCGGGCCTTCGACGCCGGCGGCGGGGCGACCGACGATGCCGCGTTCGCGCGCTACGTGGAGGCCGTCTCGCTGCAGCGGCGCTATCCGGGGCTGGCGCTGAGCTTCATCGCCGACCGGGTGGACGGGCAGGACCGCCAGCGCTACGTGGCCGCGGTCCGGGAGGACCGCAGCCGCAGCCCGCAGGGCCACCCGCACTTCGACATCCGCCCGCCGGGGGCACGCCCGGAGCACATGGTGATCCGCCACGTGCATCCCTTCGACGACGCCACCTTCGGCTACGACCTGTTCGACCCCGACCAGCGCTACCGCGAGGAGGTGGACGCGGCGCTGCGCAGCGGCGGCTACGTGGCCACCGGCCCGCTGCTGCTGGCGCGCGACCGCGCCAGCCCGATGGCACCGGCGCTGGCCAGCGTGGTGATCCGCGCGGCCACCTACCGCGAGGCGCTGCCGCCGGCCGACGAAGCCGAGCGCCTGCGCAGCGCCACCGGCGTGGTGGGCATCGCCTTCCGCATCGCCGAACTGCTGCGCAGCGTGATCCCGCCCGACCAGCTGCAGTGGCTTCACGTGCGCATCACCGACGGCCAGGCGGCTCGGCAGGGCCGCACGGCGCTGGTGTTCGTCAGTGCCTGGCTGGTGCCGGGCGCGCGCCGCGCGGCCGACGGGCCGCTGCAGCATCTGCGGCTGCCGGTGGCCGACCGCCACTGGGACGTCGAGATCGGCTTGCAGGAAGGCGTGGCCCATGCGCCGCTGGACAGCGCCAGCCTGCTGGCACTGCTGCTCGGCGCGCTGCTGTCGGCGACGCTCGCGGCGATGACGCACACGCTGGTGCGTGCCAACGCTGCAGCTGCGCAGAAGGTGCGCGAGGCCACCGGGCAGCTGCGTGCCGAGAAGCGCAGCGTCGAGCTCAGCGAGCAGCGCTTTCGCATGCTGTTCGAGCACAGCATGGATGCCGCGCTGCGCACCCGGCCCGACGGCACCATCCTTGCCGCCAACGCGGCCGCGTGCGAGCTGTTCCGCGCCAGCGAGGCTCGGATCCGGCAGCTGGGCCGTGCCGGCCTGGTCGACCCGGAGGACCCGCGACTCGCGTCGCTGCTGGCCGAGCGCGACCGCAGCGGCCGTGCCCGCGGCCAGCTGCGCCTGCGCCGCGCCGACGGCAGCCTGTTCGAGGCCGAGCTGTCGTCGAGCCAGTACGTCGATGCCGACGGCCGCATCACCAACAGCCTGATCGTGCGCGACGTGACCGAGCGCGAGCGCGCCTCCGCGCGGCAGGCCGAGCTGACCGCCATCCTCGACGCCACACCCGACTTCGTCGGCTCGGCCGACCCGAGCGGCCGGCTGACCTTCCTCAACCGCGCGGCGCGGCACATGCTCGGCCTGGCGCCCGACGCCGACATCGACGGCTACACCTTCGCCGACTGCCATCCCGCCTGGGCCACGCGCACGCTGCTCGAGGTCGGCGTTCCCGAGGCGACGCGCCATGGCGTGTGGGCCGGGCAGCTGGCCATCGCCTGCGCCGACGGCCGCGAGGTCCCGGTGTCGCAGGTGATCGTGTGCCACCGCGACGCCAACGGGCGCGTCACGAGGCTGTCGACGATCGCGCGCGATCTCAGCGAGATCCATGCGGCGCAGGCACACCAGCGCGCGCTGGAGGCACGGCTGCAGGACGCGCAGAAGATGGAGTCGATCGGCACGCTGGCCGGCGGCGTGGCGCACGACTTCAACAACGTCCTGGCGGTGATCCTCGGCAACCTGGCGATCGCCCGCGAGGATCTGGGCGGCGAGCACCCCGTTCAGCCGCCGCTGGCCCTGGTGCAGCAGGCGGCGCTGCGCGCCCGCACGCTGGTGCAGCAGATCCTCGCCTTCAGCCGCCGGCTGCCTCAGGAGCGGACCGTGCAGCCGCTGGCGCCGCTGCTCGACGAGCCGCTGGCGCTGCTGCGCTCGACGCTGCCGGCCGCGGTGCGCCTGGAGCAGCACGCCGATGCCGACCCGCTGTACGTGGAGGTCGATGCCCACCAGGTACAGCAGGTGCTGCTCAACCTGTGCACCAACGCCCTGCACGCCCTGCCGGCCCAGAGCGGCGTGATCCGCGTGGAGGCGGCGCGTGCCGACGGCGACATGGCCCGGCTGACGGTCATCGACAACGGCTCGGGCATGGACGCGGCCACACGCGCACGCATCTTCGAGCCCTTCTTCACCACCAAGCCGGTGGGTCAGGGCACCGGGCTCGGCCTGGCGGTGGTTCATGGCATCGTCACCGCCAGCGGCGGACGCATCCTGGTGGACAGTGCCCCCGGCCGCGGCACGCGCATCGACGTGCTGCTGCCGCTGCAGGCGGCACCGTCCGGCCCTGCCCCCGTGCCGCCGGCGACCCCGGCCAGCAGCCCGGCCGCGGCGGGCCGTGGCGAGCACATCCTGCTGGCCGACGACGACGAGGTCGTGGGCCTGACCACCGAGGCGCTGCTGCAGCGCGCCGGCTACCGCGTCACGCGCGTGGGCAGCGGTCTGGCGGCCATCGAGACGGTGCGCGAGGATCCGCGTGCCTACGCCCTGGTGATCACCGACTACAACATGCCCGGCCTGTCCGGCCTGGCCGTGGCCGAGCAGCTCGCTGCGATCGCGCCGGGCCTGCCGCTGATCATCACTTCCGGCTACGTGACGGAAGAGCTGCTCGAGCGCGCCCGCGCGCTCGGCATCCGCGGCGTGCTGCTCAAGGAGCACAGCCCCGAGCGCCTGGCGGCGCTGGTGCGCGAGGCGCTGGCCGCGCAGACGGCCTGAGCCTCAGCGGCGTTCGGCCGGCAGCAGGCCGCGCAGCGCCTGCGCCATCTCGCTCGCCTGCCACACCGCGATGCGCTGCTGGGCAGCGAAGGGCGCCGCGGTGTCGGTCAGCTCGCCCAGGGCGATGTACAGCGCATCGGGGGCACCGGCGGCCTCGCGCGCCGCCTGCAGCGCGCGCAGCGGCTCCAGGCCCGTGCGGGCCGACTTCCAGCGCCGCGCGCACACCAGCATGCGCCGGCCGGCGCGCTCGATCTCGAAGTCGCAGGCGTCCTGCTGCAGGCGTTGCACACGGTTGCCGTCGCGAACGAAGGCCTGCTCGAGCAGCGCCGAGAACTCCGGCCAGGCCATCGACATCAGCTGCCGGCGGGCCCGCTCGACCTGCTCGGCGCTGGGCTGCTTCCACTGACGGCCGAGCGCGATGGCCGAGACCACGGCGAAGGGGAAGGCCGACAGCGCGCCCACCACGCGCCAGCCGTCGGGCATGACCGCCGCCATCGCCGCGCCCAGCACGAGGGCAATGGCGAGGCTGTACCACCACGGCGAGCGCAGCAGGATCGCGAACAGCGAGTTGGGGGCCATCCGGAACTTCATGGGGGCGCGAGTCTACGCGGCCAGCGCGGCCAGTTCGCCGGCGACCCGATTCACGCCCTCGACCGAGAGGTAGTCGTCGACGCAGCCGCGCACGTGCGCCACCAGGGCGGCTTCGCTGCGCTGCGCCGACCAGTCCTCGCCGTCGCCGCCGGCGCGTGCGGCCTGCGCCGACAGCACGCGCCACTTGGCACACCAGCTCACCGACCACAGCCACATCGCCGAGCGCAGCGGCACGAGCCACCCGGACCAGCCCTCGGCGTCGGCGCACTGCGACTGCCAGTGGCGATGGAAGGCGCGCAGCTCGCCGATCGTCAGCACGGCATGGCTGGCCGCATCCCAGGTCGTCGAGGTGTAGAGCGTGGCGTGGGCCAGGTCCAGCGGCGGCAGGCTGTAGCGCGCCTTCTCCAGGTCGACGAGCACGGCGCGGCCGTCGGCGCGCACGATGAAGTTGCCGGGGTGGGCGTCGAAGGCGATCAGCCGCTTCGGAGGGCGCTCGGGCCGGGCACACAGCTGGTCGAGCGCGCGCCGTTGCGATTCGATCGTGGCGCGGGCCGCGGGTGCGAGGCCGGCCGCGTCGAGGTGCTGCGCCTGCGCCTCGATCTCGCCGCGCAGCAGCGCGAGCGGATCGGGCGGATCGAGCAAGGGCGCGCGCGCAGCCGGCGCGGGCAGCGGCAGCGAATGGATGGCGGCCAGCGCCTGCGCGATGGCCGCAAGGTCCTGCGGCAGGCGCGCCGGGCGGCCGACGATCTCCTCGACCAGCAGCGCGCCGCGCGGCAGCGCGGCGGAGGGCGGAACCACCCCATGCAGACGCGGCGCGTGGCCACCCGCCGAGGCCCGATGGAAGCAGGCTGCCTGATAGGCGAGGTTGTCGGCCGCGGCCAGGGCCATCTGGCTCTGCTTCGGGATGCGCGCCAGCATGCCGCTGCCGGCCATGCGGACATGGGCATGGGCGAGGCCCAGGTCGGGCAGCGGCTCGAGCGGCGCATCGGCCCACGGCGAGCGGACCTCGCGCAGCGCCACGCGCAGTGCTTCGGCGAGGCTCACGTCCAGCCCCGGCCGTCGAGGTGCACGAGGTCGGCCGGCTCGTCGATATCGTGCAATGCCGGCAGTTCGGCCCAGCGCAGGCCCGCCTCGCGCAGCCGCTCGCGCGTGATCGCCAGCACCTGCGGCGTGCTCCACGGCACGTCCTCGAACAGCCGCGGCTGCAGACGGCGCAGGCCGATCAGCACGTAGCCGCCGTCGTGCGCGGGCACGATCACCGCATCGTGCCCGGTCAGCGCCACCTTCGCGGCACGCAGTAGCGCCGCGTCGAGCGCCGGCGCATCGGTGCCGATCAGCAGCGCCCCGGCATGACGGGGCAAGGCATGTTCGAAGGCGCGCTGCATGCGTGCGCCGAGGTCGCCTTCACCCTGGTCGACGATGCGGATGCGCCCGGCCTGCGCGAGCCCGGCAAAGGCCGGGTTCGAGGCCTGCGGCGCCGCGCACAGCACCACCGGCCCGAGGCCTGCGGCGAGCGCTTCGTCCAGCGTGTGGTCGAGCATGCGCGCCGCCAGCGCCGCCGCACCGTCCGCACCGAGCGCCGGGATCAGGCGCGTCTTGGCCAGCCCCGGCAGCGGGGCCTTGGCCATCACCAGCACGGCGCAAGCGTCAGCGGTCAGCGGTACCACGGGGCCAGTCTATCGGCGCTCACGCCGAGCGCGTAGAGCAGGCGCAGCCGCCACATCAGCACGATGGTGCGCCACACGCCGCGCTGCTCCCAGCGCCGGCCGGAGGTGGTCACGCATTCCCGAAGGCAGGCCGGGGCACGCAGCCGCTTGAGGCGCGACGACAGTTCGATGTCTTCCATCAACGGCTGGTCGGGGAAGCCGCCTGCGGCCTCGAAGGCCGCGCGGGTCATGAACATCGCCTGGTCGCCGGTGGCGATGCCCGTCCAGCGCGAGCGGCGGTTCATCAGTGCAGCGATCACGGGAAGCATGCGCGAGCGGCCGTCGATGACCACGTCGAA
>Ga0073934_10008797_pt1 | contig 13271 bp, 10 predicted proteins | sample LarsenN4metaG_FD_76834 | JGI IMG/M metagenome (GOLD analysis project Ga0073934, IMG submission 76834) | Hot spring sediment bacterial and archeal communities from British Columbia, Canada, to study Microbial Dark Matter (Phase II) - Larsen... ...
AGCGGCGCGTTGCCCCCGACCATGCCGTACTTCACCGCCTTGCGGAGCCGCAGCGGAGAATCCGCGGCCCGCAGGGTGGATGAGCCGGCGAGCGCGGCGGCCGCGGCGAAGCCGGTGGTTTGCAGGAACATCCGGCGGGTAACGGAATCGGACATGGTTGGAACTCCGGGGCTGTTTTTTCGTGGGCGAACTCGCATCGGCTCGGACTGATGATTAGCATACGGGTTCCGACGGTTGCGTCCACCGTCCCCGCCCGCCTTCCTGCCTTGAGGTCAAGCATGGATCAGCCCGCCCAGCCATCCCGTCGTGAGTTTCTGAAGACATCGTCCGCCGCCGTCGCCGGTGGCGTTGGTCTCCATCTCAGTCTGGCCTCCGCCGTGCATGCCGCGGGGGATGACACGCTAAAGGTCGGACTCGTCGGCTGCGGCGGGCGGGGCACCGGTGCGGCCAATCAGGCCCTGCATGCCGATCCCAACGCGAAGCTGGTCGCCGTCGCCGACGTCTTCCGCAACCAGGTCGACTACAGCATTGAGAACCTGAAGACGACGGCCGAGATCGCCGACCGGGTGCAGGTGGACGAGGACCACAAGTTCGTTGGACTGGACGCCTACAAGTCGCTGATCGACGCCTGCGACGTCGTGCTGCTCGCATCGCCCCCCGGCTTCCGGCCGTGGCATTTCGCCTATGCCGTCGAGAAGGGGAAGCACATCTTCACCGAGAAGCCGATGGCCACCGACGCGCCCGGCATCCGCTGGGTGATGGAGTCGGTGAAGCTCGCCAAAGAAAAGAAGCTGGGCGTCCTCGCCGGGTTCTGCTGGCGGTACGACTATCCCCGCCGCGAACTGTTCAAGCGGATTCACGACGGGCAGATCGGCGAGGTGTTGGCGATCTACGGCACGTATCTCACGGGCCCGGTCAAGCCGATGCCCGAAGCCGACAAGCGGCCCGCGGGGATCACCGACCTCGAGTGGATGGTCCGCAACTGGTACAACTTCGTGTGGCTGTCGGGGGATGGCCTCGTCGAGCAGGCCGTGCACACCGTCGACTGGCTGGCGTGGACGATGAAGGATGTCATGCCGGCGTCCTGCACGGCGGTCGGCGGCCGGCAGATTCCCGCGCACGGCGGCAACATCTGGGACCACATCGAGGTCAATTACCAATGGGACAATGACCTCGGCACGCGCGGGTTTCTGGCCCAACGGCAGATCTCCGGCTGTTACAACGACAACGGCCTGGTGGTGCTCGGCACCAAAGGCTCGGCCCACATCGGCGGTCGGGGCGTGCAGATCACCGGCGAGCAGCCCTGGCGGTACGAGGGCGAAAAGCCCAACATGTACCAGGTGGAGCACAACGAGTTCTTCGCGTCGCTGCGCGCAGGGAAGCCGCTCAACGACGGCGACCGGATGTGCACCAGCACCCTGATGGGCATCATGGGCCGCATGGCGGGCTATACCGGTCGGCAGATCACGTGGGAGATGGCCCTCAACTCGCAGGAGGTGCTGGTCCCGGAAATCAAGGACTGGAACACCGAGGTGAAGGTGCCCCCGATCGCGCAGCCGGGGATTACGCAGTTCGTGTGAGCCTTCCGGCGAATCGTCCGCATCACGGCCTGCGCCGGGCGAGCGCCCGGGGCAGGTCGCGATAGAACTCGGCTTGCAGCTCCTGCACCGATTTGCCGAGGAGCTGCTCGAACTCCTCGACGCGCTGGTCGGGGCGGTCGAGTTCCAGCGGCTTCTTGGCTGCGAAGTGCCGGACCAGCTTGTTGTATTCGCTGCGGTACTTCGTCACCAGCAGCCAATGCATGCCCCAGGCATGGCCGTACGCCTCGGCGGCGAGCACGTCTCCCTGAAACGTGCGGTCGTTGGCGACGATCTCCCGCCAGTCCACCACGCGGGCCTTGAGGGACATCGGCCCATAGCGGTCGCTGATCACCCGCGGTCCGCCGCGGATGCGCTCGCCGTCCCCCTCAAAGCCGGTGGCGATCCCCTCGTTGAACCACGCCGGGACCGGGGCCAGCCGCTGCAGAATGCCCCGGTTGTACACCTGCTGGTGCACCGCCTCGTGCAACGGCGTGTCGAACGTGTTGCACTCCCGGAACCGGATCACCAGACGGTTCGAGAGCAGGTCATAGAACGCGGCAATGTTCTCGGGTGACAAGCCCTGCTGTCCCGTGATCGACACCGTATATGCGTCGAACTGGCGGTCCGACTCGAAAATCACCGCGACCAGGGGGTACTTGATGGGCGTGGTCTCGACACGGGCCTGGCGGACGAACTCCAGAAAGCTGGCCTGCATCCCCTTGAAGAACGAGCCCGCCTTCTTGAGCACGGCGTCCAGACGCCGCTGCACAAGCGGTTCCAGGGCGCCATTCGAGGCGCGCACCAGGGTGATCACGAACGGTTTCTCGACTTGGGAGACAATCCGGTCCGCACCGAACTCGTCCGCCAACTGTTGCAGCATCGCCTCGAAGGTCACGGGGGTGGGATCGGGGCCGGCGACCCGCTCGATCAACCGGTCGGCGGGAATCACCTGGAGCTGCCCGTCGGCGAATTCAAGCGCGTGCGCGTTCTGTCCCGACCCCGCATGCCGGGCATGCACCCGGACGGCGGTGTCGCTGTCCAGCCGCACGGTGAACGTGTCTGCCGAGGCGGTACGCAGACCGAATACGACAACGGCGATCGTCAAAATGCGGGTCATGCGGTCTTGATAAGTTACCCTCGGTCTCCCGACCAGGGACCAACAGGCATCCGACGGAGCGCTCGGCCCTCCGTCGGGAGACGAGGGGCTCAATGTCATGTCAGGATCGCCTCGATCGCATGCCCGGTGGCGATGACATACGGACGACCCTGGCGGTCGCGGATCTCGGTCTGCAAGCCAAGTCCCAACGCCGCGTACACGGTGGCGGCGATGTCCTCCGGGCGAACGGCGTCGCGTGCGGGATAAGCGCCGTCGCGATCCGACGCCCCATAAACCGCACCGGCCTGAACGCCGGCGCCGGCGAACAATGTGGAATAACAGTACGGCCAGTGGTCGCGGCCGTCGCTGGTCGCCCCGGCGCTGGAGGTCACAAAGCCGATCTTCGGCGTCCGCCCAAACTCCCCCAAAAGCACAACCAGCGTCTCGTCGAGCAGGCCGCGGTCTGCGAGATCGTCAAAGAACGCAGAAATCGCGCGATCGAACGGCGGGCACAACGATTGCCGCATCAGTTTGAAATGTTGCCGGTGCGTGTCCCACGCCTGATCGATCCGCCGGCCGGTCACAAGCGTGATTGCCGTCACGCCGGCTTCCAACAGCCGCCGCGCAAGGAGCGCCGATTGGCCCAGATGCGGCAGCCCACCGAATTTGCGCGCCTCGAGGTCGCGGTTGGCGTCGGGATACAGGCCGTATTTTTCCCGGACGCTGGCCGGCTCGCGCTCCAATTGAAACGCCGCGCGGACTATCGGCGAGTCAATCAGTTCTGCGGCCTGCTGCTGAAAGAAGGCCATCCGATCCATGGGGGTGTTTCCCGCGGCAACCGTTTGGGCCTCGTTCAGTTGCGCGAGCAGTTCCTTCCGTCTGGCGAACCGAGCCGACGAATTCTTCGGCAAGGGGAGAAACCCGGGTGGAGCGTAATTGGGCAGGCTGGGGTCACCCGTTACAAACGGATCGTGCTGGGCCCCCAGAAATCCGGCCGACTGTCCCGGGATGTCGTATCCGAGGTTGAACTGCTTCTCCGCGACATGGACAAATCCCGGCAGCGGCCCTGGTGGCGGACGGAACTTCGTCAGCACCGCACCGTAGGGGGGAAAGGTGTCCGGCCCGTCCGCGACCACCAACTGTCCACTCTCGACGGGAAACCGCCCCGTCAGCATGTAATACCCGCCGGCGTTGTGGTCGACGATGCCGTGCGTCACCGACTTGACCACTGCGAACCGGTGGGCGTGCCGCGACAGGTTCGGCAAAAGTTCCGAGAACGGCAACTCGGGGTGGGACGTCTGGATGGTGGTGAATTCGCCACGGATTTCCGCGGGGGCGTGTGGTTTGACGTCCCACAGGTCAATGTGGGAGGGTCCGCCATCCATGAAGATCACGACGCAGCGTTGGGCCCGCCGGCGCATCCCATCACGGCCCTGGCTGGCTCGGGGAAGCAAGCCCAGTGCGACGCCACCGCTGCCGTGCAGCCAGGCACGTCGGGAACAGGGGGTCGTCCAGCCGAGGGGCGGAATCACATTCGAACTCCACACCAGGAAGGTTGACGGGATGGGTCCGACAAAATCAGGCTATCGCAGCGGGATGGGAATCACCAGAGGCAAATCCGGGCCGGTGGGGGCGGACCGCCGGCCTGGCGTTCAGTCCAAAATTTGGCGGAAAAACCCGCAGTTCGCTCTTCCCCAAACGGGACGATGGTGTACAATCCGCCCATCGACGAGGGATGCCTCGCGAAGTGACCGACGACAGACGATTTAGCCCCCATTCGGTTCTCCCATCTAGGTTTTCCTGTCCGTGATTCTGGTTTCACGACACTGGATGGCCCGGCCGGCAACGCGTTTTCCGCAGGCTCGACCGTTTGTTTCCGTGCGTTGCGTAACGCCGGCGCGATCCGTGAGGCACCTGGCCCGTGCCTGGTTCATGAGGTTCACGCATCTGGGTCGAGCGTTGAGTTGCTGCTCCACAGGGGTGGCGCGCTCGGCCCTCCGTCCAGTTCAGTCCCGGCCAAGAGACCAGAGATGAGTAAGAATCTGTATGTGGGCAATCTGCCGTTCAGCACCACGGCCGACGAATTGCGGGAAGCGTTCGGCGAGTACGGGACCGTGACGTCGGCGTCCGTCGTCATGGACCGGGAGACCGGCCGCAGCCGCGGTTTCGGTTTCGTGGAAATGTCTGACGGCGCCGAAGCGGCCATTGCGGCGCTCAACGGCACGCTGTTCCAGGGGCGCTCCCTGACTGTCAACGAGGCCCGTCCCCGTGAAGACCGGGGTGGTGGCGGCGGACGTCGGGGCGGCGGCGGCTACGGTGGTGGCGGCGGCGGCGGTTACGGCGGCGGCGGCTACGGCGGTGGTGGTGGCGGCCGGGGCGGTTACGGTGGCGGTGGCGGGCGCGATCGCTACTAGTCGGCCCTGTCATTGGTGATCATTTCAACGCAGGTATCAACCATCCCACGATGGTGAAATCCATTCGGTGACACAGCCCAGAAGTCCAGGGATTGCGGTCCCTGGGCTTCTTTCGTTTGCCGATTCGATTGCGTCTCACCGCTTGGTTCCGCCGATATAGAAACTGAGGCGGTGATGCCCGCCGAAACCCGAATTGCGACGCAACCTCCCGTTCCGTCGCGACTTGCGAACGATTTCAAGTCTTCGGGACCGCTGGCTCGGAATACGACGTTCCTCCGGCGGACTGTCCAACCTGGCAGTCTGTCAACCCTGTTCTCTGGAGGAACGTCCCATGCTCCGTCCGTTCGAGTCTCAATTGAACCGTTCCACGGTCGTGCGTTATGATGCCCTGACTGGCCCATTCCCCCCGCAGCAACCGTCTGTGGCGTGTGGAATCGGCTCCGTCCAGGAAGGGGGGGGTGACATGGACGTCCGAGGTGTGGGTTCGGTTTCCGGGGCGTCTCCGTTCCGTCCCGCCAGTGGGGTTTCGGCCGCTCCCGAAACCGCCGCTCCCGCGAAACCGCAGTTCCCCCGCGACGAACTTCAGCTTTCCTCGGCAGGTAAACTGTTGGACCAGCTCAGCCAGAACGCCGACGTCCGACAGGAGCGTCTCGCCCGGATCAAGGAAGCCATCGCCAATGGCACCTACGATACCGACGAGAAGCTGGAAGCGGCACTCTCCCGCATGTTCGACGCCGTGGAGGCGGAACTTCGCGACGAGTGAAAGGGCCCTGAGCGTGGTGGGCTTCGGAATCCGGCGACGTGGGTCACGCGGACCGATTGCACTCCGTGGACCGGTCCTGGGCGACCGCTGTCGATGAACCGACCGTTCGCGGAAATCGCCGCCTGGCCCCGCTGACGTCATGGGAGGCCCGTGGTATGATTGGAAGAAGTCCCGAATCGGTTCCTGCGTGGCCGATGGGATCTGACGGGCCAAGAGGGCCCTGGTTGACCTTGGTGAGTGGATCATGCCGACGGCGACGGATACCCGCACAAACGACCTGGGAACCATCGACAGTACGGTCTCCCCTGTGACGAAGTTCCGGGAGTTCCTGCTGACCAAGAAAAAGCGCCTGACGCCGGAACGGGAAGCCATCGTTTCGGCCGTCTACGCCACCCACGATCATTTCGATGCCGAGCAGTGGGTATCCGATCTGGCTCGGCGCCGGGGGATGGGCGGGGCCAGCCGTTCCACGATTTACCGGACGCTGAATCTGCTCGAGGAAGCCGGCCTGTTGCGCCGGGTCGCCCGGACGAACGGCCGGGAAGTTTATGAGCACGACTATGGCTACCCGGCACACGATCACCTCATCTGCCGCAAATGCGGCGCGATGATCGAGTTCCCCAACGACATGATCGCCAACGTGCTGGAGTCTGTGGCCCAGAAGCACGGATTTCGCATGTCGGGCCACCGGCTGGAGGTCGACGGCATTTGCGCCGCGTGCAGCCGTCCGCCGGAACGCGCCCACCGCAAGCTGGACATGATCTAAAGGGGGCGTCGGCCTCTTGGCGCGCCCGTGGCCCCCCCCGACGCTATGACGCCTTCTGTTGCGGTGTTGCGAACACCCAGCGGCGAACCTGATCGACAACCGCATTCAGCCGTGCGTCGGAGATGTGTTCGCGGTACAGGCTGGCCATGTCCTCGCGGGCATGGCCCATGATTGCGTCCACGGCGACTTGATCGCGCGTTTCGCCGGCGATGGTTTCGAATGTGTGCCGGAGCGCGTAAAAGTTGAGGCCGGGCCGTTTCAATCCCAGCGCAGCCATTCGTTTGGAGAACAGTTTGGCGATCGCGTCATCCGGGTGACCATTGGCCGTACATCGCACCCAGCGTCGTCCAAACGTGGTCAGGAAGACCAGCGACCGATCCGCTGGACACTGGGCCTGAGGACGGCAGGACAACGACTCCCGCAGCGCAGCGACGGTCTCCGGCCAGAGGGGGCAGCGCCGCTCAACGCCCGTCTTGGGGCGCGGAAAGCTGATCCAGCCCCGATCGAAATCCAGGGCCGACTCCGGGAGCTGGGCGATATCGCTCTGGCCATAGCCGCAATTGATCGCCAGCAGCAACATGGCCTTCAGTGGCATCCCGGCCGTGTCGATGAGCATCCGCAGTTCAGTCGCTTGGAACATCCGTCGGCCGTGCGCGGCCTGCTGCCGCTGCCGATGCAGCCGCAGCGTCTTGCGGGACGGTTTGTCAAAGCCGGAACCGTATCGAATCGGTCGTTCCAGCCAGGCTTGGTCGAACGCATACGCGAACAAGGTTCTGACGCGCTGAATGGCGTTGCCCAGCGCCACCGGACCGCGTGTTCGAGCCAGCTCGGCCCGCAGCGGCTCGAAGTCCTCCGGCATCAGGTCGCTGACCAGCCGCTGTCGCCCAAAGTGTCTTACGACTTGCTCGCATGTGGCGCAGTAATCCCGCAGGGTCCGTGGCGACAATTCTCCGGTCTCGATGTACCTGCGCTTGCTGGCCAGGAAACGTTGGGTCAGATGCTCCACCGTCAGGTCGCGGACGGGGGGACGCGGTTTGCGGCCGGCGTGCAGGTCGTCGCGTTGTGCCAGGTATTTTGCCAGGGCCCCCGAGGGATCATTCCAGGGACCGAAGTAGTGGAGCCGGCCCCGAATCTTCTTGGCCCACCGCCCGGTCTGGTGGGGGAACAACGGGAAGTCCGGCGATGGCTTTTCTGGCCTCCTCGCCCGGGGTGTTGTACACTCTGACAGACCAACGCTAGCGGTTGTGGGAGTGGACATATCGTAACTCCTTGTCGCGGCGGCAACTGGTGCATGCGGCAAGCGATGCCAGACGCGCGGGTGTCACGGCAGGTGTCAGGAGTATCGGCCATGCGGGCCTTCAGACCGATGTAAATCCCGGCCCATCGGCCTTTTGCGCCCGTAGCTCAGCCGGATAGAGCAACGGTTTTCTAAACCGTCGGTCGGAAGTTCGAGTCTTCCCGGGCGTACTTTTCGACGGAGTCCTGAATTCATCCGCCGTTAGAATGTCTGCATGGCAAGTCGTTCTCAGCGTTCCGCGCGGCCGGGCCGGCGCTGGGGCGTCCTCGGTAGCGTGGCGGCGGTGGTTCTAGGCGTGTTGCTGTGGATCGGATTGCGGACGGCCACGCCCCCGCCGGACGCCGCCTCCACGGTCGTGACTCGGCAGCAGTTGGAACGCGCTCAATCCCACCTCGCCGCCCGACGATGGGACGAGGCAGGGAACGCGGCCGGCGAGATACTGCGGGCAGAACCCTCGCACGCTGCGGCCTTGTTGATTGCCGGAGAGGCCGCCTTTCGCCGAGAGCTGTACCCGGAAGCGCTGGCCTATTACGGCCGTGTGCCGGAATCAGCTCCCGAACACCTGCCGGCGACGCTGGCTGCCGCCGAGATCCAGCGGACGCAGGGATCGTTCGATCAGGCCGAATGGTTGTACCGCCGCGCCTTGCAGGCGGAACCGCAGCATGTCACGGCGTTGGATCGACTCGCCACACTGCTGAAACTGACGGGACGACATAACGAAGCGCGGGAGCTTCTGCTGAAGCTCCTGTCGCTGGGGGCCGTGCAGGTGCACCAGCTCCGATGGCTGGCTGACCCAGGCCATCCGGTTCGCGGTGAAACGGCGCTGCAGCAGACGCTTCGCGCTGTACCCGACCAGATCTTCCCGCGACTGGGACTGGCGGAACTCAAGCTCGCCGCCGGCGACCTCAGCGGAGCACGGGAGATTCTGACGGCGTTGCGAACCGCGCGCCCCCAGCAGCCGGACATTGAAGCACTCTATGGGCGCTGCCTGTGGGAAGCCCGCGATCGAACGGAACTCGGAATCTGGGAAACGCAATTGAGCGATCCGGCTCGCGATCGGGCCGAGATTTGGCATCTGCTCGGTCTGTTGCGCGAGGAACAGAACCGCTTGCCCGAAGCCTGCCGGTGTCATCTGGAATGCCTGTTTCGGGACCCCGATCACGCTGCGGCCGCACATCGCGCCGGTCGTCTGCTGATCGCCCTGAATCACACCGCCGAAGGAACTGCGCTGTTGCGGCGCGCCGAGCAGTTGACGGAAGTCCTGGCCCTGTCCGAGCAGATTCGACCCGAACAACCCGACGTTGACGTGTGTCGGCAACTGGCGGCGCAGCTCGAAGGACTTGGTCGGGTCTGGGAAGCCTACGCGTGGACAGCCGTGGTCGCACGGGAGCCAACGGCCGATTCGGCCTGGGTGACGTCGACCGTGCAGCGTCTTGAGCCGCAACTGGCCGCGGGCACGCCATTGGACCGCGCGCCGGTTCTGCCAGACCTTGCGGCACTGATGGTCCGGTTTTCCCTGACGACATCGTCGCCATCAGGTCCTCCCGCCACTTTGACCAGGGGCGAGACACCATCCCTCGTGGAGGGGCTCTCCTTCGTCGACGAAGCGGCACAGGCGGGGATTGAGTTTGTCTATTTCGAAGATCCCGATCCCGCGTCGGAGGGTCGCCGCATGCACGAATTCACGGGCGGCGGCGTGGCGGTGCTCGATTATGATCTCGACGGCTGGCCCGATCTGTACTTTACGCAGGGCTCAGAGCTGACGTCCCAGAACCCCGCCACGAATCGGTTGGATCAGTTGTGGAGAAATCGCGGCGATGGGCGGTTCGATCTCGTCACCCCGGCATCCCGAGTCCACGAGGAAGGCTTTAGCCAGGGGGTCTCGGCCGGGGATTTCAACAACGACGGCTTCCCCGATCTGTACATCGCCAACCTGGGACGCAATCGGCTGTTCGAGAACCGGGGAGATGGGACTTTTGGCGAGGTGTCCATTCCCGACCAGGCGGCCTGGACGACCAGTTGCGCCATCGCCGACGTGAATCTCGACGGTGTGCCCGATCTGTACGACGTGAACTATGTGCAGGGGCCGGACCTACTGGATCGCCGTTGTCCGACGCCCGCCGGACCTCGCGTGTGCAGTCCTGACGCCTTTGATGCGGCACCGGACCGGTTGCTGCTGGGATTGGGCGACGGCGAGTTTCGGGACGCGTCGGCGACGGCTGGGATCAATCCACCGGGGGGAAAGGGGCTGGGGGTGTTGATTGGTCCCCTCAGCGGCGGCGGCCCCGCGGTCGATGTGTTCGTGGCCAACGACATGGAAGCGAATTTCCTGTTGCTGGATGAGGCGGCGCCGGGGGCGTCTCCTGTTTTTCGCGATCAGGCATTGGCGAAAGGTCTGGCGTATGGTCACGACGGTCGGGCGCAGGCCTGCATGGGAATCGCCGCCGCCGACTTTGATCACAACGGTCGATTGGATCTGTTCGTCACGAATTACTTCAATGAGCCAAACGCGTTCTACCTGCAGGACGAGTCCGGCCTGTTTGACGATCAGTGCCATCGCGCCGGTCTGAGGCAGGCCAGTTTGCCGATGCTTGGTTTCGGCACACAGGCCGTCGACGTGAACCTCGATGGCCATTCGGATCTGGTCGTCGCCAATGGCGATCTCGATGACTTTTCGCACGTTCCACGTCCGTTTCGCATGCGTCCGCAGGTGTTTCTCAACAAGGGGGTGGCACAATTCACCGAGTGGCTTTCTGCACCTCGCGGCGATTACTTCTCGACCGATTCGACTCACCGCGGTCGCGGGCTGGCCTGGCTCGACTGGAACCGCGACGGCCGGCCTGACTTCGCGGTCTCGCAGCTTGATGAACCCTCGGCGCTGGTGACGAATCGGACCCGAACTTCTGGCGGATTTGTTGCAGTCCGACTCGTGGGAACGGTCTGCAGCCGGGACGCCATCGGCACGGAGGTCCGGTTGTTTCCCGAGTCCCATCCGGAACGGGGTGTGGTGGCCTGGATGACCGCCGGCGACGGATATCAGTCGAGCAATCAGCGAGAGTTGCTGTTCGGCGTTGGTGAGGAGCCCGGTCCCTTTGCCGTGGAGATTCATTGGCCTGGTGGGATGATCGCCACCTACCGCGGGCTGGCACGAGACGAAACGGGCGTCTGCATTGAGGGACGAGATAGTGTGCAGCGATGGGAGTTCGCAGGCAGGTAGCACACCGACAGGGGTGGATACGCATGGACAGTAGTGTGTTTACCTCAAATTTATCGTCTGTGCGATGTAATATGGTTTTTCTTCTCAATAATGAGATTCTTAGCTTTTCCGACTTGAAGTCTTCCCGAAGCTGCTAGACTGAAGTGGCCCGCCAACGGCGGTCCATGTGGCCGCCCCGCCTACACTCTCTGCTGAACGCCGCCAACCTTGTGCGGCCTCCCCCCGGTTGGAGTGACCCGCTCTCATTGTCTCTTGTTCCGTGTCATTCGAGAAAGGATCAGCGTTGATGAAACAACCGTGTCGGCGTGGTTTCACGCTCATTGAACTTCTGGTGGTGATTGCAATCATCGCCATCCTCATCGCCCTGCTGCTGCCCGCCGTGCAGCAGGCCCGCGAAGCGGCCCGGCGCACGCAGTGCCGGAACAATCTGAAGCAGTTGGGGCTGGCGCTGCACAACTATCACGACAACTTCAACGGCTTCGTGCCCCGCAAGACCGGGACCAACACCTGTGCCGTGGTGGCTCCGTACACCACGCGCGACAACTGCGGGCGGCTGAGCGGATGGATGGGCCTGCTGCCGTACATCGACCAGGCGCCGCTGTACAACAACGTGCAGGCGGGCGGCGGCGGTCGGCCCCCCGGCGGACCCGAGGGCTGGACCGGCTGGAACGTGTGGGATGTGACGATTCCCGGAGCGCTTTGTCCCTCTGACGGTTTGTCTTCGGGAACCGTGCGTGCGCACAACTACGTGTTCTGCATTGGGGATTCCGCACGGGGCAACAGCGACTCGACGATCGTTCGTGGCCTGTTCGCCAATCGCTCGACGTATGGCATCCGCGACGTGACAGACGGGACCAGCAACACCATCATGATGAGCGAAGTGGTTCGCGGGTGGAACGGCGCGAATCCGCTGGTCACGACGAACGGCGGCGACTATCGGATTCTGAACACGACCGTCATGAATCAGGATCCGGTCAACAATCCGGCGGCCTGTCGGTTGCTCGCCACCAACGGCGCTTACAACGCAGGTTTGCAGGTCAAGGGCTACCGTGGTCGTCAGATGTGGGATGGACAGGCCGAGCGGGTTGGTTTCAACACGATTCTCCCGCCGAACTCGGTCTCCTGTTCGGAAGGCGCCAATGCCAATGCCGACTCTGGCAACACGGTTCTGCCCCCCACCAGCTTCCACACCGGCGGGGTGCACTGTCTGATGGCGGATGGCGCCGTCAAGTTCATCAGCGAGAACATCGACTCCGGGAACTTGAGTTTGGCCAGCCCGCAGCAGAACAGCAGCGCCGTCAGCCCCTATGGAATCTGGGGCGCGCTGGGCTCGAAGTCCGGCAACGAGACGATCGGCGAGTTCTAGGACTCGACGTTCAGAGGTGACGACACGACGCGTGTGCCCCGGGCCAGTTCGCCTGGGGCACCGTTTTTTCCGCAACGGTCGATCGCGGATCGGCGACTAATCTGCCTGAGGGGACAGTCTGAGATGAAGTGGATGGCTTTGAGTTCCGGCCTGGTGCTGGCCGTAATGACGCTGGGATGCAGCGGCAACAAGAGCGAAGTGCCCGGTCGCCCGGAGCGCACTGAAGTCTCTGGAACCATTACGATGAATGGTGCACCGGTGGAGGGGGCAACCGTGACGCTGCGCCCCGCTCAGGGAGGCCATTCCGCGGTGGGCATAACCGACTCCAGCGGAAAATACGTCCTCGGCACCTTTGACAAGGGGGATGGCGTGGTTCCGGGGGAGTATCTCGTCACTGTGACGAAGCTGGATGCGACGGCGGGAGGGGCGCAACCGACCCCGGACGATCCCAACTATAATCCGAACGCCAAGCAGGAACCCCCCAAGCATCTGCTGCCGGTGAAGTTCGCCGACGCCACGGCCTCCGGTCTCAAGGCCAGCATAACGGCGACTCCCAACAATGCCTTGGACTTTGATTTGAAGTAGCGGATAACGCGGAATCTGTCGGTCAGGCAGGGATCGGCCGGCGGATTGAGGGGATGCCAGAACAGCAGGGCGATCGCCTATTTCACATAGCCGAACATGGCGAAGAGTCGTTGAGAATTCCGTGTGAAGCTGCGGAGTTTGGAAGCGAAGTTGTCGGTGCCGATCTGGCGGAGCCAGTTCAGGGCCG
>Ga0073934_10008798_pt1 | contig 13269 bp, 8 predicted proteins | sample LarsenN4metaG_FD_76834 | JGI IMG/M metagenome (GOLD analysis project Ga0073934, IMG submission 76834) | Hot spring sediment bacterial and archeal communities from British Columbia, Canada, to study Microbial Dark Matter (Phase II) - Larsen... ...
GCTGTTGCCCGGCACGAAGATCGTGATCGACGGATATCAGGCCAAGGATGGATCGCGCAGGGCGAATGGCCGCGACATCACGTTCCCCGACGGTCGCAAGATGTTCATGGGCTCGTCAGGAATCGGCGCGCCCTACGAGCTCACGCCCGGCGGCACGAAGAAGTAACGAGCGCGACTCTAGGACGCACACGATCCTGGCCAACCCTGGCGGCAGGCGAGCGCGCGCAGTGCGTCAGGAGTGCGTTCCGCCACGGGCCCCTTGCTCCCTCGCAGGATGATGGGATAGTCATCCAGCGTCGGCGGCGCGCTGAGCAGCGCGCCGAGATCCGGCAGCCGCTGTGCGTTGACGCATGCCGTCCGGAAGCCAAGCGTGCAGCCGCGCTCCATCGACTCCGCCGTGGCGTCGAGATCGCGCTCACGCCGCGCGATCAGGATGCCCTGCTCGTTACAGGCCCAGCCAGAGCCGCGACTGCAGAAGGCTTGCTGGGTATCCGCAAGGTAACGACACGCGTAAGGGCGTTCCTCCGTGCACGCCTGGCGCCAGAACGGGAGCCACTGGCCTGGATGGTCATCGCCGACGCCGTTGGCGGCAGCCATGCCGGCAAACACGATGGCCCAGATGCTCATGTACGCCAGGTGGCGCCGGCCTCGCGTGAGCGAGGGGACGAGCCGCGCAGGATCGAGCATTCGCATTGCGCGTGATCGCGCACAACGATCGATCCACCTGAACGACAGGTTCAAAATCGGCACCTGCAACAGCTTGTCGAAGAACGTCGGCAACCCCATGGTTCCGAGCAGTTGATACAGCGCTATGGTGCTCGCGCCGTAAAGAGCACCGAAGATGACCCGCCCGAGGTCCGTCTGCGGCGATGTCGATGGATCGGTGAAGAGCAGATGCATCCCGAGGAACACTGCGATCGGGATGTACGAATCGTAGAAGAAGTAGACGCCCGTTGTGGCGTAGTAGGCCAGCCCGAAGGCATACGTGGTCACCACGGCGGCCAGCGTCATCGTCGTCACGCCGAAGAAGTACTGTCCGGGGAGACCGATCAGGAAGAGCACCAGGTACATGTGGGGCGGATAGAACTGCGTGCTGGCAATCTCCTGGCCCCAGGTGAGGCCGCTCGTGCCCGTCAGGATCAACGCCAGCCCGAACACGGCTAGCGGAAAGGAAGACGGGTTGAAAATGTGGGCGCGCCGGCCGTCCTTGTCCCAGCGGATCAGCTCCTTGGCCGCGAATCCGACTGCCACGAGCAGGAACTGGAAGTAGAACCACTCGGGCTTGAACCACAGGAACAGATTGATGCTGAAGACGACCGGCAGCGGACCGAAACCGAGCGTGTAGGTGTCACGCCGGGACCAGACCAGGAGCATGTCGAACGCGTAGGCAAACAGCAGCTGCCCCGCGAGGAGGTGCGCGGATTGATACACCTCGCGCCAGTACCAGCCCCAGTAGAGCAGCACCGATGCCTGCGCACACGCCTGCAGGTAGTGTTGCTTCCGGAGCACGATCGCCGCGGTGAGCCTGCGGCCGGCACGCCGGGCTGACGCGAGCAGCAGCACATTCCAGGTGCCGAGGATCAGAGCAGCGCCGACGAACGCACGGGCGAGCGGCGGGATGTCTCGACCGGGGCTGAGAAACGCCAGCGCAACGAGCAGAAGCGCGAAACCAAGGGGCAAGCCTTGCAACGGACTGCCTCCGCACCGTGCCAATAGCGCCTTGACGTGAAATCGCGACGCCTGCGCGGCCACGTGGAGCACGGAACCGTCTGTGACTATCGCTCGGTGCCGGTGAGCACTTTCCTGATCGCAGGCGGCAGGTTGCCGTCGTTGCACGTCAATCCCGGCGCGGCGCCTGGCAATCCTTGCCGCTCGATCCACCCACAGCAGTAACGGCCGCACGATGCCGGCGGCTGGTAGATCGAACGCAGTGTCTTGCGATACTCCGGATACAGCGTGTGCGCGTGCCCCATCGCCGCTTCTTTCGGGATGTTGTAGGTGCGCACCATGTAGTCTTCTTCCGGATTCTGCCCGGGAAGATAGTGCGGCACTTCGCCGGTGTCCTCGAGCGAGGGGATCTCGACGCCCACGTTGCAGGTGTCGCGGAGCGGTCCCTGGCTTCCCCGCGGGTCGAATTCCCAGACACGGCTGACGACGTGAGGCTCGGTCAGGTAGATGGGATCCTCCTGGACAGTCGTGATCGTCAGGAGATTCTCCCGGCGAGTGATGAAGGCCGTGAATGTCGATCGATCGCTGCCCGGGATGCCGACGCCACGCCTGATCCACGCCGTCTTCACGTGGGTCGTACGGACCACGAGGGTGTCGCCTTCCCAGTGCCCCGTCGAGAAGCCGGACGAGGGATGCCAGGCGTTGGGAGACGGATGCTCCCGCCCATCTATCCAGATCGTGACCGTGTCGCGCAGGTAGTCACCGCCCATGACCCAGGCAACGACACGTCCTGATTCGTCGGTCTCGCTCCAGAAGCGGAGAGCAAGCGGCCGATACAGTCCCACCCATGGCGACTGGGCGAGGCACTGGCGTTCAATCGTGGAGGGCAGGCTGGATGTGTAGCGCAGTGCCTTGGCTCGTCCCTCATCGCTCAGCGGCATACCGGTGAAGTCGCCCAGAAACGAACCCGGGCCGCGCTCGATGTAGTCCTCGTGCATGCGAATCGCATACGAGCCGCCGAGCTCGACCTGCCCAAATGCGGGTGTGCTCCACAGCGCGCCGAGCAGCAGCCAGGTGACCTTCAGAATCGCGCGTCGCATGGTGTCGGATCCCACTTGGACGTGTCCCGTTCGAGCTTGTAGTGAATCGCCGTCTGAAACGGCGCCTGCAAATATACCGGGTCCTCGACGACGTTGGTGTTCACGAGGTACTTGTCGCCGTTCGGCAGCGAGTGCACGTCCCAGTGTTCGGTGAACACCGCGCGTTCGCTGTAGGGCACGCCGTTTTTCCTCAGATAGCCCGCTCGCAGGTTCATCGTCACCGTCTTCAAGGAGCCGAAGCGGGGCGCGCCGCGGCCGCCGCCGCGCACGATCCACTGTGCCGAGGTGAGCCCCTGCCAGCTGCGCGAGGTCTGCGTCGTGCCGGAGCCAAAGCGCAAGAGACGCGTCTGAGTGCCGTAGTCGGTCTCGAGCTTCAGTGTATTGTCGTCTTGCCAGGAGATTCGCATCCGGATCGGGCCGCGCATCAGGCCCGGTGCACCGTAGGCCCTGCACTGCTCACCGGCGGCTTCGTCTTTCGCGGGATCCCACGCCTCCGCGGTTTGCTGACCCTGCAGGCTGAGCGGAATGCTGACGATGTCGCCTTTGGGGGGAGTGATCATCCGCCAGCGCCAGTCCTCCGAGATGATCGCAACCCATTGTCCCGTGAGATCGACCGGCGCCTCGGCGCGCGCCGACGCCACCGTCCCGCGGGCGCCGCGCGTCTGCGCCGCGCTATCGACGGCGAGCACGAGAACCAGGGTGAATGCGGTATTGACGGCAAAGACGGATTTCATTTCTTTCGAGTCAGCCCGTTGTAGATCGCCTCAACGAACATCTCCGTCGTCCACATGCCGGTATCCGATCCATAGCGTGCCCTGTATCCCTTGGTCGGATCCGCGGCCTTCACCTGCTCGAGCGTCATTCCTTTGTCGATCAGCGCCTGGATTGTGTCTTTGATCACCGTGACCATGTCGCGGTACTCGACCACTTCTCCGTAGTCGGAGATGTAGCCGTGCCCAGGCACGACGAGCGTGCGGCCCGCCTTCAGTACGAGCGGCACGTTGGGGATGATCAGCTCGGTGAGCAGCCGGTTCAGCGCTTCGAGCTCGCCTTGGATGCTGCCGCCCCTGGCCGTATCGAGGACAGGAAACTGACGCAGGTCGATGATGTCGCCGGTCGCAATGACGTCCGCGCGCCGGAACAGCACCATCACGTCGCTGTCCGAGTGAGCTCCCGTCTGCCGGATCACCTGCACGGCGTCGTCGTTGACGTACATCGAACGGAAGCGCGACGTGAAGGTGTCGTTCGGGAGCATTCTGGTCGGGAAGGCAGACTCTGCCCCGTTCGAGCCAAGCCCGCTCAAGCGGCGCAACACGTTTTCGTGTGCGAGCACCGTCGCGTGATTACCGTCGCCGAACGGATCGGGACTGAGCCCGATGCCGGCGGCACCGATGACGGCATTCCCCCCGACGTGGTCGAGGTCTGCACTCGTGTTGACGATCATGCGTATTGGGCGAGGTGAGATCGCCTTGATGGCCTCGAGCAGGGAGCTGGCTTTGTCCGTTGACCCGGTGTCCACGACGACGAGGCCGTCCTCGCCGACGTGAACCGTGACGTTTCCACCGGCCCCGAAGATGACGTGTACGTTCGAGCGAATCTGAATGGATTCGAGGCCTGCCCTGATCGTCGATGGGTGCTGCTGGGCAACGACGGCCCGTGCCCCGAGCCCTCCGCCGAGCGCGAGCACGACCGCGACGAGCGGCGTCGATAGACGAGAAAGCCGCCGGCTCCAAGCCATCGTGCCCCCGTATACCACACTTTCTACGTTTGACCTTCGGCCTTCCCCCCTCCTCGGGTGTAGGATGTGCCAGCCGTCGCAGCGTTCGCCTTCCCTCGGGTCACGTCCACCTCGCGGCGAGGAGGCCTTGAATGAACCGCATTCTGCGTCTGCTATTCACCATCGGACTGGTTTCCCTGCTCGGCATCGCCAGCGCGGATGCCCAGTCCACGGCACAAATCAACGGAACCGTCGTCGACGATGGCGGCGGCGTATTGCCCGGCGCGACCGTCGTGGCGCTTCAGACTGACACCGGTTTCCGCCGCGAGGCGGTGACCGACGTGGCCGGTGCCTACACGTTGACCAACCTGCCGATCGGACCTTATCGCCTCGAAGTGACGCTCGCAGGGTTCCGCTCTTACGTGCAGACTGGAATCGTGCTGCAGGTCAACAGCAACCCGGTGATTCCAGTGAAGCTGCAGATCGGTGCGCTCGAGGAGACCGTGTCGGTTGAAGCGGCGGCGCCGCTCGTGGAGACGCGCAACCCCTCTGTCGGAGCGGTCATCGACAACGAGGCCGTCGAGGCGCTTCCGCTGGAGGGACGCAACGTGGCGTCGCTGGTCGTGCTTGCGGGCGGCGCGGTCGATACCGGCAATCCATCCAGCCGAAGCTTGACCCAGAGCCGAGGCATCGCGGTGGCGGGCGGTCAGCAGTTCGGCGTCCAGTACCTGCTCGACGGCGCGATGCACAACAACTGGTACGACGGCGTCAACCTGCCGCTCCCGTTCCCCGATGCGATGCAGGAGTTCCGCGTCGAGACGAGCTCGCAGAACGCCCAGAACGGCGTGAAAGCGGGTGGTACTGTCAGCGTCGCGACCAAAGCCGGCACGAACCTGCTTCACGGCGACGTGTTCGAGTTCGCGCGTCACCACCGCTTCAACTCGAAGGCGCCGTTTGCAGCCGTGAATCCCGTCACCGGCAAGCGTGCCAGCGACGGCCTGGTGCGAAACCAGTTTGGCGGCGTCCTTGGCGGACCCATCGTGCAGGACAAGATCTTCTTCTTCGGCGCGTATCAGGGCACGCGCACCGATCAGACGCCGGCCGACATCGTCACCTTCATCCCGACGGCAGCGATGCTGAACGGCGACTTCAGCACGGTCGCGTCAGCGCAGTGCCGCGCGCAGGGGAACCTGACGCTGCCGGCCGCGCTCGGCTTCGTGAACAACCGGATCAACCCGGCGCTCCTCAGTCCGGCTGCGGTCAGAATCGCGCGGCTGCTGCCCACGACCGGCGATCCATGCGGTCAGATTGCCTACTCGCGTCCGACCAAGCCCAGCGAAGACATGCCGATCGCGCGCATCGACTGGCAGCTCAGCCCCAATCACTCGATCTTCGCGCGTTACATGCTGTCGAAGACGTTCTGGGACCCGGCGTTCGAGAACGCCGGAGGCAACATCCTGGCGGCGACGCTCGGTGGCCGCGACAACACCGTGCACTCGCTGGCGATCGGCGATTCGATGGTGTTGAGCAACTCGATGGTCAACAACATCAGGTTTTCCGTCAACCGGACGAGTGTCGTGCGCACGCACTCGGATCTGTTCGGACCCGAGGACGTCGGCGTGAACATGTTCACCTACATCCCGGAATACATGAACCTGACCATCACCGGGGCGTTCTCGATCAACACCGGGACGGAGACCTTCTCGTTTTACAAACCGAACACGTACTCGATCTCTGACGATCTGACGATCGTCCGCGGCAACCACCAGTTCGGGTTCGGTGGCGCTGTCGCGATGTCGGATTGGAAGACCGAATCGAACGTGCGATCCATGGGGCCGATGTCGTTCAACGGCGGCGTGACCGGCCTGCCGCTCGCTGACTTCCTGCTCGGTCGGGTGTTCGAATTCCGGCAGTCAACGCCCTTCCGGCAGGACATCAGGCAGCCGTACTTCGCACTGTACGCGCAGGACACCTGGCGGGTCTCGCAGCAGGTCACGCTGAACTACGGAGTGCGCTGGGAGCCGTGGTTCCCGCAGGACAGCGTGGACAAGGCAGTCTACACGTTCGACATCGGGCGAATGAACGCCAACGTTCGCAGCACCGTCTACCCGCAGGCGCCGGCCGGTCTCTACTACCCGGGTGACCCCGGATTCCCCGGCAACTCCGGCATGAACACGGTGTGGTCGAACTTCGCTCCCCGTGTCGGCGTGTCATGGGATCCCAATGGCGACGGCCGCACCTCGCTGCGCGCCGGTTACGGACTGACCGGCGACTTCGTCACCGGGCAGTTCTTCTTCGACTCACGCTCGGCTCCGCCGTTCGGGTTGGAACAGCGTCTGACCAACACGAGGCTCGACGATCCGTGGGGCGCCGTCGGTCGGACCAATCCGTATCCCGTCGAAGTGGGTGGCGCCAACTATCCGTACAGCGCCGCGCTGTACTCGCTCTTCATCTCGATGCCGGAGGACATCAAGACCACCCGCAACCACAGTTGGAACGTCGCGTTCCAGAGGCAGGTTGGCGACGACATGGCCTTTTCGGCGACCTATCTCGGCAACCGCATGATCAACATGTGGGGTGTCGTCGACGGCAACCCGGGGGTCATACCGGCCGGCGCGTCGGCGACGGGTCCGTGCACGCTGCGCCTGCCGAGCGGCGGCACGCAGTCGTTCGCGAACTGCTCGACAGCGCCGCTGGATCTGCGGCGGGAATTGAGTCAGGCCAACCCATCGGTTGGGCAGTATTACGGCTATCTGGACTGGATTACCGACGCGGGCTGGCAGAACTATCACGGATTGCTGCTATCGGTTCAGCGCCGGTCGGCAGGCGGTATCACCACCAGCGCCAACTACACCATCTCGACGTGCGAGGGGCTGATCAGCCAGGGGCAGGCGCCGCTCAACGTCGCCACCGGGTACATGAAGCCCGTGTCTCTGATCAATCCTCCGTCGGATGCCGAACGCGATGCGATCTTCGAGCAGGACAAAGGGCGGTGCAGCACCTGGCGCAAGCACATCTTCAATCTGAGCGCGAGCGTCGAGACCCCGCAGTTCAGCAACCCGACCGCCCGGATGCTGGCCTCTGGCTGGCGGCTCTCCGGGATCTATCGCGCGAACTCGGGCAGCCCGCTGTCCGTCTTCACGGGGACCGATCGCGCCCTTTCCGGCATCCAGGCAACGACACAGCGCGCAAACCAGGTGCTCGACGACCCCTACGGCGACAAGACGATCAACAACTGGCTGAATCCGCTGGCGTTTGCCCAGCCGGCGCTCGGCACCTACGGGAACTCGGTGCGCAACGCCTTCGACGGCCCCGGACGGCAGGTTGTCGATCTGTCGCTCGTCCGCTCGTTCCGGTTCGGCAACAGCCATCGTCTCGAGGCGCGTGTCGAGGCGTTCAACGCGTTCAACTGGTTCCTGCTGGAGAATCCCAACACCACGTTGTCGAGCGCGACGTTCGGGCGCATTACGGCGTCTGGTGATCCAAGGATCATGCAGTTTGCGGTGAAGTACGACTTCTGAGTTGTGACTCTTCGAGTTGCTGATCGCCGATTTCGATGGAGACGTCGGCTCGGTGATTGGTGATCGTGTTGCTGATTCGTCGCGGAGCCCGTACATATGAAGGCAGCCCTCGTCACCGTCTTCGCGATCCTGTTGAGCGGCCCGCTGGCAGCTCAGTGGCTCAAACAACCGACGAGCGGCATTCCACGTACCGCTGACGGCAAGCCTGACCTGATGGCGCCCGCGCCACGGGCGCCGGATGGCCGGCCGGACCTCTCCGGGTTGTGGTTGAAGGTGTCGCCGAAGTACGCACGTAACATCGCGGCGGATCTGAGGCCTGACGAGATCCAGCCGTGGGCGCGCGATCTCGTCGAACGGCGGCGTGAAGATCTCGGCAAGGACGGCATGCAGGTGCGCTGCCTGCCGCTCGGCCCGGCCTATGCCACCGCCGGCGACAGCACCGGGTCGGAGATGACGCGCATCGTCCAGACGCCGCAGCTCATCGTGATGCTCAATCCCGATCTGACCTATCGTCAGATCTGGCTGGACGGCCGCGTCCTCGAGCCGGAGCCCAACCCCTCGTGGATGGGGTACTCGGTGGGGCGGTGGGACGGCGACACGCTCGTCGTCGAGAGCTACGGCTTCCACGCCGGCACATGGCTCGATCGAACTGGCCATCCGCACACGGAACGCCTGCGTTTGACCGAGCGGTATCGCCGTCCGCGCTTCGGGGCGCTCGAGATAGAAGTCACGTTCTCGGATCCCCTGGCGTACGCCAGGCCCTGGACGGTGAAAGTCGGCGCCGAGTACGCCGCCGATACGGAGATGATCGAGTGGGTGTGCAACGAGGGCGCGAACCGCAGCCTCGTGCACTGGGTCGGCACGGCATCGGACGAGCGGCTGAATGAGGCCAAGGTGGCGCCGGAGATCCTGGCGCGATACGCCGGCACGTACGTCGAACAGCCGCCGTACTGGAGAAGCGCGCAGATCGTCGGGTCACCTGCCGCGGCTGGCCGCACGCTGCACGTCACGCTGGAAGACGGCAGGCTCGTCGGCGACATGGATGGACGCGGCAAACAGGAGCTCGTCGCGATGTCCGAGACCGAATTCACCGGCCTTTACGGCCTCGGCGTCCAGTTCATCGACGGCGGCCTGTATGTGAAACACGTCTCGGGCAACTACCGCTTCGCGCGCAAGTAGACCGAGGCAGCGGATCGGACTGTTGATTGGCCGATCTTTGATTGTTGATTCGTTGTAGATTTCAGATTGTCGATTGATGATTGGTTGCCAAGTCACGCGAATCGACCAATCAATCACCAATCTTCAATCACCAATCAACAACGAATCGAAGATCACAAATCAAAGATCACCAATCGACGTGATTGCAGATTACTTCCACGCCGATCGAATGGGTTTGCCAACCAGCATCGCAGGATTGGCGCCCTTGCGCGGCCGGTACTTCTGGGCGCCACCGTTGTCCACCTCGGCGACGTAGAAGTTGCCCTCCTGATCGACGCTCATCCCGTGCACGCCCCACATGCCGCCGGGGAAATCGCCCCACGTGCCCCACGCGTACTGGAAGTTGCCATCGAGGTCGTACTTCAGGATCTTGCTCGTCCCGCGATCGGCGGCCCACAGATAACCATCGCTGAAAATGTGGAACAGGTGGATGTCGGCGGGATCGCGCCCGAACGACCACTCGTGCAGGAACTTCCCGTTCTCGTCGAACACCTGCGCGCGCTTGTTGCCGCGATCGTTGACGAAGACCCGGCGCGTCTTGGGATCGACCGCGATGCCGTGGACGTTGTTGAAGTAGCCCGGTCTCGTCTCCTTGCCCGCCTCGCCGCGCTGCCCCCACGACGTGAGATATTTGCCGTCCTTGTCGAACTTCACGACGCGGGTGCCGTTGTAGCCATCGGCGACGACGAAGCTGCCGTCGGGGAACCAGTCCATGAAGGTCGGCCGGTTGAAGTGCGTCGCGTCATTGCCGGGCACGCCGTAGGTGCCGATCGTCTGCACCTTCGTCTTGCCGTCGTTGGTGAACTTGTGGATCACGTGCTTGTGGTCGTCGACGATCCAGACGTGCTTCTGCGGATCGTACGGGCTGATGGCGATGAAGTGCGGCCGCTGCATCATCGAGTCGTACTGATTCCACGAATCAACCAGGTTGCCCTGGCCGTCGAAGATCATGACCGTGTGCTCCCACCGCGCATCGACGCCGAACTTCCGGCCGCCCGCGCCCTTCTCCCACGCCTCCATGCCGCCCTCCGCAGGCTGCCCGGTGCCGCCGTTGGCCGGGGGGCTGGCAGTCGTCGCATCGCGCCATGGCAGCCGGCCGATCGGGAACTGCAGGTTGGGGCCGAGCTGCGGAAGGCTGATGGTCTTCGGACGTCCAAGGGCGGGCAGTTCGCCGCGCTGGAGGACGAAGACGCGGTTAGGACTCTCGGCGAAGACGCTTTGCCCCGCTCCGAACGTCCATCCCTCGTGCCCTTTGATCGTTGACAGGTCCTTCGGCCAGTCGGCGGCCACATCGTAGGCGCCGAAGATGTCCTGGCCGCCCTTCTCGCTCGGAACCGCGGCGAAACGTGTGGGAGCGGACTGACCAAGAACGACCCGCGTATCAGGCAGGTAGATGACAGCGACAGCGACTACGAATCCCACGACGAACATGGCGAATCGACCAGCCATACAGTCCCTCCTCGCGCAAATCGACCAGCTCCCGCGCCCCGAGATGTTAGCCGCACCGACCGCGAACCTCAATGCCCTGACCTTTTCGAGGTTGACGCCGGATGTCAGGAGGGTTATGAACGACTCGGCATGGGGCAACTCGCGCCGGCACTGCAAAGCTTTGCCCGAATGATCTTCGGCTTCCTCGTCCTTCGCCACGGGATGGAGCAGGTCATGGCCTACCCGGAGGCCAGCCATGCGTCGCGCATATCGTTCGAGGGCGCCCTCGAGCTCATCGCATTTCCGGCTGGGCTTCTCCTCATCCTCGGCCTGTATACGCGCCAGGTCGGCCTCGTGCTCGCCGTGCTCTATTTCGTGCTCTTCTTCCTTGGCCCGCTGCAACGCGGCCCCTTCACGCATCGCAACGGCGGTGATCCGATCCTGCTGAACGCGTTCTTCTTCCTTTACCTGTCGGCCGCGGGCGCCGGACCATGGAGCCTGGATCGGCACCGTGGCGCGACCGCAACGGACAAGCGATGGACGCCGATCCTGCTGGGCATCCTGAGGATTGCCGCCGGACTGCTGTTCCTGATGCACGGGCTGGAAAAGATCTTCGGTGTCGGTGGTGGCCGCATCGATCGAGACATCATGACGATCCGCGGGCTGGCGGGATGGCTCGAGATTGTCGGCGGACCGCTGTTCACCGTTGGACTGTTCACGCGTCCCGTGGCCTTCCTCCTGTCCGGTGAGATGGCCGTCGCGTATTTCAGGTCGTGGGCTCCTCGTGGTTTCTGGCGCAGCTTCGAGCAGGCAGGGATGGAAGCGTCGATTCTGTTCTGCTTCCTGTTTCTGTTCTTCTGGGCGGCGGGTCCTGGCGCATTGAGTCTCGATGCCAAGCGAGGTCGAAAGAGATGATTACTCGACAAGGCGGACACCCTTCTCTCGATCGTCGTGACTTCCTCAAGAGCGCGGCCGTCACCGGCGCGGCAGCGCTGGTTTCCGGCAGCGCCGAGGCCGGCGGAGCACAAGCGCCGCAGGCAGCCGTGCAAGCGTCCGCGCCGGTCGCTCCGCGCGAGAACGATCCTCCGGTGGAGGTCAACGCCATCACCACGGAGAGGCCGGGTGGCGACTTCATGGTGGACGTCATCAAGACGCTCGACTTCGAATACGTGGCGTCGAATCCCGGCTCGAGCTTCCGCGGCATTCACGAGTCGATCATCAACTACGGCGACAACAGGTCGCCGGAGTTCATCACGTGTTGCCACGAGGAGTCGTCCGTGGCAATGGCGCACGGCTACTTCAAGGCCGAGGGAAAGCCGATGGCCGTGTTGTGCCACGGCACCGTCGGTCTGCAGCATGCGGCGATGGCGATTTACAACGCATATTGCGATCGCGTGCCGGTCTACATACTTGCCGGCAACTCGCTCGACGCGACGCTCCGGCGGCCCGGGGTGGAGTGGTCGCACAGCGTGCAGGACGCGGCGGCCATGGTTCGCGACTACATCAAGTGGGACGACCAGCCGGTGTCGCTGCCGCACTTCGCCGAGTCTGCGGTGCGCGCGTACAAGATCGCGATGACCCCGCCGATGATGCCGGTGCTCGTGGTCATCGACGGGGGACTGCAGGAAGACCCGATCTCACCGGAGGTGCAGGCGCGTCTGCGGGTCCCGCGGCTGACCCGCGCCACTCCGCCGCAGGGAGACTCTGGTGCGGTTGCCGAAGCAGCGCGCCTGCTGGTGAACGCGCAGAACCCGGTGATCGTGGCCGATCGCGCGGCGCGCACTCCGGCCGGTGTGCAGCGGTTGATCGAGTTGGCCGAAACGCTTCAGGCCCCGGTCGTCGATCAAGGCGGCCGCATGAACTTCCCGTCGCGGCATCCGCTCAACCAGAGCGGCGCTGCCCGGCAGCTCGTGGCCGAAGCAGACGTCGTGCTCGGTCTGGAGCTGACCGACTTCTGGGGCACGGTGAGCGCCGTGCGCGACGGGCTCACTCGAACCTCGCGGTCGATCGTGAAGCCCGGCACGAAGCTGATCAGCATTACCGCCCTCGACCTGGCGACGAAAGGCAACTATCAGGACTTTCAACGCTACCCGGAAGTTGACGTCGCGATGGCAGCCGACGCGGAGACGACGCTGCCGGCGCTGACCGAAGCGTGCAAGCGCCTGATCACGGCCGATCGGCGCATCGCGTTCGAGGCGCGTGGCCGGCGCCTGGGCGAGGCGCACTTGCGGGCGCTCGAGCGTACGCGTGCGGAGGCTGCGTATGCGTGGGACGCCAGCCCGATCAGCACCGCCCGCATGACCATGGAGCTGTGGGCGCAGATCAAGAACGAAGACTGGGCGCTCGTGGCCGAGAGCGGCATCATGAGCGACTGGACCTCGCAGCTGTGGACCATCGACAGGCACTATCAGTTCCTCGGCGGCTCCGGTGGCGCCGGCGTCGGCTATGGCGCCCCCGCCGCTGTTGGCGCCGCGCTCGCCAACAAGAAGCATGGCCGGCTGTCGGTGACGATCCAGGGGGACGGTGATTTTCTCTATGCGCCCGGCGTGTGGTGGACGGCGGCGCATCACCGGATCCCGCTGCTGGCGGTCATGCACAACAACCGCGCGTACCACCA
>Ga0073934_10008799_pt1 | contig 13268 bp, 11 predicted proteins | sample LarsenN4metaG_FD_76834 | JGI IMG/M metagenome (GOLD analysis project Ga0073934, IMG submission 76834) | Hot spring sediment bacterial and archeal communities from British Columbia, Canada, to study Microbial Dark Matter (Phase II) - Larsen... ...
CGCCGCCTCGACGAGCGGCGCGTGCTGGACCGTCTCGGCCGTGATCCCCACCGCATCGCAGGCGTCGAGGAGCGCCTCGAGGTCCGGCCAGAACCGGACGCCGTAGCGCGCCGCGGCGGCGGCCCCTCGCTCCCGGTCGTCGTCCCAGATCCCCGCGAAGTCGGCCAGGGGCGAGCCTCGGAAGGCCTCCGACCAGAAGGCGGCGTGGGGATGGGCGAAGCTCAGGAGCCCGACCCGGATGCGTCCCGCCACGGCTACGCGGCGCCTCCCTCCACCCCGGTTGAGCGCTCGACCGCCTCCTCGCGCCGGGACTCGGCGGAGCGATAGATCGCCTCCGCCACGAGGAGCGTGGCGAGGCCCGCCTGGGCGGTGTCGTCCGGCGGGACGCGGCCACGCACCACGTCGAGCCAGTGAGCGTGCTGGCGCGCGCCGAACGGGCGGCTCGGCAGCTCGGGCAGGAGCCAGCCGCGGGTTCCGGTCACCGCCGGGGCGTACAGCGCGAGCGCGCCCCGCCCGCTGCGGAGCCAGACGGTAGCGTCCGCGCAGTAGAGCTCGAGGCGGAAGCGGTCGCAGCCCGCCAGCTCGGCGAGGCTCATCTCGTGGCTCCCGAGCGCCCCGTCGCGGAAGCGGTACGTCGCGAGCGCGTGGTCCTCGTTGTCGGGTCGGACGGTGCGCCCGTCGGCCAGGGTCCGCTCCGGTCGCTTGAGGGCGACCGTCGCCGTCACGCGGTCGATCTCGCCGACCACGTGGCGGAGGAGGTCGATCCCGTGGACGCCCAGCTGGAGGACGACGCCGCCCCCGACGCGCGCCCGCGAGAAGAACCAGGCCTGCCAGTCCGGTCCCGGCGTCGCGTTCCGCATCCGTGCGGCGTAGACCGGCCCGAGCTTCCCCTCGGCCAGGAGCTCGCGCACGCGGAGGACTTCCTCGAAGTAGCGGTGCATGAAGCTGACCGAGAGGCGGACACCCGCGCGCTCGGCGGCCTGGATGATCCGGCGGCAGGCGGCTGCCGTCGGCGCCATCGGCTTCTGCAGGAGGATCGCCTTGCCCGCCTCGGCCGCGGCGACCGCGATGGTCTCGTGGGTGTCGTCGGGCGTCGCGACGACCACCGCGTCGACGTCCGTCCGCACGAGGGTCGCGCGGTAGTCAGAGACGACCGTCGGGATCCCGAATCGGCGCGCGAGCGCCGCGGCGCGGTCGGGTGTCCGCCCCACGAGGACGCGGACCTCGGCGCCCCCGGCGGCGGCGAGGCCGGCGAGGTGGTAGCCGGCGATGTATCCCGCGCCGATCATCCCGACCCGGACCGTCTCCATCGCGCAGATCGCCTCGCGGTCTGCCGCGTCACGGCTTCCAGCGGCCGGGGACCTTGACCAGCGAGGCGTCGAGGGCCGCGACAGGGTCCGAGTAGGTGTAGTCGAGGATGTGCGTCCGCTTCTTGATCCGGCCCGCCGACTCGAGGAAGGCCGCCGTCCGCTCCATGTCCGCGACGTAGGCGTCGTCGAACGCCGGGTTGAAGACGTAGTTGCCCCAGAGGGCGCGGTTGGTCTCCACGTCCTGCTTCTGGAACTCGGAGAAGAGCGTCAAGACCTCCTCCTTGTTCTTCGGGTCGGCCACGTACCGCAGGGCGCGCAGCATGACCTGCATGATCGCCCGCACGCTCTTGGGGTTCTTCCGGACGAACTCCTGGGAGGCGACGAGGACCGACCGGTTGTCCGAGATCTTGACCGTCGCGCCTCTGTTCCCCGCGAACTGGCTCACCATCCCGCTGTGGGCGATCTCGACCGGCGCGCTCTTCAGCGCCCGGTAGGGCCAGGGCTCCCAGACGAGCATGGCCTGGACCTGCCCCGAGGTCAGGCTCGCGAGCTGCTCGGGCGGCGGGAGGTTCACCACCTGGAGCCGCTTCTCGTCGAGCTTGTAGTGCACGGCGAGCTGGTGGAGCATCGCGCCGGAGGTCGAGCCCTGCAGCAGCCCGATCTTGATCCGGTAGAGGTCCTCGGGCGCCTTCACGTTCGCGTCCTTCCGGACGACCAGCTTCTCGAGGTCCCAGTTCACGCAGTTCGTCCCGAGCAGCACCACCGGGATCCCGTTGTGGAACATGGAGATCGGCGGGAGGTTCCCCGGGGTCCAGAGCTGGATCTGGCCCGCCACCAGGGCCTCCCCCGCCAGGGCCCCCGCGGTGAACGTCTTGGTCGTCACCTCGGTGAAGCCGGCCTCCTTGAACCAGCCCTTCTGGATGGCCACGACGTGGGGCGCGAACGGCAGGTCGATGCCGAAGCCGAGCGCCAGCTGCGTGACCTCCGGCTGCGCGCTGGCCGGCGGCGCGGTCCCCACCGCGAGCAGCCCCACGAGCACCGCCACACATCCCACGAGTCGCCTCGAGCTGCGAGTCATCGCCCCCTCCTTGCCTTGGAAAGTCGCCTCAGGCACCAGGGTGCCACCGTCCGAGCCGCCGTCGGCGCCATCCGGACACCCCCCGATTCAGCCTTCCGGCCTCCCGACGACCGACGGTGCCGGTCCTCAGCCCCCGCATTCCCCTCCCGTTCGGGAGCCCTGACTGCTGATCTTCCACCGGGGCTACACCTCGCCATCGCCCTCTCGCGCCGGCGCGACCGCAGCGCCCGACCTGCCATGCGAATCGGCGGGACCGGGTCCCGGTCACTCGGTCCCTGGGATCGGTCCGCGCCAGTCTACACCCGGCGGCGCCGTGCTCGACCTCGCGGCCTGCCGCGCCGCGGCGATCTCCGCGGGCACCGCGTCCTTGCCCGGGAAGGGGCAGCAGTGAGCGCAGCCGTCGCCATGGCCATGCGCCATCCTCGCTCACGTGGCCGGAGTGTAACGCGCCCCGCCTGAGGCTCGCAATCCGGACCGGCAGGCGGGCAGGCGGGCCAAGGACCGGTCGGCGGGGTGCCGCGATTGGCCCTGGCGGGGCCGCGAGCAGAGCCCGCCCCGCGCCGGCGAGGCGCGCCGGGGCCGGGGCAGGCCTACGCCCGAGTACCTTGGGGGTGTGCGGTGCCCTCCCCGACCGTGACCCGCTCCGTCCGTGCGCGCCTATGTGATGCTGGGCGAGGATCTCGAGGCCCTCGAGGCCCTCGAGGCGGCCAAGCAGTCCGCCGCGGCGAATCCGCAGCTGTCGGAGGCGTTCGAGCTCCTGAGCGCAGCGTTGGACGGACAGGGAGATTGACGGTGTACGCAAGACGGTTATACTCGGGGTATGAAAGTAGCGGTGTCGGTCCCGGACGACGTGTTCCAAGAGGCGGAGAGGCTGGCCCGGCGGATGAAGCGCTCCCGAAGCGAGGTGTACAGTCGAGCTCTCGCTGAATACGTGGCCCGTCATGCCCCTGACCACGTGACCGAGACGATGGACCGGGCGCTGGCGGAGATCGGGGAACCGGTCGACGAATTCGTGCGCGTGGCGTCCCGACGCAACCTGCAGCGTAGCGACTGGTGACTATCGCGCAAGGTGACGTCTGGTGGGCTGACCTGCCGGAGGCGAGGGGCTCCGGGCCTGGCTTCCGACGTCCTGTGGTCGTCGTACAAGGCGACGCGCTCAACCGTAGCCGAATCGCGACCGTCGTTTGCGTCACCCTGACAAGCAACGTGAAGTGGGCCAGCGCGCCCGGAAATGTGCTTCTGCCGGCGAGCGTAACCGGGCTTCCGCAGGAGTCGGTCGCCAACGTCTCCCAGCTCGTGACGTTGGACAAAGCGGACCTGACGGAACGAACCGGGAAGCTCCCTAGAGCCAAGCTCGAGCTGGTGCTTTCGGGAATCGACGTTGTCCTTGGGCGCTGAGGAGCCGTCCAACAGCCACGTCGAGCGGACCGCCCGCAAGCTGCGCTTGCTGGTTCCCTCGTTTCGGTCGGCGGCCGCTCACGTGGACCGTGATGCCCCGGGACACGACAGGCGGCGCGCAGCGGCGGCATGTCAGCCGGGGTGCCACCGTCCGAGCCGCCGTCGGATCACCTCTCCGAGGCAGTAGTCGGTCACCAGGTTCGTCGCCCCGATCAGGATGATGCCGAAGATGATCACCGCGATCTCCCCGAGCTGCCGCGCGTGCATGATCAGGAACCCCATCCCGCGCTCGGCCGCGATCAGCTCGGCGGCGACGAGGACGCCGAAGGACAGGCCCCAGCCGACCCGGACCCCGGTCGCGATGTCGGGGAGGGCCGCGGGGATGGCGACCTGGAAGAGGAGGCGCGGCCCCGAGAGCCCCATCGTCTGGGCCGCCCGCAGGAGCACGGGGTCGATGCCGGTCATGCCCCGGTACGTGTTCGTGACCATGGGGAAGAACGCGCCGAGGAAGATGACGAAGACCTTGGACGGCTCCCCGAGGCCGAACCAGACGATGGCCATCGGGATCCACGCCAGGGGCGGGATGGGTCGCAGCAGCTCGATCACGGGATGGATCAGGGCCGCCAGCGTCCGGTACCAGCCCGAGGTGATCCCGATCAGCACCCCGAGTCCCGCGCCAAGCGCGAAGCCCCAGGCGACCCGCAAGAGGCTCACCCCCACGTGTCCCGCGAGGTCGGGCAGCGGGACCCGCCGGAGGGCGTCGACGACCGCCGTGGTCGGCGGCGGGAAGACCACCGGGCTCACGAGCCCGCTCCGCGCCACGGCCTCCCAGAGGGCCAGCACGCCCAGGGTGCCGGTGACGCCGAGCGCCGCGTCGCGGGCTCGCGGTCTCATCGGCGGACCGCCTCGAGGCCGCGGTGCCACGGGAGGAGGACTCGCTCCAGGCGCTCCAGCCCGACCGCGATGGCGAACCCGAAGAGACCGATCAGCACCATGCCCACGACGCCGACGTCGCTCCGGTAGTAGGTCCGGGCCTCCATGATGAGCGCCCCGAGCCCCTGGATCGTCCCGATCATCTCGGCCCCGACGATGACCATGAAGCCGACCCCGAGCGCCACCCGCATCCCGGCGAACATCCGGGGCAGGGCCGCCGGCAGGACGACCCGCACGAAGATACCGCCCGGGCCGGTCTCCAGGGTCTGAGCCGCGCGGACCAGGATCGGGTCGATGTACTTCACGCCGGCGATGACGTTGGTGAGCATCACCCAGAAGCAGCCGTAGGCGATCAGCGCGACCTTGGATGCCTCGCCGACCCCGAACCACACGATGGCCAGCGGCAGGAGGCTCAGCGTGGCCACTGAGCGGGCGAAGGTGATCAGGGGCAGGGTGAGCCGGTCGAGGACCGGGATGCGGCCGATGAGCACGCCCAGCGGGATGGCGAGCGCGATCGCGAGCGCGTACCCCTGGCCGATCCGCGTGAGCGTCACGAGCACGTGCCGGCCGACCCGGACGCCCTCCGGAAACCCCTCCCCAGCCAGCTCCCAGAAGGCGAGCGCGAGCCGGCTCGGCGGCGGGAAGTAGAACGGACGGACGAGGCCGACCTGCGACGCCCCCTCCCAGCCCAGCACGAGGAGGGCGAGGAACCCGAGCCCGAGGAGCCGCGGCCGCTCACCCAAGAGAGCGCCAGATCCCCTCATAGAGGGGCGAGAGCCGCGGGTCCGTCCGCTCGCGCGGCCGCGGCAGGTCGACCGGCACCTCCCGCCGCACGCGGCCGGGACGCGCCGACAGCACGACGACGCGGTCGGACAGGACCAGCGCCTCGGAGATGGAGTGCGTGACGAAGACCACCGTCTTCTTCCTCGAGGACCAGACCCGGAGCAGCTCGTCCTGCATCTCGATCCGCGTCAGCTCGTCCAGCGCGCCGAACGGCTCGTCCATGAGCAGGATCTCCGGATCGAGGGCCAGGGCGCGGGCCAGGGCCACGCGCTGCTGCATGCCGCCCGAGAGCTCCACCGGGTACTTGTCCTCGAACCCGCGGAGGCCCACCAGCTCGATGAGCTGGGTCGCCGCGGCCCGGCGCTCCCGGGGCGGTACCCCGCGGCTCTTGCAGCCGAACTCGACGTTGCCGAGCGCGGTGAGCCACGGGAACAGGGCGTGCTGCTGGAAGACCATCCCCTTCCCGCCGCCCGGGCCGGTCACGCGCTGCCCGTCGACGAGTACCTCCCCGCGGGTCGGCGCCACCAGGCCCGCGATGACGTTCAGCAGCGTCGTCTTGCCGCAGCCGCTGCGCCCCACCAGCGTCACGAACTCGTTGTCCCGGATGGTGAGGCTGAGGTCCTCGATGGCCAGCCCGCGCTCCGGGTCGTCCGACTCGTACCGCTTCGTGACGCCGCGGATCTCGATCGTCGCCATGGGGTCAGGGCCCGCGGGGATCGGGCGCGTAATCCACGAACACCGGGCTGGTCCACGCCATCTCCATGTCGGACTGGATCACCCGGGCCCAGTACGGGTTCACGCCCGGGGCGAGGGTCGGGTCGCGGAACACGAACTCGACCTGCTCCGGGCCCGGCTCCGGCGCCAGGCCCACGGTGAGCTTCCGGTCGAGGAGCCCGAGGTCGAGGACCCGCGGCTCCGCCCCAAGGTCGGCCAGGGCGACCTCGAGGCGGACGCCGTCCGCCGGCGCGAACGACATCCGCTGAGGCAGCGCCTCACCGTGAGCCCCATACCGCGCCCCCGTGATCGCCGCGCACGCCAGGATCACCTCGAGGCGGGCGTCCGGCCCGGCGGCGAGATCGAGGACGAGCCCGCTCCGGTAGCCGCAGGTCCAGGAGTGCCAGCGGAGTCCGCGATCATCTTCCCGCCTGACGGCGGACCGCGGGCTGTCGAACCGGAGCGTCGAGACCGCGGCGATGCGGCCCCCCGTCACGCGGACGCGGCCGTCCCAGACGACCCCCGAGTAGCTCGACCGCCGGCTGGCCCCCTCCCACAGGATCCGCACGCGGGCCGGCGCCGGCCCTCGGTCGAGCCGGCGGTCCTGGACCAGGTCGAGGCCTCGGTACACTTCGACCCGCTCGAGCGGCGCGGTTCCCTTGACCGCGACCCGGATCTCCGGCGGCGCCGCGGTCGTGTATTCCGTGCCCATGGGCCGGCCGTCCGCCGAGACCGCCGCGACGATCCGGGCGCCGGTGGTGGCGTAGCACCGCCGGGCCCGGAGGCCGTCGAGGACGCCTTCGAGGGTGAGCCGGTCGGCGTACACCGCCGTCAGGCCGGCCTTCGCGTAGCGGCGGAGCTGGTGGCCCGGATGGTCGTCGCCCGGGCGGCCGGTGTAGCAGTCGCTCCCGCCGATGAACCCGACCTTGTACCGCCGCTCGAGCGTCTCCCGCAGGAACCACTCGAAGGTGCCGTGGGTGGACGTGACCTCGACCGCCGGCTCCAGCGTCGGCTCGTGGTGGCTCAGGTCCGCGTGGACGCCGCCGACGTGCGGCGTGATCACCACGTCGGCCTGGCGGTACTCCCGGTGGAGGTCGAGGACGTGACGGAGATCGGTCGCCTCGTCGGCCCGGTCGACCTCGCCCCAGTGGGCCGAGCGCCGGATGGGCTGGTCGAAGCGCCGGAAGTAGACGTTGTGGTGGCCGCCCTGCTCGAGCTCGCCCGACCACTCGAACCCCGGTAGCGGCACGAACCGTCCGGGCTCGTAGCGCTCTCGCTCGAGGCGCTGCTGGAGGCTGTAGGCGTCGCTCGTCATCACGTGATCGTTCCGCTGGAACCCCACGAAGTCGATGCCGGCCACGTCCCGCGCATAGCGGAAGAAAGCGCCGATCTTCCGCGGGTCCACGACCTGGCCGCCGTGCGGGTCACCCCAGTAGAGGCGGTGGGCGGGAGGCTCCGGGGTGGCGATGACGGGGTTGCTCCGACCCTCGAGCCCCGCCTCCGGGTCCCTGGCGCTGACCCGGCCGACGCCGGCGACGGACGCGCGCACGCCGTCCACCACCCGCACGCCCTGCTCTGCCTCGCCGAACCGGAGCTCCTCGGCCGGCAGGACCAGCCCGTCCCCGGTGAGCCGCACGCGCCCGCGATACGCGGCAGCCGGGTTTCCCCACGCGTCCTCGGCCTTGACGAGGAGTCGGAACGGCTCGTCGAGGACCGCGTCGGAGGGGGCCACCACGACGAGCCGCGCCGCGTCGCCGCCGATGACGCGCACGCGGGGCGGATCCGGCAGCGACGCCCAGTCGCCCGTGCCCTTCGCGTCCACCTCGACCCAGAAGTGACGAGGATCCTCGACGAAGGTCTGGGCGCGCGAGCCGGGACCGCCTCCGCGCCGGTCGCCGTAGGTCACCGCCAGCTCCTCGCCCGGCTGGAGCGACCGCCCGGTCACGAGGAGGACGAGCGAGACGTGGTCGAGGAGCCGGACGGCGACCTCGGCGCCGTCGGGGACGTCCACGGTGAGGTACTCGGGCGCCGTCGGATCGTCGAGTTGCGGGCAGCCCCAGTCGCTGTCGGAGTCGGTGTCGATCCGGACCCGGCCGTGCGTGGCGATGCCGCGGGGCCCCACGGTGTAGACGAGCCGCCAGGTCCCGTACGCGCCGGCGACCACCGGGTCGCTCGGCACGAGCCGCGCACGGCCATGCTCCGGCCGTCCCGGCCCCGCCCGCCGGAGCACGTCCATCTCGAGGCTCACTGGTCCACCCTGATCGGTTGGCGGCTCATCGGTCCACCCCGCCCGGCCAGCCGGTGACGTAGCCTTCCTCGAGGTCGCGCCGGATCAGCTCGGCGGGTCGCGCCGCCGGGTCACCGTAGCCCCCGCCCCCGGGAGACTCGAGGGTCAGGACGTCGCCGGGCTCGAGCGCCAGCACGCTCTTCATGTCGAGCGGCCGCCCGTCGGCGAAGCGCGCCTCGGCCCGGCGGCCCGGCCCGCCGCCGAGCACCCCGCCCGGCGGATGGCGGAACCGATCGAGGAGGAGCGAGGCCATCATGGGATGGCGGACCCGGAACGTCTTCCGCTGGCCGAGCCCGCCACGGTGAAAGCCGACACCGCCGGAGTCCGGGATGAGGCGCTGCTCCGTGTAGAGGACCGGCGCGATCGACTCCAGCACCTCCACGGGGAGGTTCGCGAGGTTCGACGGGAACGCGGTGGTCGAGCGCCCGTCGCACGCCCTTTTCGCCCCCACGCCCCCGTTGGCGAACTCGAAGGTGAGGAAGGGTGTCCCGTCCGGCTGGCTTCCGTAGAAGGTGATGATGGGGGGCGGCGTCCCCGAGTCGGCCTGCGCCCGGTCGGGCGCGCAGTGGGCGAACGCCTGGAACACCGCGCCCTGGAGCACCATGCCCAGCACGTGGCGCGACTGCACCGGGGCGGGCTCCACCGCGTTCACGATGGTGCCGGGCGGTGCGGTCACCGCGATCCGGCGGAGCAGCCCCTCGTTGTTGGGGATGGCGGGGACGAAGGCGCACTTGGTCGTGTACGCGCAGTAGGCGCGGGTGTACTGGAGGACTGCGTTGATCGGTGTCCGCTGCTGGGGGGAGGAGCCGGTGAAGTCGAAGTGGAGCCGGCCAGCCCGTACCGTCAGCGCGAGCCGCACGGTGAACGGCTCGCCGTAGCCGTCCCCGGTCACCGCACCTAAGTAGACGCCCTCGGGCACGTCCGCCAGCGCCTCGCCGAGGGCCCGGTCGCTCGCGTCGTGGACCGCCCGGGCCAGTCCGCGGAGATCCCGCAGGCCGTAGTCGTCGAGGATCGTCGAGATGGCGGCGGCGCCCTGCGCGTTCGCGGCGATCTGCGCCCGGATGTCGCCCAGGACCTGCGCGGGCGCCCGCACGTTGGCGCGGATCAGCTCCCACACGGGCCGGACCGGGCGGCCGCGGGCGACGAGCCTGAGGGGCGGGATCCTGAGCCCCTCCTCGAACACCTCCGTCGTGCTCGCGCCGAAGTAGGTCCCGCCGATGTCGGCCATGTGGGCCGTGTTGGCCATGAAGGCCACGAGCCGGCGGCGGTGGAAGACGGGCGTGACGATGGTGACGTCCGGGAGGTGGCCGGTGACGACCCAGGGGTCGTTCGTGATGGCGACGTCCCCCGGCCCCCAGCCCTCGCGGCCCCACAGCGCGAGGAACCGCCGCACGCCGCCCGCCGTGGTCCCGACGAAGCCGGGTGTCGAGACCGCCGACTGCGCCAGGGTCTGGCCGCGGTCGTCGGTGAGGAGCTGGGTCATGTCGTGGACCTCGCGCACGATCGTCGAGAACGAGGTGCGGATCAGGGTCGCGGCCGCCTCGTCCACGACGGCGAGGAGGCGCGACCAGAGGATCGACACGCTCACGGGATCCATCGCGTTCATCGCCCTCTCCGCGGGAGGGCCACCACGGCGTTGCCGAAGCGGTCGACGTCGAGCCGGGCGCGCGGGGGCAGGACCAGCGTGGACTCGCGCTCCTCCAGGATCGCCGGGCCGCGCAGGGTCGCGCCGACGCCGAGGGCCGCGCGGTCGTAGACCGGCGTCTCGATCCAGGCGCCGCCGAAGCAGACCGGCCGCCGGCCCGTCCGCGCCGTGCGGGCGCCGCCGCCCCGCCGGGGCGAGGCCAGCCGGACCGTCGGCAGCGGGCCGCGAGCGCGCACCCGCCAGGAGACGATCTCGAGCGGCTGGTCCCGCTCGGCCTGCCCGTAGCGCTCGCGGTAGGTTGCGAGGAAGCGCTCGGCGATGGCCGCCCCCCGCCTGGCGTCGAGCCGGCCGCGGGGGAGCGGCGCGGTGACCTCGAACCCCTGGCCCGCGTAGCGCATGTCGGCCGCCCGCTCGAGGCTGATCCGGGCGCGGGGCACGCCGGCGGCCGTCAGCGCCGCCAGCGCGGCCGCCTCGAGCTCGGTCAGGAGCGCCCGGACCCGCGTCCAGTCCGCGCGATCGAGCCGGCTCACGTGCGTGCGGACGTGGTCGATGGCCATCGGGGCGGCCAGGAATCCGAGCGCTGCCGTCACCCCCGCGCCGCGCGGGACGATCACCCGGCCGGTCCCGAGGAGGCGGGCCACGCCCGCCGCGTGCACCGGCCCGGCCCCGCCGAACGCGAAGAGCGGGTAGTGGCGCGGATCCTTCCCCTTCTCCAAGATGTGAATCCGCGCGGCGCTCGCCATGTTCTCGTCGACGATCCGGTGGATCCCGGCGGCCGCGGCGGTCACGTCCAGACCGAGCGGCTTCGCCACGCGCTCCACCGCGGCGCGGGCCGCGTCGACGTCGAGCCGCATCGCCCCGCCCAGGAAGCGCTCGGCAGCGAGGTAGCCGAGGAGGAGGTCCGCGTCGGTCACGGTGGGGAGGGCGCCGCCGAGGCCGTAGCACGCCGGTCCGGGGTCCGCGCCGGCGCTCTCCGGCCCCACCCGGAGGAGGCCCGTCTGGTCGATCCACGCCACCGACCCGCCGCCGGCACCGATCTCGATGAGGTCCATCGCCGGGACCCGGAGCGTGAACCCGCTCCCCTTCTTGCCGACATGGGCCCGGGCGACCTCCAGCTCGTTCGTGGTGAACGGGCGCCCGCGGTGGACGAGGCAGGCCTTCGCGGTCGTGCCCCCCATGTCGAAGGCCACGAGGTCGGGCACCCGGGCGTGCCGGGCGTGAAAGACGGCCGCGAGGGAACCTCCCGCGGGCCCGGAGTCGATCAGGCGGATCGGCACCCGCTCCGCTTCCTCCGTCGTCGTGAGGTGGCCGCTCGAGGTCATGATGTGAACCGCCGCGCGCGCGGCGCCGGCGCGGCGGAGCCCCTCCGTGAGGCGCCCCATGTACCGCCGGGTCAGCGGCTGCACGTAGGCGTTGAGGACCGTGGTCAGCGTCCGCTCGTACTCCCGGATCTCCGGCAGGACGTCCGAGGAAAGCGACACCGACACCTGCGGCAGTGCCCGTCGCAGCGCGTCGCCGACCTGCCGTTCGTTGCCGGGGTTCCGGTAGGCGTGGAGGAAGGACACCGCCACCGCCTCGACCCCGGCCTCCCGGAGACCGGCGATCGCCTCCGCGACGCGGTCCGGATCCGGGACCCTGAGGACCTCCCCCGCCGCGTCGGTCCGCTCGGGGACACCCAGCCGGAAGCGACGGCGCACAAGCGGCTCGGGCCGCCGCATCTCGAGGTCGTAGAGGTCGTAGCGCTGCTCCCGGCCGATCTCGAGCAGGTCCTCGAAGCCCTCGGTCGTCAGGAGCGCGGTGCGGGCCCCCTTCCCCTCGACCACCGCGTTCGTGATGAGCGTCGTGCCGTGGACCACGTGGGCGAGATCGGCCGCCGGCACACCCGCCTCCGCCAGCAGCGTCGCCAGCCCCTCGAGAAGCCCCCGGAGCGGATCGTCGGGGGTCGTGAGCACTTTGCCGAAGCGCACGCCGCCCCGGGGGTCGACGAGCGCGAGGTCGGTGAACGTCCCCCCGATATCGACGCCCAGACGGTAGCCGCGCTTCACGACGCCGTTACCGGCCTAGCGCGCCGGGTAGGATCCCTCGGGATCGTGCACCTCGCCGCCGGCGAGGGGCGGGTTGAACGCTCAGACCAGGTGCATGCGCGTCCGGGCGCGCAGGCGATGGCGGTCGTGCTTGTTCAGGGCATAGAGCGTGCCGGGCCTGAGCTCGTACACCGTGCCCGTCGCGAGGTCCTCGATGGTGCCCTCGCCCTCCAGGACATAACACGCCTCGAGGTGGTTCTTGTACCAGATGACCTGGTCCATCCCCGCGTTGACGGTGGTGTCGGTGAGGGTGAAGCCCATGCCGTCTTCCGTGTGGAGGAAGCGCAGGCTCGACCAGTTGGCGGTGCGCACGTCACCCTTGGTGCCCTGCAGATCGCTGACGGTCCGGACGATCATCGGCAAGCCCTCCGTGCAGGAGTCGGTGAGACACCGCTGAGGATCATGCTACGGAACCCCGGGGCGCATCCAGTCCGCCGGACCGACGGGGAACGGTGGTGCGCGGGACCCCGGCGGCCCGCTTCAGGCCCGAGGGCTTCGCCTCCGACGCGCCCGGGCCACCTCCGCGAGGAACTCCGCGAATCGCTCACGGTGCCCCTCACGGATACTCCACCGCCGCACGGTCTCGAGGTTGACGCGGTTGCGTCGTGCGATCCAGATCGCGACCCGAAGGCCCTGCCGATCGCTCCAGTGATAGAAGGCAGCCAGTCGATCTCGACAGGAATCCGTGGCGGAGAGCGTGAGGATCCGTCCGTGTCGGGTCTGGCGCTCCACGGGACCAATGCGGTAGTCGTCGCCGATGGCCAGGGGCCCGCGCGGAAACTCGACGTAGAAGCGGACCCGAGGATGCACGTAGCGGTCCCCCCGGCGGACGAACCCGACACTGGCCATTGCGGCATCCAGCCCGGCTCGCGTTGCCGGGCCGATCAACACGAAGTCCATGTCGACCGAATGGTACAGCCCTCGGGAGTGCAGGCTCGCGCACGCGCCGCCGGTCAGGACCGCCCTGATGCGGTGGCGCCGCAGGGCGGCACCAACCGCGACGGCGACCGTGCCGAGGCTCGATCGCTCGCCGAGC
>Ga0073934_10008800_pt1 | contig 13267 bp, 15 predicted proteins | sample LarsenN4metaG_FD_76834 | JGI IMG/M metagenome (GOLD analysis project Ga0073934, IMG submission 76834) | Hot spring sediment bacterial and archeal communities from British Columbia, Canada, to study Microbial Dark Matter (Phase II) - Larsen... ...
ACTGCTTCTGCCTTACACTCTTCCGTGTAGGCCGTCTGGGGTATCCAGGTCTTTATAACTTGTCTTCAGGTCCCACTCTGGAGGAGCATATTCCATTCCTTTTGGCACGAGACCATAGTCAGGCTTGTCTCGTCCATCTCGATCGTCTCGTACGAGTCGAGACACCGCGTTCGGCGCTCATGAGCAGCCGGAACCATCCCTTCCTGGCGGAATGCGTTCGACTGACGAACACACCGCTCGAACTCGTCACGAGAGAATCGTCGGAAGATCGGGGCGCCGAAGAGAGGCGACGACGACCGACACATGCCCGACCTCGGTCCACGACAGCACCGCAACATCCGGTTCGGCACTGAACGATTGGAGCAGCAGGAGTACGCCCAGAAAGAGGGCAATGATGGCGGGCCAAATCATCGAGAGCGCACCGACAACTAAGACGAACGTTATCGCGGACAATGTGAGCTGGAGGAACTGGCTCTTGACTGTCATCATAAGGCCCTCCTTGGTTTGCTCTCTCCTGAATGGATCAATCGAATAGATCAATCGAAACGTCCTATGTCAGACATGCTGGCCCAACCAATCGTCACAGCGCGTGGCTCCGTGAAAGCTTCGTTTGTAGCAACATGGAATTGTCTGTTTTAAGGCCGTGACGATAGCAGTCACATGGGGACCCATATGATTCCCACTTGGAATGAGGAGACTTGCATCTCGCGCATAGATCCATTTAGCTCTCCATCGCCATAGGGGCCGTTCATACTGGCATGCATTGCCTACCAGAGAATGCCTCAGGCGCTGCGCTCAGCAATGAGCAAGGAGCGGGCCATGAGGAATCCGCAAGAATGATGTGAATTCCGAAGGATTATGACACCGTCTGAAGAAGAAAAACCTGACGGCGTGAATCTCTTTCGATTCAAGGTATCCGAATAGATTCAGTGAGAGTGCGTCGAGCCGTGAGGAGTGCTGGTTCGCAGTCTTTCTTGGTGGGGTGCGATGTAGAATCGGTGGAATTCAACTATATGATCGACGCCCTGAAAATTTAGGTTCCTGTAATCCATTGCTTTCCATCCCCCTAGATGTGGTGTGTCAGACATCCGTACGTACCATTACTAAAGGTACTGCTACCGATCGCATCCCTGAACCATATCTCCCATGCTCTCGCACGCCTGGCTGGAAGAGTGGCACCCAAAATCCACAGTTGCAAAGTGGCGCCGGACGGCGTATAGGACACGATAGGGCTTTTTAGGTCTACCCATAATTCGAGAGAACGTACCAGCATCAGTTCCAGTCCTTTGGTCGCATCGCTTTCTTCTGTTTCGTTGCGGACGTGGTGCCGTGTGAACAGGAAAGGGTGTTCCCCAGGCATTGGACTTTCAAAATTTTGAATGTTGTGGAGTTGCCGCCACTTATTTTTCTTAGCGAGGTGAGACATGAAGATGATGAAACTAATCGCTTTGGCCTTTTTCTTTACTGTCACGGTGAACGGACAAGGATTGAGTCTGGCGGCCGCCACTCAGTCAATCGCAGTTCGATCGGACATAGGTCTGGGATATCCCATGGCCATGCTCGTCGGGTTCCGAACTCCAGCCGATGTTCAGTACGCTCAACCGGAGAAGGCCGGTTCGTATCTTCATAAAGTCGACAGCGACGAGACCGCTCCTGCGACTTCAATCACTCCTATGACTTCTATTACGATAGACCCTCCCCAGAGCCAACTTACAGAGATAGAAAAAGAAAAGGAGCGGCTGGAGCAGCTCCTGCAACAGCTCAATCATAAGGAGAAGGAGTTGGCTCTTCTAAGGGAGAAGACGGCAGTAACCACGAATCTGTTACACGTCGAAAAGAACCGTGCAGAAGCATTGGAAGCGCAGCTGAACCAAAAAGAACAGGAACTGGCGGGGCTCTGCACCCAACGAGACACACATCAACAACTGTCGCTGGAGTTGAACCGGACCAAGAGCAGCCTGGAGCTGGCCAAACAGCAAGTCATGGACATTGAGCGACAGTTTGCCCTCAACAACGACCAGCTTGATACTGCGATGCAGCGTATTGCGGACCTTGACCTGCAGTTGGTGGCGAAAGAGCAAGAATTCCAACTGGCCAAGGCCAACATGGATATGGAACTCGCCGCTCGCGACTCGCAGCTCGTGCAGGCAAAGCGCCTGCTCGCGAGCGTGGGTAAGAGTTTGCCGAAGCCGGCCAAACTGACTGCCTCCAACAAGAATGCGCTTTCTCAGCCGGCCATCACGACGGCGCATGCCACGGTTGACCTCACCAGGGTCAGTGAGAAGCTGGCGAGCGCCCTCCAGGAAGAACTCAAACGAGGCACCGTGGTGTTAGAGCAGCGTGGCGACAAACTCACGCTCGCATTGTCGTCCGGCGAACTGTTCGCCAAAGGGCGAGCCACCATGACACCGGCCGGGAGCTCCTTGGTCAAGCGCATCGGCGTAGCCTTGCGTAAATTCCGTCCACAGAGCGTTGAGGTCGCCGGACATACCGACAGCACGCCGGTCAAGTACGATAGTCGGCGACCGTTCAAGGATAACAGTGAGCTCTCTCGGGCACGCGCCGAAAACGCCGGCAAGGCTCTGATCAAGGGCGGGTTAGGTATCGACCGAGTCAGGACAGTGGGGTACGCAGACTCCCGACCGATCGCCACCAACGACACGGAAGAAGGTCGGAGTAAGAACCGACGGGTCGAAATTGTCGTGACCCAGGGATCCGAGCCGATCGCCTCTTTAAGTGAGAAGGACGGACAAATTGCAAGCAACCCGCGGAGTGCTTCTCAATACGGAGGAATGGTTCAAAAAGTCGTGAATCGCTGACCGTGAACTTCTGACCATGTCGGCCTCCGATCGGCCGACATGGTCGATTCTGATAAGCCTGTCTCTCATCCATTTCCATTTTCGGAGTGCCGTAGGATCATTTCAGCATCTAAAATCCTTAAATCATGCCGAGCTGATGGAACAGCAGGCACTTCTCATCGGTGAACCGGTAAACCATCCCTCGTTTGCTTTCGCCATGCAGTATGGACTGCTCCGTGGGATGTGCCGAAACGGCTCGCGCTGTTCATTCATATTCTAAGAGCATGTCACGTCAACCGTAGACTCATCCACACCACCGCCGCTTGAGAGAGAAACAAGTCGTGCAGTATGCTGCCCGGTATACGAGGATTGCCATGACTCCTGCAGAAGCCGCGGCGGCGCTGTTCAACGCGATGCCGCCACCGATCACCGTCTCTCAGCTCGAGGAATACGGGATCGAGGCTTCTGAATCCGCTGCTCAATCCGTAGCGCGCGAAATTCTATCGCTGAATCTCTATTGGGTCTTGGCCGCGATTGATGCCCATATCCCCACGAAGTACCGATCTACGATCGAGGATGCTCTGTTCGAGTCGATCCAGAAAGAGTGGTGGTCGCCCGGCAAACTGGGGGCCGATACGTGGAATGAGTACCACTCAGAACTGACCGAACGGCGTAAGCGATACGCACACTTGGTCGATCAGGAAGGGGTCAGTCACATGGGCATCTGTGCGGAAACGGCGTCTTTAATGGAAGACCACGGCTTCATTTCATCAGAAGATCGTGAAAAAATGCTGGTGTTGCTGATCGACTATGCGCCGGCTGCGGAATACGGTCGGTTGCTCGACGAGGTGGGATGAGTTTCTCGCTTACAGATACCGGTGAGACAACACCTTGCCGTTGTCGTCAAATTCGTAGAGGAGCGGTACACCGGTCGGAATATTGAGCTCCAACACGGCTTCCTTCGACAACTGGTCCAGCTCCATGACCAGTGCACGGAGGCTGTTGCCGTGTGCGGCGATAATGATGGTTTCACCCTTCAATAAATAGGGTTTGATCATCTTCTCATAATAAGGCAACACGCGCTCGGCGGTATCTTTCAAGCTTTCTCCGCCGGGTGGTCGCACATCATAGCTTCGTCGCCAGATTTTCACTTGCGCGTCACCGTACTTCTTGGCGGTTTCGGCCTTATTCAATCCTTGGAGCTCTCCGTACATCCGTTCGTTCAGCGCCTTGTCTTTTGCAATGGGAATGGTCGTTTGCCCGAGGACTTCCAGCACAATTCTCAACGTGTCATTGGCGCGGGAGAGGACCGAGGTGAAAGCCCGGTCAAACGTGAACCCACGGAGCTTTTCGCCTGCCTGCCTTGCCTCCTCGATACCTTTAGGAGATAACGGCACATCGACCCACCCGGTGAAACGATTTTCCAGGTTCCATTGTGATTCCCCATGACGAAGTAAGACTAGTCGAGCCATCGCGCATCCTTTACCATCAACGTGACCATTCAATCAGGCCTCAAAGCATACTGAATTGCCGTACCAAGTCAAGCCTATGACAGCAGGACCGCTTGCTTGGTCGGCCGGCCGGGAGATTTATCCAGATCAGGCGGACCTTCTTGAATCATCTGCATCAGTGTCGCCAGGAAGATGATATAGAAAAACACCCCGACCCAGATGACATACGGCTGCACCCCGCCCGATTCTTTCAGCGCGGTTTCTTGTGCGGCACGATCCATCCGGCCGGATTTCTTGATTTCGCCGATGTGCTCTCGGCAATACCAATAATAGAGGTAGTTCGCGGTCGCTCCCGCCATGATGCTCCAAACGATGCCGGCGGAAAAATCTCCCGTGAGATACGTCGAAATCATCGGACCGACCGCATAAACGAATGCGTGCAGGTACATCTTACGGTACAGAAACCACAGGAAGGAGATGTAGAGAAACGCCGGCCAGTTCCACGAGAGCGCGAACTTTGGCTGACCGTTCGACGAAAATTTCTTGAACACGGTCAGGTAGTGTTCGGCGTTAGGGCCGATGAATTGGCGCCACAGCGTCTCATCATCCTGGACCGGCCAGGCGGAGGGAGCCTCAGAGGGGATTTCGGTCGCGACCGTGGCTTCAGTCAGTTTGGCTCCACACTGATGACAGAAACGCGCCTCATCGGGGTTCTGTTGATTGCACTGCGCACACATCATCATGGCGACGCAGCTTACCACACTCGGAACAGAAGGAGACGGTCTATCGCTTATGGGGCTCAGTGCGGCACTTCTGCAAGTAATTTCCCGATGCCCCACTTATTGCTCTTCCCACTTCCCCTGTGCTAGCTTTTCTTTTTTCTTAAGGGGATACGTCATCATGCCGACCGAAGAGCTGAAAGATGATGCCGCCAAATACCTGATGCAGACCTACAGTCGCCAGCCGATTTCAATCGTACGGGGACGAGGGGCGAAGGTCTACGATTTGGAGGGACGAGAGTACCTCGATTTTGTCGGTGGGATTGCCGTCAATGTGCTGGGGCATGGTCATCCCGACCTGGTTCAGGCCATCCAACGCCAGGCCGCCCAACTGATCCATACGTCCAACCTGTATTACACCGAGCCGCAAGTGAAGCTGGCGCGCCTGTTGGTGGATCATTCGTTCGCCGACCGCGTGTTTTTCTGCAACAGCGGAGCCGAAGCCAATGAAGCGGCGATTAAGCTGGCGCGGCGCTACGGACATGAGCGGCATGGGCCGGACCGCTTTGAAGTCATCACCATGAAGAATTCGTTCCATGGCCGAACGCTGGCCACGCTCACCGCCACGGGACAGGAGAAAGTTCAGAAGGGGTTCGAGCCGCTGATGCCCGGGTTTGCCTATGCGCCGTTCAATGATTTTTTGGCGATTGAATCCATGGTCAGCGAGAGGACCGCGGCAATCATGCTGGAGCCGATTCAGGCGGAAGGCGGCGTGTACGTCGCCGACCGGGATTATCTGAAAAACCTGCGTGAACTCTGTACACAACGAGACATCTTGCTCATTTTCGATGAAATTCAAACGGGCATGGGTAGAACCGGCACGTTCTTCGCCCATGAGCAACTCGGCGTGAAGCCGGATATCATGACCCTTGCCAAAGGCCTCGCCGGAGGAGTACCGATCGGAGCCTGTCTGGCAAAAGAATCGGTGGCCGCGGCGTTTACGCCCGGTTCTCATGCGTCGACGTTCGGGGGGAACCCCTTGGCTTGTGCCGCAGCACTGGCGGTCTGCCGGGTACTTCTCGAAGGGAAAGTGCTGGATCAAGCGCGGCGCATGGGCGAGTACTTGGCAAAGGGGTTGGCCGACTGCAAAGACCGCCATCGCATCGTGAAGGATGTGCGAGGCCTTGGCCTCTTGCAAGGCATGGAATTGGAGGCCGACGCACGAGCGGTGGTGGCCGATGCCCTCGCACGCGGCGTGCTGATCAATGCCGCAACCGACCGGGTGCTGCGCTTCGTACCGCCCCTGGTGATCACACAGCCAGACGTGGACAAGCTCATCGACCTTCTTGGCATCCTGTTTAACCAGCGTCAGGCGACGGGAAGAGATTCACACCACTGATGGCTGTACCGGCTCGACAGAGAAGCAGCGACGGGCGCTATGCCAAGGACTTGCTCGACGTCGTGAGGATGCCGCGACAACAAGTCCTCGACTTGCTCCGTTTGGCGACGTCTCTGAAGAAGAAGCAGCGCGAGGGCATTCCACATCGATTGCTGCACGGAAAGACGTTAGGCCTGCTGTTTCAAAAGCCATCGACAAGGACCCGCGTGTCGTTCGAGGCGGGGATGAACCAGCTCGGCGGCCATGCGTTGGTTCTTCCCATGAGCGACATTCAACTCTCGCGCGGAGAGACTGTCGCCGACACAGCACGCGTCTTGTCACGTTACCTGGATGGAATCGTGATCCGAACCTATGACCATGCGATCGTCGAAGAATGGGCGGCAGAAGCCACGATGCCGGTGATTAACGGGCTGACCGACCATAGCCATCCTTGTCAGGCCTTGTCCGATTTAATGACGATACAGGAAATCAAAGGCCGGCTCAAAGGACTCACCCTTGCCTACATCGGCGATGGCAACAACGTCGCCAATTCGCTCATCGAAGCGGGAACAAAGGTGGGCATGCGCGTCGTCATCGGATGCCCGTCCGGCTACCAGCCGGATCAGCGGGTGATCGATCGTGCGAGAATGGAAGGTCACACCACCGGCGCGTCCATCGAGGTGTTGGAGAATCCCCTTGTCGCCGTGAAGGAAGCGGATGTGGTGTACACCGATGTGTGGATCAGTATGGGTCGCGAGCGGGAGCAGGCACGGCGATTACGGATGCTGGCCCCTTACCAGTTGAATAAACGGCTGCTGCAACGGGCCAAACCCGATGCCATCGTCATGCATTGTTTGCCGGCGCATCGAGGTGAAGAGATTACCGCTGAGGTGCTGGATGGTCCACAATCCGTCGTCATCGACCAAGCAGAAAATCGCCTGCACATGCAAAAAGCGATTTTGACGCAACTCCTCAGACGAAAGAAAGGTGCACGGTAGGAAGCTCACATGAAACCAAACCCGATCAAGAAAATCGTCCTGGCCTATTCAGGCGGACTCGATACCTCGGTCATCCTTAAGTGGCTGCAGGAAACCTATCAGGCTGAGATCATCGCGTTTTGCGCCGACCTTGGCCAAGGGGAGGATCTGAAGGCCGTGAAGGCCAAGGCTCAAGCGCTCGGCGTCAAGAAGGTCTATGTCGAGGATCTCCGGGAGACCTTTGTCAAAGACTATGTATTCCCGATGTTGCGCGGGAATGCAATGTATGAGGGCTGCTATCTCCTCGGGACATCGATCGCTCGCCCGCTGATCGCTCGCCGGCAGGCCGAAATCGCCATCAAAGAGGGCGCCGAAGCGGTGTCCCACGGCGCCACAGGGAAGGGCAATGATCAGGTGCGTTTCGAGTTGACGTACATGGCGCTCGCACCTCACTTGAAGATCATTGCGCCTTGGCGTGAATGGACCATGCGCTCTCGGCGTGAACTGATTGAGTACGCGGATCGCCACGGCATTCCAGTGACCGCGACCAAAGCCAAGCCCTACAGCACGGACCCGAATCTGTTTCACATCAGTTATGAGGGCGGCATTCTTGAAGATCCGTGGGAATCGCCGCCGGATGAAATATTCCAGATGACCGTCTCTCCGGAAAAGGCACCGGATCAGCCGCAGGAAGTCGAGATCGAATACCAAGCGGGCAATCCCATTGCGGTCGATGGCAAGAAGATGAGTCCAGCGGCCTTGCTCGCTCATCTCAACAAGGTGGGCGGCGCACACGGGATCGGCCGTGTCGACCTGGTGGAAAATCGCTACGTCGGGATGAAATCTCGTGGAGTGTACGAAACGCCAGGAGGAACGATTCTACACGTAGCACATCGCGGGCTCGAATCCTTGACGATGGACCGCGAAGTCCTCCACTTTCGCGACAGTTTGATTCCACGATTTGCAGACCTGATCTACAACGGGTATTGGTTTAGCCCTGAGCGCGAGATGATGCAGGCGGCGATCGATGAAGCTCAGAAAGATGTCGGCGGCATCGCACGAGTCAAGCTCTACAAGGGAAGCTGTACTCTGGCGGGACGTAAATCGAAACAGTCACTCTACCGCCTCGACATCGCCACGTTCGAAGAAGATGACGTGTATAACCAGAAGGACGCGGAAGGCTTCATACGTTTGAACGCGTTACGATTGAAGATTCGCGCGCAGAGAAGGAAACCCTCGTCCTGATGGCCAAACAAGGGAATTATCCGAAGTCGACCGGCGGTGGAGGGAAGGCCTGGGCTGGCCGGTTTCGAGAGAAGACCGATCCATTCGTCGAAGCGTTTACCAGGTCGGTCACGGTCGACCGTCGGCTCTATGGCGAGGACATCGCCGGGAGCATCGCCCATTGTAAGACGCTCGAAAAGGCTCGAATCCTGACGCGTGCCGAAACACGCGCCATCGTCCGTGGGTTGGAAGCAGTCAAACGAGAGTTGGATCGCGGAGAATTCGTCTTCTCACCTCAAGACGAAGATATTCACATGGCCGTCGAGCGGCGATTGACTGAAAAGATCGGCCCGCTGGGAGGAAAATTACACACCGGCCGGAGTCGGAATGATCAAGTGGCTTTGGATATTCGACTGTATTTGCGTACTCAGCTGGATGGACTGCATGAGCGATTAGCTGAATTTCAACGTGTGTTGGTTGCAAAAGCCAGTGCACATCGCGCCCTCATGATGCCAGGATATACCCACTTGCAACGGGCTCAGCCAGTCCTGTTTGCCCATCACTTGTTGGCCTACGTGGAGATGTTCGAGCGTGACAAAGGTCGAATACGTGACGCCAGGGGCCGACTCAATGTCATGCCGCTCGGGTCCGGTGCCTTGGCCGGTACGAACTATCCGGTGAACCGGGGATACACGGCCCAACTCCTGGGCTTTCCTACCGTCACCCTGAACAGCATGGATGCGGTGTCGGACCGTGATTTCATGATTGAAGTAGCCTCGGCCCTCTCGATCGTGATGATGCATCTGTCGCGACTCAGCGAGGAATTGATCGTGTGGGCGTCGCAGGAATTTCAGTTCATCGACCTGCCGGATGCACTCTGCACGGGAAGCAGCATGATGCCGCAAAAGAAGAATCCCGACGTTCCCGAGCTGGTCCGAGGAAAAACCGGACGCGTATACGGCCATCTTGTCAATTTGCTGACCCTGCTCAAGGCTCTGCCGTTAAGTTATAATCGGGACTTGCAGGAAGACAAACCGGCCCTCTTTGATGCACTTGATACCGTAACGGCCTCACTTCGAGTCATGACGGAATTGATGCGCCGACTCAAGGTCAACGAAGAAACCCTGAAGCGAGCCTTGCAAGGAGGCGGACTTCTCGCTACGGAACTGGCCGACTACTTAGTCATCAGAGGCGTACCTTTCCGCGAAGCCCACGGAATCACCGGACGAATCGTCCGCGCAGCACTTGATCAGGGCCGTGACATCACGGATTTTTCACTTGAGGAGTTACAAGCGTTTTGCGAACGGATCGACAAAAGTGTGTTTTCTCGGCTGACTACCGCGGCGGCCATCGATCACAAGCGACAAATCGGTGGAACCGCACGAGGACAAGTTGAGCAGCGAATTAAAGAGCTTGAACAGTTACTGTCATGAGGGCTGTTGTCATTATTGCGTCGGCAGGGCTCCTGATGTCTTGTGGAGTGGTGGGGTCACCGGTTCCTCCTGAATTCGTGGGAGTAGCACCCACGATCAATAAGCAGAAGAGGCAACAGGCCCTCGAGGCAGAGAGGAAAACAGCAGAATCGGCTGAACCGGACCCTACCCTCGGAAGTCATGACATGGATCTCCCTCCCTCGCAGCCGGTGGGAATAAGGTAAAGTCTTAGACCTGAGGTAATCGGTTTAACACAAGGGAACCACGAGATGCATAGTTTCGAGTATCACCACGGCGAATTATACTGCGAGCAGGTACCGGTCAGCCGCATGGCGAAGGAGGTCGGCACTCCCTGTTATATCTATAGCCATGCGACACTCGTCCGGCATTTCCATGCCTACGACAGTGCCTTCAAGAATATCCCGCATGTCATCGCATATGCGATGAAGGCAAACTCCAACCTTGCCATCTTACGATTGATGGCAAAGGAAGGCAGCGGTGCGGACATCGTGTCGGGCGGCGAACTGTTTCGAGCTCTAAAAGCCGGTGTGTCGGCGTCCAAAATCGTGTTTGCCGGTGTCGGCAAATCGCCGGATGAAATCCGCGATGCGCTGAAGGCCGACATTCTTATGTTCAATGTCGAGTCACCGGCTGAGATCCATGCGATAAACGAGGTGGCGGCCTCAGTCGGCAAAAAGGCCCGGATCGCGTTGCGGATTAATCCGGACGTGGATCCAAAAACGCATCCCTACATCTCGACGGGGATGAAGAAAAGCAAGTTCGGCATCGCCTCGGATCGCGCGCTGGAAGAATACAAAATGGCATCCTCGCTTAGCCATACCGACGTCGTGGGCGTCCATGCCCACATCGGCTCGCAGTTGACGGACGTGACGCCGTTTGTCGATTCGCTGAAAAAGGTCGTGGCGCTCATCGATACGCTGAAAGGCCAAGGGATCAACATCCGTTACCTGAACATCGGAGGCGGGCTCGGCATCACCTATTCCGAGGAGAAGCCACCTTTGCCCCAGGACCTGGCTGATGCGATTTCGCCGCTCGTGAAAGACTTGGGATTGACGCTCGTGATGGAGCCGGGCCGTGTCATCGTCGGCAATGCCGGCATCCTGGTCACAAGAGCGTTGTACGAGAAAGCCGGAGAGACGAAACATTTCGTGATCGTCGATGCCGCCATGAACGATTTGATTCGGCCTAGCTTGTATGGGGCCTACCACGAAATTCGCCCCGTGAATGAGGAAGCAACCCATCGGGCTAGACAGACGGTGGATATCGTCGGGCCTGTCTGCGAATCGGGAGATTTTCTGGCGAAGGATCGATCGCTTCCGAGCGTAAAACCCGGTGAGTTACTCGCGGTCATGAGCGCGGGAGCCTATGGCTTTGTGATGGCATCGAATTACAACTCTCGACCTCGTGTACCGGAAGTCCTTGTCAAGGGGGGAGAGTTTCACGTCATTCGTGAGCGGGAAACATACGACGACCTCGTGCGAGGCGAGAGAATTCCATCGTTCCTCAACGAAACGGAGTGAGCATGTTTACCGGATCGCTTGTCGCTATTGTCACACCGTTTCGGCAGGGCAAAGTCGACGAGCGCGCGTTGGCCGAGTTGATCGAATGGCAGATTGCCAGCGGTACCAACGGCATTGTTCCCTGCGGAACCACTGGTGAATCGGCCACACTTTCTCATAGCGAGCACAATCGCGTCATTGAATTGACGGTCGAGGTGGTCCGCCGGCGTGTACCGGTTATTGCCGGAACCGGTTCAAACAGTACGGAAGAAGCCATTACCCTCACGAAACACGCGAAGCAAGCCGGGGCTGACGGTGCATTGCTCATTACTCCCTACTACAACAAGCCGACCCAGGAAGGACTCTATCGACACTATAAAGCGGTTGCAGAGGCTGTCGATCTGCCCTTAGTCCTGTACAACATCCCCGGTCGCACCGGAGTCAATATGCTACCGTCAACGATTGCCCGGCTCTCAGCCATTAGCACGATTGTCGGGGTTAAGGAAGGGAGTGGCTCCGTCCAACAGGCTTCAGATATCGTGCAGACGTGCGGGGACCGCCTAATCGTGCTGGCCGGAGACGACTCTCTCACGTTACCGATGATGGCCGTCGGCGGGAGAGGAGTGATTACTGTAACGGCCAATATCATGCCGATGGAAATGGCTACGCTTGTGAAAGCCTTTGCTGAGGGGAAAATCGACGAAGCACGACGGATTCATTTTAGGCTCTCTCCCCTTTTTGCGGCGTTGTTCTATGAAACCAACCCCATTCCGGTCAAAGAAGCGTTGGGACTCATGAGGAAGATTGACCCGGAATTGCGCCTGCCGCTCTGTCCAATGGCCATGGACACGCGCGAGAAATTAATCCGCGTCCTGAAAGATGCGGCGTTGATTTAACTCTACAATAGCTAAGGGCACAACAAGATGATTAAGGTCATTGTAGCGGGTGCAGCCGGCCGAATGGGCTGTCGACTGGTGTCGCTGATCAGAGATTCTACGGCTTTGATATTGGCAGGGGCCTTAGAAGGGAAAGGACATCCGGCGTTGGGAGAGGATGCGGGCGAGACCGCAGGATCGGGCCGTGCCGGCCTCCTCATCACGGACGATCTCTCCATTCTGATGGAGCGAGGACAAGTTGTGATCGATTTTTCCGCGCCCGAGGCGACACTTGAGCATATGCGTACGGTCGCTCACCATCGGCGGGCTATGGTGATCGGGACCACGGGGTTTTCGGCTGTTCAACTCGACGAGTTGAGGTCACTGGCCCAGCAGATCCCCTGTGTCTTTTCTCCCAACATGAGTGTCGGCATCAATCTGATCTGCAAAGTCATCGGGGAAATGGCTAGAACACTTGGAGACGATTACGACATCGAGGTCATTGAAGCTCACCACAGACTGAAGAAGGACGCGCCGAGCGGTACGGCGCTCAAGATTGCCGAAGTCCTGGCCCGTTCGGTGAGCCGGGACTTGAACCAAGTCGGAGTCTACGCTCGCAAGGGGATGATTGGGGAGCGAACCAAGGGAGAGATTGGAATACAAACGATTCGCGCCGGCGATATCGTCGGCGATCATACGATTCTGTTCGGCGGCATGGGAGAACGAATCGAGGTCACCCACCGAGCCAGCAGCCGCGATACATTTGCCCGCGGAGCCCTGCGAGCCGCGCGCTGGGTTGTCCGTCAGCCGCCTGGCTTGTACGATATGATGGATGTCTTGAGTCTTCGTTGACTATCCTCTCAGCTGCGCTTGTTGTCGAATCACCCGATTG
>Ga0073934_10008801_pt1 | contig 13267 bp, 9 predicted proteins | sample LarsenN4metaG_FD_76834 | JGI IMG/M metagenome (GOLD analysis project Ga0073934, IMG submission 76834) | Hot spring sediment bacterial and archeal communities from British Columbia, Canada, to study Microbial Dark Matter (Phase II) - Larsen... ...
GTACGTGCCGGCATTCGTCTGCGTTGCCGCTCCGCCGATCAACACGTTACTAATTACACCTGCAACTGAAGCAGATACATCGGCAGACTGAGGTGATCCGTTGTACAGCACCGGTGAATTCGTTATGGAAAGCGTGGGGGTAGCTTTATTTACAGTGAGCGTTGCATCTACATACGCAAAAATATACTCATCATCTGCACCGCCTGAGCAGGTAATCGGATATGTGCCAACACTGGTATGCTCGCCAACTACACTGCAGGTCGGGGCCGTATCGATCGCAGATTCTGTATCCCCACCAAAGAATCCGCTATATTGAAAGGTAAAGGCGGGGTCTGCTTCACCATATGATTTTGTCTTGGAAATGGCTGTCACGGTCAGAAGCTTTGCCTCAAAAGCGCCAATATCGCAAGCGCTTCCTTGGGGCCGAGTCACACCGCGCTGGTCTGTGGATGCACAGGAAGCATTGATACCTCCTGCATTTCTAGCAGAACTACCTGAACCTACGGGAATCGTAACAGTGTTACCACCTTGATCTGCCAAGACGCCCAAGACAGGATCCGTGCTGATTATGTTGGTGCAAGTGGCAAGCGCAGGGCATCCGCCCTCAACCACACTGTCGGTAATGGTTGCTCCATTCCCTGCATCATTAACAACCTCCTCGCTACCGTTATTCCAAAGGACAGTGTTATTGACAAGGGCGTTACTCGGATCAATACCATCCGCATAACTGTTCCGTATTGCAGCTCCCGTCCCTGCCGGGGCTGTATTTCCGGTGAGAGTAACATTGTTCAAGACTGGATTGCTTCCTTCATTCAGAACCGCGCCACCTCGCACATCGGCACTGTTCCCGCTAAAGGTGACATTCGTAATGGTTGGATGGCTTTTGTAGTTGTACAATCCGCCGCCACCCACGGCTTGATTATTGCTGAAAGTTACATTTGTGAGCGATGGCGCGACAGTATACAGCAATGTATCATAATTGGCACTGTGCATGCCGCCTCCCAGGCTTGAGCCTGTCAGAGTTTTATTGCCGGTGAATGTGACGTCCAACAATACCGGATTACCATTGGCATTGTACATGCCACCGCCAAGTTGTGCACTTGTGTTATTAGAGAAAGTAACACTCGTCAAAGTTGGGTTGCCGAGCTTGGTGTATATACCGCCCCCAAACCCAGCAATGGCTTTATTATTCGAGATTGTGACATTGGTGATAGAGGCATGGCAGGTGTCCAAATATAAGCCTCCTCCATGCGTGCTAGAGTTGTTCCCATCCACAATAAGGTCTGTAATCGTCACAATGGAAGTAAAGGCATACACGCCGCTTCCATTGCCACCGAGATTGTTCGTGACGATCAGATTGCTCAAATGGAGATTGCCGCTCGTATTGGAAACGTATATACCTCCGCCAAAGTTCTGCGTTCCATTCGCGTTACCATTTTGAATCGTAAATCCATCCAGGCGCGTAACGGAGGTGATAATAGCGGTGGCAGCCACCACGTGATAAGCGTTATCGGAAGTTAAACCAACCGTGCCAATATCGCCGTCGAGAATTGTCATGTTCGTATCCGGGTCACGCTGGCTTAATTCGGTTTCAGTACCGTTGAACCCCCCGTAAACCGATACGCCATTTTTTAAGATGAAGGTACTGTCCCGACTATCGTTGGTTTGACCTGCCCCCTCATCGGGATAATATGTACCAGCCGCGACCCAAATCTGATCCGGGCTAGTCGCAATTGCAAACGCGTCCTGAAGGGTCGTGAAAGCTGTCGCCCATGAACAACCGTCTGCACCACTCCCGGACGGATTTACGTAGATAATATGCTCTGGCGCACATGCAGCTTGTACAGTCTGCACCCCTGAAAATGGAATAACTAGCAGGGTAAATGCTACAAGAAAGGCAACCAGCGGTGAAAATAATGATTTCATGTTTCTTCTCCAAAGATAATGGTACACGGTCGCAGAGCCACTGTCTACAGGACGCCTCTTTGGTAGAAAAGTAACAAGTGACCATCACAAGAATGTTACAGGTATAAACTCAGCTAGTTACAGGGTTCTTTGGCACAACGCCCGAACCCAAGCAAACAAACTACGAGTCCATCTGGTGGGATGGACTCGTAGTATCCAGCATTCAACGTTGAAGCGCGAAATGGACTAGGGTTGATTTGTTAGAGTTGGCGAAGGCGTTGGACTTACGAGCTGTGTTATTACTGGCACGAGAGTTGGAAGTGTGGGCACAGGGGATGAGCCAAGGGCAAAATGAATCACAGCAAAATCTACTTTGGCGTCCCCGTTGGCGTTGTTGGAGCGCAACTGAACACGAAGTTCTCCTTGAGGTGAAATGTATCGTCTGAAATTGGGCAACATAAAGACGTGACTTCTCCATTCAATATCACTGGAAACTTTGGTCTCTCCAAGTTTGATCCATTTCTTTGCCTTCCAATCATAGATGGAGATTATCCACTTCTGGGCGGAGGGTGCGGGGGCTTTGTAGTTTACTTCCAATGCCATGCCTGAAAGCTGTTTGACGGTGAAATTACCAGGCAACACATATACCACATAGCCATTGTACAGACTATTTGGCGTCTGGAAGTTGATATACGACGCGGGATCATCTGCTGTTCCCTTTTGTTGGAGCAAGCCGAGGCTTTGTAGAGACCCGGAGATTGTTCCCTTGGCGGTTTTTATATCAACAGGTAGGAGCATGTTTCCTGAAGAATTAGGCAGGGGAGGAAGCGTATTCGTTGGGCTAATCGGAGTCGGTGTAACTGTGAACGTGGATGTGTTTACCGGCGTGTTTGTCAGCGAAATCGTTGGGGTAGGGGTAAATGTAAATTGGGCAGTGGATGTCGCGGTGAACTCCGGGGAAAGCGTCGTTGTAGATGTAAAGCTGGCCGTAGGCGAAAATGAAGGGTCCAGTGTGAGAGTCGTTGTTGCCGTTTCCAGAGTAGGCACTATCGATGTTTCTGTAGGTGTCTCCGACATGGTCGCGACCGCGGTAACCGTGGGTGTGGAGGTAGGTACATTAGTCGTATTAGGCGCCTCGGCGCGGGCAATTACTTCAACTTCACCAAGCGCTGCAGCATTTCCATTCACTGAATTGAACTGAATTCGGATCGTTCTAACAACCACCTCATTGAAAGTTACATTGGTGCCTTTATCAGTGAGGGATCCGGAACTTTTACTGGCGACCTCTTGTGTGCCGGCAGCGTCGCTAAACAAACGCACAGTCGTATCCAGCACTTTGACCGAGGAATCTCCACTGGCAGGGTTATACAAACGAACCGTACGAACTGTGACAGGCACCGGGAATGTCAGTTGCACCCATTGTGTGTTGGGATTGCCTTGTGCGCTTGCCCAAAATTTCTTTGTGCCTTTCGGCACACTCATCGAAACCCTGCGATCGGTAATCCCCTGAACTGAACCAGCACCCGTGGAGGAAACAGTGACTGTTGCGCCTGTGGCAAGGTTTGTCCATTGAGCATCGGCAGGGTTTGCCGGAACTGAAATCATCGTATGCCCTGCGTGACATCCCACACAAGTCGAAACCTGACCCGGTCGTCCGAAGTTTTCTCCTGCCACATGCGCGGCACCTCCGGACTCGAAGGAATACACGTTGCTTCCGGTAAGCGGAACATCGTAACCGGGCTGGGCGGAACGGATTTGTTCAAAGAGAGGTACGTTTGCAGGAGGACGTGCGGTCACTGAACCATCCGGGTTGATCACAACTTCCTCCAGAAGGATGGGCCAATCGAAGGCTTCGATGGAACCGGTCTGTTGCCAACGTTGATGATCAACGAAGAACCGAATGGTATTTGCAGAACCAACAGGCGGAGCATTAATGATGTCAACATCGACCGGTGCATTGAAGTACACATTCAGTGCTTGAAACGTAAATCTGCCATCCGTATCATACGGTCCCTGCTCAAGAGGTGGAAGCAGGCTGGGAGTTTGTGTGATCTTATCCGAAATTTTCGGCGGTACGGGCCTCGAACGAATCACCCGCGCGCGAAGTTCGGTTGTGCCGGGGTTATCGTAGATTTTTGTCAAGCCGCTACCATCTGCATTCATGACATAGAGTCCATAATCCTGTTTTGCATCCTGCGCCCAGGAGAAAATCACGCGACCGTCCGGCAATACTTCCGGCTCACCTGCATAATTACCAACATACACGCCGTATGAATTCGGATTGGTTTTCACAAATTGCTGAACGCTCTCATCACGCGTCGTAATCCCAATGATGGAAGTGTACCCATGAGGTCCTCGTTCATACCGCCGGATACCGCCATAGCCAGCCGCTTCAGTACCATTCGCCATTGGAAAGAAATTGGCATAAAACGAACCGTCCGGTGCAAACGAACCACCATAGGCGTGATTAACCAGAGTCCCGTAGAACGTGGTATTGGAGCGCCCGGCGAATTGCACTAATCCCGTACCATCAGGGTTGATGCTGGCTAAATGCCATGAGTTCCGTTCCATATTGAATTTACCCCCCGGCTCGAAACACTGCGTACCAGATTTGTTGATCGCGCACAAGCCATCTTTCATAATATATCCACCTCGCGGATCGGAAATGGTTCCCATATCGTCTGTAGCCACGCGCAGATTTCGCCACCAGCGCGAGTATACGATCTTTCCCGTAAGTGGGTCGACCACCGGACGATCAGCTCCATTTCTCTCGGATGTGATGCGGTGAAGCCCAGTACCATCCGCGTTGACCACGTAAAGATTGGAGGTGCGCGCCGCCCCATACATGCCAAAGGAGGGCCAGCGTGTGGACGAGAAGACGATACGTCCATCCGGTAGCCAAGCGGGGTCGGTATCATCGTATCGAGAAAATTGATTTGCCAACCCCTTGAATTGAGACAAGTTGACGTTCTGATCCGAGAATGTCAATTGCCTGAGTCCACTCCCGTCCACGTTGATCACGTACAAGCGCCAAGCACCGGGATTGGTCATCTCTCCGTTTGAATATGAACCGGATGGAATGCCCGCAAACACAATCCGTTTTCCATCATAGGAAACATCGGGTGCATTGACGTCGATCAGGTTCAGAGATGCCGTATTCGGTTTAGACCCATCTACCAAAATTCGAAGCGTGCCATTCGCCTCACGCACAATCAACTTTCCAGGTGCGGCAACCTGAAAACGGCTATAAGGCATAACGCCTGGCATGGAACCGCCTTCGTGATAATAGACGCTTCCTTTGGTTGGGATTTGTCGGGAAACGAAAACGAATGCGTAATTAACCGATTGTTCGCTCAGGCTGGCGCTTACCGATGAGGCACGCCCTAGGCCGGATGTGACAAGCAGCACGAGGAGTACGCTGAAATTCAAAATCTTCTTTGTAATCTGCGATGTAAGAGTAAACATGTAACCTCCTGGAATTGAATGTTACTTAGAGCAATAACATTCGTACGGGGTAGAGTGCCATTAGGTTACCTGTTCTTATCGCATTGCGAAATACAAAATAAGGAAAAGTTACAAACATTTTTGTTAAACAAAGCCAAACGAAAGTACTGGAAATACCCGGGTACTATGAGTCCATTCTTGAATCAACTAACAAACGTGAAAGGTGGAATAATATCGTATCCCCCAATGATTATTAACAAAGATTTAACTTTGATTCAGAACCGACTTACAGCGAACGGAGCGATGTTCATTTCGGTCTTTTCATCCAGTGCTAATTGCGAAATCAACCTCCCTGTAACCGGCCCGAGCGACATGCCGAGCATGGCATGACCTGCGGCAACGATCAAGTTCTGGAATCTTTTCACGCGTGAAATAATCGGCAAACCATCCGGGGTGCAAGGGCGCAACCCACGCCAGATCTCGATCACTTTCGATTCTTCCAACCCGGGTAAATATTCAGCAGACGATTTCTGCATGGCGCGCACGCGGCGGGAATTGAAAGAAAAATCCATGCCAGCGAGTTCAAGCGTCCCTGCGATTCGAAGCGAATTTCCCAGCGGATTAATCACCACACGCGCCTCAGAAAACAACAAGGGTAGTTGCGGTGTCACTGCCGGATTTTCCAACGTTACACTGTATCCTTTGGCAGGCTGAATTGGAATTCGCAAATTCAATGATCGCGCCACGTCCGGCGACCATGAACCACCCGCAAGGATAATTTGATTCGGATGAAATTCTCCCCGCGTGGTGTGGACTTTTGTGATCCTTCCGTTTGCGGATTCAAACCCCATCGCCTCTGTCTTCGTGTGAATTTGTACACCCAATTCTATCGCCTTTTCTGCCAATCCAACGACGAACCGATGCGGGTCGAGGCGCCCATCGCGTGGATAATACACGCCCCCAGCGATCTTCGGCGACAATGCGGGTTCGAGTTCCAATGCTTCTTCGCGGTTGACGATGCTCACGGGAATCTTGAAATGTTCGAAAAGGTGAGTCTCGCGTCTCTCTTTTTCAAGCGTTTCGTTCGATAAACACACTAGCAATGACCCCTTGCCTTCAAAACCAAAATCAAAGCCTGCATTCTTTGCAAGTTCTTCGTATAACGCGCGGCTTGCAAATAACAGGTCGCGCAAAACCGGCAGCGATTTCATCATTTGCGCTTCCCGGCTGGCAATGACAAATCGCGTCAACCAGCGGATCAATTCAAGATCCATGCGCGGCTTGATGTAAAACGGACTCTCCGAGTCGAACAACCAGCGCAAGCCATTTCCCAACGCGCCCGGCGATGCAAGCGGCACCGCATGGCTTGGCACAATTAACCCGCCATTGCCATACGAACACCCGGAGGCAATTTCATCTTTTTCGATCAATGTGACTTGAGCGCCCTTTTGTACAAGGAAGTACGCCGAGCATACACCGATCACTCCCCCGCCAATAATAAGGATTTCTGGTCTGGAGTTCATACAGAAATTATAGCAAACAAAAGAGTCGGGCAAAACCATCGCCTGACTCTTTCTCTCTACTTGTTTACCTGTTTCCGTGTTTACCTACTTTACGGCTTCTCCAACCCATGCTCATTCAAAAACTTTTCATCTCCCAATATATCCTTCGTCGCGCCATCAGCCACGATAAGACCTTCATCCATCACAATCGTGCGCGGAAATAATTCTTCCACCAGCCTCATATCATGCGTGGAGACCAGCATTGTGATCGGCAGTTCGCGCAACAAGTTGATCAACGTCCGTCGCGCGCGCGGGTCGAGTCCTGCTGAGGGCTCGTCTAAAATCAAAATGCTGGGGTTCATCGAAAGCACAGTTGCGATCGCGATGCGTTTCTTCTCGCCCACGCTCAAATGATGCGACAAGCGATCGCGATACGACGTCATCCGCACGGCATCGAGCGCGCTGTCCACGCGTTTGAACACTTCCTCTTCGGGCAGTCCCATGTGAAGCGGCCCAAACGCCACATCTTCGAACACGGTCGGCGAGAAAAGTTGATCGTCGGGGTTTTGAAAGACGAGTCCCACCATCGCACGGATGACTGGCAGGTTGTCACGCATGAGGCGAATGTTGCCGATGTTGATTTCGCCGCGCCCGGTCAAGATCCCGTTCAGTTGCAACATCAGAGTCGATTTCCCTGCACCGTTCGGACCTACCAGTGCGACCTTGTCGCCTTCGCACAACGCGAATGAAACTCCATGCAATGCCGCGTGACCATCAGGATAGGAAAAGTACAGCTCTTTTACCGAAACGACATCGGTCATCAAAACCTCCCTGCGACCTGTATGAACAAAATACAAAGCAATGCGATCAAACCCAGCAGCCAATCTGCCGCGTGAAAATGATGCGGATGAATTGTCATCAACTCACCTTTGTAACCGCGCGCGAGCATTGCGTTATAGACGCGATCACTGCGTTCGTAACTCCGCAAGAATAATTGTCCCGCCATATTCCCTGTGACTCGCGCGCGCCATACCACGTTTCCACCTCCCTTGTTGCCTGCGGCGGCAGCGGAACGCGCCTCTCGCGCCCGCAGCAGGCGCATCACTTCATCGGTGAGGACAAAGAGATAGCGATAGAGAAATGAAATGATAACGGTCAGGATGGTCGGCACGCGCAGATGATTGAGCGCGTGGACGATCTTCGGGAACTCCGTCACCGCCACGAGAAGAATCGCCATCTGCACCGAAAGCCACGAGCGAATAACAATGCTCACAAAACGGATCAGGCCCGCGTCGGTGACGGTGAAATTCCACATCAGAAATTGAAAAGAGGTTACAGGTTCGCCCGGAATGGAAAACAACACCGTGACAGCTGCAAGCGTGAACGGCAGGGCAATGAACGAACGGCGGAACGTGAACCCAACTCCCAATCCCGAAGAAGTACTGGCGATCAACACAAAAATCCATGCGAAAAGAAACGCCATCCACGCGCCATCGGGGAGCAAAGCATTCGAGAGGATGAAGGTAATCGTCACCACAACCTTGACGCGTGGGTCAAGGTCGTGGATTAAGCTATGCCCGTGATGGTAACGGTCGAACGCGTCGGAATGCATGGTAGTCTACGTTTTGGAGGTTACGCCTTTTTCTGCAATGATCGTCCGACAAGGATCGAAAGCCCCAACACAACCAACGCGCCGACGATGCCAGCTACGATGGTCGAGAGAGCCGTCTCACCGAGAAACGGAACCGTATAATCGGGGATGATCTCGTATGGCGAGGACTGAGCGAGCTCGAGAAATCCCGTATCTTCTGCCACCCGCTCAAGCCCATCAGGGAAAGCTGAGGCAAGCGGCGAAAGCAAAACGACTGCGAGCGCAAGCACAACACCAGGGAGAACCCAGCCGCGCCCGCCCTGCGCCGAAGCAGATTTTTCATCCAGCAAATCTGGGCGGGTTTGGAAGATAAAAGTCAGCGCACCGACAGTAATCAACGCTTCGCCGATTCCAATTAATGCGTGCACACCAAGCATGGCAGGGATGACAACCTGTAACTGCGATGTTCCGCTCACCCAAAGTTGCAATGAAGTGAGCAGGGCACCCGCCATCACGGAAAGCCACGCGGCAACGCCGGCAACGGCTAATTTTGTCCCGCGTGAACTATTCATCACGCCGCGATATAAACCATAACCGATCGCCGCTGTAACCAAACCCATGTTCAGGATATTCGCTCCCATTACAAGCAACCCACCGTCTTGAAAGAGCAAAGCCTGCACCGCGATCACAGCGGTCATTACGAGCATTCCCGCCCATGGACCAAGCACGATCGCCGCGAGCGCACCGCCCAACAGGTGACCGGATGTTCCGCCAGCCACCGGGAAGTTGAGCATCTGCGCGGCAAAGATGAATGCCGCCATAATGCCCATCAACGGTACTTGTTTTTCGCCGAGCGACTTGTTCGTGCGCGAGACAGCCATTGCCAGGGTCACGGCTGTGATCGCCCAACAGATCAGCGATACAACAAGTGATAAGAAACCATCTGGGATATGAAGGGGGGCAGGTGAATAGTGCATGTTAATCTCCTCTTTTTATGTTATGTTTTTTGACACTTCGGGCATATCCCGAAGAAAGTCACATGGCTGTCGATCTGCGCGTACCCGCTTTCGGATTCGATCTTGTGATAGAGGTTTTCGAGCAAATAATGATCCACTTCGATTTCACCTCCGCACACCCGGCAGACGATGTGGTGATGGTCACCCTCTGCAAATTCGTAGCGGAGGTGTCCGTTGCCCGCCTGTGCAGGGTGCGCCAAGCCGGTCTTGGCGAGAAATTCCAACGTCCGGTACACCGTAGGCTCGGTCAGGCTCGGAAAATCCTTTTTTGCCATTCTGAAGACATCGCGGGGAGAAAGGTGTTTCTGTGAGTGCCGGAGGGCATGGAGAATTGCCATCCGTTGCGGAGTGATTCGATAGCCGAGAGCGCGGAGCTGGGGAACGAAATCGGATGCACAGGACATGATCATTCCTTATTGCAAGTTTTTACAATAACTTTAACCTTAAGTATACCTTTCCTCTCCAATTCTTACCTGGTCATCCGATTCGTATTTCACGGGAAATATGTCTATCCAACTTGATTTTCCCCACCGATTGTGCTATTTATGAGGAAAATTTTCCAAGGATCAGTGAATGCATCGGGAACGAGTCTCTGAAAACGTATATTGGTTTCAAAGCGAAGTGTACGCGCAAGTGACAGCAGGAGTTGTAGCGGGTCCGCAATGGGCGGTGGCGATCGATACACTGGCATTACCGGATGAAACATTGAGCATCCGGGAATTCATCGAGCATGAATTGAACGTGCCGGTTCGCTACGTCATAAACACACATTACCACGCCGACCATTCGTGGGGAAATTGTTTTTTTCCGGGCGCCACGGTCATCGCGCATGCACGGTGCCGCGAACTACTTGAGGAACGAGGCATCCCTTCGTTGGAATCGGCAAAACGACAGAACCCGGCATTGAAACAGGTGAAGATCGTTCTGCCCCATATGACTTTTGCCGAAGGCGAGATCACCTTGCGCGTGGGAAAAAAGAACCTCATCATTTCGACGACGCCCGGTCACAGCGACGATGGGATTTCTGTGCTTGTGGAGGAGGACCGCATCCTCTTTGCAGGCGATTCCTTCATGCCTCTCCCCTACATCGTGGATGGGAACCTCGATGACATTGCGGCATCCATCAAGCGCATCGGGCGGATGGGACTGGAAAACATCGTGCAGGGGCACGGCGATGTCATCCTGCGCGGCGAGATCGATGCCGCGGTAAGGGAAAATCTCAACTACCTTGGCGCAATTCGAAAATCGGTCAAAGCCGCTTCGAAGAGGAAAAACGCCGAGGAATTGATCGAACAGATCAACATCGAAGATTGCGGCAAAAGCCGCGTTTACCTCGGCGGGTTGGCAGAGACCCTCCACCGCAGAAATTTGCAGGCGTTGCTCAAGCAGATGAACTAACTGGAATCGTCCCGCGCTTTGTTGCCCGTGCGGGATGAACTAAGTTCTCGCTTTCCAAGTACCCCGCTTCGCATCAACTCTTCCAACTCCTCCGAAGGGATTACTTCACTTAAAATCAGGCGAGTGTGTTCGCCCAACCCCGGCGCGGGACGCGCTTCGCCGCCTCCGTACGCAAAGGGAGAGTTGAGTCCAACAGGGCGTCCCTGTTCCTCCCTTACAAATCCTCTCGCCATCACTTGCGGATGGGTCAGCGTCTCTTCGAATGAAAGCACCGGCTCTACACATCCATCACTCTCGGCAAACATCTCCAACCAATCCGCGAGAGATCGCCCTTTGAAAATTGCCGCCACGTCCTCTTTAATCGCACGGTCGAATTGACGCGGCAACAAGTCGTTGCGGCCGGTCACTTTGCAGAAGTCGCTCCAAAACGTCGGCTCGAGCGCTCCCAGTGAGATAAATCTTCCATCGGCGGTTTCATATACATTGTAGCAAGCCAGCCCGCCCTGAAGAGGAAGCGTCCCGCCAGTGACCGGGACACCCTGGAAGAACGCCGCACCTGCCATCGGAATCATCCACGATAGAATGCCATCCAATAATGCCACATCGAGGTACATTCCTTGACCGGATTTTTGCCGATTGAGCAACGCACCAAGGATCGCCATCCCCGCCATCATCGCCCCGCTGAGATCGGCAACGGTCAAGCCGTACATTTGAGGCGGCTTGCCTTCGACAGCATTAAGCGACAACGCGCCACTGATCGCCGTGTAATTCAAATCATGGCCTGCGCGTTTGCTGTACGGACCTGCCTGCCCATATCCGGAGAGAGCACAATAAACGAGGTTAGGATTGATGGTTTGCAAGGTTTCATAATCGATCTTCATCCGCTCTGCCGTTCCGGGGCGAAAACTTTCAATTACCACATCGCACGTAGAGACGAGTTTAAGAAAGACCTCGCGTCCGCGCGGGTTGCGATAGTTGATTGCCACACTTCTCTTTCCCTGATTGATCATCTCAAACAAGCCTCCCAATCCCATTTCGGGGGGAGCCAGCCGCGAATAATCGCCAGCGGTGGGCGTCTCCACTTTAATGACCTCCGCGCCCATATCTGCAAGGAGTTGTGTAATAAAGGGACCCGGCAAAAGCCGCGTCAGATCGAGAATTCGGGTTCCTTGCAAGGGCTTGGTCATGGTTCTCTCCAAATCTAATTTGAATTGTTCAGACTTCAAGCCCCCTATGATCAAAAGAACATACATACCTTCGGGGAATCAACCCACGTCGTGTTATTATGAATTCTGTGATTTCCCGTCAGACTCTACGTTCGCTTTGCGCGACCGCAGCCACCCTGCGAGGCTGATACTGATCACACGCTCAGTACCTGCGAATATTTTTTGAATATTCGGGCGTAAAGCCCATATCAAAAGCAACTCGGCGATCAGCCCATAAATCACATTGACCCATGGCATGAGGTCCATCGAGGCACGGACAGCAAAGAGGATGATGATCGCCAGCCCAACGGTTAACGTGGCGACCGATGCCATCCCCAACGTGAACAGAACAAGCGCGCCAGTGACAAACACGAATGGAAACGTCCATGCCCACAACCCCACTGCGCCTCCCAGCGCGGGCATGGCTCCTGCGCCGCCGCGCAATCGCAGGCGGCCTTTTTCATCGCGTTCAGCCAGAAAGATGGAATAGTTGTGACCAAGAATCGCACCAAGCCCGGCCAGCACATGAATGATATTTGCATCAGGACTTAACGCGCGCGCGACCCACACCGCAATTGCCGCTTTGGCAGTATCCAGCAAAGCGGTGGCGAACCCAACTCCAAACCCCGCCGCACGGAACGCGTTCGTCCCGCCGGTGCGTCCGCTTTCCACTTCACGCAAATCTTTGCCGGTCGTGGCTTTCACAAGCAACAAACCCACAGGAATAGAACCTAACAGATAGCCAATGATTACTGCCGCGAAATCAAGCATGCTTTGCATTTCAATTCCTCCGGGAGTGGTCTAGTACAGAAAACACTCAAACACATTACGGGTTACTCTATTCGACACAACCTTGCATTTCATGCTACTACTCGGCGATTAAGATCAGCAAGGGGGAAATCATGAAATGATGATCGCAAGGGTCCAGCACAGCGCGGTGGCAATCGCCGGTTCCAGCATGGCGCGGCGCGTGGGAAGATCTTCGCTCAGATTAATGGCAAGATTCGTCAGCCCATATAACGGACCGACAAGCATCAACCCAAATTGAATGGACGACAGGGGCCAGTAGTGCAAGCCCGCCGCAACCTGCACGCAAACAAAGGCAATTCCAAACGACCAGGCATATTCCCAGCGGCTGAGTCGTAGATGCAAAATACGCAAACTGGCAAAACCAGCGGATAAAAACAACGCTGGGATTGTCAGATA
>Ga0073934_10008802_pt1 | contig 13263 bp, 8 predicted proteins | sample LarsenN4metaG_FD_76834 | JGI IMG/M metagenome (GOLD analysis project Ga0073934, IMG submission 76834) | Hot spring sediment bacterial and archeal communities from British Columbia, Canada, to study Microbial Dark Matter (Phase II) - Larsen... ...
CGTCAGGGCGCCGCGGGCGTCCCTGAACTGAAGGGAGGTCAACCCGTCGCCGTGGACGGCGACATAGACGCAGGCGGAGTCCGGCCGCAGATCCTGGCGCACCATCAGGCAGGCTTTGCGATGCGCGTTCCCGCCCGTGCCGACCCACTCGATGGCCGCCGACAGGGCGAAGTCCCCGGAGGCCCGCTGCCAGGCGAAGTGGAAGGCGTCGTTGGTAAACCACATGTTTTCGCCACCACCGGTCACCAGGTAAGTCTTTGTAGCATCTTCAAACCGCACGCCGCCAGGCCGGGCGGGGTTTCCGAGATCCGTGTTGCCAGAGAAAATACCGGGGGCGGCGGCCAGTTTGCCGGGCATCAGCAGGGCACACGCCACGGCCAGCACGGGCGCCCAATCGATGAGGTCCAAATCCGTCTTTAGGAAGGTGTTCACCGGGGCATTAAAGCATAGCGCCGCCGGCAAGCGATTCGAAACCGCAGTCCCGCACCGTTGGGCCTGCGAGGCGGGACGCAGACTCCATGGCTCCCGGCCGGGAAAGTCCTGAATTCCTATTTCCGGCGGTCTTCTTTGGCAGTCTGCGGAGGAGCGTTGGTGGCGGCCTTGGCGAGTTCCTCCTGTTGTTTGTTCCACTTGGCAACAAGATCGTTGTAATCCGCGGCCACCTTGTTGAAGCGTTGAACCATTTCGTTGCGATCGTCCGCGAGCTTCTTGAGGTCTTCGTTCTGCTTCCGGATGTCCTCGTTCTGCTTCACGATGTTCTCGTTGGCCTTCTGCAGCGCCTCCTTGTAAATCTCCGACTGCTTCTGCCATTTGTCCGCTTCCTTGGTGGCGTTATCGAGGTCGCGGCTCAGAATCGTAATGGCCGCGCGGTTGGTCTTGATCTCCTCGTTGAGATTCTTCCGCAGATCATCCAGCCGGCGGACCTCGGCTTCCGTGCGCCGGACGGTGGCTTCAAGGGCCAGGATTTGCTCGGTCTTGGTCCGCTCTTTATCCGTCAGCGCCTGCACAGTTTTGCGCAGGTCAGTTTCGCGAACCCATTGGAACGCGACCATGCCGCACAGGCACAACGAAAAGAAAATCAACAGTCCCTGCAAAAAGTTTTTCATCAATGTCAACTTTCGTTGAAACGCAAAAAGTGGCAGGTCCGGGGCTGCCTGTCACGAAAAAAGGGGGCACAAAACAGGCGCATAGGCGCAGGCGCACGGCGGGCACCGGCCTCGAGCTTCTCGATGTCGTGGTGCGCAATCCGCAGATCGTCGGTCGGTCCCTGGCCGAAGTGAGCGCGGAACCGCCGGCCGGCGTCCGCATCCTCGCCGTCCGGCAGGGGAACCAGAACCGGGTTCCTGCGCCCGACATCGTCCTCCCGCACAATGACGTCGTCGCCCTCGCCGGTGAGTCTGAGGAGGCACTCGAAAGCGCGCGGCAGTCCATCGGAGAGGCCGCCCAGGTGCCCGTCACGCCTCAAGGAGGGCGCGCTCAGGGGTGGGGAGTGTAGCCGGCCGGATTCACAAAACGAATACCGGGCTGGGTCAGCAAGGATTGCAGTACGATCCACTTCAGCCGTTCGACATGCCCTTCCACGAACAGGTAATTGGCGGTGAACTGGTGCCGAACCACGGCGACCTGGTTGGAAAACAACTCGCTGGAGAAGTTGCCTGAATGCGAGCCGGCGAAATGGAAATGGTCGCTTCGGGAATAAGTTTCCGCGCATTCGGCCATGAAGAGGGTTTGGACCGGCGCCGGGACGGCGGTGAAGCGGGAGTAATCCCGGTTGGTCTGCGAGTGGGGAGGCAGGAGATGATCGTTGAGCGCATAGCTGTAGAGGCGAACCCGGTTGGGGTCACGCTGACACCGCCAGAGGTTGGTGCCGGCGCAATAGGGCGCCAGCGTCTCCACCCACGAGGCCCCCTGGTGGGAAGTGCGCGGGAGATGATCGTGGTGGTCGTCCCGGTACAGGGCGCTCGCCAGGCCAATCTGTCTCAGGTTGTTCAGGCAGGCGGTGGCATGCGCCTGGCTCTTGGCTTTCCCAAGCACTGGCAGGAGCATCGCGGCCAGGATCGCGATCGTGGCAATAACCACCAGCAACTCGACTAAGCTGAATGCGGCGCGGGTTCGTGGTTTCATTTTGGGAAGGAAGCGTGCATTGCGGCAGGGAGCGCTTCGGCTGGCCTCGCGGCGCCAGGGCTCCGCGGGGACGACTCGCCCCGGTATCCCGCTACCGCAACCGGCGCGCCATGCGGCGCGGGTTGCGTTGCGGTGGCAGTGACGGTGGCCGCCGTCCGCAGGCGGCGCATCTCGCCGTGCCACTTCCAAATCTGGTAAATGCCGGGGTAGACGAGCAGTTCGAGCGCGAACGAGGTGACCACGCCGCCAATCATCGGGGCGGCGATGCGTTTCATCACATCCGCTCCGGTGCCAGTGGACCACATGATCGGCACCAGTCCAATGAAAGTGGCGGCCACGGTCATAAACTTGGGCCGGAGACGCTGAACGGCGCCGTACCGGATTGCGCTTTGCAGGTCCGCCAGCGTGCGCAAGCGTCCCTCGCGCCTGGCTTGCTCGTAGGCAAGGTCCAGGTAGGTCAGCATGAAGATGCCCGTTTCCGCATCGACGCCGAGCAAAGCAATCAAACCCACCCAGACCCCAATGCTCATGTGATAGCCGAGCAGGTAAAGGAACCAGACCGCGCCGACGGCAGAGAATGGGACCGCGAGCAACACGATCAGGGTCTTGGGCACCGAGCGGGTGCTGGCGTAGAGGAGAATAAAAATCAGGAACAAGGTGAAAGGCACGATCACCCAGAGCCGCTCTTTCATGCGCTTCAGGGACTCGTACTGGCCGCTCCACAGCAGCGCATAGCCCGCGGGAAGCTTCACCCGATCCCGCAAGGCAGCATCCGCATCCGCCAGGTAGCTGTCCAGATCCCGCCCCAGAACGTCCACATAGACGTAGCCGGTCAGCAGGCCGTCTTCGTTACGGATCATCGCGGGACCGGTTTTGGGCTCGACCCGCGCCACCTGGCCCAAGGCAACCGGGGACTGCCCGTCAGCGCGGGAAACGAGCACGCGGTCGAGCGCGCTGCGATCCGAACGAAAATCGCGCGCATACCGGACGTTAACGGGGTAACGTTCCTGGCCGGAAACCACCGTGGTGACATTCTCTCCGCCAAGGCCGTGCTCCACGGAAGCCTGGGCTTCCTCGATACTGATGCCATATCGAGCCAGGGCGGCGCGATCCCAGGCGATGTCCAGAAAGTAGCCGGTGCCGGTTCGCTCGGCAAAAACACTGCGAGTGCCCGGCACGTCCCGGAGGACGGACTCCACCTGGCCGCCGAGCTTTTCGATCAGGCCGAGATCGCTGCCCGTAATCTTCAGTCCGACCGGCGTGCGCAAGCCGGTGCTGAGCATCTCGATCCGCCCTTTGATGGGCATCGTCCAGGCATTGGCCAGGCCAGGCACTTGCAGAGCCCCGTTCATCTGATCGATGAGGGCTTCGGTCGAGAGCCGATCCGGCGTCACATGGCGCAACAAGCCCTGGAGCCAGCCGGGGGCCCAGCCCGAGTACCACGTGTCCACCGGCCGCCAGTGCGTTTTGGGCTTCAGGATAATCACGGTCTCGAGCATCGATAATGGAGCCGGGTCGGTAGGGGTTTCGGCCCGGCCGGCTTTGCCCAGCACACGCTCGACTTCAGGAAACTGCTTGAGAATGCGGTCGGTTTTTTGGAGGACCTCTTGGGCCTCAGCCACTGAGATGCCTGGCAGGGAGGAGGGCATGTAGAGAATTGAGCCTTCGTCCAGGGGCGGCATGAATTCCGTCCCCAACTGGCGGAACACGGGAATGGTTGTCAGGACGAGCACAGCCGCGCCGCCAATGACAAGCCACTTCCACCGCAGCGCCCAGGTCAGCGCCGGGTTGTAGAGGCGGTTCAACCAGCGGCTGACGGGATGACGATGCTCCTGGCGAATGGTGCCGACCGCCAGGCCATTGACCAGCGACGCCAGCCACCGGGGGCGACACTCGAAACGACGGGCGTGGGTGAACGTCACGCGCAACGCCGGGTCGAGCGTGATGACCAGCACCGCCGCGGCGATCATCGCCAGGGTCTTGGTGTAGGCGAGCGGCTGGAACAGCCGGCCTTCCTGCGCTTCCAGCGTAAGCACCGGGAGAAAGGACACCGCAATGATGAGCAGAGCGAAGAAACTTGGCCGGGCCACCTGCCGGATTGCGCGGGTCACCACATCCTGGCAGGAGCCGCGGCGGCCGCCCTGTTCCCATTGTTCGAGGGACTTGTGAACCTGCTCGACCACCACGATGGCCGCGTCCACCAGCGCCCCGATGGCAATCGCAATGCCGCCGAGGGACATGATATTGGCGGTAATGCCCAGCAGGCGAAATGGGATGAAGGCGACCAGGACCGCGATGGGAATGGTGATCGCGGGGATGATCGCGCTGGGCAGGTGCCAGAGGAACAGGAAAATCACCAGCATCACCACGATGATGACTTCGAGCAGCGTGCGCTTGAGATTGTCGATGGCGCGGTGGATCAACTCGGAGCGGTCATACACCGTCACGATTTTCGTCCCGGCCGGCAGGCCCGGCTCCAGTTCGCGCAAGCGCGCTTTGACGCGGTTGATGACCGCGAGCGCGTTCTGGCCGTGCCGCATGATGACAATGCCTGAAACCACTTCGCCTCTCCCATCCAAGTCGGCGACGCCCCGGCGCAAATCCGGCCCCAGCACCACCTGTCCGATGTCGCGCACGCGAATCACGGCGCCCTGGGAGGCGTTCAAAGGGATGTTCTCGATGTCCGCAATCGTCTCGAAGTAGCCGCGGCCGCGCACCATGTATTCGGTGCCGCCGAATTCGAGCAGCCGGCCGGCGGATTCCCGGTTGTTGGCGCGCACCGCTTGCACCACGCTCGCGATGGACAGACCGTAGCCGCGCAAGCGGTTTGGATCGACGTTCACCTGGAACTGCTTGCCGAATCCGCCCACCGCCGCCACTTCGGCCACACCGGGCACGCTCTTCAGGTAATACTTCAGAAACCAATCCTGGTAGGATCTCAAGTCCGCCAGGCTGTGGGTGCCGGATTCGTCCACCAGCGCGTATTGAAAGACCCACCCCAGAGCAGTGGCATCCGGGCCGATCTCGGTGGTCACGCCTTCCGGCAGCCGGCTTTGGACGGTGGACAGGTACTCCTGCGCGCGGGAGCGTGCCCAATAGAGATCGGTTCCCTCCTCGAAGATCAGGTAAACGTAGGAATAGCCGAAATCCGAAAAACCGCGCACGGACTTCACCTTCGGAGCGCCGAGCATGGCACTGACGATGGGGTAGGTGACTTGCGCCTCGATCATGTCCGGGCTGCGGTCCCAACGGGAGAAAATGATGACTTGGGTGTCGCTCAGGTCGGGAATCGCGTCCAAAGGCACCTGCCGAAGTGACCACCAACCGGCGATGCAAGCGGCTGCGGCCACGGCAAAGACCAGGACCCGGTTCCGCACCGAGAAATCGATAATGCGGTGGATCATGTCAGGGCAGCGAAGCCCGGGCAGCCTGGGGCGTGGTGTCCGCCGCGCGCGCGGCGCGCGCCCCTGGAGAGTTCAGGAACGCCCGAGGATCGGCGTCAAAGGAGCGCTTGCAGCTGTCATTGCAAAAGAAGAAAGTTTGGCCCTTGTGTTCACAAACCCGGCCTGCTGCTCTCGCCGCTTGCTCATCCACAGTCATGCCGCAAACCGGGTCTTTGGCCTCCGGCCGCCGCGCGATGTTTGCCGCGGCCATTTTCATCCGGCTTTCGCTGTCGAGCAGGAAATTGCCGGAAACGACGATCCGGTCCCCCGGCATCAGACCGTCGATCACTTCAACATGCTCGCCGAACCGCCGTCCCGTTTTCACTTCCGCGGGCTCGAAGAGGCCGCCGCCCCGGTCTAAGAACACTGTCTGTCTGCGCCCGGTGTCCAGGACGGCGTCGGCATTCACCAGGAGCATTTCCGGCAGTTCAAGCGGCAGCTCCAGATCCACCAGCATATCCGGCCTCAGCGCGTAGTCGGGGTTGTCCATTTCGAGCCGCACCTTGAGCGTTTGCGAATCCTTCTCGAACAGAGGCAAGGCTCGGCCCACCGTGGCGGCGAAGCTGCGGGAATTGCGTGGCGCGAACACTTCCACCCGGGTTCCCGGGGTTAGATATTCACTCTCCCGGCCCGAGACATCGGCCAGGATCCAAACGCGGCTCAGGTCAGCCACCCGGAACAGTTCGTCGCCCTTTTCCACGTGCAACTCGTCGGCAACGCTGCGCGAGAGGACCACACCTTTGGCGGGCGAAGTCACTTCCAGGTTTTTTACGAACTTGCGGGAGCGGATCACCTCGTCGAGTTGGCGTTGTCCCATGCCCATGTGCCGCAGAGCATCCAGGCTCTGTTGATAGCTTAGATCGAACTCAAACACAGAATCCGTGGTTGCCAGGTCGGCGCGGGCCGCGGGCTTTTTCCGCGTATTGAGCGCCAGGAGCAACGATTGAACCGCGGGCAGCAGCTCCGGACTGTTCAAATGTGCCAGCACCTCTTCTTTTTCAACGGCTGAGCCGGTGCTGCAAGGGAGCGTTTGTTCGATCCAACCGCTCAGGGCGGCTTTGATCCGGTAAACGCGGGTCTCATCCACGGTGACCCTCCCCGGGAGGCGCAAGCTGTAAGACGGCCTCGTTCGTTCAACTTCGGCGACCCGGATTCCAGCCAACTGCTGCCGCTCCGGGCTGATCTTCACAGCGCCTGGCGCGACTGTTCCCTGGTCGTCGCCCGGAGGATGCCTGAGCGCTGTTGCGTCGGCATAGACAGGTTCCATCTTCATCCCGCACGGCGCCAGCCCTGGCCGATCCGAGGTGTGGGCCGGGTTCATCGGGTCCACGTAGTATAGAATCGTTCGCGCGGTTTCCGCGGGAGGAGCAGCCAGAAGTGAACCCGAGCGCAAGCCGCCAGCCAGGAAACCGGCAGCGGCCGCCACGGGCAGCAGCCCGAATAGCACCAATCGTTTCATAGCTCCTTTAATTCGATGGACAGGTCACCAGCAACGCTCCCAGTGCGCCGGCGCAAAGCACCGGCGGCACTGGGGCAGTGCTGTGTGTTCTCCCTAAGCAGTAAGCTCAGACCCGCGGCTATGGTTCCTGCAGTTCCAGAGGCCGCATCATTCCCAGATCCTCGTGTCGCAGCAGATGGCAATGCCACACAAAGAGTCCGGTATGATTGTCGAATTTCACCTCGATCCGGGTAATGCCGTTCTCCTGCACATCCACCGTGTCTTTCCAACCCCGCTCCCAACGCTTCGGCCCTTGCACAGAGCCGCCGTAGCGTTGGCGACTGAGCACTCGGAACTTCGCCGCGTGCAGATGCATCGGGTGCGAGTCGTCCGAGTAGAATTCCCAGATTTCCGTGGTGTCCCTGGTGGGCGTCTCCGTGGGGTCCTCCTCGAATTCCTGCGGCCCGTCGGCGAGCGTGCCTTGCTTTTCGTCGAAGAGCGCGAGTTGCCGGGTGAGGACGGGCGCGCCAACTTGCGGTTTGACCGGCAGGTTCCCCAGTTGGCTGGCCGGGGTAGTCGTGTCTGGCGAACCGGCGGCGGCGACCACCTCAATGCGCATGACCTGTTTGATGCCGGAAGCGAAGGGGCCGGCGCCTTTGTTGAGCAGGAACAGCACCGTGCCCGTCGGCACGTTGGTGAAGTCCACGATCAGATCGGCGCGCTCGGCATTGGTCATCGGCAACGAGTTGATCCGCACCGCCTGCGGGAGGAAGCCGATATCGCTTCCGATGATGTGGACCGGCACGTCATCCCGCGAGAGGTACAAGTTTAACGGGATGTTGTTGCAGCCGTTGAGAACGCGGAAGCGGTAGCGGCGTTGCTCGACGTTGAGAAACGGCCAGGTGCATCCGTTCACCATCAGGGTGTCGCCGTCTCCCCCGCTGAACAGCAGCGAACCGTCCGGCTTGAAGGACCGATCCTGAATCACCAGCGGGATTTGGAAATCACCGGAGGGCAGCACCCCCGCCGGAAGATCCCATGCGCCGCCTTGCACCAGGAACCCGCCGGCAAAACCCGCATACACGTTAAACTCCGTGAGGCCCAGAGTGTGGTCGTGGCACCAGAGCAGCGTGGCGATGTCATTCCCTTTATACTCGAAGACGGCGTTGCCGTCGCCCCAATCCCCGCCGAGGGGAGACAGGCCCTTGAAGTCCTCGTAAAGTGTTCCCGCGGAGTAGAAACCACCAGGAATATTATTGGCGTCGGGAAGATACCATGCCAGGGGGTGACCGTCGGATTCCTGCTCGCTTGTGCCGCCGTGCAAGTGCGTCACGATCGGCACCGGCCCTTGATACGAGTTGTGAACAAACTGATTTCCGTGGCTGTCGCGAGGCCCGGGCGGGTTGGCCCACATGACATGGTCGGGGAACATTTCCGAGGCCAGGATGTGGGGCAGGAAATTGCCGGCGCCGTCCACCTGGCCATTGATCCATTTAACCCGCACGGGTTTGTTGGCATTGGCCACAATGAGCGGCCCGGGCGTGCTGAACGGGGCGGAACCGTTCGTCGGACCATAGCCCGCCACGAGGGTTGTGGGGTAATTGTAGGTGGCGTTGTTCGGCAAAATCTGCTGAGGGAATTGCCGAATGGCGACCTCGTAGTAGTCATAGTCGGCGGTGCTCACCGTTGGTGACATCACTCCCGGCATGGGGAGTGGATTTTGGAATTTGGGGATCGTGCTCCCCTTCAACCGGGGCAGATTCTTCACCGTGGTTTCGTGGCTGGCCCTTGCCACCCAGGGAACTAATAACCCCGCGCCGGCGACGGCGTTGATTTTCAGGAAGTCGCGCCGTGACTGCGCCTGCGTGATCCGTTTTTGTTTTCGCATGTGTATGTCCCTTTCGTTGCTGCTCGCGGGAAGAGTGTTCGACCCGCCGGTGGGTGCAGTTCACCCACCTCCTTGTTAACTTCTCAGGAAAGGGCGGGACAAAGTTGCAGGAAATCTGTGAAATCTTTGCGGGCTGGCTTCGCGAACTGAATTCAGCCCTCCCAATCGAGCCCACGCCGGCGCAATTCCCGCCGCAGTTCGGCCAGGTTCCACTCGAACAGCCGTCCGGTGCCCTGCCACAGGTACAGGCGTGAGGCGTCCGGGCTGAAAGCCAGGTCATGCAGCCGCATCGGGTGCGGTGGCGGCAGTTCCACCACCAATTCCGCCTTTGGCATTCGGCGGAGTTCAACGCGTCCTTCCAGGCCGGCGCTGGCCAGCCAGCGTGAATCGGCACTGAAACAAATGGCCCGGTTGTCGCGCTCGTGGTCCTGCGACCAGCGCGGTCCCGCCTTCCAGGTGCCGATCTCCCAGAGCTCGTGTTGCAGGTTTGCGCTCGCCAGAATCCAGCGCCCATCCGGGCTAAGCCGCGATTCGACGTTTTGTCGAATACCCAGGTTTCTCAGTCTGGCACCAGTGGAAGCTCCCCAGATCCACACGCCGGGTTCCGTCAGATGCGAGCTGACCCCCCAGCTCCCATCCCGCGTCAACTGGTAGCGACTCAGGGGAAAGCCGTCGGTAAGCGGCCGGGCCAAACTCGAGTTGGCGTCAGGCCAAAGCCAGGCCTGTTGACCGGTCCCGCCCGGGTGGGCCGCAATTACCACCAGGGAACGGTTGTCCGAGGCAAAGTGCTGCAACGCGCAATCGGCATTCGTCGAGAGTGGTTGCGATGGCCCGAGCACGACCTCCATGCTGCCCGGCCGGCCAGCCCGCCGTAACTCCAGCCGGTAAATGCCCGCCCCCACACCGCCATAAATCAACGCCTCTCCGTCCGGATGCAAGCACAAGCGGTTGTCGGATATCTGCGCGGGCAAGCGCACTTCACCGATCTGCGCCCGGTGGGTCGCATCCCAAATTTGAACGCCGCCCACCGAGGAAGTGGCCAGCAGTCTGCCGTCCGGACTCGCCGCCACCATGCAGGCGTTTTCCCCCGCAGGCGTCGAGCGTTCCCACTCCCGGAAGAGCGTGGAAGGCACCACTTCCAGCAGTCCTGCCTCGCCCTCCGCCGGTTCGTAGGCCACGCGTTGGCCGTCGGCGCCAAAGCGCAGCACACGCCATCCAGCCTGGCCTTTCAGACGCAGACCGTTCGGGCTGAGCTGCCGCCATACCAGGCAGTTGTCTCGACCCACACTCACCAACGAGTGGCCATCCGGATGAAACGACAATCGCGTCACGGACAGTTCGTGATCCTGGAAATGCGCCACCACTCGCCCGGACTCCAGGTCGAATACCGTGGTTTCGAAGGGCTGCCCCGATTCGGCCACCGCCAGTTGCCGTCCGTCGAAGGACCAGGCGACCCGCGCCGTTCCCGCCGGTAGCGGCCAGGACCAGAGTAGCTGGCTATCGGACAGCCGCAGAACTTGCACGGCGCGGCGGGCGAAACAGGCCACTCGCTTCCCGTCCGGCGCGGCGGCGATTGAACGGATCGTCTCCGGTGGAGCCACGAGATCTCGCCGAGCGCCGCTGCGCAAATCGTGCAATACAAGTCCGCTCTGCAATCCGGCCACCAGCACTTGAGAAGTGCCAGGCACGAAATCGACGGCCGTTCGGAAGTCGCCATGCCCGCGGAACATCCGGGCCGGTTCCTCGGACTCAAGGGCGTGAACCGCCACAGCCCCATCCTGCAGGGTTGCGGCCAGCCACAGGCCGTCGCCGCTGAACTTGAGTCTGACAGGTGGATTGTTGGTCGGGGTGGGGTAGTGCCGGACGACACGATGATCGGCGGTCCTGTGCACGTTGATTCCTCCATCGGAGGCCAGGGCCGCGTAGCGCTCCAGATCAGCGGCAAAGTCCACCGGGCCGAGCCAGGGTCCGCTGGGGACGCTCCACCGGGCAAGCGGGCGCAAGTCTGGCAGCGCCAGCGCACCCGCAACCTCCCCGCGCAAGGCCAGCCGTCGCGCTTCGTCACCTTGCGCGGGGCTCCGGCCGTTTGTGCTTTGCGCGATGGCTGCCTGGTCGCGGTCTGGATCAGACGAGACGGGCAACAGCGACGCCGCCCGGTCAATCAAGGCGACCGCGGTGAATCGCTGTCCGGTGTGGCCGCTGGTACGCTCCAGGCGGGCCTGGGCCAGCAGCGTGTCCTGGAGCGCCGCCCTCATGCCCGCGAGAGCGTGCTTCAGCTTGAGGTTCGACCGGACCAGAGCCACGCCCCCCCCTGCCAGCGCCACTCCCAACAACACGGCAAGAAGGGCCGCCACCGGGTTCCGCCACATCCAACGCCGGGTCCTCTCGGCCCAGATTGCTGGTCGAGCCAGGACCGGTTTGCCGTCCAACCAGCGCCGGAGGTCCTCTGCCAAAGCTCCTGCCGAGCTGTAGCGGCTGGCTGGGTTTTTCGACAGACATTTGAGGCAGATGACTTCCAAGTCACGCGGCATGCGGCCGGATTCGGGTGCCTGGCGGACTTTCCTATGGCTTCCGCCGCTTTCAGCCTTGTGGACGGCACCGGCCGCAAGGCGGCTCGCACTGGTTGTCACCGCGGAAGGGCGTGGCGGCTCCTCCTCCGCGATTCGCCTCAACAAGGCTGCCACGCCATCGGCTTCAAAGGGCGGCCGGCCCGCCAGCAAGTGATAGAGCATCACTCCCAAACTATAAATGTCACTGGCTGTCGTGGCCGAACGGGCACAGCCCGCCACCACTTCCGGGGCCAAATATTGCGGCGTGCCCAGCAGGTGGATCGAGCGTGTCAGGGCGTCATCCGCGTCCGCAAACTTGGCCAGGCCGAAGTCGCTGACGTAAGGCCGGCCGGCTTCATCGAATAGAATGTTTCCCAGCTTCAAGTCCCGGTGCAGGACGCCGTGTTCATGCGCGAATTGGACTCCTTCGGCCAGCCGGATCATCAGTTCAGCAATCCGCCGGTACTGGCCGTGGTACTGCTCTCGCCGGGTGGCCAGCGTGCCGCCGGCCGCGAACTTCATGGTGAAGTAGGGCAGCCCGTGGTGCTCTCCCACCTGGTAGACGGGCAGGATGGCGGCATGTTCGAGCGAGGCAATCGCCTGCGATTCCAGGCGAAATCGCGCTCGCATCTCCGCCGATGCGGTTTGGTGCGGCAGCAGCATCTTGAGGGCAACGATACGGTCCGGTCCCAACTGCCGCGCCCGATAGACGATTCCCATGCCTCCGCGCGCGATCTCTTCAATCACTTCATGCCCGGGAATCGCCAGCAGGGAGGCCTCGGAAGGCGCCGGGATCGCTTCCGCTTCCTCGACGTTCGGTTCGGTTACCCCGCTCCAGGCGCAGAGCGGGCAGAGGCCATCGAGGCGACACGCGTCCAACGCGCTGCCGCAAGTCCGGCATCGCCTTGGGGTCTCTCCGGCTTTGTGTTCGGTGATCAACTGAATTGGTGTGACGCTCTATAGGTTACTCAGGAGTCCGGCCCCCAAAGTTTCCGCCCGCGAACGAATCATCACTGGATCCCATCAACACCCGCTGCAAGTAAGCCAGCTCCGACTCGACCTCATGCGGGGCCGATACGGTTTGCGCGACCTCGTCCCGCACGGCGGCGCGAAACCGCTTGCGCACGCGATGAACCTCGCTCTTGAACGCAGCCGGGGAGAGGCTTGCCTGCCGCGCGGCCTCTTCGTAACAAGGGGTAGCCGTGGCACCAGGCAGAAACTGTTCCAGCGTGGCGAACAGTGCGGCGCGCCCGTTGGTTGTGTAGCTGTCGCGCACTTGGGCAAGCGCCGCTTCCAGAATCGTTAATGCCCACTCGCGGTCGAATGCCTCCGCCGCGTCCGGCATGGAGAAGTGGGCGTCCGCGGGATGTGAATTCAGGGTGTCCAGACTGAAATGGGGCGCCGTGCCGCCTCGTTTCAGCGCCTGGCGCTTATCGCTGGCATCCGCGAGAAAACGCACCAACGCGCCCAGCAGGAAGGATCGGAACCGGCCGCGCACTCGCTCGCCTCGCGCAAAGAAGGACTTCTGCAGCAGGTGCAGCATGAAATCCTGCGTCAAATCCTGCGCCTCAGCGTCCGGGATTTGGCGGGAGCGTATGAAGCTGTGGACGGCAGCCCAGTAGCGCCCGCACAAGGTCTCCATCGCTTTGCGGCCCTCAAGTGTCTCACCGGACGCTTGCGCCAGCAGGCTCCATTGTGTCGAGGGAAAACTCATACTTACAAGAGCGTGGGATAGAACTACAAACGCAGGTAGGGCGCGTCACTCCGTGCGCGCCGTCGTGCCCGTTCCCCAAGCCCCGGGCGCGCACGGAGTGACGCGCA
>Ga0073934_10008803_pt1 | contig 13263 bp, 11 predicted proteins | sample LarsenN4metaG_FD_76834 | JGI IMG/M metagenome (GOLD analysis project Ga0073934, IMG submission 76834) | Hot spring sediment bacterial and archeal communities from British Columbia, Canada, to study Microbial Dark Matter (Phase II) - Larsen... ...
CGCCGGAGGGGAGCCTTTCGCGATACCTCGCGGAAATCCGCAAATTCCCCATGCTGGCGAAAGATGAGGAGTACATGCTGGCGAAGCGGTTCGCCGAGCATGCGGATTCCGACGCCGCGCACAAGCTCGTCACCAGTCACCTGCGCCTCGTGGCGAAGATCGCGATGGGGTATCGAGGCTACGGCCTGCCGATCGGCGAGGTGATTTCCGAAGGCAATGTTGGGCTCATGCAGGCGGTCAAACGCTTCGATCCCGACAAGGGCTTTCGCCTTGCGACCTACGCCATGTGGTGGATCAAGGCCGCCATCCAGGAATACATCCTGCGTTCGTGGAGCCTTGTGAAAATCGGAACGACCGCCGCCCAGAAAAAGCTCTTCTTCAACCTCCGGAAGATCAAGGGCCAGATCGATGCGATCGAAGACGGCGACCTCAATCCCGAGCAGGTGAAGCTCATCGCCGACAAGCTCGGCGTGGCGCAGGACGAAGTCGTCCAGATGAACCGTCGAATGACCGGCGGCGAGGCGTCGTTGAACGCGCCGCTCGGCAAGACCGACGACAGCGGCGGCGAATGGCAGGACTGGCTCGTCGACGAGAATGCCGTCAACGCCGAGCAGAAGCTCGCGCAGGACGACGAATACGAACTGCGGATGTCGCTCCTCGAAAAGGCCCTCGCGACCTTGAACGAGCGCGAGCAGCACATCATCACGGAACGCCGCCTCAAGGACGAGCCGGCGACGCTTGAAGAATTGTCGCAACAATACGGCGTTTCGCGCGAGCGCGTCCGGCAGATCGAAGTGCGCGCGTTCGACAAGCTCCAAAAGGCGATGAAGCGCCTTGAGCGCGAATCGCGAGGCGCGACGCTAGACGCGGAAAGTCGGGCCTGAACGGCGACGCTTCTATTGCGCGGTTCAGCAGGATTGGCGCCTGGCGCCCCGGCGATTTGCTCGTCTTGCCGCATTAAAGAAGGAGCCGCCGATGGCCGCCGCGTCCGCCGAGAAAGTCAGCAGGTTTCGCGCGCTTCACCGCCGCGGCGCCGCCTTCGTGTTTCCAAATTTCTGGGATGCGGGTTCAGCGCGGATCCTCGAAGGCCTAGGATTTCCGGCGCTCGCTTCGACGAGTTCCGGGTTTGCGCTCACCAAAGGGCGCGCCGATTACGGCGTCACGCGCGACGAGGTCATGGAGCACGCGCGCGCCGTATGCGCGGCCGTCGAAATCCCGGTCGCCGCCGATCTTGAAAACGGTTTTGGGCCCGCGCCGGAAGACTGCGCCGAGACGATCCGGCAGGCGTCGGCGGCCGGCCTTTGCGGGGGGTCGATCGAGGATTCGACCGGAGACAACCGAAGTCCGGTTCACGAGAAAGCCGCCGCCGTCGCGCGCGTCCGCGCCGCCGTCGAAGCCGCCCGCGCCGCGCCGCAAGGGTTCCTGCTGACCGCCCGCGCCGAGGCGTTTCTCTACGGCGACGCGGACCTGAAGGAAGTGATTTCGCGCCTTGAGGCGTTCGAAGACGCCGGCGCGGACGTGCTCTTTGCGCCGGGCCTTCCTTCGCTCGACGCCGTAAGGGCTGTCTGCGCGGCGGTCTCGAAACCCGTCAATGTTCTCGTTTACGGGGCGCTCGCGCGGCATTCGGTCGCCGAATTTGCAGATGCTGGCGTCGCGCGGCTTTCCTTGGGCGGGGGCCTCGCAAACGCCGCTTACGGAGCGCTTGCCGAAATCGCGGCGGCGATCCGCGAGGGCGGAACGTTCGACGCGCTCGCCTCCCACCGCGCGGGCGTCAGGACGTTCAAAAACCTTATCGGCGATTGACGTCGGCGTTTGGCGCCGGTTTCGCCGCCGACGCGCGCGACCCGCCGATCCCGATCGTCGATGCCGCCTTGGGCCCTTGCTGCGCTGATTTCGTCGCGCCGGCGAGGCTCGTGTGCGCTCTTGCGGCGGACGGGCGCGCATAGAGCATGGCCGCGGCTACGGCGGGAATCGCAATTGAACCGGGCCGCACTGAAGTCTGAGCCATGTCGCAGTCTCCCAATTCATCGGTTCGGCTGTCGCGAACCTTCAACATGGGAACGAAAACTATGACTGCAAGTCCGCCCCGCCAATGCGTAAGGCGGCATCGCATTCATAAGCTGATCGCATGCTGCAACAGCGAACGCCCAGCGATGGTTGCGCGCAATTTGAATCAAGAAATCTGGCGAAGCCGCTCGTTCGGCGCGGCCTGCCGAGCCGCGGAATGACGCTGATCGCGATTCGCCTGGGCCGGAGCTTTGAGCGCCGGGCGAAAAAGTGGAGAGCGGTTCTTCGCAAAGCCGGCGCGCAGATCTGGAAACTGCGCCAATGGCCGAAGCTCCCATCGTCGGCGACTTGGCGCGCCCGACTTCAGAGTCGGACGACATATTCCTTTCGCGTCGTCTCGACGACCTCCCAAACGCCGCGAAATCCAGGGCGGATGATGAAGCTGTCGCCGGCGGCGACGCGGTTCGGTTCGCCGCCGTCTTCTGTGATGACCGAGACGCCCGAGAGAATCCGGCAATATTCCCATTCGTCATATTCGACCCGCCAGGCGCCGGGCGTTGATTCCCAAACGCCGGCGTAAAGACCGCCAGGCCGCTCCTCGAGGCTCCAGGTCGTGAACCGGGGCGAACCGGAAAGGACGCGCGCCGCCGGCGGAGCGCCGGGTTCAGCGGCGAGGCCGGAGACGTCGAGGCGCGCAAAGAGCGGCGGCATCGGCGCGCTACAGCAACAAGAGATCGCGAACTGCGATCGCCATCAGGAACAGGGTTGCGACGACGAAGGTTGCAAATCGCAGCATGACCCGCCGCACCACGATCTGCATCATCGAATGGATGATGCGCGCGCCGACATAGGCCCAGGCGAGAGCGATGTTGATCGCGTCGCCGGCGCCGACGAGATGCGTGTAGAACGCGAGCGCGTAGAAAATCGTCGGCTGTTCATGAAGATGGTTATAATTGTCGGCGACGACGCGGACGCCGGTCGGCAGCGCGGCGAGCGATCCTGGATGGACCGCCGATTGCGGATCGATCTTCGCTTTCCGCATCGCGGGTATCCGGGTCGCATACATCCAGATCCAGACGATAAGGGTCCATGAGACGAGGGCGAGGATCGGAGTCAGCATCCGTTTCTCCTAAAATTCACCGGATATCCGCCGTTTGCCAGCTGTACCGCCAGTTCGGCTGCGTGACGATGGTGAACTTCGTGATGACGCTTGGATCGCCGCCGACGGCGGCGTCCGAGGGACGGTAGCGCCGGTCTTCGATCGCGAGCTTCCCGGACCGGACAAAGCGGTAATGGAGGTTTTCCGGTCCCTTGTACAAAAGAACGACGTCTTGCGGCGTGCCGTCGGGACCGACGGTGAACTTGTAATAGAGGCAGACATGCGGGCGTCCCGGCGCCCCGCGCGGCCAGTCATAGCCGCGGCCCTCCGCGACGAGCACCGGGCTTGCGCTGGTCCGCGGCGGCAACGTCGCCTCGAAAGCGTCGCATGCCGCCCGCGTCTCCGCAGCGAAAGCCTCCCACTCGTCGCTGAATTCAGCGTTCAGATCGGCGCCGAATAACGCCAGCACGGTTCCGAAAATTGCGCCGGCGAGCTTTCTTATTCTCATTCTCCACCTCGGTGGCGGCGAATTTGAGCGGAAGTTTCGCAGTCTGGCGCGGCTGGCGTCAATGAACGCGAATTCAACCGGGCTAGGCCGCGTTCGAATGCTTCTTGAACTCGACCTTGGAGATCGCCCGGCAGTGCACCTCGTCCGGCCCGTCGGCGAGCCGGAGGGTGCGCAACGACGCATAAGCGCGCGCCAGGCCGAAGTCGGTCGTCACGCCGGCGCCGCCATGCGCCTGAATGGCGTCGTCAAGAACGCGCAAGGCGACGCGCGGCGCGGCGACCTTGATCATGGCGATCTCCGCCTGCGCCGCCTTGTTGCCGACCGTGTCCATCATCCACGCCGCCTTGAGGGTCAGAAGGCGCGCCATTTCGATGTCGATTCGCGCCTCGGCGACGCGCTGCTCCCAGATCGAGTGCTTGTAGATCGGCTTGCCGAACGCTTCGCGCGTCAAGAGGCGCTTCACCATCTTCTCAAGCGCGACCTCCGCCGCGCCGATCGTCCGCATGCAGTGGTGAATGCGTCCCGGTCCGAGCCGGCCTTGCGCGATCTCGAAGCCCCGTCCTTCGCCGAGCAGCATGTTCTCCTTTGGCACACGGACGTTTTCGAGGACGATCTCCATATGGCCGTGCGGCGCGTCGTCGTAGCCAAAGACCGGAAGATGGCGGACGATCCTGACCCCCTTGGCGTTCGCCGGAACGAGGATCATCGACTGCTGGGCGTGCGTCGGCGCGGTTTTGTCGGTCTTGCCCATCACGATGTAAATCTTGCAGCGCGGATCGCCTGCTCCGGACGACCACCATTTGCGGCCGTCGATGACGTAGTCGCCGCCGTCGCGGCGGATGTCGGTTTCAATGTTCGTCGCGTCGGAAGAGGCGACCTGCGGCTCGGTCATCAGGAAAGCGGAGCGGATTTTCCCGTCGAGAAGCGGCTGCAGCCATTCCTCCTGCTGCGCCGGCGTCCCGTACTTCATCAAGACTTCCATATTGCCGGTATCGGGCGCCGCGCAGTTGAAAACCTCGGGCGCGATATGGCAGCGGCCGGTCAGTTCGGCGACAGGCGCATAATCGGCGTTCGAAAGCCCCGGCCCGAATTTCGGGTTGGGGTGAAACATGTTCCAGAGGCCCTCGGCCTTGGCCTTGGCTTTCAGTTCCTCGATAATCGGCGGAACTTTCCATCGGCCTTCGGGACCGAAGGCCTGATGCTGGCGCTCATAGATTTCGTCGCCCTCATAGACATGCTTGTCCATGAACGCGCCAACGCGCGCGAGATAGTCGTTGCAGCGGGCGGAATAGGCGAAATCCATGGCGCGGGCTCCTTTTCTGCCGTCATGATAGCTTCGCGCCCGGCGCATGAAAGCTTCAAGCGCAGCATCAGGGCGTTTTCTTCCGCTTTCGTTTGAGCGATTGTGGGCGACTTATGCCTGATCGCGCCACTAATGAAATCGCGTCGGCGGTCCTAGCCGAGTTCGCCGACGCGCTTGAAGGCGCGGCGGCAAGACCGGTCATTATCGGCCTTGCCGGCGCTCAAGGCTCCGGCAAGTCGACGGTCGCGCGCCGTCTTGTCCAGCAATTGCGGGAGAAAGGCCGCCGGTCGGCGGCGTTGTCGATCGACGACTTCTATCACAGCCGGTCGGAGCGGCGGCGCATCGCAGCGACGCTGCATCCGCTGTTTGTGACGCGGGGCGCGCCGGGGACGCACGACGCTGCGCTCGCGCTCTCCGTGCTAGACGCGGTCCGCAACGGTGAGGCGACGCCCGCGCCCGCCTTCGACAAGGCGAGGGACGAGCCGCTTCCCAGCAATCAATGGCCGATCATTCCGGCGTCGCTCGACGTGCTCGTCTTCGAGGGCTGGTGCCTCGGAGCGCGCCCCGAGGCGCCGGAGGCGCTTCGCACGCCAATCAACATGCTGGAGCGGGCCTTCGACGCCGACGGCAAATGGCGGCGCGCGGTCAACGACGCCCTCGCCGGCGCCTATCAGGACCTCTTCGCCGCCATCGACGCGCTCGTCTTTCTCCGCGCGCCGTCGTTCGAGATCGTTCGCCGCTGGCGAACGGAACAGGAGCGCGCGCTTGCCTCCTCGCCGCATGCAAGACCTTCGCCCGGGCTCATGACAGCCGAGGAGATCTCATTCTTCATCCAGCATTTCGAGCGCATCACAGTGTGGATGATGAAGGACCTTCCGCAACGCGCGGATCAGACGCTTTATCTCAATGAAAGGCGCCGGATCGTTCAGACGGCGGCGCGCTCGCGCCAGCCGGTTGAAGTACATTGCTGATCCATTCAAGCGCCAGCGCGTCAGCCTGCGCAATATCGCCCGCCTCGAGCGCGCCGAGCGCTTGCGGCTCGACGCGGCTGATGCTTTCGCGGATCATGTCCCGAAAGGACGGGTCACGCTTGGCTTTGATCTGCGCGTCAAGTCCGCTTTCGTACAGTCCCTTTGCGGAAATAGCGGCCAAGGGCGCTAATAAGTCGACAGGCTTGAACAACGAAATGCAGGGCTGGATCGAGCCGGTGAACGCCGCCCGAGGCGGCGCGCCCGACTGCAGCTTCACAATCATCGAGCCTGTCGAGGCATGCGGTCGGAGGAGCCCGCACGCATGCATGCAGATATCGCGGTTCGAACCGCCCGTAAATCCGTCGCCCGCCGAATGGCGGCGGAGCATGCCGGCGAGCGCTGCAAGCGTCATTGCGCCTGGCGCCGCGGCCGCAGCCGCCATTGACGTCGCGCGCCGGTCGGCGGCGCAGGCAAGTCTTGGCATCGCGAAAGCCTCATGGCGCGCCTTGAAGTCGCCTGCCGCGCCTTTCGAAGCGCGGTCATGGTCCGCGCGAATGGTGTACGTATTCGAGATCGACCACGCGTCATCGACGCGTTTCATCGCCCAGTCGCGCCCGGCGGTCTCAAGGACAATGATCGTATCCGGATCAGCGATAAGGAAACTGTTGTCGTAACGAAAGCCCTTGTCGCGATAGCCGGCGGGACCGCCTTGTCCGTATTTCTCCAGCAAATCCGCAATGGTGCGCGCCGCTTCCGGCGCCGTCGCCGCGCGTTCGAGCGCGAGGCGAACGAAATCCATGCCGAGCAGCGCCTCGCCGTCTCTCAGCACGCTTCTCGAAAACACCGCCTCGTTCCCGACGGCGACGCCGGCGTCGTTGACCCCCATTTCGGCGCCCCACATCCATTGCGGCCTCGAGATGACGGCGGCGCGCCTGTCGGGGACCTGATCGACATCGATATAGGTGCACTTGACGCGCGCGCGGCGATCGCCGCGAACCGCAGGAATAAGTTCGACGCGCTGAACCTCAGCCGGCTCGCGATCGGAATTCTTTGCAAACCAGACGGCGCCCGCGCGCTTCAAAGCGAACGTATCGCACATGCGTTATCCGGCCTCCGCGATGCGCAGCCGCGCCAACAGCCGGAAGAGGCGCTCATTGCGCGCCGCCGCCTGCGCGAAATCCCGCTCAATGCGGCGCCCCTTCGCGCGCATCATGCCGACAACCGCTTCCTTTTCGCCGCCGCTCCACGTGCCGATGTCCGGCGCGAGCGACACGATCGGCGCAAGCGCCGTGAACGCCCGCCGTTCCTCAGGCGTGAGACTGTCAAGGACGACCCCGAGCTTTTCCGCGACGCCTCGGCCAAGAGCCTTTGCCGCGGATTTGCGGTCGGCGCCGGCCGACGCCAGCGCCCGCGACGCGCAAGCGCTGACCGTCGCGAGCTGCGCTTCCGGGAAGGCGTCGCGCGCGTCAAACCCCGGCAGATCGAGAACAAGATCGCCCTGCGCAAGCGCCTTCAATGTCGCTTTGTCGCTCCGCTCCGCGTTCGGCTTTGCGAGCCGCGCCGCTTCGCGCGCCGCGCGTTTCCGGCGCGCCGCGGCGTCTGGGCGAAATCCCAGACGATAATAGAACCAATAGGCGCCGCTCGCGATCGCTTCCGTGTTGCCCTCGCCGAATTGGTAGCCGTTGACGATGAATCGCTTGACGCCGTAGATCGTCGCAAAAGCCCGCAGCATTTCGACCCACAGATACGACGCTTCGCCGCCGCGAAACGGGTCAAAGATATTGATGCCGGTGTTCGCCTGCCGGTAAAGCGGCGTCACGCCCCCATAGCCGATGGGAACGCCGTTCGAGATCAGGATATAGCCGGTGTTCGTTTCAAGGCTGAGCCTCGAGCTCGGCGCGACGCCGATAACCGCGAGCGCGACCCCCTCGCCAAGATCGCACCAGTAAACCTCGTCGGGGTTCGGATTTGAGATCGCGACAACCTCGCGGCAGCGCGCCGACAGGGCGGCTCGCGCGACGTCGATGACCTCCTTCGCTCGCCGGCGGCCAAGCCTCACAATGCCGGAAAGCGGCTCTGCGATGCGCCGCGCCGGATCGGGCGGAGGCCGACGCAGCGATTTCCGCAAGACGACCGGCGCCTTCGGAAGGATGTTCCGGGTCGTCGACCATTTAGAAGCCTGAAGACGCCATGCGATCGGCGGCTCCGCCATCGACCAGAGTTCGTCCGCTTGCGCCCCGGTCAGCGCCGCGGCGGATTCGTCCATGATCCATTGAAGGTCCGACCGCTTGTCCTTAGGGCGCGCCAGCGCCGTCCAGCCGCGCGCATCGTAATTGCCGCATTCGAAAGCGTCGATCTCGGCGCGCCGCGCAATTGCGCGCAACACGGCGTCGAACGCCGGCGATTCCTCAATACGCCGCCAGTCGATCTCGGCCTCGCCGCGCGCTCGCGCCGCGATCCACTTCGCGATCGCATAGGGGAAGACATGTCTCGACGCGGAGCCGGCGACGCCCGAATCGTCGAGCCTCGCCCGCGCCGCCTTCGGCAGGCGCCTGACCCAGACTTGGGTTTTGGCGAGTGCGGCGCGCGCGGCGCGCAAGGATTTGAGGTCGCCCGGAAAAGCGGCGATGAACAGCAGATCTTCGTGAAGGCGCATCAACGCCGCGGCGGTCCGCGGCGGCGCTTTTTCCGCGGCGGCGATAAGAGCCAGCTTTTTTTCCTCCGCATCCTGATCGTACGCGTTTCGGACGCGCCGAAGCGACGGGCGTCTTGTCGAACTGGCGTTTGCGATTTTCGTCATCCGGCGGCGCTCGCGCGACCTATTCCTCATTTCGACTCGCTGCGTCGCGATCGCGAGGGCGGCGTCGCGCCAGCGGAAAGGGCGGCAGCCATGACTCGCGCCGAACCGTCCACAGTTCATAGGACAGCGCCCCGTGAGGCGTGCGGCAATCGAGGCAGTGACATGATCCGACGCGGTAAGGTCGTCCCGACGCCGACAGGCGGACCGCGCCGCAAAGGCATCCGCCGGTTCGTTGGTCCATGCCGCCATTCTCCAAAACGTCGCCTTGCCTAAACATACCACCGAAATGCGCTGTTTGCGGCGGCCGCCGTCCGGGGGCGAGGCTTGGACGCCATACGCGAAGGAATGGCGCGCAAGGCGCGCGAAGGCTGCGCACCTAGCGGGAACCAAACCCCCGCGCGTTGGCGCGCATCTTCGAAGGCGAGGGTTCGACCCGCCTGTGCGGCGCGCCGGGCCGTCATTCATATTGAGCGCAACGAGTGGCGGACAGAGAGGGATTCGAACCCTCGAGACGGTTTCCCGTCTACACGCGTTCCAGGCGTGCGCCTTCGACCACTCGGCCACCTGTCCGTTAACGATGGCGGGCCGAAACTCGCCCGCCGGGCGCGCCTCTCTATACAGCCGGAAAGGGTCTTCGCAAGCGACAGGAACCCAAGCAGAGGATTTGCGCGCCGGCGCGGCGTTCGGTATTCTCGGCTGCGTATCGGGGCATCAAGGGTTCGACCGTATGGCGGCGTTTCGCTTCATTTCGTGGATTCTTGTGGCGATCGCGATCGCCCTGCTCGGCGCGGACGCCGTATCGTCGATGGAAGCGGGCGAGCCGGTGATCCGGACATCGGCGGAAGTGCTCGCGCTTATCGGCGTCAATGGGCCGGCCGTCGCGGAGAATTCGCCGGGCGGCCTCGCAAAGGCGATCGGCACCGTTCTCAACCTGCCGCTCTGGGCGGTCGTCGGCCTCATCGGCGTCGTCATGACACTGATCTTCCGCCCGATGGAATAGACGAAAGACGCAGCCTCATGAGACGTCGGATCGCAGTCGCCGCGGCGCCAGATCGTCGGGCGTAATCCTTGGATAGCGCCCGACGATCAGATCATTATTTCAGCGCGCCTTTTCGTGCAAAGCCGGTTTCCACACTCGCGCTCGGCGCGCTCGTCGTCGCGGGCGGCGCTTATGCGCTTGCGAAGTTGAACGCGATGGCGGGCGTCGGCGTCGGCTACATGACCAAGGTTGCGTGTTCGGAAATCTTCCTCGCGGGCCGCGATCCGCAAGTGGTTATTGACGCGGAATTCAACGACATTTCGCCGGTGCTCGACCGCGCGCGTCTGGAGATTGACGCCGAAAGGAAGTCCGTTTCGGGATCGGTTTTGGGGTTTGGACGGTCGAGGGCGGTCTATCGCAACGGTTATGGCTGCACCTTGGCGCGCGGCGGCGAGCCGGAACCCTTGCCGGCGCTTGAGCCGGGCGCCGATAAGCCGCTGGCGGACGCGCGCGCCGGAACGCCTGCGATGCGCGACGATGTCGATTACGCCGCGATCGAGGCGGCGATCGACGCGGCGTTCGCCGACGCGCGCGCGGCGACGCGCGCGCTTCTCGTCGTCAAGGACGGCGCTGTCGTGGCGGAGCGCTACGCCGACGGATTTTCCGCCGGGACGCCGCTCTTGTCGTGGTCGATGGCGAAGAGCGTCACCGCGACGATGCTCGGCGCGGCGGTCCATGAGGGACTTCTCGATATCGCCGCGCCGGCGCCGGTCGGCGAATGGGCGAACGACAAGGCGCGCGCCGCGATCGTCTGGAACAACCTTTTGCAGATGCAGTCCGGTCTTCAGTTCAGCGAAGTCTATGAGGACCCCGGTTCCGACGTCTCGAAGATGCTGTTCCTCGCGCGCGACGCCGGCGCCGTCGCGGCGAAAAAGAAGCTCATCCGCGAACCGGGGACCTATTGGGACTATTCGAGCGGCACAACCAACCTCATCCAGCGCACGCTGCGCGGGACGCTTGAGGCGAAAGGCGCCGCCTATCACGCCTTCGCGCGCGATCGCATTTTCGGGCCGATCGGCGCGGCGAGTTTCGTGCTGGAGCCTGACGCCTCCGGGACCTTTATCGGCTCTTCGTTCGTCTACGCCACGGCGCGCGACTGGGCGAAGCTCGGCTTCCTATATCTCAATGACGGGATGGCGGACGGCGTTCGAATCCTGCCTGAAGGCTGGAGCCGCTATGTCGCAACGCCCGCGTCGGCCTCCGACGGGTTTTACGGCGCGCAGTTCTGGCTCAATCGCCCCGGGCGGAACGGCCGCGAGAAATACATCCCCGGCGTTCCGGACGACGCCTATTTGATGGCGGGCCACGAGGGCCAGTATGTCCTCATCATCCCCGACAAGCGGCTGGTCGTCGTCAGGGCCGGCATGACGCGCGGGACGGAGCCGATGCCGATCGTTGCGCCGACATTCGCGGCGATCTACGACGCTGTCCGATGAAGCATCCATGGGCTGATCGGACGGCGCCGGACCTTGAGGCGTTCGACGCGCTCGCGCGCGACGCTTTCGCCGGACTGCCGCCGGCGTTTCGCGCCTTGTGCGGCGACGTCATGATCCATGTCGCGGATTTCGCCGAAGACGAGATCCTTGCCGATATGGGCTTTGACGACCCCTTTGAGCTGACCGGCCTTTATGAAGGCGTCGATCTGACGCGCCGCTCCGGCGACGACCTCTCGTCCGGCCCCAACCACGTTCATCTTTACCGGCAGCCGATCCTCGCTGAATGGATCGATGACGGCGAAACGACGCTCGGCGATCTCATCCGCCATGTGCTCGTACACGAAATCGGCCATCATTTCGGGCTTTCCGACGCGGATATGGAGCGGATCGAGGCGGAAGGCTGAGCCGAACGGCCGGGACCTTCGAACTTGCGGTGGAGAAGATCCTTTGCGGCCTCGGGTCCGTAATCCATCTGTTGCAGAAGGCGTTCGCGATCGAGCTTTCTGAACTGTTCGATGAAATCGTCGATGACGCCTTCCTCATAACCCAGGTGGGCGAGCGCGCGGCGCGCGACGAGCAGACTTGATTCGAGCGTTTCGCGCACGATCTTGTCGGGTCCGAGCCTTCTGAGCTCGATTTCGTGCATCCGGTCATGCGCGACAGCGACGATGTAAAGGGTCGGAAACCGCTGGCGCAGCGCCGCGATCGCGTGACTGACCGCGGCGCGATCGTCCATGCAGAAGACGACGGCCCGCGCATCCTCGGCGCCGGCGGTCATCAGCGTGTCGAGCCGCGAGGCGTCGCCGTAGTAGACCTTGAAGCCGAAACGTTCGGCGTTGCGGATGTGCGACGGGTTCTTGTCAATGGCGACGACCTCGACATCGGCGGCGGCGATCACCTGCGAGACGATCTGCCCCATCCGGCCGAATCCGGCGATGACGACGTGACCGGCTTTCGCGGGCGGCGCCTCTAGCCCTTCAGCGCTCTCGGCCTCCGCCGGCGAAAGCCGCCGCGCCGCGATCATCGCTATGGGCGTCAGCGCCATCGACACGGTGACGATCGCCGACATCAAGGTCGCTTGGTTCGACGAGAAAAGCGCAACGTCCGCTCCGACGCTGAAGACGACGAAGGCGAACTCGCCGCCCTGGCTCAGGACGGCGCCGGTGAGGAGCGCGTCCGCGCGGCGCGCGCCGAAACCGCGGGCGAGCGCGTAGAGGAGCGCCGTCTTGAGGCCGACAAGCCCGACGGCGCCGCCGATGACGATGAGCCACTCCTCGGCGATCAGCCGGAGATCAAGGCGCATGCCGATCGAAATGAAAAACAGCCCGAGGAGGAGACCGCGAAACGGCTCGATGTCGGTTTCGATCTGGTGGCGAAAGGCGGATTCGGCGAGGAGCGCGCCCGCCAGAAACGCCCCAAGGCCCATCGGCAGGCCCGCCCAGGAGACCGCCAGCGACACCGCGGCGACAAGAAAGAGCGCCGTGGCGGCGAACGCCTCCCGCGAGCCGGACGCGGCGACGAGCCTTAAGAGCGGGTTGAGCGCGAATTTCGCCGCGGCGATGAGGCCTGCGATGACCAGCCCGGCTTTGAGCGCGCCCGACCAGCCTTGCGCCCATTGTTGCGCCATGTCCGCGTCGGCGGGAGCGCCGGCGCTCGCGACAAAGGGAATGGCGGCAAGAAGCGGGACGACCGCGATATCCTGCATCAACAGGACGGGAAAGGCCCGCGAGCCGTAGGGCGTTGAAAGGTCGCCGCGATCCTTCATGTACTGGAGCGCGAACGCCGTCGAGGAAAAGGCCAGCGAGACGCCGGCGATCGCGGCCGCGGCCGACGGCATGACGCCCGCCAGAACGAAGATCGCGGCGATCACGGCGCCGGTCAGCGCCATTTGCGCTGCGCCGAGCCCGAAAATGTCGCGGCGCAGCGCCCAAAGCCGCGCTATCGAGAGTTCAAGGCCGATGACGAACAGAAAAAGCACGACGCCGAACTCGGCGATGTGAAAGACGCCCTCCTCCTGCCGCAGGAGATTGAGGCCGAAGGGCCCGACCGCGACGCCGGCGGCGAGGTATCCGAGGATCGAGCCGAGCCTGAGGCGGTTGA
>Ga0073934_10008804_pt1 | contig 13262 bp, 11 predicted proteins | sample LarsenN4metaG_FD_76834 | JGI IMG/M metagenome (GOLD analysis project Ga0073934, IMG submission 76834) | Hot spring sediment bacterial and archeal communities from British Columbia, Canada, to study Microbial Dark Matter (Phase II) - Larsen... ...
ATCAGGCCGGGCGACTGACCGGCGTAGCCGACATCCATCGTAAAGGCGAGGCGATAGCCCGCCTCGACCGCCGCCCGCTGCACCCGCTCATCTTGATTGCCCACCGGGTAGGCAAAGTAGGGCACCGGATGGCCGAGCTTCTCTTCGAGGATGCGCTTCGATTCGACCAGTTCGCTCTGCAGGGCCTCGTCGGAAAGCAGGCGCAGGTCGTCGGGATGGTGTACCGTGTGCGACTGCACGGAGACCAGGCCCTCGCGGTCGATCTGCTGCAGTTGCTCCCAGCTCATGTGGGCCTTGCTGGTGTTGACCCCCACGTAGGCGGTGTGCACGAAGTACACCGCCGGATAGTTGTACTCCTTGAGCAGGGGGTAGGCGAGGTCGTAGTGCCCGAGGTAGCCGTCATCGAAGGTGAGCAGAATCGGCCGGGGCGGCAGGGGTTTGCCCTCGTGCAGGTGGTCGTAGAGCTGGTCGATGGAGATGGGCGTCGCGCCACTCTCTTTGATCGCCTCGAACTGCTCGCGTAGCTGCTCGACCGGCGTATCGAACCAGACCTGCTCGCGCTCAACGATGTCGTGGTACATGATCACCGGCACCCGCGCCGAGCGGGCGACAGCAGCGATCGTCCCGGCCGTGGGGGCTTCGGTCGGAGCGGGGGCTGCCACGGGCGTGGGCAATGCCTCCGCCTGAACGACCGTTGCCTGGGGCCTGAGAACGAAAAGGTTCAGCACGGCCGCTCCTCCCCAACCGAGGGCAGCGGCGAACAGAGCCAGCGCCCCCAGGCGCAGCCAGGGTTTCCAGCGAAAACGAGAGCGAGGACGGGCGGAGGCGCGGCTCATGGCAATTCCTGCAACGACGGCCCTAGCGGGCCACTGTTCAGAGTATCAGTCTGCCCGTTCGGCCGCGCCTCCCACGTGCATGCACTGATGCATGCACATGGCCTGCATCGATCAGGTGTAGGGCTGCCCGACGCGATCGACGAAGACATTCTCACCGAAGGGCAGCCGACCGGGATCGAGGCGCGGCTCGGCGGCGTAGCCCACCGGCACCAGGACGGCGATGGCAAGGTCCGGATCATCGGCTGCCCCGATCACTGCCTTCACCTGATCTTCGATCCAGCCGTTCATGAAGCAGGTGGCAAGGCCAAGGCTCTCGGCGGCGATCACCAGATGGGTGGCGGCGATCATCGCGTCTTTGACCGCGTACTCGCGGATCTTGTCGCCGAGGGCGCGCTGGGAGTCGGGGATCGCCTTGCGGAAGTACTCGACCGCCTTGGTCGGCCAGGCCCCGGCCTCCTCGGCCTGGGCAAAGATCCTCTCGGTGAAGGGCTTCTCCCACGAGCGGATATCGGCGGCGAAGACGAAGGTCACCGGCGCCTGCACGACCATCTGCTGATTCCAGGCGGCAGCGGCGAGGGCGGCCTTCTGCTCAGGGCTCTGCACCAGGACAATGCGCCAGTCCTGCAGGTTCCAGCTCGACGGGGCAGCGACGGTCAGGTCGACCAGTTCGCGCAGCAGCTCCGGGGGGAGCGGCTCGCTCTTGAACGACTTGATCGAGCGGCGCTTACGAATCGCCGTCGGCGCATCGAGGGGCTGAATGGCGGTTTCCATGGGATGTGCTCTCCGTCAGACAGGTTCAAACAGGTGTACGGGCGCGGCGCAGGGCGAGGGCCGCGCGAGCCTCTTCGCGGTCATCGAAGTGAATCTTCGTGGTCCCCAGGATCTGATAGTCTTCGTGACCCTTTCCCGCTAGTACCACGCAATCTCCGGGACGCGCATCGAGGATCGCCCGGCGGATGGCCGTGCGCCTGTCCACTTCCACAGTATGGGAAGTGGAGGCCGGAATACCAGCGAGAATGTCTTCGACGATCGCTTCCGGTTGTTCGGTGCGCGGGTTGTCGCTGGTCACCACCGGCCAGTCGGAGAGGGCAGCGGCGATCCGACCCATCTGGGGGCGCTTGGTGCGGTCGCGGTCGCCGCCGCAGCCAAACACACAGATGAGCCGCCCGCGCACGAAGGGGCGGGTGGCCTCCAGTAGCTTGCTGAGGCCGTCGGGGGTATGGGCGTAGTCGACGATCACCGTCACGTCGTCGTCGCCACCGCTCACCCGCTCCATGCGGCCCGGCACCCCTCGAAACCCGACAAGTCCGCGGCAGGCCAGCTCCAGGGGCATGCCCAGGGCGAGCACCGTTCCGAGGGCGGCGAGCAGGTTGGCCAGATTGAACTGACCGACCAGGGGGCTCTCGAAGGGATGCTCGCCCACCGGCGTCACCACCACCCCGGCGATCCCCTCGGGGGTGAAGACCACGTCGCGGGCAAACAGATCCGCCGGTCCAGTCAGGCTGTAGGTCCACAGGTCGGCGTACTCGCGGGCAAGCCGCTCACCCCACGGATCGTCGCCGTTGACGACGCCCCGCCCCACCAGGTACTCGGAAGTGAACAGGCTCGCCTTCGCCTGGAAGTAGCTCTCCATGTCGGGGTGGAAGTCGAGGTGATCCTGGGTGAGGTTGGTGAAGGCCGCCGCCTGGAAGTGGCACCCGGCCACCCGGCGCTGGGCGAGGGCGTGGGAACTGACTTCCATGGCCGCGTAGCGGCAGCCCCCGGCGACCATGCGGGCGAGCAACTGCTGGATCTCCAGGGCGAAGGGCGTCGTGTGGTGGGCGGTGACCGACTCGCCCGGCCAGCGGGCGTAGAGGGTGCCGATGAGGCCGGTCGGGCCCAGGCTCGTGAGCAGGTGCTCGACCAGGTGGGTGGTGGTCGTCTTGCCGTTGGTGCCGGTGACCCCCACCAGGGTGAGCTTGTCGGCCGGAAAGTCGTGAAAGGCCGCCGCGAGACGGGCGCAGGTGCCGGTGACATCGGCGACGCGCACCACTGGCACCCCGGCCTCGACGTCGCGGGCCTGCTCGGAGATCACCAGAGCCGCTGCCCCCTGGGCCACCGCCTGCGGCCAGAACTCGCTGCCGTCGACGCGGGTGCCAGGCAGGCCGATGAATAGCTCCCCGGGCTGCACCCGCCGGGAGTCGGTGACCAGCCCGGCAATCTCCGGGTCGCTCAAGTTGGGGGGCAGTTCCAGGCCCGCACGGGCCAGCAGATCGCGCAATTTCATGCCGGGTGTCCCTCTGACTCCGCCCTATCATACCGGCTGGATGTCCCCGCACCAGGAGCGTTCAGGGACGCAGCGGCCAGAGGCCGAGGCCGTCGGCAAGGGGCCGCTCGAATCCGCCGGTGCGATCGCGTATTCGTCCTCCCAACCACAGACCGCTCGACCCGCCGCCGTCGAGGTTGAGGGCGTCGGTCGCTCCCAGTTCGCGTTCGAGAAAGCGGGCAAGAGACTCCAAAGACATGCCACTCGCCCCCTCGGTGGAGACCACGACCAGCAAGCCGCGCTCGCCGCGCCGGGCAATCGCCGTGCGGGCGACGCCGTCGGCGCGCACATCGGGGCGAAACTGTTCAGCCTCGGCATCGAGGACGGTACGTCCGTCCTGTAGCAGCAGCGGCCCGGCGCCGATCAGATCGTCCAGTTCGGCGACCGAACCGGGGGTGTTCTCCGCCTGCCAGGCCACGGAAGTTGCCGGGGCGAGGGCCGCGAGGGTAGAGCGCCCCCCCCGCCGGGCCACCGTCAAAAAGCCGTCGGCGGGCACAGGAAGCGCTCCCCCCCCCTCCACAAGTGCTGCGAGGGTGCCGTCGCGCACGACCGCGACCAGTTCGTCGGCAGCCGGGGTGTAGCTGCTTCCCCAGGCGGGAGTCAACACCGCGAGCCCGTCGGCAAAGGCCAGACCGTTGAAGGCCGTGAGGGGAACGACCCGTTCTCCCAGGCGCAACCCGAAGGTCGGCGCAAAGCGGGCGAAGCGCCACTCGCCCGTCGCCGACCAGCCCACCGCTCCCCGCGGACGAAGCCCGCTCACCGCCCCGGCCAGCCAGACCCCGAGGGCACGGCGCGGACCGAGCGATTCGGCCGTCATCCGGTTGAAGAAGCCGCCGTTCACCGCTGCCCAGGCCCCGGCCTCCTCGGCGAGCGCACTCAGGGGCGTGAGGGTGCCCCCGCTCGGGCGCAACAGACCGAGGCGCACCTGTTTGGGGTCGAATTCGAGCCATTCAATGCGGCGGGGCCGTCCTTCCCAGACCAGTCGACGACGACGATACATCAGTCCTTCGGTCCAGTTCTGGGTGCGCTCGACGATCCCTGCTGTTCGCCAGTCGACGACGATCCGCGGCGGCTCGCCGAGGGTCGTGACCACCGCAAAGCCAGGAATTGCGGGATCGGCGCGTATGGCGAGACTCTCGCCCTCGGGAGTTGCCTGCACCCCGGCGGGCAATGCCCCGGCAGCGAGGTGAGCGCGCACGACGACGCTCGGACCGCTCGCCGGTTCCGACCGGAAGCAGGCGGGCCGGTCGAGTTCGATGACCAGACGCTCACCGTCGGGGCGCACTCCCCGACGCACAGCCAGCACCCGGGCGCTCGGACAGGGTTCTGCGGCAGTGCCCAGCAACGCCTGCACCGCCGTCGAGCGCAGCCGACGGCGGGGACCGGGAATCACCTCCGCTTCGACGCGCTTTCCGTACCAGGCGAGGGGTTGACGACCGACCGTCGGCGCATCGAGCACCTGCACGCCGAGGCGTTCGAGGTCGCTCTCGTCGACGGCGTCGGGGGCAAGTGGCGGCACCACCGGCGCAGCGGCAGCACCGAGGGCCAGGGTGCCGACGAGCGCCCAGGCGACGGGCAGTGCGTGCCCCCCGCGCATCAGGGGGTTGTGTTCGAGGATTCGGGGGAGCGTTTGGCGGCAGCGTCGGCGCGGCGCTTGTTGAGCCAGGCTTCCCGGTAACTGCGCCGCTGCTCGTTGAAGGTCATCCGGCTGGTGATCACCCGGAATAGATAGGTGCCCACCCAGGCGAGGAGGCCGAGCATGAAGATCCCCTGCGACCAGATGCCAGCGGAGATCTGCGAGAGCCCGGTCGCCGAGAGTACGGCGTAGAGGCCGAAACCAATAGCGACGAGGGCGAGTCCAAGCCAGATGACATCGATTTTTCGCATATCAGGCAGTCGAGCGCGAGAAAAGCCGGGCCCAGAAACCGGGCTTGCGCTCGGGGGCGGCGGGGGCATCGTCGAAGAGCGTCACCGGGATCTCCTGGCTCGCGAGCACCCGCTGGGGGTTGCGTTCCATGATCTCGACCGTGCGCTCGGGGCCGACAATCGAGGCGATGAGCGGCCGGTTGTGCACCGGGAAGAAGGCCGGTCCGTCGGGGTGGTGGGCGTCGGAGGCGACCATCTGCAGCAGGCCACGCCGCAAAAACTCGTGGGCGGCGCGCTGCGCCGAAGGACCAAAGGCGCCGTGCATGCTGCCCGCGCTCATCACAGCGCGGATACCGGCGCGCACCATCGCTTCGAGGCGCTCGGGGCGGTGGCGCAGTTCGCGGTTGCGCTCCGGGTGGGCAAGAATCGGCTGGATCCCCTGGGCCTGCAGTGAAAAGAGCAACTGTTCGAGGTAGAACGGGCAGTCCTGCTGCGGTAGATCGACCAGCAGGTAGCAGCTGTCGCCGAGGGTCTGCAGTTCGCCGCGTTCGAGGCGCTCGCGCAGATCCCCCTCCGGATAGGCTTCCTGACCGGGAAGCAGGGCAATGTCGATGCCCTCGCGCTCGTAGATCTGCTGCAGGCGCTCGACGTAGCGGCGGATCTGGGGGGCGGTGTTCTCGTACAGACCCGGCATGTGGTGGGGAGTCACCGTGGCCGTGCGCACCCCCCCCTCGTAGGCCCTGCGCGCCAGGGCCAGGGCAATGTCGAGATCTTTCGGTCCGTCATCGACGCCCGGAACCAGGTGCACATGCAGGTCAATCACCGAATCGCCTCCTGTAGCTTTCTGAGGTCCGCCTGGATCTGTGCAACGGTGGCTGCTGGAATCGGAGCATCGAGCACCAGCTTCAATTGCTCCGCCGCCCCGTTCAGATCACCCAGACGGCTGAGGCTAGAGCCATGTTCCGCCGGGCTTCCCAGTAGTCGGGGGTACGCTCGAGCGCCTCCTTGAACTGGGAGACGGCCTCCTTTTCGCGGCTGGTCTCCAGGTAGAGCACACCGAGGTTGTTGTGGAACTGGGGCAGGCGGTCATTGAGGGCAAGAGCCCGCTTGTACGCTGCTTCGGCTTCCTGCATTTTACCCTGACGACGCTGAACGACGCCGAGATTGCTCCAGGCTTCGGCGTAGTCGGGGGCGAGGCTCACCGCCCGCTCCAGGGCGGTGACCGCTTCTTCGTTGAGACCGAGCTTGCTGAGGGCGACGCCCAGATCGTTGTGCGCCCGCGCCGAACCCGGGTCGAGGCGGGTTGCCTCCCGCAGGGCAGCCGCTGCGGCATCCGATTGCTCCTGGGCATTGTAGAGAGTACCAAGCAGGAGGTAGCCCCCGGCGTCGATCGCCTTGAGGCGCACCGCCGCCTCCAGCTGGGTAATCGCGGCAAAGGGCTGATTGGCGTTGGCGAGGGCGCGTCCGTAGGCGAGGCGATACTCGCCGCTGTCGGGTTCGCTGTCGACGGCCTTCTGCCAGCTCACCAGCATCTGCTCGCTGCGGCCGAGCCGCCCCTGCAGGCGGGCAAGCCGGGCATAGACCGCCGCCGAATCGGTGGACGCCTGCAGATAGCGCTGGTACTCGATGGCCGCCTCGGCGTCGCGGCCAAGTCCTTCGTAAATGGTCGCCAGGTTGAGGCGGTAGACGATGTTGGAGCGGTCGAGGCGCAGGGCCTGCTGGATCGCCTGCAACGCCTCCTTGTAGCGCCTGAGCGAGGAGAGGGCAACGGCCATGTTGCTGTAGGCGTCGGCGTAGCGGCCGTTGAGGCGCACGGCCTTCTGGTAGGCGGTGACGGCCTCGGGCAGTTTGCCCTGGCGGCGCAGAACGACCCCGAGGTTGTTCCAGAGGCGGGCATCGTTGGGCTGGGAAGCAAGGGCCGTGCGAATCTGCTGTTCGGCCACCGCCGGACCGGCGGGCAGGCCAGGAGCAGGCACGACCGGGGCCGGGGGCAAAACTGGCAGGGGGGCCGGGCGCGGGGCCAGGTTGCTCGCCCCGGTTGGCGGCGGGGGGGGCGAAGGTGGTGGAGCGGCCAGGGCGCCGCTGGCGACGGTATACCCAAGCAGGAGAAGAAGACAGACGCGTTTCACTACTACCGGAAGTTGCGGAAGATGAAGAACAGGTTGGCCACCGTCGCCACCGGCGAAGCGAAGGTGTTGAGGCCGTTGAGCAGTTCGCCACCGAAGGAGCGCCGGACAATCACCGCGTCTTGATCCCGCAGTTGCAGGTTTTGTGTGGCATCACCCGACAGCGCCTGGTTGGCGTTGATGACTCGATTGGAAGTGCGGCCGTCGGGCTCCACGCTGATCACCTCGACCTGGTCGGGGGCAGCCAGATTGGTCATCCCCCCCGCCGAGGCAATGGCGTCGGCCACCGTCTGGCGCGCATCGAGTTCGAGGGCGGTCGGTCGGTTGACCTCGCCAAAGACGCGCACCCGAATGCGACTGGGGGCGATGGTCGTGCGGGCGATGATCCGGGAGTTGACGGCGCAATCCTCTGCGCACTGGGGCACCAGAATCGAGTCGCCGTCTTTGAGGAAGATGTCCTCTTCGATGCGGCCCTCGTTGATTGCCTTCCACAGATCGATGCGCTTCTGTTCAGTGCCGCCGTTGGAGAGGCGGCGGGAGAGGACGATGTTGGCCACGTCGGCGCGCGGGGTGACGCCACCCGCCTGGACGATGGCCGTGGTGAGCGTCGGCAGGGTGTTGGTGCCCGCGGTGCCCAACCCGGTGATCAGGTTTTGCAACTGACGGGGGCCGGGGGTGAGCACCTCGCCTCCGACGTTGATGCGAATCGGACGCAACGCCTCCACCTTCACAGCGACCCGCGGCTTGCGCACGTAGGCGGCGAGCCGCCGCTCAAGGTCGTAGGTTAGCTCCGCCGGGGTGCGGCCACTGACGGGCACCGACCCGACCAGGGGCACCGAAATCGTGCCGTCGGGCAGCACCAGCTGCGAACCGCTAAACGCTTCCACACCGGCCACCACGACGCTCAGCCGGTCGCCAGGACCGAGCAGGTAGCCGTCCAGGGAAGTCGACAGATCGAACTGGGGCACGCTGCGGGCAAGCGGGGCCGTCTGCTGGGCGGCACTGCTCGCCTGTTGGGCGGCGACACTGGTATGCACCAGACAGGTCGCCAGGACGGCAAGGGCCACGGTACGGGTCGGGTTCATAGGCGCATGCTCTCCGGTCACTGATTACTGTAACGCAAGTTGCAGACGGCGCTGCCCTCAAAGTTCGATCACCGAATCGTCGCCGAGCATAAAGCGGTGGGCTACCGGGGTGCCCCGGTGGGCCTGCACCACCGAGCGCCGACCGAGCAGGCTGTCGACGATCCGCCCGGCGGCGTTCACCCGCGCCCCGTCGAGTACGACGCTGTGCTCGATGTCGACCTGCTGGAGGGTGACCCCGTCGGCGATGCTCGTGTACGGACCGACGTAGGCGTCTTCGATCAGGCAGCCTTCGCCGATGATCGCCGGGCCGCGGATCGTCGAGCGCACCACCCGCGATCCGGCCCCGATGCAGACGCGGCCGACCACGCGGCTCTCGGCATCGCACTCGCCTGCGAGCGTACACACCGCCCGCTCGTCGAGAATGATGCGGTTGGCCTCCAGCAGATCGTCTTTTTTGCCGGTGTCGAGCCACCAGCCCTCCAGTTCGAGGGACTCGACCCGACTGCCCGAGACGATCAACTCCTGAATGGCGTCGGTGATCTCCAGTTCGCCGCGGGCCGAGGGGCGGATGGCGGCGATCGCCTTGTGGATGAGCGGCGAAAACATATAGACCCCCACCAGGGCCAAATCGGAGGGAGGATCTTTGGGCTTTTCCACCAGGCGGCGGACCTGACCGTCGCCGTCGAGGTCGGCCACCCCAAAGGCGGTGGGGTTGGGCACGCGCTTGAGCAAGATCAATGCCTCCGGCCGGGCGCACTCGAAGCGGGCGATGAGCGGGGTGAGTCCGGCCTGGATCAGGTTGTCGCCCAGGTACATGGCAAACGGTTCATCGGCCAGAAACGGCCGGGCGGTCTGCACGGCGTGGGCCAACCCCAGGGGCTGCTCCTGGAGAATATACGTCAGTTTCGCACCCCAGCGCGCACCGTCACCCGTGAGCGCACGCACCTGATCGCCGGTTTCGGGGCTGACGATGATGCCGATCTCCCCGATACCGGCGGCCACCATCGCCTCGATGCCGTACCAGAGAATCGGCTTGTTGGCCACCGGCACCAGTTGCTTCGCTCCGGTGTAGGTGAGCGGTCGTAGCCGGGTACCCTTTCCCCCCGAGAGGATGAGCCCGCGCATTCAGTACGCTCCTTTGCTGCCGAGCACCACACCGATGGTCTTGAGCAAAATCTCGATGTCGAGGGCGAGCGACCAGTTCTGAATGTAGTAGAGGTCGAGGCGCACCACGTCGTCGAAGGTCTTGAGGTCGGAGCGGCCCGAGATCTGCCACAGCCCGGTGATCCCCGGCAGCACCAGTAGCCGGTCGTAGTGCCACGCCTCGTAGCGGGCCACCTCGGAGGGCACCGGCGGGCGTGGGCCGACCAGGCTCATCTCGCCGACCAGCACGTTCCACAACTGGGGCAGTTCATCGAGGCTGGTGCGCCGCAAGAAGGCTCCCAGCGGCGTGATGCGCGGGTCGTTCTTGAGCTTGAAGAGCGGCCCTTCCACCTCGTTGCGGGCGAGCAATTCGGCCTTGCGCGCTTCGGCGTCGGCGTACATGCTGCGGAACTTGACCATCGGGAAGAGGCGGCCCCGCACTCCGATGCGCTCCTGCACGAAGAAGGCCGGTCCCGGAGAGGTGAGCTTCACGAGCGCGGCGATGACGAGCAAGAGGGGCGAGAGCACAAGAAGACCACCACCGGCGAGCACGATGTCGATGAGGCGCTTGAGCTGGAAGTCGAAGCCGCCCAAAAGCGGCGGGCAGACCTCGACCGTCGGCAAACCGGAAAGAATGCGCGTCGTTCCCGTCTGGCGCAGCAGCAGTTCGCCGCTGTCGGGCACCCAGCGCATCGTCACGCCGTGGGCGTGCAGGCCGCGGTAGAAGGCAGGTAGCCCCGGCAGATAGGCGAGGGTGGAGACGATCACCTCCTGAGCATCGCAGGCGAGCACCTGCTCCAGGAGGCGCCCGACGTTGGCCTCACTCGGACAGGCCTGCCCGACCACCTGATAGCCCGCCGCGTCGAGAAACCGGATCATCTCGTCGGAACGCCCGACCGGGGCGACCACAAAGGTGGGCACACGGAAGCGGTCGGCCTGACGGAGGTTGACGATGAGCTGCTTGAGGATGCCCCGTCCCAGTCCGACCAGCAGGGCGCTCAACAGCCAGGCGCCGACGAACACCGAGCGGCCAAAGGGAAACGTCTGCTCGACCGAGATGAACCAGAACAACAACAGCAGCAAAAAGGTGAGGCTCACACTCTGCAGCAGATCCTGAAAACTGCGCCAGTAGTTGCCCCCCCGATAGAGGCCGCGCACAGCCATCACCAGCAGCGTCGCACCGACGAACATCCAGACGTTGGGCGCATCGAGGTCGAGAAACCCCGGCGGCACCTTCCCCGGAAAAAGCGCCCCGGCCAGCACCCAGGCTGCCACCAGTGCCGCGAGGTCGCTCACCAGCAACAGCAGCACCCGGCTCCACTTGACCAGAGCCCCCCGTCTGAGCCAGCGGCGAGGTGCACGCACATCCAGGATCGACTTGGCCGGTCTGGTGGTCGACATCTCCGCTCACTCCCTGTGCAGACTGCGGCGCCCGAGGAGGGCCTGCCACCACGCGCGGTTGTTGACGTACCAGTGCACCGTCTGGCGCAGGCCGGTTTCAAAGCTTTCCGAAGGGCTCCACCCGAGATCCCGCTCGATGCGGGACGGATCGATGGCGTAGCGGCGGTCGTGGCCCGGACGGTCGTCGACGTAGGTGATGAGATCGTAGAATGCGCCGCCGCGCTCGGGGTACAACTCGGCCAGGATCTCGCACAGAAAATGCACGGTTTCGACGTTGGTGCGCTCGTTGCGGGCGCCGATGTTGTACGTCGAACCCACCGCCGCCCGCAGCAGCACCGCCTCGATGCCGCGGCAGTGGTCTTCGACGTACAGCCAGTCGCGCACGTTGCGTCCGTCGCCGTAGATCGGGAGGGCCTTGCCCTCCAGGGCATTGACAATCATGAGCGGGATGAGCTTCTCGGGAAACTGGTACGGACCGTAGTTGTTGGAGCAGTTGGTGGTGAGCACCGGCAGGCCGTAGGTGTGGAAGTAGGCGCGCACCAGATGGTCGCTCGCCGCCTTGGAAGCGGCGTAGGGGCTGTTGGGCCGGTAGGGCGTCTCCTCGGTGAAGGGCGGATCGTCGGGGGCAAGAGAGCCGTACACCTCGTCGGTGGAGACATGCAGGAAGCGGCGGTCAGCGCGCGCCGAGCGCCAGTGGTGGCGAGCTGCCTCCAGCAGCACGAACGTGCCGCGCACGTTGGTTTCGATAAAGGGCGCCGGACCAAGGATCGAGCGGTCGACGTGGGACTCGGCGGCAAAATGCACGACCGCGTCGAAGTCTTCCTCCTCGAATAGCCGGTTGACGAGGGCAAAGTCACAGATATCGCCGTGCACGAAGCGGATCGCCGCTTCGAGATCTGCAAGACTAGCCCGGTTGCCCGCGTAGGTGAGACTATCGAGCACCACCAGCCGGTCGGTGGGATGGCACTGATGCCAGTAGCGGACGAAGTTGCTGCCGATGAAGCCGGCTCCGCCGGTGATGAGGATGCAGGTCATGGTACCTCCTGCGTTCGCAGTTGGGTGAGCATCCCGCGCAGGCCAACCCGCCAGTGGGGAAAGGGGCGACCGAGGACCCTCTCACTTTTGCGGCGCGATAGCACTGAGTAGGCGGGCCGCACCGCCGGGGTGGGATAGTCGACCGTGGCGATCGGCACGACCCGGCGGGTCGCGATCGGCCAACCGAGCTGGGAAGCTTCTTCGACGATCGCGACGGCAAAGTCGTACCAGCTGGCCACTCCGCTGTTGGTCACGTGGTAGAAACCACTCGGGGCAGACGCGGTCACCAGTGCCAGCATGCCCGCAACCAGATCTCGGGTCCACGTCGGCGCACCCACCTGATCGTCGACGACGCGCAGCTCTTCGCGCTCGGTGGCAAGCCTCAGCATTGTACGAACGAAGTTACCACCTCCTACCCCGTGCACCCAGGCCGTGCGCACGATGAGGTGGCGCGGTGCGTAGCGCACCACCGCCAGTTCGCCCAGCAGTTTGCTCTTGCCGTAGACCCCGAGGGGATGGGTGGGGGTCTCTTCGGTGTACGGTGTGCCAGCGGTGCCGTCGAAGACGTAATCGGTCGAGACGTGCACAAGCAGGGCATCGACCGCGGCGCAGGCCCTGGCAAGCACCTCGGGGCCTCGGGCGTTCACCCGGTGGGCCTCGGTCGGCTCGCTCTCCGCCCGATCGACGCGGGTGTAGGCGGCGCAGTTGATCACGACCTGCGGGCGCACGCGCTCGAACAGAGGCACCACCGCCACTTCGTCGGCCACGTCCAGCGCTTCCTTCGAGAAGGTGAGCGGAGCCTGTCCCTCGGCAGCGAGCAGCAGCGCACATTCGCTGCCGAGTTGCCCTCCTGCCCCTGTGATCAGAAATGTCATCGTACAGGCCAGAGAATTGACAGGACAGCGCCCCTCGCGATTCCCCGCCGGAGACGGGAGCGCCTGTGACCTAGCGGGCGAGCGAGGTTCGCCGACTGGTCACCTCCCACACGAACTCTACCATCTTCTGGCGGAAGGTGTCCGGGCAGAACGTCTCCGCATGGGCACGGATCGTGTCTGGATTCCAGAGGATCTCGCGGCTGGCGAGCACCGCGTGCACCAGCGCTTCGGGAACCTGCCGGTCGAAAAACAGGCCGCTCTTGCCATGGTCGACGGTATCGAGGGCTCCGCCCGCCCGGTAGGCCACCACCGGTTTGCCGCAGGCGTTGGCCTCCAGCGGCGCGATCCCGAAATCCTCTTCGCCAGGAAAGATAAACGCCCGGCAGCGGTAGAAGTAGTCGAGCACCTGGGTGTCGCTCAGGTAGCCGGTAAAGGTGATGTTGCGCCCGGCGATGCGCTGCAGATAGGCGCGATCGGGCCCGTCGCCGACGATCACCAGCGGCAGGCCGAGACGATTGAAGGCCTCGACCGCCAGGTCGATGCGTTTGTAGGAAAGCAGCCGCGAGACGATGAGATAGAAGTCGTCGCTG
>Ga0073934_10008806_pt1 | contig 13261 bp, 16 predicted proteins | sample LarsenN4metaG_FD_76834 | JGI IMG/M metagenome (GOLD analysis project Ga0073934, IMG submission 76834) | Hot spring sediment bacterial and archeal communities from British Columbia, Canada, to study Microbial Dark Matter (Phase II) - Larsen... ...
GGCAAGGATTTTAGTATGCCGGCTTGTCATACTTTACTCACCAACCTCTACTCGTCGGCCTCGCGCAGGACATAGCCCAGGCTGTGCGCTGTCTCGATCAAGTCCGGTTCACCCAGTTTGCGGCGCAGGCGACGCACGTAAACCTCCAAGACGTTGGACTCAGCTTCATAATCATAACCCCACACCCGAGTGAAGAGGGTCTCTCGCGGTAGTGCCTGGCGAGGATGACGCAAAAAGAACTCTAATAAAGCATACTCCTTGGGGCTGAGGCGGATGCGGCGCCCGCCGCGTCGCACTTCCCGTAAGCCGGTATCCAGGTGCAGGTCGGCAAAAGTTAACACTTCGGCCTCGGCCCCACCCAGGCGGCGTAAGAGTGCTCGCGTTCGCGCCAACAGTTCCTCAAAGGCAAAGGGCTTAGGGAGGTAGTCATCAGCCCCGGCGTTCAGACCGGCGACCCGGTCGGGCACGGCATCACGAGCCGTCAGCATCAAAATAGGGGTGCGAATGCCTTCCCGGCGCAAGTCCTGGCACAAAGCCATACCGTCCAGGTCGGGCAGCATGACATCCAGGACGATGAGATCAGGCGGCTCGGCCAGGATTAGGTCCCATCCCCTGCTGGCCGAATGAGCGACCTTAACTGTGTATCCCTCATAAGTGAGGCCGCGCCGCACAAAGTCGGCAAATTCGGGTTCGTCATCTATGAGTAAAATATGAGCCTCAGTTATCTTCTTCATAATTTCCAAGAGTCTATCTTTGTTTCCTCGTACCGCTTATGGCTGCGTTTCCTGGTCTACCAGGCTGGCCAGTTCCACTTGAATAGTCGTATGGTCAATAGAGTTGTTGCTGAATTAGGCAGTCGTCAAGGATAACATCAAATTATGAAGACCGGCTGCCGAGACAGCGACATCATCAACAAAATTATTCTTGCGGTTGCGAAACTTGGCGACTAACACATTGAACCGTTTCATCCCGCCAATGGCATGTTCGACGATGACCCGGACCTTGCTTATGAGCCGATTTTCTTCTTTCTGATCATCGGTCAAGGTGGGGGCAGGATTAGCTTTCGACTTTCTGGGCTTCTTGTGAGGAATATTGATTTCAACCGCCTCATAGTCAGTTTTGATCCCCAAGTAGCCTAAGTCCACCCACAGTTTGAAGAGCTTAAACCAGGTCTGGTCCGGGGGAAATTCAGTTTTGAAGAGGCTGTAGTCGTGCTTGCTGCCAAAAATGGTGTAACCCAGGAATAAGATCATTTTGCAGGCATTCGCGATGACCGTATTTTTGACCGTGTGGCGCTTGCTTTTGCCACTGAACTTTTCCTTTTGGGCTTGGGCCTCTTGAGGTCGGCAATGAGGTCTTTCGGTCGCATCAATGAACAACTCGGTGATGTCAGCAAAGGTGGCTTGCAGTTCCTCGACGCTGTTGAACTGTCGTTTGGGTAAAATCTTCATCCGGTCGAGCGCTCTCAACAACACTGGAAACAGGTGATGGACATTGGTACAGGCTTTGGACCGATCCAAGTCGAAATGGTAGCCCAGGACATCAAACGTCGGATAAGTTTTGAGGTAGTACAACAGAAAGAACAACTTCTTTTCCGGTGTGTTGAGCCGACCTTTTTGGCCAGCACCGGGTTTGCGTTTACGTTTAGCTTTATTCTTTGCGTAATTCTCTTGGATGATTTCTTCGTAACAGACCGTGAACATCGTTACAAGTTTATGGAAAGCCCCTCGGGATAATCCGGTTAAGGCTTTGAATTGTCGCTCATCACACTCGGTCAACTTTTCAAGCATCTTACCCTCCTTATGGGAAATGCAAAATGCTTGATTTTACTCAATTGTTGTTGCCGTACAAATCCTTATTCAGCAACAACTCTAATGCCAAACTCCTCTTTCAACCGAGTATTGAGTCTCTCCAATAGTTTCTGGACGTCGCAGGGGTCGGCCTCCTCCACGAGTACTACGTGGGCGCTCAACGCTTCCATCCCCGAGTTAATCGTCCATAGATGCAAATCATGCACCTCGGCAACCCCAGGGATAGAGCGGATCGTCTCCTTGACCGCTTTCAGGTTGATAGGGGCGGGTGTACCTTCGAGCATCCCCGACGGGATGCGGAGCGCTATAGCGGTCACGGTCTGCGTCATAAGCCCCACCGTGCGAGGCAAGAGAAATAGGCCAATCAGCCCACTAAAAATTGGATCGGCATAATACCAGCCTGTGGCCAACATAATCACCCCAGCTACAATAACACCAAGCGAACTAAGAGTGTCGCTGACAACTTCAAGAAACGCACCCGGCGCCTTCAAACTTTCGCCCACGCCACGGCGCAAATTCCAAATGCCAACCAGTTTCACTACCAGTCCCACTGCTGCAACTGTAAACATCGGCAGGCTATCCACCGGGGGTGGCTCTTGAAAACGGCGATAAGCCTCGTATAAAATATGGAATGAGATGAGAAAAATCACAACCACGTGGGCAAGTGTGGCGAAAATCTCGACCCGGTCGTAGCCGTAAGTTTTGGCAGGGGGTGTGGGTTTTTGTGACATCCGGGCAGCGAACAAGGCCAGGGCCAAACCTCCTACATGGGTCCACATCTGGGCGGCGTCTGCGAGGAGGGCCAGGCTGTTGGTCAAAATTCCGCCCACGACTTCGATCACAAAATAAGTGAACGTAAGGGCGAAGATGATCCATAACACCCGTCGAGGCGGGGCTGTGGTAGACAATACTTTTTCCATAGCTGGCCCCCTTTTTACGATGGTTTTAAGGCCTCTTCCATAAACGCACGATTCGATACTGCCCTCGAAACAGACTGGGTTCGTTTCGCTCAAGCGCGGCCTGCCCCACTGGTCCAATGATTTCACTCAGCCGCCGGTTAGGGTCAGTACCCAGGTTACCGATCACCCGGCCCAACAAGCGACGACCTGGCGTCAGAGCGCTGCCTTCGGGCAGGAACTTATCAAAAATTACCATTCGTCCACCGGGTTTGAGGACCCGCCAGACCTCGCCAAAAGCGGCTGCGCCATCCGGGACGACACTGAGGATCAGATTGAGCAAGGCAGCATCAAAGCTGGCCCCACGAAACCCCAAGTCCTGGGCGTCCATTTTTAATAAACTCACGTCGTGGCAGTTGACTTTTAGCCAAGCTCTGCTCAGCATCTCTGAGCTAAGGTCAGCGCCCACGACCGACAAGCCGGCCGGTAGGTAGGGCAAATCAAGGCCCGTACCAATGCCAGAAATCAGCAGCCGTTCACCAGGTTGTAAGTCCAGTAATTTGACAGCACGGCGTCGAGGCTGCTGGAAGGTATGGCCGAAGACGATATCATATAAAGGCGACCACAGCCGATAAATCCACAGATTACGCTCGTTGTTCATGTCGAAGCCATTTTACATGTTGTCCATGTTGTGTTCGGACAGCAAGCCATCGGCGCTGACCTCGGCCTCAATAGTCATAGGGGCGGATTGTTGGAAATTCAGGGTCAGGCTTATTTTGTCGCCGGGGGTCAAGTCGCGCTTCAAGTTAATGAGCATCACGTGCTTGCCGCCTGGCTCCAGGCTGACCGAGTCCCCGGCGGGTATCTCGACGTTAGCCAGCGGCCTCATGCGCATTACACCCTGCTCATCTACCTGGGACTCGTGCAATTCGGCGATAGCCACGTCGGTTTCGACGGTGAGCAGTGTATCAGGGCTGCCGCCTTCATTGACCAGGGTGAAATAGATGACGCCATTGGCGCCGGCTGTGGCTGATCGAGAGCGGGCTTCTGTCACTTTAAGCTGAGGTGGCCCGGCCTGGCCGAACGGGAGAACGCTGCATTGAACAGTGGTAATTATCACCACGACAAATAGCATGGCTATGGTTAGGGGGTGTTTCATAACGATTCCTCGATGAGATAGGTTAAATTACGGTGTAAATCTTCAAGTTCGAATGTAAAGGGGTAGGTCGCCAATATTAAATAAGCCGCTTCACTAATGGTTACTCTCCCTGGTTCAACTAATGAGCCGACATATCCATCGGTTCCAGTGGGTCAGGTAGATCTGCGCCTCGCTGCTTGAGTAACCCTTGCATGTACTCAATTTCGCTCTGCTGCCCATTCGAGATGGCTTCGGCCAGGCGCACCACTTCGGGGCGGCTAGTCTGGCGTAGAGCTTCCTGGGCCATCATAACCCCGCCCTGGTGGTGACGAATCATCAATTGCAGAAATGATACTTCGGTTTCGGGAACCGGCAAGGTCCGAAGCTCGTTGACCTGTTCACGATTGGCCATGCCCATCATTTCAGCCTGGCCTCCCATAACCGGCCCCGGACCACTCAACGGTAGCCCCCAGGCTGCCAACCAGCCCTGCATCTGGCCGATTTGGGCTTGTTGGGTCAGCAAAATGTCAAGAGCAAAGCGGCGCAGTTCTTCATCGGTGCTGCGCTCGCGCAGTATAAAGGCCATTTCTACGGCCTGCTGGTGATGTGCGGCCATGTCTCGGGCAAACGTGACTTCAGGACTGCCTTCGGTTGGCCAACGTTGCGTCCACAGCAGAAACGCGAGTAGGCCGGTCGTTGCCAGGAAAAACACGGTCAGAGCCGGCCATATCCAGAGTAGGAGTCGAGCCGGTCCAGATTCAGATAATGCCGGAAAGGGCGAGGTCGATTGCATTTCAGCCATCATTAACTCTCCACAGGTGCGCCTACGCCGCCGGTGCAGGGCGCGCCGAGTTCGGGAGTTTGCGGTCCTTGCATATAGCGACTCAGGAATGTTGACAACCGGGGGTCGTCGGCGCCGTCAACTTTAAGCTGTACTCCCCAGGCCGAGGCCACAACTGGGGTTGGCAAATTTGGATAAGGTGACAACAAGGCGAAGTTCCGGCCACGCACCAAGTCACGCAACTTGGCTATAGCGTCGGCGGGAAGATCGGGTTGGTAGGTAATCCAGACCGCGCCGTGTTCCTGCGAATGTACGGCCTTCTCATTGGGAATCGGCTGGTCATACATGCCGCAATTCTGCCAGGCCGGGTTGTGGACACCTCCGGCCGGCGGCGTTTGCGGATAGGTGAGGGGACCTTCCTGGTGTCCCTGTGGGGCGCCGAAAGTCACCACTCCCTCAATATTTCCACTGGCCGGTTGAACGCCGCCGAGGACCAGCGCCGCCGCGATGGTCAGTATGACCAGGGCAACACTCACCATAACCAAAATCCAAAGCTGGCTATTGACGGTTCGGCTGGCTCGATCCCGTTTGCCTGAGCCGAACGAACGCTTAACAGAAGAATGTTTAGCAGGCGTACTCACCTTCTCCCCCTTTTTTTACAGATTGATTATCAAACTCTACAGGCGTGAATTGTATCACATCTTGATGAATAAAAAGTGAACAAATGCTAAAGTGTAAGGCCCTATCCTTTCATCGCTGACTCGAATCTTACTGCCCCCGTGCCCGGTCCGATAGCCAGGACAGGGTGGAGCAGACCATAGACCATTGACGTGACAACTATAACGGCCAGGCTGGCGATAATTCGATGTAATTGTAGTCGTTTCATCATCTTACAACCTCTGAAGAATCGTGCCGCGCCTCTCCATCATCGTTGGTCGTCATTGTTTTTGACCGAGATTGGATGCGACCCCGCGGCGCGAAAGTGCCTCAATCCGCATTGTGATCGTTGCCCTGGTGTTCCTGGGTAGCCCCATCGTTGTGTTCTTGCCCCGCCCCGCCCTCATGATGGTCACCACCGCCTGCTAGCCACGGGACCACTGGCTCAATGGCATAACCCACACCATAGGCGATCCACCCAGTGACAATTGCCACCAACACTAACACTCCAACCGAACGCCAGGCCGAACGCCTCAACTCCCTGGAGGTCGCTCCGGCGACTACAATCGCCGCTAAAAGCGCTATCCCCAGAAATTCCGCCACCTTGCAGATGACTCCGTAAATATCAACCGGCCCTGGGACATGTTCAAAGGACGCGGGGAGCAGACGGGTGATACCCCAGAGCGTAATCAATCCGCCGGCCAGGATCACCCCAAACCGATAGAGTGCGGCTGACGGTTTGCGCCAGAAGATGATACCCCAACCAATTTGAACCAGTCCCATTATCACAAAAAATAGACCATGCGCCGGGGCATGGGCCCAGTGGATAGGCACAATCACCAGATGAATCAGGCCGGCGATCACCATCAAACCGGCTGCGCTGGCAACCAAACGGGATTTATTAACTCCTTGCTCAAAAAATTTGCTTGCATCGATTTTCTCCTAATTTAATGAGTGAGAATTTTTTACTCTTGCCATTGTAACATCCCCGACCCCCCAGGACTGAGTAACTGTAAAATTTCGGTACCGTCGGGTTTCATGATATAGACCCCGTCAAAGTCTACAAAAGCAATATGACGGCCATCGGGCGCAAAAGCGCCATATAACCCTTCGGCAGAAATCTGGGTCAGGCGTTCGGGTTGCCCCCCTTGCACGGGCACACGCCACCAGTCCGCAGGAAGACCATGCGCTGAGGCGGTTTGGATGCCAAGCAGCCGTTCCAGCCAGGAAGGGTCCACAGCGGCGCTATTACCGGGCGCGCTGAAAATGATGGCGCTGCCGTCGGGTGAAAAAAAGTGGTCGTCCATAAATGAAAAAGCATTGGCGGGGATGACCAGCTTGGGGTTCGCGCCATTGGCCTCAGCCACGTTGAGCATTTCGGTGAAGTTGGCGGGGTCGAATGAAAAATAGGCGAGCTTGGTCCCATCGGGTGAGAGACTGGGCCACAAGGCATTCTCCACCAGCACTTCAGGCTGCCCAGCGGGGTAGGCGATCCGCTCAATGGTATAATCCGAGGTATCGAGGTCTCCCTCGTAAACGAAGTGCGAGTAATAGATATATTGGCCGTCGGGCGACCACACCGGGTAGACGAATAGCTCTCGATCATTTTGTTTCAGCAGGGGTGAGGGCGCTTCCGACCCACACCCTTCGGGTCGGCTAGCGCACTCGGTCGGCATGACATAAAGGCCCATCTCGCTCGGTCGCTGCTGGCCGGGCGGTGGCGGCGGCGCATAAATCATCACCAGTTGGGTTCCATCGGGTGAAATCGCCGCATCGCTGAACCCAGCCTTGTCTGGGGGGTGATACAGGGTGGTCAGCGCGCCCGAAGTAAGATCGAATTTTACCAGGAAGGGGTGACTATCTGGCTCATACTTAAAAAACAGCAGGTGGCCGGTGAGGTTAAGGTTAATCGCCGGCAGAGGCATGGTGGAGCCGGGCGTGGGAGTTGAAGAGAGGGGCGTCAGGGATTCAATACCAGGGGGTTGAAGCGCCAGAGCTGTAGGTGTCACGAGCAGGTTGGGTGAGGGAACCGGGGTCACCTCGGTGATTTCAACCGAGCACGCGGTCAGTAAGGCCAGCAGTAAGTTAAGCACCAGGGTCGTCTTCATCAATTTCACCTTCGGTAAAAAGATATGTCCCAGATAGGGTGGGATACAGGAACGACTTCAGCTATTTTCAAAGGAAAAGGCGACTGAAGTCATCACGATAACCGATCACCTCCGCAACCAGCCAGATACCATCTCCTATCGGCTGCTCGGAGCCAGGGTACGGATATAGTTGACCAGGTGCCAGCGGTCCTCTTCTGTCAGGTTGGCCTTGAACGCCGGCATCACTGAACCAGGAAACCCCGCGCTGATCCACTCGTATAGTTGACCATCAGGATGAACGCCGGGAGCGGTGTGTTGCGTCAGGTCGGCGGGACGTGGATTGAGGGTCAAGCCCACCGGTCCATCTCCCTGGCCAGTCGGGCCATGACATGAGACACAGTTACGTTCATAAAGAGCCTGACCCGCGCTCACCTAGGCGGCGTTGGGCGGAATGGGATTCACCGGATCGGCTGCGGTCGTAGCTGGAGGGCGATAAAAAATCGCCAGGCCAATCAAAGCCAGGGCTAACGCCGGCGTCATGCCCCAGGCCACCCATTGGGATCGGGTCTGGCTTAGCTTTCTAACCGTAAAGGCATACGCCAGGCCCACTAAAAGGAGAAGAACTGCGTTGAGACGAGGCCACGAATAGGTTTGAGAGGCAGCCGCGGTGAGGTCAAGATCAAAGTTGGCAAATGAATCAAATTGCCCCTCGCGCCGCACCACCACCTGAACTTGCCAGGTATCAGGCAAGCTGAGGTATGAACCCTTAATAGTGTATTGGCCGTTGCCTTGCCCAATGAGTTGCGCTTCGCTGGGCGGAACGTTGGTTGTCTTCGGGGTAAAACGAAGCGCCACTTCTTTAGCGTTCACGACAGGTTGCCGGCCAGCCGTAACGTAGGTGGTGAACGTATTGACTCCCACCCGGCCCGGCGTAATGTTGAGTTTAAGGCTCAAGTCGTCAACCTCGGCCGAAAGGTCAAAAGTGGGGGCGCTAGCTGCGACCTGGGGGGGCGGCAGGGCCGTCAAAACACCGACGCTCAGGAGCACTGCCGCTCCGAGCGTGACCTCACTACTGATGAGCCGGTGAAAACGGGTGATCAAAGCAGCGTTGCCGGCTTGAGCCGCGCGTTTCATGGCCGGGCTGGTGTTGAAAAGATTGATTGCTCCAAGCATCACCATGGGCAAAAAAATGAAGAGTTTGATGAGGAGCGAGCGGCCATACCAGGTGCCGGTCAGGTGTTCGAGTGCACCAATGCGTAAGCTAGTGGCATAGACCCCACTTAGCGCCAACGTTCCGACGCTGAGCAAGGCCAGGGCGGAGAAGCGGGGGATGAGCCGTGCCGTCAGACGGGTTCGCATCACCGGCTCAAACTCTCGTATTGTCCAGAGGCCGGCAACGAAGTAAATCAAGCCGCCTACCCAGACTGAAGCAGCCAACAGGTGCAGCCAATCGGCCAGGACAGGCAAAATGGGCTGCGGTTCGGCGGCAGCGTGGCTGCCAAGGCTGAGGGTGAGCGGCAACAGCAAGGCCACGCCGATGGCGAACCAACGGCGTGCTCGATTTGCCGGCCAGAGGCCGACCAGGGTCAGCGCCAAAGCCAGACGGCCGATCCAGAGCGTTCCGTAGCGGGTGGCGAACAAAATTTGGCCGGCTGCCGGGTTCCACGGCGCGGCCATCTCGACTCCGCTGATCTGCCCGGCCTGGACAAAGAGACCTAAAACCTGGGCCGGAAGCAACAGAAGTAGGGCTATCCTGGCTAGATGCTGCCAGGGGGTCCAACCGGACAGGGTGATGTTCGTCTCAGTTTGCACCGCCTGGTAGACGGGTTGCCACACCAGCAGGACAAAAAACAGACCCCCGGTCAGGATAGCCAAAGCAAGGTAGCTCAGCCAGCGGGCCACAACCTCGCCGGGCAAGAGTTTCACCGTGCGGCTGGCCTGCTCGGCGGCCAGGGCAGCCGCATCTACCTGGCCAACCGCGAAGGGAAACGCGCCGCTGGTCACGTGACCATCCACATTCGAGAGCACCTGCCAGGAGACAGTATACACCCCATCGGGCAGGGAGCGGATCGAGACACGGAGACGGGTTGGATCGTTGGCATCTACCCGCGAGTCGCCGACATCCACCTGCACTCCGTTGGCGTTAAAAACGCTAATGCGGCTGAAAGAGGGTTCGAGGGGTTCACTGAAAAAGAGTTCAACTTGCGCCGGGGACCGATCAAGCATCGCGTTGGCCTCGGGCACAGAGCGCAACAACTCACCGTGGGCTAAAGCCGGCACGGCGACGGCAGCCAACAGGGCGAGGCAGACCAGGGTTAAAAGCAAAAAACGAAGTTTCATCCGCTTAGTTACTGGCCTCTATTTTTTACCAGGCTATATACACCGAACCCCGTGCCAATCAGCCCGAACACCACCCCAACGATAGCAAGAATTTGAGCCGTACTGGCCTGGGCCTGAACAACGGCCAGACGGGTGGTGAGTTCTGCACTAGAGGGCAGCGGCTCTGGAAAGGCTAACTTGCCCGCTGTTTCCACTTCCTCAGGCTCAAACTTTAGCTCAATCGCTTCGCCGTTAAGGGTTCCGCTGAAGAGAAAGGTGTATTGACCCTCACGGGTAGGAATGAAGTCGGCGGCGTACTGGCCGGGTCGGCCTACGACCGGGCGCAGCGTGTAGGTTTGACGGATGCTCCCATATTCAACTGCAAAGTTGAGGGTAGCTTCAGCCCCGGTGATCTCGGTTGTCTGGCTATCATCGCTCATTTCCTCGACGTGATCGTGCTCGTCCGTTTCCTCGGCGTGATCGGCCTGGCTTGTATCCACTGCATGTTCAGATTCGCCTGCGGCAGTGATGAACAAATAGAGGCTATTGGGCTGGCCAACCAGGACCGGTTCATTCAGCCAACCAATTTCAAATTTGTAACTGCCAACGATCACTTCTTCGTGGGCTGCTGCGGCGAGCGGGATGAGCCACACAACCAGCAGAATGAAACCCATAAAGGCGCGACGAAAAGTACGGGACGTGACCAATGCTTCAACCATCGTTGTCAACATGTTGCTTTCCCATTTACTAAAAAGGCTACAAGGTAGGGGACCGGCGGCCAATTCGATAGGCTGGGTTTAGACAGCCCTTACAATGGCCGTCATCGACTGAAAATACTCAAGCGAAATGTAGCTGGGGGCTTATCCGGTGGAGACAGCCAGGCGGAGCGCCCGGCTATAGGCGAGGTTAAAATCCGGCTAAGAAGAGAGACATTATTGAGCAGATTTGGGTCGGCCACGGTTAAGATATAGCCATGGCCTGGACTCGCATGGCAAAAACAAGCCGCACCATGCCCGGCGTACTGATCAGCCAGGGTGAAATTGGCCTGAGTATCCAGGCGGCTCGAGGTAAAAGCGAACCCTGGTTGAGCCAGAACTTCTAGCGCCGGTGGTCGGGGCAAGGGATTGTGAATATGCCCAGCTTCTTCAAAAATACTAAGGTGGTAATAATGAGAGGCCCGCTCATGGCCGGGAAGAAAAGCATCGGCGTAAGCCAGTGAGTTGACGCCTCCCATACAGAAAACCAGCCAGGCGTAGATAAATTTTTCCCCCCAGACGTTCAAAACTTTTTTACGCAGCATCCTCTTGTTGTTTTTCTGGGTCAAAAGCGTTCAGCAATGAAATAACCCAAAATGGCATTTCAGCTTAAAAGGCCCTTGACAACCCCCTATAGATTTATTATAATAGACCTCAAAGATTTAGTCAAGACTAAAAAAAAATTTAGTCAACCTTAATTAGTTTTTTTGAATGTACTAAATGCACACCCGGGCGATTGAGGATTACCTCAAGACAATTTACGGCATTCAGGCGGAGCAGAGCCAGGTGGCAACAACTGTCCTGGCCGACCGGTTAGGCGTCGCCCCAGCTTCGGCCACTCATATGGTCAAGAAATTGGCCGAGATGGAGTTGGTTGCCTATCAACCCTACTACGGGTTGACCTTGACCGAAAGGGGTCAGAGGAAAGCCCTCAAAATCCTGCGCTGCCATCGCCTGGTCGAGCTTTATTTGGTGAAAATGCTCGGCTTGTCGTGGGACCAGGTGCATGCGGAGGCCGACAAGTGGGAGCATGTGCTCTCGAAGGAGATGGAGGACCGGCTCGATGCTGCCCTGGGGTATCCGACCGCCGATCCGCACGGCGCGCCTATTCCTGATCGCAATGGAGCGATGCCTCAACTTAATCTGCTTCGCCTGACCGAGTTGAAACCGGGTCAAACCGCCTTCATTGCCAAAGTTAGCGACCACAATTCCGAGCTGCTGCGCTACTTGGGCCGCCTGGGGCTATATCCGGGAGCGCAAATTAAAGTGGTCGCCATCACGCCGCGTGATGGCCTGGTTACCGTGCGGATAGGTGACAGCGAACACGCCCTGGGAATGGAGGCAGCCGGTCATATTTTTGTGACCGAAGCTTATAAATAGGGGGAAAATTATGAATAAAGATTTCTCAAGGCGCGATTTTCTGCGCGCCGGGGCGCTGACCGTATTAGGCACGGCTGGCGCAGTCGCTTTGACCCAAACCGGCAAACGAGCCAGCGCCGCGCCACCGGCCCAGGAAGGACACCACGGTGAAGAGCCATACGCAACCCATGGAATGCCCGACACTGTAGGCGAGGTAGACCACGAGCGCAACGGCTTCAATCCCACCGACATCCTGACCGACTTTGATTACGGCAAGGTCTCAGAGTTAGACAGCGGGCAAACTCTACGGGAATATAATTTTGTCTCCGTAGACAAGCTGCTTGAGGTTGTGCCCGGCATCGAATTCCCGGCCTGGACCTACAATGGACGTATCCCCGGTCCAACGATCCGTTGCACCGAAGGCGACCGTATTCGCATCCACTTTACCAACGGCAGCACCCATCCCCATACCATTCATTTTCACGGTATCCACACCGCCGCTATGGATGGCGTACCAGGTGCTGGGCCAGGCTTGATCCAACCCGGCCAGAGTTTTACCTACGAATTTGACGCCGAACCGTTTGGCCTCCATCTCTATCATTGCCACGCCTTTCCCTTAGCCCGGCATATCGCTAAAGGACTGTACGGGGCCTTCATTATTGACCCCCAAGAGGGCCGACCCCCAGTTGACCATGAGTTTGTCATGGTGATGAACGGCTTTGACATCGATTTCGATGACGCCAATGATTTTTACGCCGTTAATGCTATTCCCTTCCATTTCCAAAAGCATCCCATTCGGATCAAGGTGGGCGAGAAGGTGCGCGTTTACCTGGTCAACATCCTGGAGTTTGACCTGATTAACTCCTTCCACCTGCACGCCAACTTCTTCCACTACTACCCTACCGGGACCAGCTTGACCCCCAGCGAGTACACTGACACGATTATGCAGGCCCAGGCGCAGCGCGGCATTTTGGAATTTAGTTATAAGTTCCCCGGCATCTATATGTTTCACGCGCATGTCACCGAATTTACCGAATTGGGCTGGTCGGGCCATTTTGAAGTTGTAGAACGAGAGGTATAGGAGGACAATATGGCTAATCAAACGGTACCAATAGAAAAACAAAGCTCGTTTGGCCCGATTACGGCGCTTTTGCTCATCCTGCCGCTCATTCTCCTGGGCGGGGTGATTGCTCTCTTCTTGAACACCGGCGGCGGCTTGGACCTGGCCGCGCCCGCGCCGGTCGAAGCCCTGACCATCGAGCGCACCATCCTCAAACCAGGTAATATTGACCTGGTGGTGCGCAACAGTGGCCCGGAAGAATTAACCATTGCTCAAGTGAACGTTAATGAAGGTATCTGGCCCTTCACCGTCACGCCCAGTTCCACTATTCCCCGCCTGGGCGAAGCTACGGTGACTATACCCTATCTATGGGTTGAGGGTGAAGCCTATGCCATCAC
>Ga0073934_10008807_pt1 | contig 13261 bp, 9 predicted proteins | sample LarsenN4metaG_FD_76834 | JGI IMG/M metagenome (GOLD analysis project Ga0073934, IMG submission 76834) | Hot spring sediment bacterial and archeal communities from British Columbia, Canada, to study Microbial Dark Matter (Phase II) - Larsen... ...
ACGAGCAGCTCGATCAGTGTGAACCCTCTGTCTCTTCGCATCATTGGCCTCCTCCAATGACGGTCTCGGGCCCTCTGGGGGCCCATGGTCGCGAGGCACGGCCCGGGCAGCGCAACACCGCGGGGGCCGCGCGTGAACAGGTGCGCTAGTGCTCGTCGACTTGCAGACGGAAGACAGGGGTTGCCGGGGGCTCGCTCGCCGCGCCGGGGTGGTCGGGGGACCGGGGCAGAGCACGCGGCGGGTGATTCCGGGGCAGCCCGTTCGGATATGCTCTTGTGGGGCAGCCTGTGCTGCGGAATAGGACACTATATCAAGAGGGCAACCGCTTGTCAATACCCGATTCCATCGCAAGCCAGGGAGAGAGGGCTGGCGCGGAGGAACGCCCAGGCGCCATGGCGCCGGGAGGCGCGCTCCGGGAACGAGAGGCGGAGATGCCACGTGCCGGGATCAGGCAAGGGCCTTGACGGCGGTCATCAGGGCCACGACCACCAGGAGGCCGGCGAAGGCGGTGCGGAGCGGGCCAGGCCGGGCACGGCGCGCCATGGCTTGGCCGATGGCCATGCCCACGGCCCCCGCGAGGATGAACAGCCCCACGGATCCCCAGGGGATGTGCACCCGCCCCACGTAGCCCGCCAGTCCCACCACTGCCTGAGCGGTGATGATCCAGAGCGACGTGGCGGAGGCCCGCTTGATGGGCATCCCCCCTGCCAGAGTGAGGGCGGGGACGATGAGGAATCCTCCGCCAACTCCCAGGAGCCCCGTGAGGAGGCCCACCCCCGCGCCCAGAACCACCATGATCCACCTGGGCGGCGGCGACGCCTCAGTGGGATGCAGCGGCCGCCCGGGCGATCGCAGCATGGCCGCGGCGGCGGCCAGCAGGATCGCGACGAAGAGCAACGCCTGCACCCGGTCGCTCAGCAACAGGGCCAGGCGGGCCCCGGCGAAGGCCGAGACCACTCCCCCGGCGCCGAAGAGTGCGGCGGTCCTGAGATCGGCCTCGGAGCCCGGGCACCCCACGGTGACGCATCGCCGCCGGGCGAGGAGCGCGCCAAAGAGGGCCGTGGCAGCCACGACCGCCAGGCTGGCGGGCACGGCCTGGCTCATGGGCAGGCCGGCGCCCAGGAGGAAGGCTGGGAGGGCCAGGCTGGACCCCCCGGATCCCAGGAGTCCGAGCACAAGCCCCGTGAGCACGCCCAGAGCGGGCAGCAGGACGTCAGACAGATGCACGCTGGCGCGCCTCCGCCTGGTGAGTCTGCCAGGCCTCCCAGCCGCCGGCCAGATTGGCCACATCCCGCCGCCCAGCCCGCTGCAGCAACGAGCAGGCGATGGAGGACCGGTACCCGGAGCCGCAGAGAACCACCAGGCTCCCTGCCGGCACCTCGTCCAGCCGATCCCGCAGCTGGGAGAGCGGGATGTGCACGGCGCCCGGGTAGTGGCCAGCCTCCCACTCGTCGGGAGCCCGCACGTCCAGCACCGTCGACCCCGCCTCCGCGGCGGCGCGCAGGGCGGACGGAGGAACCTGAGGAATGGATGCGACTTCGCCGCCGGCAGACCTCCAGGCCTGCATGCCGCCCTCCAGCCAGCCCGCGATCCTCTCGAACCCCACTCGGGCGAGCCGCGTCATGGCTTCCACCTCCCTGCCCGCGTCGGCGACGACGATGATCTCCGCGTCGGGATCCACGGTGCTGCCCACCCAGGGGGCGAACTTGCCCTCCAGCTGGACGTGGATTGCGCCGGGCACATGTCCGGCGCCGAAGTCCTCAACGGACCGCGTGTCGAGCACGAGCACGCCGTCCTCGGAGAGCTCCTCCACCCTGGCGGGGGGCAGTGGAGCGGCCCTGTCGAGGAGCTCCTGCACGGGGACGGCACCTTCCCGGTTGCGCCGGGCGTCGTGGGAAAAGTAGCCGGGCGCCTGGCCGAGTCCCTCGGTGGCGTAGCGCACGAACCCCTCCTCGTCGCCAGCGACCACGAGGCGGAGTGCCGGGTTCAGGGCCTTCTCCCGCCCGATGGTGGAGACGCGCTCATCCGAGAGGCTCTTGCCGCAGGCGGAGCCCGCTCCGTGCGCCGGCCAGACTTCCGTGGTGTCTGGCAGTGGGAGGATCTTGTGGCGGAGGGATGCGAAGAGGGTGCGCGCCATGTGCTCCGGCGTGAGCCCCTGTCCGCCCACGAGGTCCGGGCGACCCACATCGCCTATGAAGAGGGTGTCGCCGGTGAAGGCCATGCGGGGAGCGTCTTCGCCGGCCACCTGGGCGAGGACGGTGACGCTCTCCGGGGTGTGGCCTGGGGTCTGGAGGAAGCGCAGGCGCACGTCCCCCAAATCGACCTCGTCCCCGTCGCGTGCGGGATGATGGGGAAAGGCCGCGCCGGACCCCTCGCCCAGATGGATCGTGGCGCCCGTGCGGCGGGCGAGCTCAAGATGCCCGGACACGAAGTCGGCGTGCAGGTGGGTCTCGATGACGTGGGTGATTCGGAGGCCGGCCGCCTGGGCATCGGCGATGTACTCGTCCACGTCGCGCCGAGGGTCTATGACGGCGGCCTCTCCGGTGGACCCGCCGATGAGATAGGAGGCGTGGGCCAGACAGCCCAGGTAGTAGGGCTTGAAGTGCATCCTCTTTTCCTCCTCGTCAGGCACCGCAGCGGGCCGCGCCGCCGGACGCCGCATGGACGCGATTCCAGGGCATGCGCTTGAGAAGCACCAGCATGGGGCAGAGTCCGGTCACGGAGGACAGGAAGAGCATGAACCCCACGAAGAGAGAGCCGAAGAGCCAGGCCGGGCTGGCCAGGAGGCCGGCGAGGGTGAAGGCGAAGACCATGGCCCCCGCGACGCCGCGCACCTGCCGTTCCAGGGGGATTATGCCGCGCTGACGCAGGACGGGCAGGCCGGCCTTCTCCCAGGCGCTGAAGCCTCCCTGGCAGTCCACGATGTTGTCGAATCCCAGGGCCGCAAGCCTCTGCACGGCCATGGCGCTGCGCTCGCCGGAGGCGCACATGACCAGCACGGGGCGGTCGGTTGGGATCTCGGCGGCACGGCGCTCCAGGTCCGGCAGTGGGATGCAGACCGCTCCTTCGGCGTGTCCAGCCGCGAACTCGTCGAATCCGCGCACGTCGAGCAGGAAGCCGTTCTGTGCGGCGGCCTGCGCCGCCTCGGCGGGCGCGGCCTGCCGGGCTTGTGTCACAACCATTTCCTTTCTCCTCCTGCCGCGGCTGCATTGAAGCCGCGGAGCGCCGCTAGCGGCCCTGGTGGCTGCGGATGCAGTCCAGCAGGAGCAGCACGCTGCGGTTCCTGATGCTGTAGTAGACGAAGCTCCCGGCGCGGCGGGCGGTCAGAATGCCCTGATCCTTGAGGATTCGGAGCTGCTGGCTGACGATGGCCTGGGGTGCATCCGCCGCCCGGGTGATCTGGGTGACGCTGCGTGGGCCGTCCTCCTGCTGGAGGTAGTCCAGGATGCGCAGGCGGAGCGGGTGTGCGGCGTTGCGAATGATGGGCGCCACACGCTCGAGCGTCTCCATGGGTATGAGCGGACGGTCGATGCCGGGCTGAGTGTCGTTCATCGTGAGATAGATATACCACTATATTCTCTCCGTGTCAACCCTCTGCCTTGGAACCTCGCGTCGGAGCGCTCCCTGGCGGGCCGGGGGTTGCCCGAGGCGGTTTGTGGCGGGCGGACCGGCCCACGGGCCCCGGATGATGCTCCGGGCAACGGATGGGCTTGCACGCCGACGGTGGCGTGGGGATTCGGACCCTGGCCGGCGCCACCCAGGAGAGGGCATGGGTCGCCGAGACGGCACGGACTGGGAGAGAGAGCGGGGGGTGCGGGTGCGCGGGTGCCAGCGATCGGCACGGGTGGGCTCGCGACGGAAGGCATCTCCGGCGAGCCCACGGGGAGAGGCGGGGTCAGGGCTCCGAGCGGAACAGGCGGGCGATGGAGTCACATCGGGCCCGACAGGCGTGCTGTCGGGCCCGATGTGATTCTGGAGGATCCTTCAAAACCGGGCAGAGTGGGAGTGTGCGTGCGGCCAGGGGCCGCGGATCGACCTGAGACTTCCGGAAGAAGACGGGGAGGAGCGCGGAGCATCTCCGCACCCCCCGCCCCCTCCGGGCGTCCTTAGAAAGGAGGTGATCCAGCCGCACCTTCCGATACGGCTACCTTGTTACGACTTCGTCCCCCTCGCTCCCCACACCTTCGACAGCTCCCTCCCTTGCGGGTTGGGCCACCGGCTTCGGGTGCAGACAACTCAGGTGACGTGACGGGCGGTGTGTACAAGGCCCGGGAACGTATTCACCGCAGCTTCGCTGATCTGCGGTTACTAGCGATTCCGGCTTCACGCAGGCGGGTTGCAGCCTGCGATCCGAACTGGGAACGGATTTCTGCGATTGCCTCCGCCTCGCGGCATCGGGTCGCTCTGTGTGCCGTCCATTGTAGCATGTTTGTAGCCCAGGGCGTAAGGGCCATGCTGACTTGACGTCATCCCCACCTTCCTCCCGGTTGCCCGGGCAGTTCCCCAAGAGTTCCCGGCTTCACCCGCTGGCAACATGGGGTGAGGGTTGCGCTCGTTGCGGGACTTAACCCAACATCTCACGACACGAGCTGACGACAGCCATGCAACACCTGTCTCGCCGTCCCCTTGCGGGGAAGATCCGCTTTCACGGACTGTCGACGGATGTCAAGCCCTGGTAAGGTTCTACGGTTAGTGACGTATTAAACAACATGCTCCACCGCTTGTGCGGGCCCCCGTCAATTCCTTTGAGTTTCAACCTTGCGGCCGTACTCCCCAGGCGGGACACTTAATGCGTTGGCTTCGGCACCGGAGGGGTCGATACCCCCGACACCTAGTGTCCATCGTTTACGGCTGGGACTACCGGGGTATCTAATCCCGTTCGCTCCCCCAGCTTTCGCGCCTCAGCGTCAGTTGGGGCCCAAGAAGCCGCCTTCGCCACCGGTGTTCCGACTGATATCTACGCATTTCACCGCTACACCAGCCATTCCACTTCTCCCTGCCCCACTCAAGACCGCCAGTATGGGAGGCACTGCATGGGGTTGAGCCCCAGCCTTTCACCTCCCACTTGGCAGCCCGCCTACGCGCGCTTTACGCCCAGTAACTTCGGACAACGCTCGCCACCTCCGTATTACCGCGGCTGCTGGCACGGAGTTAGCCGTGGCTTGTTCGCCGGGTACCGTCAGATCTTCTTCCCCGGCAAAAGGGGTTTACAACCCGAAGGCCTTCCTCCCCCACGCGGCGTCGCTGCGTCAGGCTTCCGCCCATTGCGCAAGATTCCTAATTGCTGCCCCCCGTAGGAGTCTGGGCCGTGTCTCAGTCCCAGTCCGGCTGGCCGTCCTCTCAGACCAGCTACCCGTCGTCGCCCTGGTGGGCCGTCACCCCGCCAGCTAGCTGATAGGCCGCAAGCCCCTCGGAAAGCCGATCGCTCGGTTTAATCGGGCGAAGATGCCTCCGCCCGGCCACATCCGGTATTAGCAGCCCTTTCGGGCTGTTGTCCCGGTCTTCCCGGCAGGTTGCTTACGTGTTACGCGACCGTTCGCCGCTGGAAGCATTGCTGCTCCCCGCTCGACTTGCATTTCTTAGGCACGCCGCAAGCGTTCGTCCTGAGCCAGGATCAAACTCTCCATAAGAATGTCCAGATGGAGGGCACCAGGGCCCCCCAGCGAACCCTCATGAGATGGACCGCTGGCCCCATGAGCACGCACGCAAAGCTCTCGCTCTGCCCGGTTTTCAAGGATCCTTCCCGGGCTCCGAAGAGCCCCCGCCTGGAGCGGAATCCTCCAGACGCATCCTCCATTCTACCAGAACCCAGCCGCCCTGTCAAGCCCAGCCCGCAGAACCCGGGAGCCCCCGGGGAGGAAGGGTGCGCCCCCCGGAAGGCCTGCATAGTATACGCACCGCCAGGCACCCTGTCAAGTGCCCCATGACCCGGCCTCCGATCCTGGTACGGGGCACGATGCGGCCGCCTCAGATCCATGTGTCGTCGCTCTGCGCTTCCCGAGCCAATGCTTGGCATCGGAATGCCGACCCCGGTCTTGCGCATACTCCCGGATAAGGCTGATCGCTTCGGCCTCACGTATTCCCGTGATGGATGGACCGTGCTCGAACGACCACTTATCCATCGCCGGATTGCCCGTTACACGTGGAGGGCAGGTTAGTCCCGCCTGAAGAAGCACCTTCCCTCGCCACGGCTCGGTGACAATGTACTCGTCGAGCTCGCCATCCTTTCCGCTCACGCCCTTGACAGCAGCGTGCACATAGCCTCTGCGCCGGGCATCCTCGCTTGCCGCAGTCTGGAGAAAGAGAATGCAGCGCTCTCCAACCTTCAGAAGAGGATCGTTCTTGATCTCGAGTCCGACACCTCCCCGCCCCCCTGCAAAGTCCTCGTACGGCAATGAGCCTCCCGACACCCAGACCTTCACGATCCCTGGGCTACCACTGCCACCAGACTTGAGGAACTCTTCAACAGCGACCACGTAGACCGTGTGCTGCTCCAGGCAACGGGCCTCCATCGGGCTATGTGCGTTTCGTAGAATGGCTGCGATGCGGCCAACAACTACTACATCGGAGCCCGCGCAAGACCCGGACAAGCTCTCCGGTGGTGGTGGAAAGTCGGCAATGCCTGTTGCGTCTGGAGGTCTGCCCACGCCTTCCGCCTTCCACGACCCTGAGGATGCGATGAAATGCGCAACAGATCCAATGCCCGGGCGTTGCACCGAGCCTGATTGGCCACGCTTTACGATGCCGGCCTCCCCTGACGGTATCCAGAGACCCAGCGTCTTGCTGTCACGGGCAAGCCAAATCTCGTGACCGCCAGAGCCCTTGAGGTCATTGGATGCAGTCGCAACTGGCCTGCACTGAAACGAGACCTGCCTGAGCACCGGACGCATCACACAGCCAATGTACCTCCGAGTCCCGTGCTGGATTTGAAACACAACGGCCACTTTCCAGGGTTCTTGCAACAATGCGGTGGTTCGCCCATCCTCACCCATGCGACGGCAGCCACTCCCGAGGCTCGCAGTCGCAGCGCTCAACAAGATGACGCCGAACCCACTCGGCACAGCGCCTTTGGCACTCATTCCGGTTCTTCCCGGGAGCTAGTTACAGCTCGAGTATCCAAGTGCGACCAGTCCGTTGATTTCGTCAGCGGTCGGACCTACGACTCCGCGGATGAAGAAGTTTCGGATGTCCATGAACTCGAGAGCACCCATATCCGTAGTGTGGTCTAGGCCCAGCGCATGGCCTATTTCGTGCGCCGCCGTAGGAACATTATGGTGCCTCGCCGATGCAGGTGGGAACAAGCCCGTACACGTTCCCCTCGGGCACGGGTCCATTTCGTGGATGTTGAACGTGATTTCGCGATAGTGGGACCTAGGTGCCGTGGTCACGCCGTAGTAACTGGCGTTAGGTGTTTTGTCCTGTTAGTTTCGTACCACAGGAGTAGACTCCTGTCTCTCTACGTCACTGGTCCGTTAATAGCAGGATCCTAGATGGAGCTTCCCTGGCCTCCTCCTCCCTGCCCCTAAAGGGGGAGGACCGCTATTGCGAGGATTCTGGATGGCCAATCAGCCCGGGAAAGTACACTGTTTTCAGGTTCAAGGGAACGCTATTGCGAGGATTCTGCATGGCGCGATCCGCGCCCCCCCTCCCTTCGGGGAGGGGACGGGGGTGGGCAAGGCGTGGTCCTCTTCTGCGGTATTGAGGCGCTGCCATGGGGCCGGGCCTACCCTTGGGGATCCCGCTAGTCCTTCACGCGTGTTGTCAGGTGTAAGCAGGTATGTCGCGGCTGGCACACGCCCGGCGAGACAGACATCGACACCAGTCTACTACACGCTGTTCGTTCAATGGGTTCCTCCCTCCGGAACTCATTTGGCGGCCGGGCTGCTGATCACAGCCCGGCCTCCGCCCGTGTGGATGCCAGGAGCGCCGTTCCGCACGGGCGGGCAATTCTCCTGGAGTCGGCGGCAATAAGTGGTGCGAAATTAGCGGGATGTTGCTCTGGACGGTGTGGTCCGCTATTATCAGGATGTTGCCCGGCGCAAGTGGTACGAAAATACCCGGGTTTAACACGTTAGGACGACAGTCATCGAGAAGAAAAGATCTGTGGCCCATCGTCAGGTGCGAAACCGACAACCCCTGTTGCCTGCCATGAGTTGAGCGCTGTCTGAGCCTGGCTGGTGAACCGCGAGTTACTTGCCCACCGGATGCGACATGGTATGCCGAGATTCGAGAATAGACGAGGCGGCGTGCTGGCGTTGTTGGTACAGTTGCCGACCACCGTTCCAACTTCAGTCGTCGCCTCCGCGAGCACGCCCACCATCGAAAACTGCCACCTCGCGCGGATGGTCGCAGCGGCCGTACCCTGGGTCGATTCTAGGACCGCTGCCTGCCCACAACTGTTTGTCACAACGCTTGAACCGCTGTGGCTGATTGGCCCGATCGGATTCACCAAAGCGGAATTGCTGGTGATTCCCTGGAGGTACTCACCCGCATCGTTTCGCGTAACCACTGCGCACAGGATGATGGCTCCGTTCACACTAATCGCTCCAGTGAATGCTCCGGTGTATTCGGAATACAGAGTAATCGTGTATGCCGTCTGTGCCTGCATTGGAGATATCAGGCCCACCGCCAGCGCCGCAACGAACAGTATCTGCACTGCGCATGCCGTCTCATGAGTCGGATCCCCGGAACCGTGGCTTCTACCGATCCCTCGTGGGCCCGCGCTCTCATGTTCTCCTCCTGCCTGATCAGATACACTCTGGATGCTCGCTTGAGTCGACCGACTCAAGCTGAGAAGCCGGACGCGCGCGATGCACCCAGGCACCAGCCGTGTGAACAGCAGAATCACCACCGTTCCGTTGAGGCGCGTGCATGCCAGGGCCGGCCCTGCCCTCCGAACCATGCGCAGGTCAGAACGGCCTGGAAGAATAGACACGGCGACCCGGATTCCCGGTTTGGCCCGAGCCCCACTCCCAGCAACGGGGCACCCGGGGCGCCTCCTGCAGCGACGCCGCACCGGACAAAGCGTTGCGGACGCCACTGCTTCCTGTTCGCGGCCGACGGAATGCGCCGCATGGGGCACAGCGGACCGACGAGTGAGGAGATGTCGTCGCGCAAGGGCATGGCGATGCTGGCGGAACGGAGCATCCCATCACAACCGGGCCGGTTGGCCACGGGGAGTTCCGCGCTTTGCTGCAAGCACCAATACGCGCACCAGCGGTGCCGGCCGCACTTCGTCGCCCATTCGCCCCAGAATCGCCAGGCCATAGGCGCCCGCAGGCGTGCCGGGCTGGACGGCCAGCTGCAGCCTCCCCGTGGTCCTGCCAGCCGCGATCCTGCCAGGTCGGAGGGACACTCCCGCGGGCACAGCCAGCGCGTCCAGGCCAATGGCGTTTCCTGGTCCCGGCTGCCGGACCGCCCGGACTGTCAGCTCGGTGCGCCCGCCTGGGGGCAACGTCACTTGGCCCGGTGCAATGGTGAGTCGGAAGCACCCGGCGTCCTCCACCACCGCCACGGGCAGCGCGGGGGCCTCCGCCGCGTCCGGCCGCAGGCGCCCCGGGTTCTCGGCCGGCGGCCCGGCCGCCGCCTCTCGCGTCACCCGCCCGGACCCCGCTCCGCTGATTCCCCGCAGACGGACCAGTCCCGCGGTTCCGGGCTGGGCGCCCGCCGTTGCTGTGAACGTGGCCACCATGAACGAAGCACCCGGAGGTGCGGTGCCGCCACGGAACTCAACGCCGGCGGGCGCACCCCGGGCAACGAGAGAGATGGCCGCGGCGTGCCCGTGAAGCCGCTCTGCCGCAACGCGCACCAGGGCCGTGCCACCCGCGGGCACCAGAACGCGATCGTCATCCAATAGCAGGCGGAAGTCCGGAAGGGCCGGGCGCACCGAGAGGCGAAAGGCGCAGTCGGGACCTGTGCGCCCGCTGGAGTTCAGTGCCTCCAGGGTGTAGAGCCCGGCTGCAGGCGGGTCGCACAGCAGAATCGCCTCGCGCCCCCCGTCGCCCTCCGCACTTGCCAGCACCGCCCCGTTGGCCGCCCTCAAGACCAATCGGCCCACGACTGGCGAGCCAGCGCGCCCTCGTGAAAGGCGGATGGTGAGGGGCCGGCCCGGAACGCCCCGAAAGAAGAACCGCGCGGAGGGAAACCGCTGGAACACGCCGTCGAGATTTGCGGCCTCCGCCGGCAGGGGCATGGTGGCATCCGTCTCGGTGTGACCCAGGACGGGTGCGGGGTCCACCAGGAGCGCGATCGGCAGGGAGGGGCCGTGTTCCGTCTCCACCGAGGCCCAGAAGACCCCGGCGGATTCTCTGGGAATAGCCACCCGGGCCCTCCGGGTGCGGCCCAGATTCGCGCCCTCGAACTCCAGTCCCACCACTTCGCCCGGCCGCTCTCCCAGGGGCATGTGCCGCTGGATCACCGGCACGGGACCGGTCACGAGACGGTATGCGTATCCGGCACCGCCGCCCCCCCGGGCGTCGCGAACGCTCACGAAACACACGCCGTCCCATGCAAATCGATGGACGAGGGGGCCATCCTCCTCCGTGGCAGACGCCAGGACCCTGCCCGCCGCATCGCGGACTTCCACCACCGGCACGAGGGCCGATCCCGCCCGGGCGGCCACACAGTCGAATGCCCACACGGCCCCCTGGCGGACCGCCGCACGCCACGAGTCGCAGTCGCCCGGGCGATCGATCGTGCCGGTGAGCCCTGCGGGCACCCGGCCCGCTTCTCCAGCCTCCGAGGGGTCGTCGTTGGGCTCGCGCTCGGGCACGCTGGGGAATGGATCCACCCAGATCCAGGCGGGCCGCGACACTCCTTTTGGTGTGACGATGCGCAGGGACAGCGGGCCGACGGCGGCATCCACCGGGAGCGCCAGCACCACCTCCGCCGAGTCGCCACCGGGCGCGACGCTCCTGACGGCTGCGCGCACCCCGGGACGACCGCAAACCACGCTGGCACCCCGTAGCCCCTCCCCTGTGATCCGGACCGTCGTAGACGTGCCCCGCTGGCCGCCGAGGGGCGCCCATGAGGAGATGGACGGCCCCGGAGCCTGCGCGCGGTCGGCGCCAAGCCCGGGCAGGAGTGCGCATGCCCCCGTCGCCGCAAGGGCTCCGGCCAGCACGCGGAGGCCCCATCGGCGGACTGGGAACGCGTTGAACCGGAGGCTCACGAGCCCCAGCCCCCGCACCAGCCACCCACCCGGTCGGAGGTTATGGCCGGTGCGCCGAAGAGAGCACGGCACCATGGAGGGTTCGGAATCGGAGACGGTATCCATCCACTCCGGAGGGATCGCGGGCGACCACCGAGAAGGCGGAGCGCTCGCCGGGTCGGATCAGCGGCATCTCCACCAGGGCGCTCTCCACTGCCAGGAGCCCTCCGTCCTGGCCCACGAATTCAACCACCGCCTCCAGGTTTCGCACCGGCGCCCGCGAGGTGTTTTCCACCTCGCCGACCACCGTGATGAAGCCATGGCGCCGCGCGGAGGTCGTGGATCGAACCAGAACCGCGGTCTGGGCAGCCTCGGTTGCCGGGGGGAGGAAGACAGGCGCGTCCTGCGATCGGACCGGCCATCCGCCGGTCAGCACTGTCATGGACGCGCCAGAGACGGCGGCGGCCAGAAGCAGGAGAGCGGCCCGGCGCGCCGCAGAGCGGGTGGGAAGGGCGAGCAACCGACGTTTGGCGGGCAGGTAGGCGCTCATGAATAGCTTCCAGACAGACCAGCGCGGCCAGTATAGCAACAAAGTGGAGAAGTGTCAACCACTTTTTGATGCACCCGGTCTCTTCTGGATTGTGAGACGAACCGGCACATCCGCCGGTTCCCAGGCTCGACACGCGGTTCGGCGGGCCGGCTTCGAACAGATGATCGCGGGAAGAGCTCGAAACGGGAAAGGCCGCACGCGGGCGGCCGCGGCTCCCGCCGGAGCAGAAACCGCGCATCGACGAGGGGTTCCAGGGCCCGCGGCCGGCCGCGCATGGGTCGTCGGCACCTGGAACAGACAGCGCCCGCCTTCATTTGGAAGGCGGGCGCCCGCAACGTCCGTGTGCCTGCTCACTGCCAGCCGACGGCCCGAACCCAGTGCCGGGTCATGTAGTCTCCCACGGTGGCGATCAGGATCAGGAGCCACAGGAACCCCGCTCCCACCCACAGCCATGTGACCCGCGTGTTGAACCGCACGCCCATGAAGTAGAGAATCACCGCCATGGCCTTGGCCACCGCGATCGTCATGGCCACCGCATTGTTGATGGGCCCGTAGCCCAGGTCCAAGAACGCCACGGCGTAGGTGATCGCCAGCCCGGCCAGCAGGAACAGATAGACCAGGAAATAGGTTCCGACGGAGGTGACTGGGTGCTCGTGGACGTGCTTGTGGCCGTCATGTGCCGCGGCGGCGGCTGCCCCACTGTACGATGCCATTCTTCACTCCACCCGTGTCATATTCTGTCCGGCGCTCGCACGCTATGGCTTGGGAATCAGATAGAAGAGCGGGAACAGGAAGATCCAGACAATGTCCACGAAGTGCCAGTAGAGCCCGGCCATCTCCACGGGAATGTAGTACTCCACGGCCGGGTGCCGGAAGTAGATCATCAGCCACAGCACGCCCATCACCAGGATTCCGATCAGCACGTGGATCCCGTGCAGCCCGGTCATCGCGAAGTAGAGGCCAAAGAAGAGCTGGGCCTTCTGCTGAACATCCACGGGCGTGAGCGAGCCGGTGAGCGGGTCCGGCTTGGCCGCATGGCTCGCGGGGAGCGCGGTCGACGCCGCCAGGGCCGCCTGCTCCGCGCCCTCTGTCGCACCAGTGGCGTGCTGTGCCGGGAGGCCGTGGCCCGCCTCATGCGACTCCCAGCGGAATCCCGGCCCGGGAAACAGGTGGTGCTCAAACTTGGCCCCGTATTCGATGGCCTTGATCCCCAGGAAGATGAAGGCGCACAGGATGGTCAAGCCCATCCAGATGAGCTGGCCTCGGCGGTGCTTGAGCTGGGCGGCGCGCACGCAGAGTGCCATGAAGAAGCTGCTGGTCAGGAGGACGAAGGTGTTGATCATCCCCCACTTCACGTCCAGCGTCTTGTGGGCTTCGTACCAGAGGGTGGGATTCAGCACCCGATAGATAATGTAGGCCGTGAACAGCGCCCCGAAGAACATGATTTCCGTGACCAGAAATGCCCACATGCCCACGATGTAGGCTTCGTCCTGCTGGGCCCTGTCCTCGAACTGGTGGGCCAGGTAGGGCTGCCCGTGGCCATGGACGTGCTGTTCGGGTTG
>Ga0073934_10008809_pt1 | contig 13255 bp, 9 predicted proteins | sample LarsenN4metaG_FD_76834 | JGI IMG/M metagenome (GOLD analysis project Ga0073934, IMG submission 76834) | Hot spring sediment bacterial and archeal communities from British Columbia, Canada, to study Microbial Dark Matter (Phase II) - Larsen... ...
CAACCAGCTTTCCCAGCAGGCCCTGTCGCTGCTGGACAGCTAAGCCGCACTCCGTGGCGCGCCGGCCCTCCGCTGTGTCCGATCCGCCATAGGCGGACCAGCCGAGGCCTGCCTGCGGGCAGGCAGGGCGGCCGGGCCACCCGATCCAGGTAACCGGCGGCCGGTTCGAGCGCCCGTTTCAGGGGGCACGGGCGCTCTTGATGTGCGCGAGCCGCGACTCACTTAGAAACTATCTCAAAAGGCGTGCCACGGGCAGCTTTCCTGCCCGTGCACTGGCGGACAAGCCGCCAGTGGCGCCCACCGGCGACGTTTTGAGATAGTCACTTACAGGCTCTATCAAACCTCCTCTCCCCTTTCGTGGGGTACGTGTTTAGCGGTTCCGGGCGTCATTCTGAGGTCGCCGCCGGCGACCGAAGAATCTCCGGACCGCAGTCAGGTGCGGTAGATGCTTCGCCCGGCTCACCATGACCGCAGGGCATGCCGGAAATCGCTAAACACATACTTCGGGGGAGAGGGCAGGGTGAGGACGGCACGTTTTCCAGCCCTGACCCTCCCCCAACCCCTCCCTCGAAGGGAGGGGGGGGCGTTCCGAGGAGCGCGAGAATCGGTATTGTTAGACGCTCTTAAGAGTGTCCTTTCAACCTGCCGATAATCAAGAGGGCGGAGGATCTCTGCGCCGATTCCCCTTCGGCGCGTCCTGGGCGCGGGTCCTGGGCAGGAAATCATGAGCACCTTCTCCACCGGCGTCGGGCTGGTCTCCGGGCTGCCCACGCGGGCCATCATCGACCAGCTCATGGCCATCGAGGCCCGGCCCCGGACCCTCCTGTCGGCCCGCATCAGCAGCATCCAGGCCGAGCGGACCGCGCTGCTGGATGTGGCGGCGCGGCTGCTGGCCATCAAGAACGCCATCGCGGCGCTGAAAAGCACGGCCGTGCTCCGGGCGGCCAGCGCCGCCAGCTCCAACCCCAACGTGCTGACGGCCACCGCCGGCGAGGCGGCCGCCGTGGGATCGTTCACCTTCCGTGTGCGGTCGCTGGTATCCAACCACCAGCTCGTGTCCCGCGGTTTTGCCGACGCCACGCAGACCGCGGTGGGCGCCGGCACGTTGACCGTCGAGCTGGGCAACGGCCGGCTGAACCGCGATACCCCCCTGGACTTCCTGAACGGCCAACAGGGCGTCCGGCGAGGCACCATCCGCGTCACCGACCGTTCGGGGGCGTTCGCGGACATCGATCTGACCACCGCCCAGACGGTGGCCGACGTGCTGGAGGCCATCAACAGCGCCACGGGCGTGTCGGCCAGCGCCTCGGTGGAAAGCGATCATCTGGTGCTGACCGATCAGTCCGGCGGGGCCGGCAACCTCACCGTCAGCGATCTGGGCGGCGGATACGCGGCGGCCGACCTGGGCATTCAGGCCGGCGCCGCCGGCGATCGGATCGTCGGCGGACAGATCAACTACCTGATCGAAGACACGCTGCTGCGGTTGCTCAACGATGGCAACGGAGTGCGGCGGCGCAACGAGGGCGCCCTGCCCGACTTTTCCATCAGCCTGCGCGACGCGAGCCTGGGCCCCATCGAAGTGAACCTGGGCGACGACCTGCAAGACTCCACGCCGCTGGCCCTGCTCAACCACGGGCGAGGGGTCAATCCGGGCACCATCCGCATCACCGACCGCAGCGGGGCCTCCGCCCAGATCGACCTGGCCGGAGCGACCACCGTCGGCGAAGTCGTTCAGCGGATTAACGACGCCAACGTGGGGGCGAGCGCCGTCATCAGCAGGTCCCGGATCACCGTCACCGACACCACCAACCAGACGGCCGGCAACCTGATCGTCGAGGACGTGAGCGGCACGGCGGCGGCCGACCTGCGCATCGCCGCCAGCGTCAGCGCCTCCAGCATCCAGGGCGGGATCATCTATCAGGTCTCCACCATCGGCGACGTAATCCGGGCGATCAATCTTGCTCCGGGCAACAACGGGTACGTAGTCGCCTCGCTGGACAGGGCCTCCAACAGCCTGGTGTTGACGGATACGACCACCGGCACAGGAAACACGACGGTGACGGCCTCGGGCGCCGGGTTGCACGCGGCCGACGACCTGGGGCTGCTGGCCACCAGTTCCACGGGCGCGATCCAGGGACGGCGGTTGCTGGCCGGCCTGAACAGCACGTTGCTTCGTTCGCTCAACGGCGGGCGGGGCGTGCAGCTCGGAACGCTCAGCGTGGTCAACCGCCAGGGCGTGCAGACGCAGATCGACCTGACCGGCGCCCAGACGGTTCAGGAGGTGATCGACCGCCTGAACCAGTCGTCGCCCGCCAGCGGAATCTCAGCGGCCCTGAACGCCCCCGGCTCCGGCATCCTCCTCAGCGACACCACCTCCGGCACCGGCAACCTGGAGGTCCTGGACTCGCCCACCGCCCAGGACCTGCACCTGGTGGGCAGCTACGCTTCGGGCCGGGCCGACAGCGGCAACCTGCAACTGAGGTACGTCTCCGAGGCCACGCGGCTGGCCGACCTGAACTACGGGCGTGGCGTGGCCCGCGGGGCCTTCCGCATCACCACCGGCGCCGGCTCGTCCGCCGTCATCGACCTGCGCACGGGAACCAAGGAGACGGTGGCCGACCTGCTGCGAGAGATCAACGGCCACCCCAACCTGACCGGCATCGTCGCCCAGATCAACGAGCGGGGCGACGGCATCATCATCCGTGACACGGCCGGGGGTGCCGGGCGGCTGACCATCAGCGAGGAAGGCTCGACCACGGCCCGCGACCTGAACCTGCTCGGTCAGGCGGCCGCGGGAGGCGACTTCATCGACGGCAGCTACGAGATACGCATCGACGTAGGGGCCTCGGACACGCTCACCGACCTTCAGACGAAGATCAACGCCGCCACGACCGCCGTGCGGGCCGCGGTGATCAACGACGGATCGGCCAGCAACCCGTACCGGCTGTCGATCGCCTCGCTGATCGGCGGGCGGCGCGGCGAAATCGTGCTGGATACGGGGGGCATCGACCTGAGCCCCGCTACGCTGTCGCGGGCACGCGACGCGGTGGTCCAACTGGGCGGGGGCATGGGAGAAACGCCCATCGTCGTGGTCAGTCCATCGAACACCATCACCGGCGTCGTCCCCGGCCTGACCCTCAACCTGTTGAGCAGCAGTGTGGACTCCGTGACGGTGACCGTCACCCAAGACCTGGACGGCGTCGTCTCGGCCGTCCAGAGCCTGGTCACCGCCTACAACGACGCCATCGAGCGCATGGCCGAGCTGACGGCTTTTGACCAGGAAACCCAGACCCGCGGCGTGCTGCTGGGCGACGCCACCGTGTCCCGAGTTCGCGCTCGCCTCTCTGGCGCCGTGCTCCGCTCCGTTCCCGGCGTGGACCCTGGTTTGTCGCGGCTGTCTTCCCTGGGAATCCGCTTGAGTGGCGGCGGGAAACTGAACCTGGACGAGCAGAAGCTGCGCGACCTGCTGGCCTCCGATCCGCAGGCCGTGGAGGCCTTTTTTGCCGGTGGCCAGGACGCCTTCGCCACCCATCTCGACCGGGTACTGGATGAGCTGACCAACAGCTCCGGCGGCCTGATCGCCCGACAGAGCGACGTCCTTCAGAACCGAGTGGACCTGCTCAACGACCGCGTGGAAGCCCTCAACAAGCTGCTGGAGAAACGCCGCCAACGGCTGACGCAGGAGTTCCAGAGTCTGGAGACCGCCCTCTCGCAGCTTCAGGCCCAGCAGCAGGCCCTGTTGGGCCTGACGCTCCTGCTACCCGGCGGCGGGGGCGGCTTGCCCGTCTTTTAGGTCAACCAGACCGCCGGAGGAGCCGATACACCCCGCTATTATGGGGACCACCACCAACGAGTATCTGCGCAACGCGGTGATGACCGCCTCCCCGGAGCAGCTCCAGCTCATGCTCTATGAGGGGGCTATCCGCTTCGCTTCCCAGGGCCGCGATGCCGTCCTGGCCCGCCGATACGAGGACAGCTACAACTTGCTGACTCGGGCTCAGCGCATTGTCCTGGAGCTGCAGCACGGGCTCCGCCGCGAGGTGAGCCCGGAGCTGTGCGACAACATGTCCGCCCTGTACACCTTCATCTATCGCAAGCTGGTGGAAGGCTGCGTGAACAAGGACGTTGGCCGCATCGACGAGGCGCTGCGCATCCTCCGCTACCAGCACCGGACCTGGGTGATGTTAATGGACAAGCTCCGCGAAGAGCGCTGCGGCGAGCCTGGCCGCCACGCCGGGCAGCCGCTCGAAGCGGGCGGACTGGTGCTGGAAGCCTGACCGCGCCGGCTGCTCCGGGTTGACCGGGGCGAAGACACTCAGCTATAGTGGCCGGCGGTTCCGGGCGAACCGCCGAGTCCGGTCCTACGTAGCCTGGTGAGGAGCTGAGGAGCTTACATCATGGGTGGGGCAGCCATATCCCGTGCCGGCAGGCTGGCTTGTGTCTGGGCCTCGTGGGCGGCCGCGATGACCTGGGGCGATCTTCCCGCCCAGGCCCAGCGGGCCAGCCAAACTCAACCGGCGGCCTCGGGAGGACGGGGCGAGCTGCTGCCGGAGGCCTTCGCGGCCCTTCAGGAAGCTCAACAGGCCGGCTCCCAGGCGTCCAGACAGCAGGCCTTGCAGCGGGCCGGACCGATCTTCCAGAAGGTTCGGCTCACCAGCCCCGGCAATCCGTACGCGATGATCGGGCTTGCCGAGTGCATGAGGCTGACGGGTGAGGGCAAGCAGGCCCTCAGTCTCTACGAGGAGTACGTCAAGACGCCGGTCGGTCGGACGGACTACGTGGGTTACAAGGGCATGGGGTTGGTTCAACTGGAGAGCTGGCCGCGGCTGGCCCTGACGCATCTGTTGAGAGCCAAAGAGCTGAAGGCCAACGACCCGGAGCTGCTGCAGAACCTGGCGCTCTGCTATCTGAAACTGCGCGACCTGAACGAAGCACTGCGGCACGCCAATCTGGCGATCAACGTCGCCGTGAACGACACCGACCCGGGCAACGACCTGGAGGCCCATCGTGTCCTGGCGGTCACCCATCTGGAACGGGGTGAGTTTCGCCACGCCGACACCGCCTCTCGAAGGGCTTTGGATCTGGTGGACAAAGCATACAAGGCCAGTCCCAGCGACCCGGAGGCCAGCGGCCGGTACTATGAGCTGGTTAAGTTTCGGGTGGACGTACTCAAGCAGCGCTTGCAATACACGCCGGAAGACGCCATCGCGGTCACGGTCGAAATCGTCCACCTGATGCAGCGGCTGGCCATCCTGGAACAGATTCTCTCCATGCATCAGACCCTCGACCTGGTGCAGGCTGTCCTGGATCAGGTACCGGACGCCGTGCCTTTGCTGGAGCAGAAGGCCGAACTCCAGCATCAGTTGGCCATGAAAGATGAAGCGATCAAGACGGCCAGGCGCATTCTGGAGCTGGACAAGGGCAACGCGGGGGCGACGAGACTGATCGAATACTACCAGGCCAGGCCCGCCTCCACGCAGCCGGCGGGTGCCGCCGGTCCCGGCGGCGAGACCGCTGTGGGTGCCGTCTCGGGCGGATAAGCAACCGGCGCGGGCGGCCCGTCGAACGCGGAGACGCGTTTTTGACGCTGAGGTCTGGGGTCGCTACAACCCGCGCATGTTCCAGCGGCTGGGAGGCATCGTCGGTCAGCATCCGTACCGATTCATTGCCGCCTGGTCGATCGTGCTGGTCGTTTGCCTGCTCTTCTCCCCCGACCCGGAGCGTGTCTCTACCGCCGAGCCGCCGACAGTCCTGCCCGCTTGGGCCCCATCCGACCGCGCCTTCGACATCCTGCACCGGGCCTTCCCCAACATCGCCGGTCGCAGCCGGGCGGTGGCCATCTTCGAGCGACCGGGCGGGCTGACCGGCAGCGATCTGGAGTACCTGACTGACCTGGCTCGCCGCCTGCGCGAGCATGCCCAGCAGTACGAGGGGTGGCGGGTGCTGGCCCCGGCCGACTCGCCCCTGCATGGTCAGCGCCTCATCAGCACCGACGGCCAGTGTGCCATGCTGGTCGTGTTGCTGGACGTGAACTTCACCACCCATCGGGCCTCGCGTCTGGTCGATGCCCTCGAGTCGCTGATGGCCGACGGACGGCCCACCGACCTGCGCTGGGAGATCACCGGGACGGCGGGTCTGGGGCGTGATTACGCTCTGGTGGCCGAGCGGGCGCTGGATCGCACGACGCGGGTGACGGTGACGCTCGTTTTCATCATCCTGGCATTGGTATATCGGGCCCCATTGGCCGCCTTGGTTCCGCTCCTGTCCATCACCGCCAGCGTGGTTATCGCCCTGAAGGTGCTGGATTACCTGGCCCTGCTGGGCTGGGACGTGTCCACGCGCGAGAAGCTGTTCACCGTCGTGCTGCTTTATGGGGCGGGGACCGACTATGCCATGTTCTGGATCTCCCGCTACCGGGAGGAGCTGTCCGCCGGCTCCGGGGCCAAGGCGGCAGCGGGGGTGGCCATGGGGACGACCGGGCCGGCCATCCTGGCCGGCGCCGGCACCACCATCCTGGGCTTGATGAGCATGATCGTCGCCGAACTCGTGCCGGTGCACAACGCCGGACGGATCATGGGCATCGTCCTGGTCATCGGCCTGCTGGCGGCCACCACCCTGGCCCCGGCCCTGGCCCTGGCTATGGGCCGAGGTCTGTTCTGGCCGACCCGACCGTCCCGGCAGGCGGAGATCGGTCTGCGTCGTTTCTGGATGACGCTGGCGGCGTTCGTGGTGCGTCGTCCGGCGGTGATGATGCTGTCCGGGCTGGTGGTCATGATCCCGCCCATGTGGACGGCTTGGCGACTGCAATTTCACTATGACACCCTGGCGGAACTCCCGCCGGACAGCAGTGCCGATCGTGGGGCACGCATCGCCGAGGGTCATTTTCCGGCCGGCCAGCTTTATCCCTCGTCCCTGCTGGTGGTCCTGGGACAGCGCCGACTTTCGCCGCAGGAGGCGAGCGAGGTTTCCGCGGAGATCGAACGGGCCAGCGCCGCCGTGCCCGGGGTCAACGACGTGCGCGGGCTGATGCATCCGGCGGGGACGTCGCCCCAGGCCCAGGTGGTCAATCAGGCGGTTCGGCTCCTGGGTCCGCCGGCGCTGGAAGACTACTTTCTGTCCGCGGATCGGTCGGTGCTCCGCGTCGAGCTGGTCACCCCGTTCGAGCCCCTGTCCGTCCAGGCCATGGAGACGTTGGGCCGGGCCCGACAGGCCGTCCGGCGGACCGTCGATCGACTGCTGGGCGCGGAGGTGGAGGTGCTGGCCGAGGGCATCACCGCCTACATCAGCGACGTGCGGGACATCACCCGTCGCGACCAGCGCTGGGTCAAGGCGCTGGCCCTTCTGCTCATCTGGCTGGTGGTGCTCGTGCTGGTCCGCGACGCCTGGCTGTCGGCCTTCATGCTGCTGGCCACCCTGGCCACCTTCGGGGCCGCCCTGGGTTTGACCGAATGGGTCTTCGTGCACCTGTTGGGGTTCGGGGCCCTGGACTGGAAGGTGGAACTGTTCCTCTTCGTCATCGTGGTGGCCGTCGGGCAGGACTACAACATCTTCCTGGTGACGCGGTTGTTTGAGGAGCTTGGCTCCTACGACCTGAAGGAAGCCACCGAGCGGGCCGTCGTGCGCACCGGACCCATCATCAGCAGTTGCGGACTGATCATGGCCGCCACCCTGGGCTCACTGATCAGCGCCGGCCTGCGGCTCTACGAACAATTGGGCTTTTCCCTGGCCGCGGGCATGCTCATCGACACCTTCCTGGTCCGCCCGCTGCTGATTCCCAGTTTTTTCCTGCTGCGGTACCGATTGGGGGGTTCACGGCCGGGTCAGGTACGGGCGGCCGGCGTGGGCTCGCCGGGCCGGCCGGGCGGGCGGATCGGGGGGCGGGTCGACAGCCCGCTCGGTCGAGCGTAAAGTATGGATACCGGGCTCTGGGTTCGTGGGGATGGTTCCGATGCGTAGCGCAGAACAGGAGCGTGTGATGACCCGTCTCGGCTGGGCAGGCCCGCTGGCGATCCTTTGCGGCATAGTCCTTCCCGCGGCCGTCTCTCGTGCGGCCATCCTGGAGGTCAAGGCGGTGGTCTCCGGCAAGGTCCTGCGGGTCACCGGGGGCTTCCCGGTGGAAGAGGTGGTGCAAGAAATCCACGTGCCGGAGGACACCGCCGTGCTGCCCGTGGAGGCGCTGGCCTCCATCTCCCTGGCGAACGATCCGGCCGGCTTTCGCGGTCAAGGGCTGGCCCGGGTGAGGTTCGACGATCCGTTGCTGACGGTGGCCGGCGTCCCGGAGGAACTGAACCTGGAGGTGGTCAGCTACTCCACCAGTCCGGATACGCTCTTCGTCAGCACGGGCCGGATCGTGGAGACCCGACGGGTGGTATTCACGCCGGAAGAAACCGGCCGCCCGCCGGGCGGCGTGGTCTCACTCAACAGCCAGTTTTTTATACGCGGGGCGGCGGTGCTCTGGTCGGCCAAGACGGACGCCGACCTGACCGATCTGGAGGCCCTGTTTACCGTCATGGTTCGCAAGACCGTGCCGGGCCAGTCGCCGCAGACCGTGCTGGAGGCGGCGGGCATCGTCTCCGGTGAGCTGGGCGGTGAGATCACCGTGGACGCCAACGGGGGGCTGACGCCCGAGTCGCTGCTGCCCAGCAACCTGACCGGACAGGTGGTGGACGTGGGAAACGTCCGCGCGGTGGTGATCCCCAATCTGTCGTTGCCTTACTTCTATGAGGCCGTCGTCGGCGAGGAGTTCGTGCTGGAAGCCACCTTCGAAATCGAGCTGGGCGGGCTGACGAATCGGCGCGGTGGTTCGGTGGTCCTCGGCGGACCCTTCGCCGAGCTCGGCCCGGTGGTCGACGACGTCGCTCAGAAAGAGATCGGGTTCCGCATCCAGACGGCGGCCAACGACCGGATGCACGAGCAGTCGCGGCTTCCCTCGTTGCCGCCGGTGATCTATTCGCTCGCCCCGGCGTGCGCCCCTATGGGCGTCGAGCTGGTGGGCCTGGCGCTGCTCGCCGGGATGTTCTGCCTCGTTGGTCGGCGCGGAGCGTAGAATCCACCCCTGCCCACGCCTACACTTCCCTCAGCCTGCCGGACGGTTCGTGCTGGGCGGCCCATGGACTATCCCATCTTCGATGCCCCCCGCCTGGGCGGCGGTCTGCTGATCGCCGCGGTGGCCGTCGTACACGTGGTCATCGCTCATTTCGCCGTCGGGGCGGGGATCTACAACGCGGTCAGCCACACCATCGCCCTCCGCCGCCGCGATGCCGTGCTTCTGGCCTTCATCAAGCGCAACAGCAAGTTCCTGGTCCTGTTCGCCTTCGTCGCCGGGGCCGTCAGCGGCGTGGGCATCTGGTTTGCCATCGGTGTGGTGAGTCCGCGGGCGACGGCCATCCTCATCCGCAACTTCCTCTGGGGCTGGGCGACGGAGTGGGTGCTGTTTCTCGTCGAAATCGTCTCCGGGTACGTCTACTACTACGGTTGGGACCGCATGCCGGCCCGGCGGCACCTGATCGTCGGGTGGATCTACGCCGTCGCCGCCTGGTTGAGCCTGGTGGTCATCAACGCCATCCTCACCTACATGCTGTCGGCCTCCACCTGGACGACGAACCAGTTCTGGGGGGCGTTCTTCGATCCGACCTATTGGCCCAGCCTGATCCTGCGGACGGTCAGCGGGCTGGCCCTGGCCGGGCTGTTTGCCCTGATCGTGGTCAATCTTCAGCGTTCGCGGCCGGTGTCCGGCTCGGCCGAGCCGGACCGGGAGGAAATCGAGCGGGAGGCTCACGACGCCGTCTGGTACGCGGGGGCCTTTGATCGGGCGCAGCGGGCGCGCATCGTTCGCTACAGCGCCACGTATCTGGTGCCCATCGTGCTCATGCTGCCGGCGGCGGCGTGGTGGTTCTACGGGCTGCCGGCCGAATCCCGCACGCTGGTCTTCGGCGGGGCCATTGCCATCACCCTGTTCTTCGTCTTCGGCGTGGTGGCTTCGGTGTTCATCGCCCTGTACGCCTATTTCGGGCTGATTCGCGGGAAGCTGACGGTCAACCTGCACACCGCGTTTCTGCTCGCCTCGCTGGCCTTCGTAGCCACCGGCTCAATGGAATTCGTCCGCGAGGGCATCCGCAAGCCGTACGTCATCAACGGGGTCATCTACTCCAACCAGATCACGCCACGGGAGGGACGGCTCATGGACCGCGAGGGCTTCTTCGCCGCCGATCAGAACGGTCACTACAAGTACGCACGCTTCCTGGCCTGGGGCCGGGACGTGGAGGACCTGACCCCGGCCGAGCGCGGCCGACTGATCTACCGGGGCCAGTGTCTGCCCTGTCACGTGGACGGCGGGCTGAACGATCTGGGGCCGCTGATCCGTGACTGGAGGCCGCAGACGATGGACTTCGCCTTCGCCCGGCTGCACGAGCTGAAGCGCTTCATGCCGCCGTTCTTCGGGACGCAGCGCGACCGGGCGGACCTGATCGCCTTCTGTACGGAGCGCTATGCGGCGGAGTCTTCGCCGTGACCCCGCAACCCGTGGCCCTGGCCGAGGCCCCGCCGCCGGTTCCGGGGCTGGACGCCGGCGCGGCCATGCCCGCCTGGTGGGGGCTGTTCTCGGTTCTGCTCGTGCTCACCTTCGCCGTCCACGTGGTCTTCATGAACCTGACGCTCGGGGGCAGCGTCCTGCTGCTGGCCGGGCGGCTGGCCCGCAACCCGGACGGCTTGCTGTCCTGGCTGGGCGACGAAGTGGGCCACCTGCTGCCGGTGGTGGTCAGCCTGACCATCACCACCGGTGTGGCCCCCCTGTTGTTCGCCCAGGTGCTCTATCCGCAGTTCTTCTATGCGGCAAGCATTCTGCTCGGCCGGTTCTGGCTGCTGATCATCCTGCTGCTGATCGTCGGGTTCTATGGTCTGTACCTGTATCTGCGTCTGGTCCCGGCGGCGGCAGCGCCGGGCCGACGCCTGCTGCGGCTGGCCGTGCTCGTCGTCTCCGTCTGCTCGTTCTTCACCGTGGCCTACCTGTTCACCAACCACGCGGTGACCACCGTGGAGCCGCGGCGCTGGCAGCTCCTGCACGCCGGTCACAAGTCGCTGCACGTGGGCAGCCGGCAAATGCTCCCCCGGCTGCTGCACACCTTCGTCGGGGCGGCGGCGGTGACCGGCCTGTTTGTCGCCTGTCTGGGCCAGGTGGCCCGTTGCAGGCGCGGCGAAGCTGAACGCGGCCGTCGGGCCACGCGGGCCGGCATGCAGGTGGCGGTTGCGGCCACGCTCGTGCAGATGCTGGTGGGCATCTGGTTCCTGCTGGCCGTCGACCCCGGGCCGCGGGAGCACCTGTACAACCCGATGGCCGGCGGGGCAGGCAGCGTGGCGTGGATGGCGGGGATCGTGGCCGCCGTCGCCGGCATGTGGTTCATGCTGCGGGCCTGGCTGGAGCCGGACTCTCTGCCCTGGACGTTGACCGCCTGTGGTGCCATACTCCTGACGCTGCTGGGTATGAGCGCCGGGCGGGAGACGCTGCGGCTGGGCTATTTGTCCGAGTTCCTCGCCGCCGAGAGCTTCCCGCCGCCGCAGTGGAAGCCGGACTGGCAAGTGGCCAGCCTGGTGATCTTCGTGGTCACCCTCGCCGTCGGGCTGGCCGTCGTGTGGCTGGTCGTCCGCTGGTGGTGGGAGAGCGGCGCAGCATCCGGGCTGCAGGGACGCCCCTCCGACCGGCTCGATCCGGGCGGTGTCACGGAGGCGCTCTCTTCGGCCGCGCGGGATGAATCCCGCGGCTCTGATCCAAATCGCGGTGGATCCGCCGGCCACGTGCCGGACCCGGACCCGGAATCTGCGGCATGACCACGCGGATCAGCGTCACCACGACCGGCCAGGGCCTGCACGAGATCACGCCGCAGGTGCAGGAGGTGGTGCGGCAGGCGGGCCTCGACGAGGGGCTGTGCACGGTGATGATCCAGCACACCTCGGCCAGCCTGATCATTCAGGAGAACGCCGATCCGTCGGCCCGGCGGGACCTGGAGGCGTGGCTCGCCCGCCTGGTGCCGGAGGCCGACCCGCTGTTCACACACAACGCCGAAGGCCCCGACGACATGCCCTCGCACGTCAAGGCCGCCCTCACCTGCACGAGCCTGTCCATCCCGGTGGTAGAGGGCCGCCTCGGCCTGGGCCGCTGGCAGGGCATCTACGTCTGGGAGCACCGCCGCCGGGGCTGCCCGCGGCACGTGCTGGTCCACGTGGGGCCATGAATGGCCGCCCATTTTTTTATTGCAGCCATATCATCGTAGGGTCCGCTGTGCGGACCATTTCGCATCTGCGGCATCGGCCGCCGTCGCGTTTCGGATGGTCCGCACAGCGGACCCTACATCGTGTTCTGTCGGAATCGCCGATCCGTGCTCCAGCGTCCGCACCAGAAACGTCGTCACCACCGGCAGCAGGGCGTAGGAGTCGCGGCCGCCGAAGGAGTAGCCCCAGGCGTGGCCGGCCTCGATGGGCACCAGGACGTGCGGCGTGCCGACCTCCCGCAGCCGGCGGTCCAGCAGCTTGGCCTGCTCGAAGCCGACCACCGTGTCGCGCACGCCGTGAACGGTCACCGTCGGAGGAGCACCTTCCCGGATGTGGTCGAAAGGCGACGCCTGGCGCCACCGTTCGGCGTCTTCCTCTTCACCACACCCCATGAATTGCCGCAACAACGGCTTGATCCACCACCGGGCCTTCTCAAAACCGTAGCTCAGGTCGCGCGGGCCGTAGAGGTTCACCACCGCCCCAAGCTTGGTGGACACGCCGGGATCGCCGCAATCGCCGAAGACCTCGTCCGGCCGGTCGCAGTATGCGACCATCATGGCCAGCGTCGCCCCCGCGGACATGCCCAGGGCGGCCAGGCGGTCGGGATCCCCGCCGTATCGGCCAGCATTCCACCGCAGGAAGCGCACTGCGGCGAAGGCGTCCTGCATCGCGGCCGGATAACGGTGCTTGGGCGCCAGACGGTAACTGGCCGTCGCCGCTACGAAGTACGTGTTCAGCGTTTTCCTGCACGCTCTGCGGTCATGCTGAGGAGAGCGAAGCACCTTAATGCTCGGTGCAGGACGTCGAGATTCTTCGGTCGCCTGCGGCGACCTCAGAATGACGCCCGGGACCGCTAGACACGTATGCTACGAAGCCTTGACCGGCCAGGTACTCGCAGAAGCCCGGCAGGTTTTGGCGTCGGCCGTAGTGGAAGGCTCCGCCGTGGAAGAGCACGATCATCGGGCGGCCGGCGGGAGCGTCCTTGGGGTGA